>TARA_R110002096_G_scaffold4954_11_pt1 | contig 28570 bp, 29 predicted proteins | sample TARA_R110002096 | Tara Oceans TARA_R110002096 (sample SAMEA4397295) | marine metagenome | biome: Polar Biome; feature: [DCM] deep chlorophyll maximum layer (ENVO:01000326); material: water (ENVO:00002006), including particulate matter (ENVO:01000060) such as... | depth 35 m
CTCGCTTATATAATTTTTTCAAAAATGTAAGAACAATTCTTTTTACTCTTAAGAGAACCCGCAACACCTATCCGTCTCTGGCGAATCGTGCTCTACTAACTGAACCTGTCTATTGGTAAGCTTCTCTCGTTTAAAATTTCAATTCTAAAAAGAACTTTGATTAAAAAATCTGTTGTTTTAATCGGGCAACAAAAGTAGCAAAATTTTCTTTTAACCAAACACATCTTTGAAGTTTCAAGAAAATCTTTCTAGCATTATTTTCCACCCACCATTTTTTTAATTTCATTCAGCTTTAACAAAGCTTCTATGGGTGATAAAGTATCAATTTCTATGCGGCAAAGTTCATCTTTAATCTGCTCCAAAACAGGATCATCCAATTGAAAAAAGCTCAATTGATAATCCTTATCCTGATTCATCTTTTGAATTGCTGACTTTGATTCATGAGTATGCTTGTTCTTTTCTTCTAATTCTTCTAACAATTGATTGGCACGCCTTAAAAGAATTGCAGGCATACCGGCCATTTTAGCCACATGAATCCCAAAACTGTGATTGCTTCCACCCGGAACGAGTTTACGCATGAAAATAATCTTGTTCTTAATCTCTTTAACAGAAACATTAAAGTTTTTAATTCGCTTAAAACTTTTTGTCATTTCATTCAACTCATGGTAATGTGTAGCAAAAAGTGTTTTTGGTCGAGCAATTTTATTTTCATGTAAATATTCAGCTATTGCCCATGCGATTGAAATACCATCGTAGGTGCTCGTGCCTCTTCCGATTTCATCCAGTAAAATCAAACTTCGATCGGAAATATTATTTAAAATACTCGCCGTCTCATTCATCTCTACCATAAAAGTAGATTCGCCCGAAGAAATATTATCAGAGGCACCAACTCGAGTAAAAATCTTATCCACAATACCAATCGATGCACTTTTAGCCGGAACATAAGAGCCAATCTGAGCCATTAGCGTAATCAAAGCAGTTTGTCTTAAAAGCGCAGACTTACCCGACATGTTTGGCCCTGTAATCATAATAATTTGCTGACTTTCATTGTCCAAATAAACATCATTGGATATGTATTCCTCTCCCATGGGCATTTCTTGCTCAATTACAGGATGCCTTCCCAATTTAATATCGATGCTCAATCCATCGTGAACCTCCGGCTTAGTGTAATTTCTAGCTTCTGCAATTGAAGCAAATGCGCTCAAACAATCTAATTTTGCAAGTATGGAAGCATTCAATTGAATAGGAGCAATAAAATCGGCAGTTTGAAGCACTAGTTGTTGGTACAAACTTGTTTCCAATGCGAGAATCTTTTCCTCTGCACCCATTATTTTTACTTCGTATTCTTTTAGTTCTTCAGTAATGTAGCGCTCTGCTGAAACAAGTGTCTGTTTTCTGATCCATTCAGTAGGCACTTTGTCTTTGTGTGTATTTCGAACTTCAATATAGTATCCAAAAACATTGTTAAAAGCAATTTTTAAGGAGCTGATTCCTGTTCTTTCGATTTCCCGTTCTTGCATCTTTAGTAAAAGCTGTTTACCTGAAGTTTGTAAAGACCTCAACTCATCGAGTTCATCATTGACTCCACTACAAATCACTCCTCCTTTTTGAACTAAAACAGGCGGTTCTTCTTGTAATTGCTCCTCGATTAAAGTCAATATAGAAGTACAGAGATTTAGTTGCTCGCCGTTTTTTTCTAAGGCTTTATTTCCTGAAGTAGAACAGAGTTCTTTCAAAGGACGAATCACCCTTAAAGAATACCTCAACTGATTCATCTCTCGTGGACTAATCCTTCCTGTGGAAACTTTAGAAATTAAACGCTCCAAATCTCCAATTTGAGCAATAAATTTTCTGATTTGAGAAGCAAAATCAGGGTGTTTTAAAAAATACTCTACACTCGACAAACGCTCTTGAATTGGCTGCAAATTCTTTAGTGGCAATGCCAACCACCTACGCAATAAACGTCCCCCCATAGGTGAAACAGTTTCATCTAATACATCAATGAGCGAAGTTGCATACTCATTGTTGGATTTTAAAATCTCCAGATTTCTGACCGTAAATCGATCTAACCAAACATAATTGTCGCGCTCAATTCGATTAATTGAGTTAATGTGTTTCAAACGATCATGTCGAGTTTCAGATAAGTAATGCAATACCGCTCCAGAAGCAATAATACCCAAGTTCATTTCCTGAATCCCAAACCCTTTCAGCGATTTTGTTTCAAAGTGTTTTAGCAGTGTTTCTTCAGCAAATTCAGCTGAAAAAACCCAATCTTCTTGTAAATAGGTAAAGTAGTTGCTTCCAAATAATTCCTGAAATCTTTTTTTATTTTGCTTCTGAAATAAAATTTCACTCGGCTGAAAACTTTGAAATAGCTTATCAATGTAATCTTTATTTCCTTCAGCAATTAAAAACTCACCAGTTGAAACATCTAAAAAAGACACTCCCAACAAGTCTTTTTCAAAATGTAAAGCCGCCAAGAAATTATTTGATTTCTGATTCAACAATTCATCATGATAAGAAACTCCAGGAGTTACCAATTCAGTGATCCCTCTCTTAACAATGGTTTTTGTTTGTTTTGGATCCTCCAGTTGATCACAAATGGCAACACGGTGTCCTGCCCTAACAATTTTAGGAAGATAAGTATCTAAAGAATGATGCGGAAAACCGGCCAATTCAATTTCATTTGCAGAGCCATTGTGTCTTTTGGTTAATACTATTCCCAAAATTTTGGAAACCACTACCGCATCTACACCAAATGTTTCATAAAAATCACCAACTCTAAACAACAGCACAGCATCGGGATATTTTGACTTAATCTGACGGTATTGCTTCATCAGAGGGGTCTCTTTCTTTTCCGAAATACTTGCTTTTTGTTTACTCAATTGCATTCAATTTAAAAACTAAAAATAATAAGATAGCAAGGGATTAATTTTATTTGAAAGTCCTAATTTTAAATAGTTTTTCACAAAGTCAATCCATGAACAGAAAACTTGCAAATTCCGAACTCGGCAGACCTGATATATCCACTTTTAAATCTCAAGAGAAAACTCCAATCATTGTAGTATTAGACAATGTTCGTAGCTTAAACAATATTGGTTCGGTATTCAGAACTTCTGATGCTTTTGCAGTTGAAGCAATTTATTTGTGTGGAATAACCGCTCAACCTCCACATCGGGATATCAATAAAACTGCTTTAGGTGCTACCGAATCTGTGGAATGGATCTATTTTGAGAATACCTTAGACGCTTTAAAAAACCTTCGAGAAAAGAATTACACCATTGCTGCCATCGAACAAACAGAAGCAAGTGTTTATTTAAATCAATTTAAGCCCGATAAAGATCAAAAGCTAGCTGTGGTTTTTGGACATGAAGTGAAAGGGGTCAGTCAAGAAGCCATCAACAATTCTGATTTAGTCTTAGAAATTCCGCAGCGTGGAATTAAGCACTCGTTTAACATTTCAGTGAGTGTAGGGATTGTTTTATGGGCGCTAAGCGAAAAGTTGAATGTCTAATTTATTGCTTTATTTTTTTGATTGGCAACCCCTACTTTGTATAATTTGAAGCAGTGTTTAGACAACTCACTATATACCAATAAAATAATGTCAACCCAAAACACTGGCATGATATTTGAAAATTTACTTTCAAATAAATTTAACTTATACAGTTATGAAAAAGACCTATTTAATTCTTGCCATTGCTTTCTTGATGAATGGTTTCGCATATGCGGGCGGACAAGAAACAGAAGAAAAAAACAAAATTCGAAAAGTAAATAATAATGCATTTCAAGTTGGAGAAAAATTAGAATATAAAATTTCTTACGGCTTCATCAATGCAGCCACAGCAACTTTGGAAGTAAAAAAGTCTGAAAGTAAAATTCATGGACGAGAAGTATTGCACATTGTTGGTATTGGTGAAAGCATCAGTACTTTCGATTGGTTTTTCAAAATTCGTGATCGCTACGAAACTTATATTGATGAAGACGGGATTTTCCCTTGGTTATTTATAAGAAGAATTCATGAGGGTGGCTATGAGAAAGCGCAAGACTATCAGTTTTATCAAGAAAAGGGAAAAGTAGTAAATGAAAAAAATGAAAGCTATGAAGTTCCTCACGGAGTCCAAGACATGCTTTCTGCTTTTTATTTTGCCCGTACAATGGATTTTAGCAAAGCCAAAAAAGGAGACGTATTTTCAGTTCAATCATTTGTTGATGAGGAATTATACCCTATCGATTTAGTATTTGGAGGAAAGAAAACCATCAAAATCAAAAAGGGAAAATTCGACTGCTTAGTTTTTCATCCTCGTGTGCAAGAGGGTAGAGTTTTTAAAACCAATGAAGACCTGACCTTTTATATTACAAATGACGAAAACAAAATCCCTGTTTTAGTGAAAGCCAATGTTAAAATTGGTTCATTAAAAATGGAATTAGTTGACTATAAAAATTTAGCCAATCCTTTGGCTTTAAAATAAAGGAAGAAAATGAGGTTAAAAGTGGTATGACCCGAAGCTTAAATATTGAAATTAATAGGATTCAATTTTAACTTTTAAATTAAGTCACTTTTAACTTCTCTTTTTGGCAAACTATTTCCCATCCTGTCTAAAAGCACTTATTCCTGTTACATCCATCCCTGTAATTAACAAGTGAATGTCATGCGTTCCCTCATAAGTAATCACTGACTCTAAGTTCATCATGTGGCGCATAATTGGATACTCTCCTGTAATTCCCATACCCCCATGTATTTGTCGGGCTTCTCTTGCGATTTGCAATGCCATGTTCACATTATTTCTTTTGGCCATCGAGATTTGTTGAGTAGTTGCCTTTCCTTCATTTTTTAACTGTCCTAAACGCACAGCCATTAACTGAGCTTTGGTGATTTCAGTAATCATTTCTGCAAGTTTCTTTTGAATCAATTGAAAACCAGCAATTGGCGTATCAAATTGAATTCTTTCTTGAGAATAGCGGAGTGCAGAATCATAACAATCCATAGCTGCTCCAATGGCACCCCAAGCTATGCCATATCGGGCAGAATCTAAACAGCCAAGTGGTGCTCCTAAACCAGACTTATTGGGCAATAAATTTTCTTTTGGAACTTTTACATTATCAAAAACCAGCTCACCAGTTCTTGATGCGCGCAATGACCATTTTCCATGAGTTTCAGGAGTGGTAAATCCTTCCATTCCACGCTCAACGATTAAACCGTGAATTCTACCATTTTCATCTTTTGCCCAAACAACTGCACAATTACAAATAGGTGCATTGGTAATCCACATTTTAGAACCATTCAATAAATAATGATCGCCTTTATCTTTAAAATTACTGAGCATTCCTCCAGGGTTAGATCCGTGATCTGGCTCAGTTAAACCAAATGAACCTACCCATTCACCAGAGGCTAATTTTGGCAAGTATTTTTTTCGTTGTTCTTCGTTACCATACTGATAAATCGGATACATCACTAATGAACTTTGAACAGAAGCAGCAGAGCGAATTCCTGAATCACCTCTTTCCAACTCCTGCATGATGATTCCATAAGAAATTTGATCCAATCCAGCTCCACCGTACTCTACAGGAATGTATGGTCCAAAACCACCAATTTCAGCAATCCCCTTGTTTATGTGAATTGGATATTCTCCCTTTTGTGCATATTCTTCAATAATTGGAGAAACTTCTTTTTTCACCCAATCACGAACGGTTTGGCGAATTAAAAGGTGCTCTTCACTTAATAGGCTATCTAACTGAAAGTAATCTGGTGATTGAAAACGGTCTTGGTGCATGTAGGTTAATTTTTGAACAAAATTAGTTAAAATGAAACGTTTGAATCAAAGACTTGTTTTTTGTACACTAAATAAAACCTACACATTATCTATTTGAATAAATAACTGAGCAGTATCCTTAAATTTGCGAAAAGCTAGCCTCCATATTGAAAGATTCTTCAACTATTTTTTCCAATGATTCTATCCCTTTTTTAATCTTAGAAGAAGGTTCAAACAAGTCAATTAAAGATTTGGCAACTGTTTCATATAAGTTAAGTGTTCCGCTTCTTCAACATTATAAAAAAGTGCCTTATTACAATGGAATTCAAAAAGTAGCTTTTTCTCAAGCTTGGATTCTTATTCTGCTAGTAATATTATTTGCGGGACTTTCATACGCTAAAGCACTCTATAGCAAACGCTTTAACTTATTGGCTAAAACTGTTATCAACAGGAAAGTAGCAAAATCAATTATTCGATTTGAAAAAGTCTATTCTCACCCAGTAAACCTCATTTTAAATACGATTTTCATACTTTCAACTGCCTTATTTTTGGGCTTGTGTTTTTCAATAAAATACAGCAATCAACCTTTAGATAGTTTCTTCTTTTTAGGACTTCTAGGTCCTATTACTGTATACTTAATGAGCAAGTTAATCCTCTATAAGTTTAGTGGGTGGATTATTTCAGATTCTGAATTAATCGAAGAATATGTTTTTCAAGCTAACCTCTTCAATAAGATTTTGGGTGTTATCCTATTGTTAATAAACAGTCTACTAATTTATTCATCAATTAATGCAGGAGTTCTTATTAGTATTGGACTCTCCTCTTTTTTACTATTGTTTTTATTGCAACTTACCAGAGGGGTGTTTATTGGTCGAGAAAGGAGCATTAAATATCTTCCGATAATTTTGTATCTTTGCACCCTTGAAATTTTACCATGGTTAATTCTAATAAAATTGGTAAAAACATTGTTGTAAAATTCCCTAATTATTAATTTTTAAACTGCTTCACTTTGAAAGTTAAAACTATTTTGGTGTCTCAACCAAAACCAGAAACAGATAAGTCTCCTTATTTTGATCTCGGAGAGAATTGTAAAGTAAAAATAGATTTCAGACCATTCATTCATGTTGAAGGTGTTGATTCTAAAGAATTTCGTCAACAAAAATTAACCTTAAGTGAATTTGATTCAGTTATTTTTACAAGTAGAAATGCGGTAGATCATTTTTTTAGAATTGCAGAAGAATTAAGATATACAGTGCCTGACACCTTAAAATATTTTTGTATTTCAGAATCAACTGCTTATTATTTGCAGAAATATGTGGTTTACAGAAAACGTAAAATCTTTCACGGCAGACAAACCATTGAGGATTTAATTCCACAGATTAAAAAGCACAAAGGAAATAATTTCTTTTTGCCATGTTCTGATATTTTAAAGCAAGACATTCCTGAAACATTAGAAAAATACAACATTCAGTTTAAAAAAGCCATGTTGTACAGAACGGTTTGTAGCGATCTTTCTGATTTAAAAGATGTTAATTACGATGTTTTAGTTTTCTTTAGCCCTGCTGGAATTGCTTCATTGTATGAAAACTTCCCTGATTTCAAACAAAATGATACGCGTATTGCTGTTTTTGGAGCAACAACTGCAAAAGCTGCTGAAGATGCAGGTCTTGAAATAAACATTGCTGCGCCTAAGCCTGAAGCTCCTTCAATGACAATGGCACTAGAGCAATACATTAAAAAGCACAATAAAAAATAAAATTCACCAAACTTATTTGAAAGGCATTGGTTGTTAATCAATGCCTTTTTTATTTTTGGACTTTTTAAATCAAATGGATTTCAAACTCAAAAAAATAGAGCGCTTATATCAAAAAAAAGAAATTGATTCGCTTTTTAAAGGAGGTAAAAGCCTCTTAGAGCATCCTTTTAAAGTTGTTTTCTTATTCGAAAAAGAAGATAAGCAGCAAATAATCTATCATCCTATTAAAGTTGCTGTAAGTATTCCTAAGAGAAAGTTTAAAAAAGCAGTAGACCGTAACTTACTAAAAAGAAGAACAAAAGAAGCTTACCGTTTAAATCGCAATCAGCTGAGAGAAAACCTTCTAAAGGAAAATAACTCACTGAAACTTCTGCTTATTTACCTCGAAAAAAATGAACTTCCCTACAAAGTTATAGAGGATAAAATAATCTTAATTTTACAACGTTTACAAGCTGTTCATGAGGAAACTTTTCAATAGCATCTTCATTTTTTTTATTCGCATCTACCAAATTAGCATTTCGCCATTACTTGGAGCTAACTGCAGATACGACCCTACTTGCTCGAATTATGCTGTTGATGCCCTTAAAATTCATGGTCCAATAAAAGGACTCTATTTTGCTTTTAAACGTATTTTATCTTGTCATCCTTGGGGCGGACATGGCTATGATCCTGTTCCAAAAAAAAAGAATTATGAAAAAAGTTAAAATTTATATCATTGCCCTTGTTATTGGTGTTAGTTCATGGATTTCTTATGGATTTGCTGATAATTACTTTGAAATTTCGAAGAATCTTGACATTTTCAGCTCACTGATTAAAGAGCTGAACACCTATTATGTAGATGAAACAGAACCAGGTCAGTTAACCAAGACGGCAATTGATGCCATGTTGGAATCACTTGATCCTTATACCAATTACATCCCTGAATCGAGAATTGAGGATTTTAAATTTATGACCACAGGTCAATATGGTGGGATTGGGGCATTGATTCATAAAGATAGTAGCTACATTGTGATTTCTGAACCTTATGAAGGATTTCCTGCTCATAAAGCCGGTTTAAAAGCAGGTGATCAAATTATTGAAGTTGATGGAAAATCTGTTGAAGGCAAAAGCACTTCTGAAATCAGTGATTTTCTAAAAGGTCAGCCAGGTACAGCAATAAGTGTTACAATTAAACGTCCGGGAAGTGAGGACACTTTTAAGAAAGAAGTTGTTAGAGAGCAAATTAAAGTAGACGATGTTCCATATTATGGAATGTTAAACGAGGAAATTGGTTACATTAAATTAGTGAGTTTTACTCAAACAGCTCACAAAGAATTTGCAGCCGCTTTTAAAGACTTGAAAGTGAACAAAGGAATGAAACAACTAATTTTTGACCTAAGAGATAATGGAGGTGGTTTGCTAACAGAAGCTGTTGATATTGTAAATGTATTTATTCCAAGAGGAAAGAAAGTAGTTGAAACAAGAGGAAAATTAAAAGAATGGGACGCTGTTTACAATACAAGAAATGAGCCCTTAGATACTGAAATTCCCGTTACCATTTTGGTAAATGAATCATCGGCATCGGCATCAGAAATTGTTGCTGGAACACTTCAAGATTATGACCGCGCTGTAATCATAGGAAAACAAACTTATGGCAAAGGACTAGTACAACAAACTAGGCCATTGAGCTATAATGCCCAATTGAAAGTAACAGTTGCTAAATACTACATTCCCAGCGGAAGGTGCATTCAGAAAGTTGATTATTCTTCAAAAGACATTAATGGAAATGCAGTAGTAACTCCTGACTCATTAGTGCACCTTTTTAAAACATTGAAAAGTAAGCGATCAGTTTACGATGGAAAAGGCATTAAACCGGATTTAAAAACTGACAATACAAAACTTGGAGAACTTGCCGCCACTTTATTAAGAGGACAGCATATTTTCGATTATGCAACAATTTACGCTCAAAGAAAAGAAACAATTTCTGACCCTGATCAGTATAAATTTCAAGATAAAGAATATGAAGACTTCCTTCAATTTCTTGAAAAAAGAAACTTCTCATACACTTCGAAAAGTGAGCGAATGATTGAAGAATTTAAAAAGATTGCTGAAAAAGAACGGTACTTTGACTTAATTGAAAATGAATATAAGGCACTCGAACAAAAGTTAATTGAAGATCACCTTTATGATTTAAAAAAGTTCAAAGATGAGATTTCACTTCTGATTGAAAATGAAATTGTATCAAGGTATTATTTTCAGAATGGCAGAATCAAACATTCCTTGAGTTCAGACCCCGATGTCATAGAAGCCCTAAGTATTTTAGCTAAGCAGCAGAAGTATGACGCTATCCTCGCAGGAACTAACTAAAACTGGAGTTCGAGATCTCATTCGAGGAAATAATACTTCTTTTGAGTGGTTAAATCATAGAAATTTATACTTGCTCGGTTTGGCAGTAGTGTTAAGTGGAATGGGCTGGTCTAATTTTTTAATGAGCCTTGGCCAATTTATACTTGCAGGAAATTGGCTTTTAGAATTAGCTTTTAAGCAAAAAGCTACGCTACTTTACAATAATAAAATCTTCTGGGCATTATTGCTCCCCTTCTTATTTCTTGTATTAGGCTTACTTTGGACAAGTAATTTTGATTATGCAATGAACGATTTGCGCATTAAACTACCAATGATTTTATTCCCTTTGTTCATTGCAACAGCCAAACCATTAAATAAAAAAGAATGGAGGCTTCTTTTCGCAATCTACTTAATCAGTTTATTTCTTTTAAGCTTTCTAAGTACCCTGAAATTAATGCAACTTGAAGCGCATCAAATTTCCGATAAAAGAGAATTGTCGATAAAAATTTCACACATCAGGTATGGGTTGAATTTAGCACTTGCCTCAATTTTAAGTTTCAATTTTATCAACCTTTACGGTAAGAAATTTCGTGTTTTAATGATTTTATTTGGAACATGGTTTTTTGCGTGTCTAGTTATTTTTCAATTATACACTGGCTTAGCTTGCTTTCTAGTTGTGGCATTACTGTTTGGTTTTTTCAAGATTTTAAAACAAGAAAAAACTTCTATTAAGCTCATCACTTTAACCCTTTTATCTTTAAGTATCTTTTTCATTATTAATGAGCTAGACAAAGTAAAAGCTGACTTTGAAACAAAGGTAGAACTCGATTACGACCAAGAAAACCTCAGCACTCAAAAAACTTTAAATGGTGAAATCTATTGGCACAATATCAAAAACGATAAGAAAGAAAATGGTGTTTATGTTGAACGATTTATCGCTTGGCAAGAAATTGAAAAAGAATGGAATAAAAGAAGCAGCATATCCCTACACGGAAAAGATATAAAAGATCAATACCTCAGCTATTCTGTTTTGAGATATTTATCATCAAAAGGCTTAAAGAAAGATTCTTTAGGAATTTCCAAACTTTCAAATAATGAAATTAAAGCCATTGAAAGTGGTGTTGCCAATGTATATTATTTTGAAAATAATCCAATAAAAAGTAGGATTCATGCTATTTTTTACGAACTCGATAATTACCAAAAAACAGGTTACGCAAACGGATATTCACTTGCAATGCGGATTGAATATTGGAAAACTGCTTGGTCAATAGTTAAGAAAAACCCAATTATTGGTGTTGGAACAGGAGATGTCCCCAATGCTTTTGAAGCTCAATATGAAGAAGACAATTCATTATTGGCTGATGTATATAGAAAAAGAGCACATAACCAATACTTAACTTTTGGAACTGCTCTAGGAGCTCTAGGTTTTATAGTTTTTGGAATTTCTTTATGCTACCCTTTGAGTGTTTTTCAAACAAAGTACAAAATGGCATACGTGGCATTTTTTATTATTACTTGCATTTCATTTTTAACGGAAGATACGCTTGAGACTCAAGCAGGAGTTACCTTTTATGCTTTTTTCAATGCGCTCTTTTTATTTGGACACAAATCTAATCAAGACCATATTGATTGATAAATCGCCAATGTTTGTTTAGCAGTTGCAGCTTTAGAAAATAGCTTCACTTTTTCCTTGGCATTTTGCACAAGCATTTTACTTAATTCTTTAGAGTCGATTAACCTGCCCACTGATTGTGTCAAGCATTCAACATCTTTTACAGGGCAAAGTAGCCCCGTTATTTCATGTTCAATAAGTTCGGGCATACCACCTGCTGCAGTTCCAACAACAGGAACACCACATGCAAAAGCATCCAAAATAGAAGTTCCTAGCCCCTCAGTTTTTGATGTAATCAAAAAGAGGTCTAAGTCAGCTAATATTTCAGGCAAGTCTTTTCTGAATCCAGTAAAATAAATGTGATCTGAAATCTTTTTGTTTTTCAAATATGACTTAATCTCATCTTTCAAAGGTCCATCACCTATTACTACAAACTTTAAAACTTCAGACTGCTGCACTAATTTTTCTGCAACATCAATGAAGGTAAAATAGTCCTTATGATCTGCCAAGGCAGAGGTATTTCCAATTAGAACTATTGAGTCTGAAATTTTTAATTCTTTCCGAAGCTTATAGCTTCTATGTTTGAATTTATCTATATTGATTCCAGAGTAAACAGTTGTCAGCTTGTCTTTTTCAACTATGTCGGGACGGATAATTTTTTCGATTGTCTTGCTGACACAAAGAATTTTTTTGATTGAAGGATGGTTATATTTTAATTTAGAAAAATAGCTCTTCTTAATTGGAAAATCTACACGTCTACTCAAGACCAAATCAGTCTTATTTCTGTAAATCATTGCCGCCAAAACAGCCATGGTATGCGCATGTGCATCGTGTAAATGACAAACATCAATTTCTAATTTAACACATAGCTTTTTGATTTGTGCAGCAAAACTGAAATCGAGCTTAATTCTTTTTGGAAAGGGGAATACATCAATTCCATTTTTCTCACAATATTGTTGCATTGCTGAGCCTTTCATGCACAACACCGTTTGCCGAATATCATCCTTTAGTTCTTCTAACAAATAAGCTACCTGCTGTTCCCCTCCTCTCCAGCTGATTGCAGTTACAATGTGTAAAACGTTTCTTTTTCTCAATGGATCAAATCGTTTGACCCTTTTGGAGCTTCTGGAGTTTAACATATTTCAAATAATTGGCGTAAGCCGAGAGTTTTGCAATCGTGTAACCCGAATTACCATCTAAAAAACCTCGGCGAAGTAAAAAAGCTTTTATAAATCTTGCAATTGGTTTAATAATTATTTTTATCCAACTTGACCGAATTCCCTCTTGATACAATGCTTTTGCTGCAATTGAAGAAAAACTTTCGATTTGTTTTAGATGCTGCTCTCGATCATAGAAAGAATAATGCAACAAATCTCCCTTCAAAAAGCCAATTTTTACTCCTTTATTAGGAATAAACTGATCATGTGGATTTTTTCCACCCCATATTCCTTTGTCTCGGTCGAATAAACGAATTTTTGTATCGGGATACCACCCACTGTGGTGAATCCATTTTCCGCAATAATTGGTTAAGCGATTCATTTTCCAAGCATCATATCGCCAATTTTCTTTTGCAGCAAGTATGGATTTTTTTAAATCATCATCGAGTGCTTCATCGGCATCCAACGACAAAACATGTTGGTATTTAGCTTGATCTTTTGCAAAATTTTTCTGTTGAATATGGCCTTCAAAAGCATTTTCAATAAAACGAACACCTTGTTTTACACATATTTCTTTTGTTTTGTCGGTAGAAAAAGAGTCGACTACTAAAATCTCGTCAACCGTCTCTTTCAAAGAAAGTATACAGCGTTCGATGTTTATTTCCTCATTAAAAGTGATAATTACTGCCGAAAGCTTGACTTGCATGTCGCAAAGTAACACTATTTATACATACTGAAAACGTAATTTTACCTACAAAATTCTTCAACAATGCCTACTTTATATCTTGTTCCCACACCTATTGGAAACCTTGCTGACATGACCTTTCGCGCTGTTACAATTTTAAATGACGTAGCTGCAATACTTTGCGAAGACACAAGAACAAGTGGAAAACTGCTCAAACATTATGAAATTAAAAAGCCTTTAATTCCTTATCACCAACACAATGAACATAAGGTGGCGCAACAAATCATGGAACGAATTAAAGCAGGCGAAGATTTAGCTTTGATCACTGATGCAGGCACCCCAGGAATATCTGATCCTGGATTTCTTTTGCTTCGCTTGTGTATTGAAAATGATATTGAAGTTCAGTGCTTACCTGGTGCAACCGCCATTATTCCCGCTTTGGTTTGCTCTGGTTTGCCCTGCGACAAATTTGTTTTTGAAGGTTTTCTTCCACATAAAAAAGGCAGACAAACACGTTTAAAATTACTGGCTGAAGAAAGCAGAACCCTCGTTTTTTATGAATCTCCGCACCGCTTACTCAAATGTTTGGGTCAGTTTCAAGAATTTTTTGGAGAACGTAAAGCCGCTGTTTGCCGAGAAATTACAAAACTGCATGAGGAAACTGTTAGAGGAAACTTTCAAGAATTGATTCATTATTATGAAAACAATCCTCTAAAAGGAGAAATTGTAATTGTAGTTGAGGGAAAACAAGAAAAAGCTAAAAAGTAAATGCTTTTTTAAAAGCTATCAATTCTTCTTCTAAGCTTGAATTTGATTGACAATATGCATTGAGTATTTTTGAACGCTCAACTTTTAATTGCCGCATTTTCATGTGTTGATTGACGAAAATCATTTCCAAATTGGGATAAATATTTCGAAGTGCTTCAACAATTTCACCAATTGCCATGTTGCGATCAATTAAGTTATATACTCCACTGTTAAGTTGCTCGTTTAATAGTGCTGTCAAAGTCAACGAAGCTTTATCGATGTGTATAAACGGTCGAAATTGCTCTCCAGTTCCGTTGATAGTTATGCGTTTCAAATAGTTTGCCTCAAACATCATTTTATTGACAACCGCATCAAAACGCATGCTTTTGTTGTAACCATACACATTTCCACAACGAATAATATAGGTTTCAATTTTATCTTTCAAACGTTCAACATGCTGCTCTCCTCGCAATTTAGAAATGCCATAAAATGTTTTTGGAAGTGGAGCATCAGTCAACTTGAATTGTTCATCAGCAGCTCCATAAACTGACACACTGCTCAAATAAATCAAGCGCCGAACATTTGAATCTTCGATGGCATAAACTAATTCTGCTGTCCCCCAATGATTAACTTGCTCAAACAAATGCGGATTTTGATCAGAAAAAGGAGTGGTTACTTTGGCTGCTAAATGGTACACAACATTCACTTCTTGAATAACCTTTTTCAATAACCTCGAATCAAGTAAATCGCCTTGAATAAAATGAATTTTTTTAGAATTTAGCCGATCTCTTCCAATGAAAAAATTTCGATTCTCTCTACTCAAATTATCATACACAATAATTTTCTCAACTTCAGTTTGCTCTTGTAATTGAGCAATTAAGCTTGTTCCAATGTATCCGGCTCCACCGGTAACTAATATCCGCATTTATTTTTTTATTAAATCCGTGTGAAGACCACATTCTACTTTATTCATTCCAAACCAACGAGCACTGCGTTCATCCAGCTCTAGTGATTTTCTTGTGCAAGGCTCACAACCTATGCTCAAGTATCCTTTAACTTCAAGTGGATGAACAGGTAAATTGTGTAATTTGCGGTATTCAAAAATATCCTTGGAAGTCCAATTCAATAGAGGGTGGTAACGCAAAGCACCTTGAGGAGTTAGCTCTTCTGTTTTCAAAGTTGCTCTATTTGCATTTTGATCGGCACGAATGCCATTTATCCACACATCGTGAGTCATTAAAATTGGCTCTAATGGCTTCGTTTTATTGAGATAGCAGCAATAATCAGGATCAGAAGTAAAAAACAACTGACCATTAGAATCTCGTTGTTGGATTTTTGGAACTTCTGCGCTTAAACCTATAAAATTCATCCCAAAGCGCAGTTTCAACTCATCTTTAAAAGCAAGCGTTTCGGGGAAAAGATAGCCTGTATTCAAGTAATAGATTGGAATAGTTCTATCAATCTCGCTTATAATATGCAATAAAGGGATGCTATGTGTTTGAAAGGAAGAAGTCGCAAACAAGCGTTTTCCTTCGTCTTTATATCGAAGTATCGTATCTCGAATGGCTTGAACTTCTTTCATGAAAAGCAAAAATAAAGATAGAATTCACGAAAAAAATTTTCGTAGCAGAAGTCTCTTCTAAAAAATCATAAAATGAACTCATAAAACATTTAGTAAACTATTCTCAAAGAAAACACAAGAGTTAGCTTAGCATTTATCGATTAATATCCAATTGATTTCGGTATCACTCTATTATTTTCATACTTTAGCTATCACTTAAAAATTCATTTAATGAAAAAAATACTGATCACTGCATTAGCGCTACTCTCAATGACAGCAGTTTTTGCACAAGGAAATAAAGAGCAATCTGAGAGCAAAAATTCATTATCAATTAATGCAGGCTTTTCTATACCTACCGATGATGTAGTCAATGCAAATAGCGACAACATTAATTCCTATGCTGCTTCGGGAATAACTGCGGGCATTGATTTTCAGCACAATGTAAGCAAGTATTTTGGCATTAATGTTCTAGTTCGTGCCTACTCATTTCCAGTGGATGAAAATACGAGTTTAAATGACGTTAGAGATAATCCCGTTGCGGTCTATACCATGGATTCTGAACCTTATGTTTTAGGTTTTTTGGGCTTGGGAGCCACAGCTGAATATGGAAATGCTCTAAAAGGTTACGTAACTCCATTTATTGGCTACGGCGCCATGAGAAGTCCTGAGATTACAGTAAGAGAAGAAGTGGGTGTTAACTTTGAAAATGAAACACGTGAATTTGATTCTGATTTAAGCTTGGTGTATGGTGCCAATTTTGGTATTAAGTTCAACTTAACAAAAAACTTCTTTTTAGGAGTGAATGGTGAATATGTTATGTCTCCAAGTTTTGAATTTGAGAAAAAAGTCAATACACAACAAAATAATGACCCTGCTCAAGTAAGTATCAACCGATATGAAAAAGAATTTTCTACTTTTAGTGTTAGTTTGAGAATTGGGTTCAATCTTTAAGATTGAATAATTTTGGCGATAAATAAATATTGGTTTTAGGGCATCTTTAAACTTTATTTTAAAATAAACCCCATGGAAAAGCGATGGACTTTAGCGCCAACTATCAATCAAAACAAAGTAAGTAAACTCTCCGAATCACTCAACGAGCTTCATCCGATTTTGACTGAATTGCTAGTTCAACGTGGCATTGATGACTTTGAGAAAGCCAAGGAATTTTTTCGACCGAATTTAAAATCTCTTCACAATCCATTTTTGATGAAGGACATGGATCTTGCTGTTGAAAGAATTCAGGAGGCTATAAAAAATGAAGAGAAAATATTAATTTACGGAGACTATGATGTAGATGGAACCACTTCTGTGGCATTGGTTTACGGTTTCTTAATAGAGTTTTACCCAAATTTAGCTTTTTACATCCCAGATCGTTACAGCGAGGGCTATGGAATTTCAATTCAGGGAATTGATTATGCCGCAGACAACGACTTTTCCTTGATAATTGCGCTGGACTGTGGAATTAAAGCAGTTGAAAAAATAGATTATGCCACTAGCAAGGGAGTTGATTTTATTATTTGCGATCACCATACTCCAGGTGAAAATATTCCAAAAGCTATTGCTGTTTTAGACCCAAAACAAAAAGATTGTAAGTATCCTTTTAAAGAGCTTTCGGGTTGTGGAGTAGGCTTTAAATTAATGCAAGCTTTTGCTGAAAAAGAGAAAATTCCTTTTGAGAAATTAGTGGCTCAAATAGATCTTTTAGCTGTAAGTATTTGCGCAGACATCGTTCCTATTGTTGGCGAAAATCGAATTTTTACTCATTTTGGTATAAAGAAATTGAATGAGAATCCTCAAAAAGGCTTGAAAGCCATGCTTGAAGTGGCTCAAAATAAGAAGAAAAACTATACTGTTACAGATATTGTTTTTACAATTGCCCCAAGAATTAATGCAGCAGGAAGAATCAAAAGTGGCGAAAAAGCAGTAGAAGCATTATTGTCTGGCAATGCTGAAGAAGCATTAGAAAATAGCAGCGAAATCAACCTTCAAAATACTGATCGAAAGGAATTGGACAAGGCTATTACTGAAGAAGCCCTCTTGATGATTGATGGAGATGAAGTGCTGATGAATCAAAAAACAACGGTTTTATTTCAAGCACATTGGCACAAAGGAGTTATTGGTATTGTGGCATCTCGCTGCATTGAAAAATATTACCGTCCAACGATAATTCTAACTGAAAGTAATGGCAAAGCTGCTGGCTCTGCTAGATCTGTAAAGGGCTTTAGTGTGTATGATGCGTTGGAACAATGCAGTGAAGTATTGGAGCAGTTTGGCGGTCATAAATATGCAGCAGGCATGACCTTACCCTTAGAAAATGTAGCCTCATTTCAACAAAAATTTGAAGAAGTAGTGGCTTCAACAATTCCTGAGGAACTTCTAATTCCAGAAATTGAAATCGACAATGAGCTAAAACTTTCAGATATTGATGGGAAGTTTTACCGTATTTTAGAACAATTTGCCCCATTTGGGCCTGAAAACATGAAGCCTGTTTTTCTTTCTAAAAACGTTCTTGTGAAAGGAGCACCTAGAATTGTTGGAAATAACCACCTTAAAGTAGCATTCTTCAACGAAGAAAATCCAAATGTAGTTTTTGATGCCATTGGTTTTAACTTGGGAGAAAAAATGGAATTGTTACGAAACGACAATCCGATCGACATTGTATTTACCGTTGAAGAAAACGAATGGAATGGAAATGTTACTTTACAGTTGAATTTGAAGGATTTGAAAAAAAGCGAGAAGTATTAACTATTGATTTTCTATTTAATTAAACCCTATATGCAATTCTTTAAAAAGCCTTGAAAATAAATTTTAAGAATTGTTTAAATTTGGAACTTTCAAAATTTTGGCAAGCATGGAAGATGAAATTGAATTTATTTTAGACACAACGAAAGAATCGATGGAAAAGTCCATTGAACACTTCGAGAAAGAATTGACTAAAATTAGAGCTGGAAGAGCAACTCCAAGCATGGTAAGTAGTGTCTATGTAGATTATTACGGATCACAGACTCCTTTAAACCAAGTAGCGAATGTTGGAACAATGGATGCAAGAACCATCACAATTCAGCCTTGGGAAAAAGCTGTTTTAGAACCCATTGAGCGCGCCATTATCAATTCGAACCTAGGCTTAAATCCTCAAAACAATGGGGAAATGATTTTAATCAATGTGCCACAATTGACCGAAGAAAGGAGAAAAACACTGGTAAAACAAGCAAAAGCTGAAGCTGAAGATGCAAAAGTTGGTGTAAGAAATTCTCGAAAAGATGCCAACGATGAAGTGAAAAGACTTCAAAAAGAGGGTTTATCAGAAGATGATTCAAAAGCTGTGGAAGCCTCTATTCAAGAATTAACAGATCAATACGGTGCTAAAATTGACAAAATCTTAGAAGCAAAAGAGGTAGACATTATGAAAGTTTAATTTCTTGCTGAAAAGCAGGTGCCAACTCTTCTACAACCGCTTCTATAGACTGAAATTGTAAGTTAAATTCCTTTTTAAATTTTGCAGCACTAAAACAACGTTGGTTAAAAATTGAATTTAAATTGGATGCAGGAAGCACTCTTGGCAAACCAAAAAGAACAGTTCTAAAACGATCGAAAATCACAAAAACTTGGGTCAATTTCCTGCTAACTTTAATGCTAGGTGCTTTTTGATTAAACGCTTTAGCAATGGTTTGAAAAAGATTTTGAAAACTCAAATTTTCTGAAGAGATAACATAGCGTTCGTTTACAATAGCACTTTCCATTAAAAGCATGGAGGCTTTAACAACATCATTTACCCCTACAAAACCGTTTGTTCCAGGTGGGTAAAACTTCAAGCCTTTGGCGACTTTTTTAATTATAATCAGGCTACTTTCCTCCCAATCTCCAAAGCCCAAAATAGTACTAGGATTAACGATTACAACATTTAACCCCTCTGCTGCACCTCGCCAAACTTCATTCTCTCCATAAAACTTACTAATAGTGTAGCTGGAAGTGTTTTTACTAAACTGCCAATTAGCAGCTTCATCGGCACATTTTCTATTGGAATACTCGCCCAAAGCTGCTACAGAACTTACATAACACATTTTTTCTATTCCAAATTCCAAGCTAAGGTTGACCATGTTCATGGTACCAGAAACATTCACGTCCATCATTTCTTCAGAGCGCTGCTCATTGAATGAAACCAAAGCTGCTGTATGGTAAACATGCGTCACATCAACAAAGCAATCTTTTAGAGAATAGTAATCTGTTATATCGGCTTTTTGCCAAAGAATATTTTCAAGCAAATGAGAAGCATTGTGAAAAGCAAAGACCTTTCGTGTTTTCTCTTTACTTTTTTCAGAGCGGTAAATGGCCTTAACCAGTGCGTTTTTCCTCAGCAATTCAACCAATAAATGACTACCAACTAACCCTGTAGCTCCGCTAACTAAAATCATTCTAGAAATTTGTCCAAAGGTAGGGAATATTCATTTTAAGAAAATCTGAAAGCATTTGAATCTTTATCTTTGACAAAATTTTTTTATGGATTTTGTAGAAGAACTTAGTTGGAGAGGAATGATTCATGACATTACTCCGGGAACACAAGAACAACTTTTAAAAGAATCAACGGTGGGTTATGTGGGTTTTGATCCAACTGCTGATTCCTTGCACATTGGCAACCTTGTACCAATTATGCTTTTGACTCATTTTCAGCAGGCAGGGCATCAACCCATTGCTTTGGTGGGTGGAGCAACCGGCATGGTTGGCGATCCTTCAGGAAAATCGGAGGAGCGAAACTTTTTGAGTGAAGAAATCTTGAACCACAATTTGGAATGCCAAAAAAAACAGTTGAGTAAGTTTTTAAACTTTTCAAAAACCATTAAAAACCCTGCTGAAATTGTCAATAATTACGATTGGTTCAAGGAGTTTTCTTTTCTAGGTTTTTTAAGAGAAGCGGGGAAGCACATCACAGTAAATTACATGATGGCTAAAGACTCCGTTAAAAAACGAATGGAAACAGGTATATCCTTCACCGAATTTTCTTATCAACTAATTCAGGGCTACGATTATTATTGGCTCAACCAGCATAAAAATTGCAAATTGCAAATGGGAGGCTCCGATCAATGGGGAAACATTGTAACCGGAACAGAATTTATCCGTCGCAAATCTGATAAAGAAGCATTTGCATTAACTTGTCCGCTAATCACTAAAGCCGATGGAACTAAATTTGGAAAATCAGAAGGTGGAAATGTTTGGCTGGATGCCACTAAAACATCGCCTTATAAATTTTATCAATACTGGTTAAATGCTTCCGATGAAGATGCTTCTAAATACATCCGAATTTTCACTTTGAAAAAAGAGGCTGAAATTTTAGATTTAGAATCAAAACACAACGAAAGCCCGCATTTGAGAAGATTGCAAAAAGCTTTAGCCGAAGACATTACAATTCGAGTACATTCTGAAGAAGCGCTGAATAATGCACTTGCAGCTTCTGAAATTCTTTTTGGCAATTCTACCGAGGAAAGTTTGAGACAACTCTCTGAAGCTGATTTACTCAGCGTTTTTGAAGGAGTTCCACAAGCGGAAGTTGCACTTCAGTCCATTCAAAATGGAATGGAAATTATTGATTTTAGTGTGAGTGTCGCCAAGGCTTTTGACTCAAATGGCGAAGCTAGGCGAATGATTCAAAACAATGGAGTGAGCATCAACAAAGAAAAAGTAAGCATGGAAAAAACAGTCCAAGCAGAAGATTTGATTTTTGGAAAATACATTCTATTACAAAAAGGCAAAAAAAATTATTACCTCATCCATGCAGTTTAAACAAGCAATTTTTCGATGTGGGTTTTTTCTAATGTTCTTGAGTGCAAACTTTACAAATGCTCAAGAAACTCAAAAACGATTTTTAATTATTCCTTTTGAGCGTTTTTCCTTTGAATCTGCTTTCGACTTAAACGAAATTGCAAGTTTAAATCAATTAAATGTTGCTGAAGAAGCTTTCACTGCTTATCAGAACAAACTTGTAGAACGACTTTCAATTCCTTTAGAAAGCTACCGTTTTTTAGAATTACCACTTGAACATCAAGCTGAGTTTATTAAAAACTCACTGAGGACATACAAAGAAAAGCCCATTACCCATTATGGATATGATATTTCATGGAGCATTGAATCCAATTACTTAAAGGAAGTGTTAGAAAATTTTTCAGCTGACTACATTGTTTTTATCAGTCTTTATTCCATTTCAAAAAAGAACTTGCTAACCCCACAAGCTTATGATGGTTCTAAGTTTATTTCTTGGTCGTCACACACAATTTCATATGAAGTCTACAATAAAGAAGGTAAATTGGTAGCGCTCTCCGACGGTTTTGACGCTTTGCCCAAACTACCAACCCAATCTACCTATGCATCAAAAGGGTTACTGCTTTCAGGCATGGACAATGGCTATTTATCACTTCAAAAAGACATTGTTCTGAAAACACTAAAATATTCCGACGAACCAATACATCGTTTGAAGAAAAAGGAAGTTTGGAAGTAAAATTAAATCAACAAATTACAACCTCTAACTTCTGCTGCATCAAATCGGCCAAGCACTTCAAAACTACCATCGTTGTGGAGTTTTCCCAAGTCATCTGTTTGAATAAAAGCTGAGGAATAGAGATTGGCTAAATCAATAACATTGATTCCTCCTATTTCATTTGATGTAGCATAATCAAACGGATTATCGTGTTCTCGAATCAACACTTTCATCCAATTGGGTGTGAAGAAACGCCCATTTTTAGGTGCATAAGCCTGTGATAATAATTCTGTCATTCCATATTCAGAGTGAATGGCCTTGACTCCAAATCCTACTTTTAACTGTCGGTGCAACTCTTCTCTTACAATTTCTTTCTTTCTTCCCTTCATGCCTCCTGTTTCCATAACTATCAAATTGTCGTTTTCAGCTAATTGAAATTGATCTACAAAATCAAGCAAAGCGAATGAAACACCAATTAATAAGGTTTTAAGTTTCTTTTCATTTTGCTTTTCCAACAACGTTTTTAATTGATCCAATTCATTTAAAAAAAATCCACTTTCCTCAGATTTACTTTTTTGAATGAAAGCATTGACCATGTAAATTAATGAAGAACCCGTTCTTTCTAGATATGATGGAAGCAATGCCAAAACACAATAATCATAAATGCTTCCGTAAATCGATTCAAAATGTTGGAGAAAGCTTTTCTCATAAATTTCAAGTGATTTTACAAAATGCTTGCTTGTAGTTAAACCAGTTGTTCCACTACTACTAAAAACTATTTCAGGTTCAAATTGCTCTGTTTTAACTTCATGTGTTTTAAAAAAAGAAATAGGCAAAAAGGGGATATCAATTAATTTTTCAACTTTCTTGGGATTGCAGTTGAGTAAATCACAATAGTTTTTGTAAGTAGGATTGTGTAAATATTGGAAATTAAACACCTGAATCGCAATTTCTTCAAAGTTTTTTTGTTCTAAACTAAATACAGAATTTTGCAAGGAAATTATGTTTGTGTTAGAATGTGCGTTCAAGTTTAATTTCTAATTAATTTTAACCAAATGAAAGGAATTACAAAAATAGGTTTCTGTTTGCTTAGTTTTTTAGGTCTAGTTGCTTGCGAAAATGACAAAAACTTTCCCATTACTCCTGTATTGGAATCTAGGAGTTTTGTAAAAACATCTAATTTCAATGCTATTTGGACAATTGGTTTTACTGATGGCGATGGCGACATAGGTGTGAGAAACAACAATGATTCGGATAACTTTTTTGTTACTATTTTTTCAATTGAAGCCGATACAATTATAGAAATTCCAGGTAGAAGCTTCCGAATTCCTGTCGTTCAAAACATTCGGACAACGAAAGGCATAGAGGGTTCATTTGAATTTAGAATAGAAACTGATTTATTATTGCCCATAGATTCTGTTCAATATAGTGGATATGCTGTTGATCGTGCAGGGAATGAGAGCAATGTTGTTTTTACGCCAATTTTCTCTACCAGCACTAGGTGATTTTTCCTGAAGCAGCTTCACTGATACTCAAAATATGATCTCCAAGGCTTTCCAAAGCAGAGAACATATCAGTATAAATCATCCCACTTTCATACTTATAATCACCTTCTTCTATACTTTTTAAGTGATTTTTCTTCAACTTATTCCGTAATTTATTGATGGAGAGTTCTAATTCTTCGGCAACATCTAATACTACTTCTTCAATGTCTTTTCCAATATTTACTTGCATGGTTTCAAGTGCCTTATCGATTAACTCAAACATTTCTAACAAATTTTCTCTTTGTTTTGGAATAAAATAGATCCGATTCTCAGTTTTTCTTTTAATAATTCTTGCCATTGAATAATTAATGTCTCCAATAGTTTCTAAATCATCGGCAATACTTAGCATTGCTCGGATTTGAATAGAATTGTATTCATTTAATTCCCCTTCTGAAACTTTGGCTAGGTAAATGGCAATCTCAGACTCAATCTTATCGGTGATTTCCTCGTACTTCTCAATTCGATTAAATAATTTTTTAAATTTTTTGGTTTCCATTTCCATCATCAACTCAGGAATAAAACCAGTCATTTTTTCAACCAATTTTCCAAATTTAACTAGCTCCTTTTTGGCTTCCAGAATAGATGCTTCTGAGCTAATAATCGAAGAAGTACTTATGTATTCTAAGTGAAATGTTTCATCATCTAAACCTCTAGAAGGTACTATTTTAGTAACTAATTTTGCTATGAGCGGAATAAATCCAATCATTAACAAAGTATTGGTAATATTAAAAACTGTGTGAAAAAGAGAGAGTTGTAATTCAGGTTCAGATTGCTCAATGTTTGAAATTGAACCTTGCAAAAACTGCTGAGCAGGATTCCATAAAAACTGTATAAACTCAGTGAAATAGGGAAATATAATAATCACCCAAGAAACTCCAATTAGGTTAAAAACTAGATGTGCTCTTGCGGCTCTTTTTGCATGTACATTGGCCACCAAAGCTGCGAGATTTGCTGTAATGGTAGTACCAATATTTTCACCTAAAACCATGGCAGCAGCGATTTCAAAGGTAATGATATCGTTAAACAGCAAAGTAAGCGTTAAAGCCATAGCAGCCGTGGAAGACTGAACAATAATTGTAATTACTGTCCCCACAAAGACAAACAGTAGTGTAGTTAAAATGCCGTACTGCGTAAAATTGGCTAAGAAGGTCAATACTTCGGGGTTTTCACTCAGATTGGGAACTGAATCTTTAAGTGCATCTAATCCAAGAAAAAGCAACGCAAAACCGATTAAAACTTCAGATCTTGAGCGCCATGCAGCTTGTCTGGAAAACATCATTGGCAATCCAATGGCAATTATAGGCAATGCAAAAGCAGATATTTTTATCTTAAATCCAAAGAAAGCAATCAACCAAGCTGTGATTGTTGTGCCAATATTGGCGCCCATTATAATTCCTATGGATTCAACTAAGCTCAATAATCCAGCGTTTGCAAAACTCACCACCATTACAGTAGTTGTAGAAGAGGATTGAACTAAGCAGGTTATCAAAAAGCCAGTAAATACGCCAACATAGCGATTTCGAGTCATGCTCTTCAAAATGTCTCTAAGCTTAGCTCCAGCAGTCCGCTGAATGCCTTCACTCATTACTTTCATTCCAAAAATGAAAAACCCAAGTGCGCCTATTAATGAAATAAAATCAAGGAAAGAATAGTTCATTAAAACCCGTCGTGTATTTAAAATTTAACCACCAAAAGTAATTAGACTAATGCCCTTTGAGGTTAAGATTATGTTAAGTAAATATAGCGTTTTAAGTCTTTAAGTTGATAAACTAGTTTAATTTTAGTGGGAAGAGCTCAAGGTTAATTTAACATTAAGAATAAAGACAAATCAATTCATAATTGTTTAAAGCCTGCTTAAAATACAGCCGATAAAGTAGTACTATGTTTGTTAGTTCAATCATATAATAAAAATGGCAGCAAACAAAATACTTATTGTCAATGAAAGTAAACAAGAGTTTATTTCGTTGGCAAAATTTTTAGAGAAGGAAGGATTAAAAATAGAATCTGTTGAAAATAGTAAGTTATTGCGGTCAAAAATTAAAGAGTTTGAACCAGACATTATACTATTGCCGTTAGATTTGAGCACCTCAAATGGCATTGATTTGTGTCAACGACTAAAAACAGAAGAAAGCATTGATAAAACTTTTATTATACTATTCAGCAATCGAAAAGAAGAGTTCGCTTTAATTGCAGGTTTAGAGTCTGGTGCAGATGATTTTTTATTCCAACCCATTCATGAAAGATTATTGCTAAGCAGAATTAAAGCTTTGCTTAGAAGAAAAAAATGGGACAGTAAAGATTTAAAGGAACAGGCGTTAATCATAGATCATGAGCGATACCTCATCATCAAAGATGGTGTAGAATACTATTTACCTAAAAAAGAATTTGAAATTTTATCGTTGTTGTTTTCAAAACCAAACAAGGTATTTTCTCGAGAAGAAATAAAAAATGCCATTTGGGAGAATTTTGAAAAAGTAAGGGGACGCACTGTGGACGTTCACATTCGAAAAATTAGAGAAAAAATTGGAGAAGGTTTAATTGCAACCGTAAAAGGAGTTGGTTATCGATTGGATCTTGCTTCTTAAAAATTAAGTGGACTAATTTTAATTTCTTCCACCAAGGTGCTTTTTGAGAAAGAAGGGATCAATGCTACTAATTTTGCAATGTCAGTAGGATGAATCATTTCTTGCTTGTTTGCGGTGCTTACATCCCATGAAGATGTATCAACTGCTCCGGGGTAAATTCCACAAACCTTCACTCCTTGCTCCCTCAATTCAGCTCTCAAAGCATCCGTCCAAGCTTTTAGTGCATGTTTTGAAATTGAGTAATTACTAGCAAAAGGAGCAGCGTTGATTGACATCACAGAACCAATATTGACAATGCAAGCACATTGGCTTTTCTTTAAAGTTGGGAGTAAATATTTGCTTAGTTCTACGGCTGCAAATAAATTAACTTCAAGCATTTCCTGTAATTCATGATAATCGGTTTCACTTGATTTATTTTCTCTATAAATCCCGACATTATTCACCAATAAATCCAAAGGCATGTCGGAATTAATTTTTTTAAAAAGCTGCTGCCTTTCCAATGGATTTTTTAAATCACAAATAAGGTAGTTGATTGTCAGATGAGAGTGCTTTTGCTGAAGTTCAGAAACAAACTGAAACAACTCTTTTTCACCGGATGAAATCAATGTTAAATCCCAAGAATTATTTGCTAATTCTGATACAATTGCTTTTCCAATTCCTCTACTAGCTCCTGTAATTAATGCTTTCATTAGGCTCAAATTTAAGTAAATTGGTCGATTAAAAAATGAGCAAAAAGAAGCGAATTTTAGTCAGTCCGTTGAATTGGGGTTTAGGTCATGCCAGTAGGTGTATTCCCATCATTCGAATGCTCCTGAAAAATGAAGCTGAAGTCATTATTGCAACTGAAGGTGCTTCATTAAGATTGCTTCAAGAAGAATTTCCAGAACTTATTTTTATCGAACTAAGTCCGATTAATCTAAGCTATTCCAAATACCTTCCCATGACTGTGTCTATGGGACTTCAAACTCCTAAACTGATTAAAAGTATAGGAAAAGAACATCAAGAGCTTGAACGATTAATTTCTGAACATCAAATTGATGGAGTAATTTCGGATAATCGATATGGAATGTATTCAAATAAAATTCCTTCTATCATTATCAGTCATCAACTATTTATACAAACTCCATTTCTACAAAAAACTTTAAGAAAACTAATTCAAAAATTCTTGAAAAAGTTTAATGCCTGCTGGATTCCAGATTATTCCAATTATAGTAACCTAAGCGGAAAACTTTCGCATGAAAATGTTTCGATAAAAAACACTGTTTTTATTGGTCCTTTATCTCGTTTTGAAAAAACTGAAGTTCCGGACTTTGTTCATAAACGTCCACTTATGATTGTTTTATCAGGGCCTGAACCGAATAGAACATTATTTGAAAAAAAACTTTTAAAACAACTACAAAATTGCAAAATTGACACACTACTTGTAAGAGGTTTGCCCGAAGAGGAAAGCAGTAATTTGAAAGTGCCAAAGTGGGTAAATGTTTTGCCACACCTTTCTTCTGAAACCATGCAAAACGAATTAATGCACTCTGAAATGATTCTTTGTCGATCAGGATATTCTTCCATTATGGACTTAGCTGCTTTGGGTAAAAAGGCTATTTTAATCCCCACTAAAGGTCAAACAGAACAAATCTATCTAGCTAAGTACTTAATGTCAGAAAGTTATTTTTACAGCACAACAGAAACCCTTTTGAATTTGGAAAAAGATTTAGTTAAAGCCAAAAATTACAAGGGCATTCCGAATTTCAATCAAGAAAATAATTTGGAAGAAGTAATTAGTGATTTTTTGACGAGGTGTTAATTAAAAAAGCTAATCATTTAACTAATAAACAGTTGGCTATTTAGTTAGTCGGAATGAGTGGATTGCCTGTGGCCATCCATTTTTGAGGTTTACTCAAAAACCTAAAGCCTGCTAATTTCATAGCAGGCTTTAAGTTTTTGGTCGGGATGAGTGGATTCGAACCACCGCTCTCGCGCCCCCCAGACGCGCACTTTAACCGGACTAAGCTACATCCCGTAATAATTTGCAAAGTTAATCGATGTCATTTAAAAATCGACCTGCACCTCTCTTTTTTATTTGTCGCTCTCTATGAACAGCCTCAATTCTAGTAGTAAATTCTTCCTTATATTTTAAAATCCAGGGAATTCCATAAGAAGTAGATTTTACCATACCTAAATTATGACGTGAAATTCTGTAATCAATGTTTTCAGTGTGTCCCACATAAAAACGCTGCTTGGTTTCACTAAAAAGTATATATGTACAATACATTGAATTTTTTTAGAATGAAACGCACTTTAATCATGCTTGCAGCTTGACAGGCCTGCCACGCTTTGCGTGGACTAAGCTACATCCCGTAATAATTTGCAAAGTTAATCGATGTC
>TARA_R110002096_G_scaffold86990_3_pt1 | contig 28540 bp, 25 predicted proteins | sample TARA_R110002096 | Tara Oceans TARA_R110002096 (sample SAMEA4397295) | marine metagenome | biome: Polar Biome; feature: [DCM] deep chlorophyll maximum layer (ENVO:01000326); material: water (ENVO:00002006), including particulate matter (ENVO:01000060) such as... | depth 35 m
TTGCTAGAAACCCAGAACTAGGATTAAAGGAATCATCCAGCGTTTTTGAGAATCCGATTATCGAGGGTTCGTTTGAGGTATATTTAATACTATAAACAGGGTTAGAGCCTTCAGAAAGCTTACTAACTTTAAAGCCATGATTACTTAAAGTTTCTGTAACTTTCGGGAATAGAGCGGTAGCTTCTGTTCCACCAGAGTAACAAAATACATTGTTGATATTGAAATATGAAGCTAGGGCCTGAGCCCAGATTTGGGATAAATGACTTCTTCTGGAATTGTGTGTACAGATGAAGTTCATTCGAATTGGTTGATTGCTTGAAACCTTAGTTTGAATAAACTCGGTAACTGTGCTTAATTGTGTTTTTCTGGCATCAGTTATCGAGCTTAAATCTAGTGCTAAGATTACCTTTTCTAAATCAGGAAATACATTCATAGTCACTATGTTTAGCAGCATCCGCTGTTAGGGGTGCAAGCGTTAGACTGGCTAGTTACAGACATTTCCAAAGCTGGTTTTGGTTGAGGAACACCACAATTTTCTTTTGCTAAGCAATCAGTTTGCTTTGTGGTGAGTACAAAGTTTACTCCGTCGAAATCTAACCCAAATTTTCCGATTGTTTCACCTTGATACTCTACTTCGATTTCAGAATCTTGGATACCTAGTTTTTGTTCAGATAACTCAATAATTTTAACAAGTTTTTCTGGATGAAGTCTGTGGTTGTAGTCGTTAGCATTCCACAACTGAAAGTTTACAACTTCTTCGTTTCTTACCGTTCCACCACAATCAATAAAGTGTTTGGTGATTTTTCCAACCTCTGTAACATGAAAGTGGCTAGGTACTAACTCTCCATTTGGTAATTGAAAAGCGATAGTTTCTAATTGACTGAGTGCGGTTTTAATTTCTGATAGTTTCATAGAATTTCTTTTATTGTAATTATACGATTAATAAAGCCAAATTTTTTTAGCAGCAGTTATTCTTAGTGTTGATGTCTTGGTCAATAAATTCAAGTAATAATGCTTTCATTCCTTCCCAATTTTTTTCATCAATACAATAACATACACTAGTACCTTCCACGTTGCCTTTGATTAAGCCCATATTCTTGAGCTCTTTTAAGTGCTGTGAAATGGTTGCTTGAGCTAGGCCAATTTCTTCCACTAAGTCGCCACAAACACATGCGTTTTTATTAAACAAATGTTGAATAATTGCAACCCTAGCAGGGTGACCAAACGCTTTTGCTAAGAGAGCAATCTGGTTTTGTTTGTCGGTAAATATTTCTGTTTTAGCTGAGCCCATTCTGTTTCATTTGATTCATTGTAATATTACGATGAATATATTTTAGAACAAATAATTATTTTCAAATATGAAGATAATTTTCTGAATTGTTTGTTTTTAGTAATAAAAGGGAAGGTTTTTTAATTTTATCCAAACCAAAACAAAGGCGTCATTTCTGCGGAGGCAGGAATCTAGAGCTAATATTATGCCCCAGCCTTCGCTAACAATCTAGATCTCGAGCATTCGCTGCGAGATGACTGAGTATATATATTCTTATCAAAACTATGCTATGAAGTTGATTATCTGTAACCTAGCTAGAATAAGGTTCCTCTTGAGTTGAAAGAAGTCAGAGACTTCATGTTTACATACACTTTCAAGTCACCGCTCCGCTCAAGACTTAAAAGAACTTTTGGGAGCGGGGGCTTCTGTTTAACTCCCAAACCAAAACAAAGCCGTCATTCCTGCGAAGGCAGGAATCTAGAGCTAATATTATGCCCCAGCCTTCGCTAACAATCTAGATCTCGAGCAAACGCCGCGAGACGACTGAGGAGAATTGTTTAAACCAGATAAAGAAAATAGCCTAATAATGCGCCACCAACTACAATAAAGGCACTATTCACTTTTTTAAATGTGAATACTGAAATTAAACTTAACAATGCAATCACAATGGTTCTCCAACCTGTAAGCGTGTCTTTACCCATTTCAAAACAAACAGCGATTATAACGGCAACCGCTGCAATGTTTACAGCATCCAAAAAGGCAGAGATGACTTTTGAATTTCGCATTTTTGGGACAAGAGGGTTCAGGATTCCAACAAAAATGAAAGAAGGAAGAAAAATTCCTACAGTCGCCGCAATGGCACCCCAGAAGCCACCTAATTGCCAACCTATGAAGGTAGCAGTTGATAGAACTGGCCCCGGTGTGGATTGTCCCACAGCAACAGCGTCAATGAGTTCTTGCCTAGAAAGGAGCCCTGTGGTTACGAGTTCTGCATCCAAGTAAGCGAAGAGAACATATCCACTACCGTAAAGCAAAGCGCCTACTTTAAAGAAGGTCCAAAGTATTTTTAAAGAGCTAAGAGATACTCCAACTTGAAGTAAAAGTAGAGGAGAGAAGCTATTTAGTGAGTTTCTAGATGATTTGATAAAGTGCAAAGCAAGACCAAGAAAGCCACATGCAAACAGCGCTATAATTTCGTGAACTCCCAAAAGTGCCGCTGAAAGAGTTAATAAACCTAATACACCAAGCTCTACATTTTTAAGAGCTTTTTTACCGAGTCTATATACAGCTCCTAGAATTATGGCAATAACTGCGGGTTTAATTCCATATATAAAAGGCTCGATTTCTGGCAACTGTCCATATTCTTGATATAGCCAAGCTAAAACCATCGTGATTACAACCGCAGGGAAAACAAAAGAGATTCCAGCAACAAATAAGCCCTTCCAACCTGCACGTTCATGGCCGCAATGCATAGTCATTTCTGTAGAATTTGGACCAGGAATGAGATTTGTAGCTCCAATTAAATCCAAGAAGTGTTGATGAGTCATCCACTTTCTCTTTTTAACGACTTCGTCTTCCATCATGGCAATGTGTGCCGCAGGACCGCCAAATGCGATACTTCCCAGTTTGAAAAAAACTTTAGCTACTTCTTTTAATTCTTTACTCATCGTTATGTTGGTGCTATAATAAAATTATTTTGAAGTGATTGATAGAAGAAGTGTTTACTTCACTAGAAAAATATACAACACAGTGGTTAGATAATGGTCTAAATGAAAAAGCTTTGGTGTTTACTACTTTCCTTTTCTGAATGCAGTAGGAGTGATTCCCAAATGACGTTTAAAGTATTTTGTGAAATGAGAATTATCTTTGAATCCTAAAGAATGGCAAACCTCACTTATCGAAAGTTCAGTGTAGAGTAAATAGCGTTTTGCTTCACTCAATATGTGTTCTGCTAAAACTTGAGCCGCCGTTTGATTGGTCTCTTTTCTGCAAATAGCATTTAGGTTTTGTGGACTGGTGTGCAATAACTTAGCGTAATGAGCAACACTATTTGTTAGGCTCTTGTCTTGAATTAGTAGCTCTTTAAATTGATGAAAAAGATTAGTTGGAGGGCTCATTTTTTGAACGCCAGTTTGGGCAGATTCTAACAATTTAGCGAGCAATGCTTTCAGTAAACCATCAATGATTGTTCGGTTTAGAATAGAGTCTGAAGAACACTCGGAAGTTAATAATCTAAAGAGCTCGTCAGTAGAACCAAGCGTGGGGTATAGGCATGTAAAGGTGCTCAGACGAGCAATGAGTTGACGAATTTCATTATCTAAGCAGTGTTCGATAAAATGTTTTTTGATGATAAGCACAAAACCTTCAGGTTCTGTTTTAATATCCCAACAATGAAGTTGCTCCTTACGGATGGTGAAAACTATGGGAGGTTTAATCTCGTAAATGTGCGTATCAATGGTATGAGATCCAGAACCTTTGCAAAGATAAATGATTTCAAAATAGCTGTTATGCTTATGTGGGGATGTTTTTCGAATGTGTTTTCTGAACGAGGCAACCTTAATCCCTTCAGTAGGTTTTGTCTTATCCTTTATTTCAAAATTCGATTCCATTCCGCTTATTGATGTGAAGAATATCTACTTCAAGCACTCATAAACAACAAACTTCTCGTTTTCAGCAATGATTTTGCAAACGGTGAAAATTTTATCAAGATGCGTTTTAAAGTTTAGATGCTTACTTGCCACCATCAAGAATCTACCGTCGGCTGTTAGGCAGCGGTGGGTTTCCTTAAAAAGATCGAGAGCAATCTCAATATTGGTTTCGTGATCAAAGTGGAAGGGAGGATTTGATAGTGCTAAATCTACAGACTCATCCTCGAAATATTCTAGTGTATCCTGTAGATGAAAATGAACGTTCGGTTGGCTCAAGTTTAATTTAGCCGATTCAATTGCCAGTACAGAGTCATCCAACAAGTGAATCTCAATATCCGTATTATTTGTAAGAACCGATTTAGCAATCACGCCGTTACCACATGCCAGGTCTAGAACCACTTTCTCATTATCATTGACCTTAATCTGCTCGATAAAATATTGAGTAGCAAAATCGATATTGTTAGATGAAAACACTCCAAAATATTGCTTAAACTCCATTTCTTTAAAGGAAAGAGAATTTGTAAACTCTGTTTCAGGAGCTTCTTTTTTACCTTTTAGTGTTAGAACACGAGCTTTCTTCCAAGCTTTACTTTGTTCTACTACATCAAAGTATTCGCCAGCAATTTCTAACAGCTGAGGTGTAAAGTAGCGAGTCATAAATCCACATAAAACTACACCATTTTTAGAGAGAGAGTTATGGATTTGATGAAGATTCAATCGAAATAAGTCCACAGATTTTGGGATTTTTATCAATCCTATATCAACGGTTGGTAATTTTTCTAAAGGGCTAAAACGAGTTTTAGGATCAATTTCATAGTCATTTTTAGAGAGGTTCATCTTCAGTGACTTCTCTTGGCTCTTATAACCTACTACGCTTATTGGCTTACTTTCAGCCAATAAAGTTGCTAAGAAGCCAAAGCGATCGTTTAGTAAAGCGATGGATTTATCCTCAGGAGACGTCTCTGCAAGTATTGTGAGCATTAGTTCGTCTGCAGCAGCCCAAGGCTGTAGCGAACGATTGGTGGTGGCTGGGTAACGCTTTATTTCGAGTTCTTTCTCGTTGTAGGTAAATTTCATTCTAATATTGATTTACAAATGTAATCTGGAATAATTCCAGTAGATTTTATTAACGACTCGGCATTTTCTTCGCGGGTATTTCCGGAGAGAACAAGCATCGTTTTTACGCCAAATTTATTTCCACCCAAGATATCAGTTTGTAAGGTATCACCAACCATCAATATATCTTCTTTGTTTATGGGCCCGTGTTCCACTAATTGTTCGTAAGCATACATGAACATTTGAGAATCAGGTTTTCCGAAATGAAGAAATTTCTTTCCAAGCATGCTTTCAACTAGTTTAGCAATTCCACCTGTTGCAACGGCAACATCATACTTTGAAACAGGATAGAACCTATCTGAGTTTGCAAGTATTACGGGCATATTCTTACGGCGCAACAGATTAACAGTTTTGTTAATGTCTTTATTCCAGTCAAAACCTTCATCGTCTAAGAATACAAAAGCTGAAATATCTTCGATATTATCTAAGTCAACATCACTAACAGCAATATGCTCAAGTCCACTTTGGAGGATGTAATCGGCAGAACTTTCGGTACCTAAATAGGCGATTTTCCCGTCCGTAATCTTTTGTTCCAGAAACTGTTTTGCCATCATTCCCGAAGTAATCATCTCGTGAAGTTCTATTCCGGGCAAGCCTAGTTCAGTGTATTTATCGACTTGTTCTTGAGGACTTCTTGAAGCATCATTTGTTAACACACGAAATGTTTTCTTCTCATCCCGGATAAATTCTAGGGTTTTTTGTACGCCATCAATAAGTCCCTTATGGTTTTTTAGAACTCCATAAGAGTCTAGCATAATGACTTTATATTGTTGAGCGATTTCGTAGAAAGAAGGGTAAATCATTTGAGAGAGAGATTATTTAATTGCGTTTAAAAGCGGTTGAGGATCAAATTTGGTATCGATAGAAGGTAAGTGAATTTCAAAAGCTTCTTTCTGTAATTTATTAGCAAAGATTTCATGAAAGAAAAAGCGGCCGTATTTAACCACATAGGTTAGGATGAAAAAGCGATACGATTCTTTCAAGAATAGAATTTCACGTTCCGATAATGGGTTTACTTGGTGATATTTTTTGAGGAATTGAAGAAAGCGAGGTTGCATCATCACATCAATATTGTAACTGAATACCGTTTTATCGCCAATATCCGATACTACACGACTTAAGAAATAGAAATCGAGCATTCTAGAACTCATTCTAAACCAATCATAATCCCAACGAGAGAATAATTTGAAAGAGGGCGTAACTGAGAAATTACCGATGTTCCAATCTACAAAAACGGGCATATTTTCAAGTTCAGCGCCGTTCAGTTTATCATAGTTTGCCAAAAAGAGTTCACATTGGCTACGAATCAGTTCTCTATATAACGGATAATCATACTTACCTTCTTCGCTATCTAGTAAGTTCAGGATATCGTAAATATCCGTTTTCATCGTTTTAGATGATACCGGGAGTGTATTTTTTACGGTATCACAGGCTTTGTGAAACTGCGCAATTTGAACCGCTAGTTTATCAATTTGGTCACCATTTAACCGTTTTGGTAGTTTATTTTTGATGTGAATAGGGCGATAGAAAACCACCCAGGCATCAATGATTTCGCTTTTGTAAGGATGAACATATAAAGTGTTTCCCTTCATCAACGAACGCGCCAAAAAGTTCTCAAAAGGAGCGGGTAGATTGTTAGAAAGTGTGTTTATTATGCTGTGATCTTCCACAAAGTGCTCATATTTCCCAAAATATGTAAGCTTAGCCACCACAAAGTTTTTGTCCTTTAAGGTAATACGGTAAACGTGATTGGTAGAAACTTTCGCACTTATATCTACAACGCGTACAATTTCACGGGATGGGTCGTAAGCATTCCAGCTTTCGCGGATGATGGTATCAAAGTCTATAAAGGACATATTAAATAATTTCGAAGTATCGTTTTAATTCCCAATCAGATTCTTGTGGTTTGTATTGTCGCCATTCCCATTCTCGAGTTCGAACAAAATGATCTACAAAATCTTTTCCAAAAAGCTTCGCAGGTATCTCTGACTGTTTCATCGCCTGAGTTGCTTTATGTAAATTGGATGGGAGAGGAGTAGCGTTTTTATTCGCGTACTCGTTTCCGATTGTTAAAGGAGTTTCGAGCTTAAGATTGTTCTTGATGCCGTATAGACCAGAAGCTAAACTTGCCGCAATGCTTAAATAAGGATTCGCATCTGCACCGGGAACACGGTTTTCAAGCCGCATTGATTGCTCTTTTTGGTTAATAACTCTTAAGGCTGTAGTTCTATTATCTACTCCCCAGCTTACCGTAGTAGCAGCCCAAGTTCCTTCAACAAAGCGTTTGTAGCTATTTACTGTTGGTGCATAAAAAGGCAGAATGTGAGGCAAACAATGTAATTGTCCGGCGATATAATTTTCAAAAAGAGGACTTAATTTTTGAGGATGAGATTCGTCATAAAATAGATTTTTAGATGAATCTGCATTCCATAAACTCTGATGTAAATGACCACCACAACCAGGTAAATCGGTATTCCATTTTGCCATAAAACTGGTAACAAGTTCATGTTTTGCAGCAATTTCTTTAACTGCTGTTTTAAAAAGAGCCGCACGATCGGCCGACTCTAGAGCGTCGCTATAAGCAATGCAAGCTTCATAAACGCCGTCGCCAGTTTCGGTATGGATTCCTTCTAGTGGAATGCCAAACTCTAACAGAAGTTCGAACAAATCGTTTATATATGTACTATTTAGCGAAGCACGGAAAATGGAGTACCCAAACATTCCTGGCGTAAGCGGATTCAGGTTTTGAAATTCTTTATAGTGCAGCGATTGTGGCGACTCGTCGAAATTATACCATTCGAATTCAGCACCAATTTTGGGTGTAAATCCTTCGTCAGCTAACTCGGTAATAATATTTTTAAGCAAAGTACGTGGACATACTTTTTGTAAATCAGGAGCATCACTAAAATCGCCAATAAAAAAAGGTCGACTATCTTCCCAAGGAATAAGACGCATAGAGTTTGGGTCGATAGTAGAGAGAGAGTCGGGATAACCCGTGTGCCAACCGCTAACAATAGTATTGTCATAACAGGCGTCGTTCACATCCCAACCGAAAATTACGTTACAAAAACCCATACCGTTTTCTAAAGCAGAAAGGAATTTCTCGGTGCTGATGACTTTACCACGAAGAACTCCGTCAATATCGGTTACGCCAAATTTTACACTCTTAATGTCTAGCTCTTCAATAGCCAGTACAATCTCTTTTTTTCTACTCATAAATTCGCTCGTTTACATTCAATACAATATAGAAAAGCCAATGCGAACCTTCATGACGATATTCAAGAATAAATAGATATATTTTTATAGTGAAACTTGCTCATTTCGAACCTAAGATGCGGAATAAGCGCTACTCTAGATTCTAAACGAATAGTTGATGTAGAAGTCTAAGCCAGAACCGTTCATTGTTGGGATTAAGTAATCACCATCTCTGTACTTATATTTTACATTGTAGTATTTAATGCCGATAGAAATATATCCGGTTTCAAAGCTCTCTTCATACTCGGTAAGAAAGTGTAACCCTGATTCGTCTTCGTAGTTGGCTTTTCCAGAAACTTTACTTGGACCTGCGGCATCCAATTTCATCTTTCCATTTAAGAAAAAGCCGTATCCGCCGCCAATATTGAGAAAAGAATTTGTATTCAATTTTAAGGGTACTTTAACAACAGGGGAAATTACAAATCGACTAAATGATGAGCTTCCAAGCTGATCCACTTGTTTTACTTCCGTTGCATGATATCGTAGAGTACCTCCAAATTTGAAATTATTAGAGGTGTTGTAGAATAATCCAGAACCAATTAGTAGCCCACCACCAGAGCTAACAGAAATGCCATCCTCACCGCCAATGGTACTTTTTTGAATAGGAGCTCCAACACCAAAGCTAAGTGGAATACTAAGGCCTTTCTTAACATAAGAAGGTCCGTCACTTTTCGATTGAGAATTACTAGTTAAAGGAAGAAGTAATAGGGTTGTAAAGAAAATAATACACGGTAGTCGACGGAAGCTAAAACGAAAGACTAAATGTATATTATTTATTATTTTACTACTGAGAAAATAGTAATTGGGCACGATTGTAAATTATTTAATAGAATTCTGGGTGGTAGTGTTACAATATTAAAAAGTTTAATCTTGAAATATTGTTCATCATTTTGGGAATGATTTTAGCCCTGAAAAATACGAAATATAGAATTACAAAAGTATTAAAATTCTGACTTTATGAAAGTAGGTGCAATTCGTTTCTTTGTCGCTTGTTCGAATGAATAAGCAAGCTCTAATAAATGAGGTTCACTCCATGCTTTTCCGAAAAAGGAAAGACCAACGGGTAGGCCATCGATATAGCCCATAGGTACAGTAATATTAGGATATCCGGCACGTGCGGCTGGCGAACTTGATGAAGTTCCGAAGTTATCTCCATTGGTATGATCTATCTTCCAAGCAGGACCGCCCGTTATCCCAATAAACGCATCTAAATTATGTTCTTTCATTACTTTATCGATGCCATTTTTACGAGTTTCTTTGAGCATTCTGGCAAGGGCCTCGGTGTATTCTTTGGAGGTCAAATCACCTTTCTTTTGGGCTTGAAGTAGAATATCGTGATCGAATTTCATTTCGATGGGATCTGCCAAAGTCTTTTCTATTATGTCATCGAGATTCTTAACGGTAGCATTTTCGCCAAGTGAAGCAAGGTATTTATTAACGCCATCTTTAAATTCATACAGCAACACATTGTAAGAGTCTCGTCCAACATTTTGCGCACCAATTTTGTCAATTTCAATAATAGTAGCGCCTTCACTTTCTAATAATCTCAGAGTTTCATTCATCAAAGTATCAGTTTTATGATCGCTACCAAGCGAAGGAGTGAAGAAGCCTAATCGTTTCCCCTTCAAACTTCCTTCTTTTAGAAACTGAGTATAATCTGTAAATGAATTTCCTTCGCTTAAATTGGTTTTTTCATCACGTTCATCAATGCCAACCATCGTGCCAAGCATGATTGCTGCATCAGTTACTGTTCTTGCCATTGGGCCAGGTGTATCTTGTGTTTCTGAAATTGGAATGATTCCAGAACGACTTAACAGTCCAACGGTAGGTTTTATCCCTACAACTCCGTTTGCTGAAGCGGGACAAACGATAGAACCATTTGTTTCGGTTCCAATAGCTAACATCGTAAAATTAGCAGATACTGAAGCTCCAGAGCCAGCACTAGATCCGCATGGATTTCTGGTTATGTCATATGGATTTCGAGTTTGTCCGCCCAAACCACTCCATCCACTAGAAGAGTTGTTACTGTGGAAGTTTGCCCATTCACTCAAGTTTGCTTTCCCTAAAATGATAGCTCCACTTTCTCTTAATTTCTGAACGATATAACTGTCTTGAAGGGGCATAGAGCCTTTCATTGCTACAGAGCCAGCGGTATTCGGCATTTTGTCTTTGGTGTCGATATTATCTTTTAGAATTACAGGAATTCCGTGTAATGGTCCTCGGGAGTTACCCTCAGCTAATTCTTTATCTAATGCTTCGGCAATGGCTATAGCGTCAGGATTAAGTGTGATGATGGAATTGATGCGGGGTCCTTTTTTGTCGTAGTTTTCAATGCGTTCCAGATACGCTTCAACAACATCTTTGGCAGAATAAGTACCGTTTTTGTAATTCTCCTGCAGTTCGCTAATGGTGATTTCTTCTAAACCGAGCTGTGTGTATTGGTCGGATTTGTCAACCACTTTACAAGCCAAAGAAATGATTAATACGATGAGTAGAAGAGGTGTGTAGAATTTCATAGTTCCAGAGTTAGCTTATGGAGTAACTACAGAATATATAATAGGGAAAGGGAATTATGAATTATAATTGTAAGAATTGTGGATGGGTGGTTTGGGATGGCTTCCTGCTACCAAACAAGTTTAGCAGGAAGGAGATTGATGATGAGTCAGAGTGAATCCATTTCTAACGGTTTGGCTATGCGCAGTATCCTAAAGGGCATTACGTATAGGTTTTGTTGTAGCCAGTTTTCTCTTTTATTCTTAGATTAAGAGATTAAATATTTCTTCAATGAAAGCTATGTTGATTTATGTAAAATGAACTTTTAATATCTCAAGTTAGGTTGAACATAAATTTCGTCTGGCATATCAGAATGTTTAATAATTGGAATTTTAAGACTTGAGCAAAAAGTGTGATAGGACTTGCTGTTTGGTATGCTATTTAACCTGTCAGTCACATTGTTAGATATTACAGAAATTACGTGTATGTTAACTGATGAGTTCTTTTCTTTTATCTCGTTCACCAAAGAAATTATAGTTTTTCCTGAAGAGATTAAGTCAATGAAAATTACTACATTTTTCATGCTTGCTAAATTGTCAAATGCCGATGAGTGAGAAAATTCATATTCGCTGTAGTGTTCAGATTTAGTCCTAATCGGTACTATCGAATTATTTGCATCGAAACGAACGGATAACTGAGCAGCCAAAATGCCACCAATTATTTCTACGCCTAAAAAAAGTGAGTCAAGAAAAGGATCGGATATATTTGATTTTATGATCTCGTAGCTTTTATCAGCTATTCGGCTAAGTAAGGTTTTATCGTTCATAAGTTTGATGATCTCAACCCAACCCAATGAAATGTAATCTTCACTCACATGAAATCTACCGAACTTGTACAACTCTTTAGTTCTGATCACTCTAAGTATTTCTTTCTCGATTTCCTGATTGTATGAGGTTAAAACATTAGTAGTTATTTTTACAGGTTTAGCTACTGGGTTTAATGACCTAAGCTCTTGCTTATCACCGCAGAGCCAATCACCTAAACTCGCATTTTGACAGTGAGTCGGAAACTCGTAACGGCATATGATTTTTGAAATATTTTTATCATCGATTGAGATAATAACCGCATTCCGTTTTTGTTCACTTTGGTCTGTTTTACCACCAAATTTTGAAGTTAAAACGAAAACTTCATTCTCTATTGATTTCGGATCACTTGCATGAACGTCACCATGAAACCATACAGTGTTTGCCGTTTCTATTCTTTTGATTCTATCTCTTAGTGTGCTGGCCTTAATCCATACATGATTTTCATGCCAATTGGGTTCTTCTGACGCCAAAAAATTATTATCATATGAAAGAACTGGAAAGTGACAACCAATTAATAGAGTACTTTCAAGGGTTAGACTCTCCCTTAATTCTTCAATTATTTGATCTTCCTCCAATTGAGATAATGTACCAGGAGCACCGTTCTGAGAATTCCAAGATGAGTCTAATGAAAGAAAGAAGCAGTTTTCGGATAATGGATTCAAAAAGAAATGCATATTCTCGGCTTGAAGATTCGAAGAATACTCTTTTACCAATTTATAAAAAGGCTTCTTTAACTCTTTTTCAGCTTCTAAATCGTGTTTTACTAATTCTTTCCATTTATAATCATGGTTACCTATTGATAGGCATATGTTTTCTGGTTTAACTGAAAATTTAGATGCGATATAGTCTAGTATTTGTTTGATTGAGGAGTAGTTTTCGACTGTACCGATATTAATAAAATCACCAGTAACAATTAGGTAATCAATATTAACAGAGTCATGCTTATAGTTTAAAGATTGGTAGAGTCTGTCGATATACTCTTTATAAAACCCCTTTCGTAAAAACTCGTCACTATCTCCTTCAAAGTTCTCTAAGTGTAAATCAGTTATGTGTAAAATGTTTATCATTAGTCGAAAAGTTTGAATTTTGCTTCATTTGAAATCTGATTTAGAGTATTAAGCTGATGTAATTTAAAATCTGTAAAGACTTCTGAATTAAATAGACTTCCTAAAACTAGAGCATGATCTAAAGTTGCGTCATTAAAAGAGGTATACACTTTAGTCAATTTTATCTCAGTTCCTCCAAATACAAAATCTCCAATATAAATGTGGTTTTTACCGCGATGCTCTGAGTTCAACGAATTGAAATCATAAACTTTATGGATGGGGCCGATATGATCAATAGTATGGTAATCTAAGTCATTAAGAATACCTAAAATGGACGTGAACATTGCTCCACGTAAGCTTGCACTAACGAGAACCACATTGCTCAACAATTCACTTTCAATTATGTTTGATAACTTATTCGATAAGTAAAAGGAAATCCACATAAAATCTTTTGGAGATTCAATAATTACTTTTGAATCGAACTCACCATTGGCTAAAAATGGAGTTGAGCATAGCCTTTTAAAGTCATCGAATTTCTTGAAGGTTGATTTTAAAATTTGACTTATATAACTATTGATGTGTACAGTTCTTTCATCTGATAGTTCCTCGAAGTCGATTGGGTCTTGATTTCCTAATACGATTAAAGCATTTGCTGAATCTTCACGTATATCAACTACCTTCCCTTTTTTTAATCTGGTGAATTGATCGTGAAGCTGTTTGCCGTTTGTTATAATTAACCGCTTTTTGTTTCCTTCTAAGGAGCTAAACACTTCATCTAAACAATGATCTACTAATCGTACTATACCTTTAAAGTTTACAATAAGTGTTTTCTGTTCTGGAGTGGTATCTATTATTTTACTTAATAATGTACCTGCGCTTTTTTCGAAAAGATCTATTTCGGATAGACCATTTGATACCCATACGATTGCTTGAGCTCTAGTAAATAGAGTTCTAGATGTTTCAAAATACAAGTTCTTAGTCATACTGGAATGGGATTTCAAATGTAATTCTACTACCCATCAAAAAATGGTCGTATTTTTTAAAATAACCTCTGCTTAAAACATCGAATTCAACAAAGCCATCGATGAAGTATGGTGATTTTGAAATATCGATTTTTAGGATTTGCTCTAATGAACCAAGTTCTTCAATTTGTTCCCAAATTTCTGGTTTCCATAGTATTTCAGAGTCGAAAGAAGAAATATTAATGTAACCACCTGACTCTAACACATCACAAATTGCTCTGAATAAACCAATTTTATGTTTGCTATGAAAAGAAGAGTAAAGAATTGATTTAAGGCTCGAATTGCCAAGCTCATTGGCTAGATCAGGTTTGTATTGTTTTAGTGAATTCAAAAAGCCAATTCCGCTGTCGCAAACACATGTTGTTATTCCTTTCTTCGTTCGTTGTACACCAACAAATGCAGTACTTCGTCCATGAATTAAAGAGTTAACAACTAATTCAGAAATAGTTGTGGTGAAAATGGCTTCAAGTTCTTTGTTCCATTCCTCAACGAAATAATTATTGTCAAATATGGGTTTAAGTCGAAATGAAATAGATCTCTCTATTTTTTCCCTCTTAGTGTCTTTCCAATTTACAATACTATCACTATCTGTATAGTTGAATGTTGGCACGTCACTGTAATAGAAGATTCTAGTATTGGAGCTAGTTTTGTTACCTGAAAAGCCCCCCAGTATTCCCTTCCAATCATAAAGATCGAACCCTTCTGAAATTTTTAGAAAGTCAACATCAGATAAAAACCTTTGAAATTCGGGGTGCCACTTGATGCGTATCTCTATTGGTTTTCCAATGAAGTCTCTGATTGTTTTCGAAATAGCTAAAAAGGCGGTTAATGCTGAAAAACTAACTTTCTTTGGCGTCAGGTTAGTTAGGTCCCAAATGGGGGTATTTCCATTACCATCAAGGTAACTATCTCTAAGTAATTTTAATTCTTTTGTTAGGTGATAATTAAGATTACTAAGTGAGCCAAGTGAGCCTACGTTGATAACTTGTTTATTCATCCCAGTTTGTTATTAAAGACTTCCATTCATTAGTTCTTAATTGGCTACAACAACAGAGTAAAGTGAACTCTATTCACTTTATCCCAATTACGTGCGAAGGTATTATTCAGTTTATTCTGTAAAATTTAGTGGTTAAGATGAGAAAACCATTTTTATATCAAAATAAGAGTTTGTGATATTTTAAGGAGTGGGACTTCTTACAAGAGGGGATGAATAGGTGCAAGACTAGGCTGGTGAGAAATGGGGAAGGAGAATTGATTTTATCTCGTTACCACAAACACTCCTCAAATCATCCAAAAGAACAAATTGGTTGATTATCTCCTCTGAATGGGAGACTTATGTGGGCTTTGTTCATAATCTAGGAGGCTGATTTAAACCCTAGTCTTTACAAAGATCCTGAACTTATTTCGGGATCTTACGCAAAGGCTTGTGAGTCGAAAAGCTTATTTACCATCTTAAAGCATCAAACCAGCCCTGAATACAGCTGGTGTTCTTTTCAAAGAGGTAAGAAGTCACAGACTTCTTGATTACGTTTTCTTTTAAGTCACCGTTCCGTTAAAGACTTAAAAGAGCATCAGATGATACCCGACTTTAACCTCAAATTATTTCCGTATCGCTAATGCATTCATCTCATTGATGGTTGTACTTTTGTGCCGACAAAAGTACCAAAAACTCTCGACAAGAATTATTGGCGCGAACTACATTGCATCCACTCAATCATTCCAATGGTCTTCGTTCACCTTTTACCACATTCCAACTCGAGCCTGTGTGGAATGATTGCTCCTTTCGGAGACGTAGATTCCATTGCGTTCTTTCTTCGCCAATAACTCTAAAGGTCGATGTGGTTTTGTGGGCGTATTGACACTCTGGGTTTTAAAATATCTAGGTACTTTGTGAGCTATCAATAAATCACTTCTGTTAACGAATTAGCTGCAATTATGAGAATGAATGAACTTCGCCTAGAATCCTAAATTGTTTCTTTTACTGGATGTGCAGGATTATGTGTCGCCTCACGTTTATTCTAAAGCAATAACTCAATCCTAAAAATCTTGCCAATCCTGAAAATCCTGTTTCAGAAAGATGGATTTGATCAAAAAACATTGCTTCTTAATGGCTTTGTAGGTCCTTCGAAGGTATTTTCAGGATGACGGTGAGCGTTGTTTAATTTATTAAATGTGTTAACGAATTAGCTGCAAGTATTAGACTGAATGAACTTGTACTAGAGTCATAATCCTCTAATACAATTCATACTCCAGTAACCTACACTCGATGGTTGAGTTGTAGAGTTCAACTCTTCTGCTGGTTCTTAAACCAATTTTCTTAGCGAGATCGAAGTTTCCTGTAAACACGTAACCCCACTTGCCACTGCATCGATGTTTGAAGTAATCACCAATGGTTTTGTAAAGGTCTTCTAGTTCTTCGCTATCGCCTAAACGTTCGCCATAAGGAGGATTAAATACTACAACTCCGTTTCCTTCTGGCATTTCGGTATCGCGGAAATCACAGCATTTAAATTCAATTAGGTGATCTACACCAGCAGTTTGCGCATTTTTTTGAGCGGCTTTTATTGCTCTAGGATCTAAATCGGTAGCAATGATTTTACCTTCAAATTCTTTAACCGAATCGTCTTTAACATCAGTTCTTAACGAGTTCCATTCGCCTACATCAAAGCCGAGTATGTGTTTAATGCCAAAGTTAGGGCGTAATAAACCTGGAGCTCTCTTGGTTGCCATCAATGCGGCTTCAATGGCTAAAGTTCCACTTCCACACATTGGGTTAATAAAATGTTGTCCTGGTTCCCATTTACTTGCTTTGATAATGGTTGCCGCCAATGTTTCTTGCATTGCAGCTGTGTGGTTATCCACTTTGTAACCACGACGTGAAATGGAATCTCCAGAAGTATCTAAATACACAGAGGCTTCAATTCCTTTCCAAAAAAGAAAAACAACCGTTTTGCCCAAATCGGAACCAGAATCAGGTCGAGTTCCCGTTTCTTGTCTGATTCTATCAACAATAGCATCTTTAACTGTTAGGTTTGCAAATTGTGTATTGGTGATGGTACTGTTTTTGATGAAAGAGGTGATGCTAACATAGCCGTGTTTGTCTATGTAATCTTCCCAAGGCATTTTAACCAACTCACGATGAATTTCATCCGCATTTCTACAAAGAAAAGTCTTAAGTAGATAATGAACACGATGTGCACAACGCAACACTAAATTCAATTTCATACAATCGTGAAGAGTGCCTTTAGTTTCCACACCAGCAAGTCGTTCTTTGATAATTGGGAAGCCAAGGTCTTCAAGTTCTTGCTTAAGATATGGGGACATCCCTTTTGGGCAGGTGATAGAAATAGTGGATGATTGTGAAAAATCGGCCATAAAATTGTTGGTGGAATGAATAATGGGAAGGAAGGAGAGAAATAAGAAACTTCAGATTGTGCTAAAAAGCAAGCAATCTGAAGTTGTGATAATACAATTACGCTATTTCAACTAACTCGATGTTGAACGTAAGGTCTTTACCAGCTAGTGGATGATTAGCGTCGATTGTTACATTGTCGCCTTCCACGTTGGTAATTTGAACAGGAATTACTTGTCCGTCTGGTTGATTTAATTGAAGTTGAACTCCAACTTCTGGTTCTAAATCAGCAGGAAGTTGACTTTTCTCAACTTCGATAATCATTTGTGGGTTTGGATCGCCGTACGCTTCTGCGCTTGGGATATTAGCAGTGGTGCTATCGCCCACTTTTAAGCCTACAACAGCTTTTTCAAAGCCTGGGATAAGTTGCCCTTGCCCGAGTGTAAACTCAAGAGGTTCACGTTGAACTGATGAGTCGAATACAGATCCGTCTTCAAGTTGACCTGTGTAATGAACTTTTACGGTGTCGCCGTTTTTTACTACTGACAAAATGTTTCCTCTTTTAGGAATTATAAATTGATTAATAAGCTTTAAGTTACTGAAATTAGCACTTAAATATTACCCCAAATCCGAGATCCCATTTGTGATGAACGCAGACGTTAAAGAAGTACTTCAATCGGCTAAGACTATTGCCATCATTGGTTGCTCACCAAATCCATATCGAACAAGTAATTATATTGCGAAATTCATGATGGAAAGAGACTATACAATCATCCCTGTTAATCCTGGCCATGATGAAATATTAGGCGTTAAATGTTATCGAAGCTTAAGCGGAATTCCCTCACAAACTCAGATTGATGTGGTTAATGTTTTCAGAGATTCGGCACATACAGCAGGAGTTATGGAAGAGGTTTTGGAATGGAACAAAGCTTCTGGGCAAAACCCAACAGTGTGGACCCAACTAGATGTTTCATCTCCTGAAGCGGAAGTAATTGCCGAGAAGAACAACGTTCCCTATATCAAAAACCGCTGTATTATGGTAGAATGGGAGCGGGAAATTCAGTAGGTCTAATTAACAAAATCATTTTTCCCAACATCCTTAAAACATTCATTAAATCTTAATGAATTCAAATTATATTTTCGGTTCTAGCAAACTATATTGTAATAGATTAAATAGTTGGAACTGGTAAATTTGGGTACATATGCAAAATGAGATTTTGAGCTTGTTGAAGGAGGCCTATAAGGTTCGTGTTAGCGATTTAAAGAAGAGTATAAAGCTTGCACAAAAAGCTCGTAAAATAAGCACAGAGAATGCTGATAAACCTCTTTTAGGTAAAAGTCTAAATCACCTCTCACTATTCAATATGATTATTGGTAATTATGACTTATCAATAAAGCTCGCTAATAAAGCTCTGGTTATTTTCGAAGAACTAAATGATGACCTTGGTATTGCTGAAGCTAAGTATAATGTAGCTGGTGTCTATTATAAGACGAATAACTTGCACTCAGGCTTGATGAACCTAATTGATTGCCAAGTAATTTACCGCAAACATAATAACTACCACCAACTGGGTAGAACATTGAAGTCTCTTGGAACTATCTATGAGTATTTTGGTGACGAGAAGAGGGCGGTTAATTCCTATATAGAAGTAATAGAAATTGCACGTAAGATTGGAGACTCTAATTTGGAGTCGAATGCCTTGAATCCACTTTCGGGAGTGTATCTCAATCAAGGGAAAATTGAAAAGGCTCTTAAGATCATCGAGAAATCGATGGAAATGAAAGAAGCTACTGGTGATATAAGAGGTTTAGCTTTCGCGTACTACGGAAGAGCTAAAGTTTATACACAGACAAGTGAGTTTGAAAAAGCGGAAAAAGATTTTGATGAAGCCATCAGAATTCACAAAGAGATGGGTGAAAAGCTAGGTCTTTGTATGGCTCTTCACAAATTGGGATATCTTTATTATCTCAAAAAAGACATTAAGAAAGCAAAAAAAGGGCTAAGGGCTGCGGTAGAATTTGCTAACGACAATGACATTGCCCTTATAAAATTTAAGTGTAATTACTTGCTCTATAAAATTTATGACAGTGAGGGTAACACTGCCGAAGCACTTAAATATCTGGAATACTATATCACTGAGAAGGAATCTGTAATCAATATGCAGAGCCTCAAAATCATCGAAAATTACGAGATGATTCTTAAGGTTGAGAACTTAGAAAAAGAAGCTCAGATGCAGCGGGAAACAGCAGATATTATTAGGAAGAAAAACCTTGCTGTTCAAGAGGCTAAAGTGAAACAAGATTTTCTTTCTACCATGAGCCATGAAATTAGGACTCCCTTAAATGCTGTGATAACGATTTCATCGTTGCTCAACGACCGCAATGTGAATGATGAACAGCAATTAGTAGACGCACTTAACTTTTCAGCTAAAAATCTGCTTTATATTATTAACGATATTCTAGATTATACGAAGCTAGATACTAATAAAGTAAAGGTTGAAGCTAGAGCTTGTAATCTGTTTAGTTTGCTAGATAACCTTCGAAATATTTATCTAGCCCTAGCTAACGAAAAAGGGATAAGACTCAATCTTGTAATCAAAGAGGGAGTTAATGATTCATATTCATTTGACGAAACGAAACTATCACAGATTTTGGGTAATCTAATTAGCAATGCAATTAAGTTTACTGATTCTGGCTCCGTAGACCTAATTGTTGAGAAAAAACAAACCCTTGGAAATATTGATCAGCTGAACTTTAGTGTTATTGATACAGGGGAAGGTATTTCTAAAAAGCATCTTAGTTCAATACTCGATAGCTTTTATCAGCCTCAAATGACGAAAAGTAGAAAACATGGAGGTTCTGGTCTCGGACTTGCCATCGTCAAAAAACTATTAGCTTTACACAATAGTTCAATTCGTTATGAAAGTGAATTGGGATTAGGCTCAAAATTTGAATTTGATATAGATTTTAAACGAGTTAAATCGGTACATGAAAAATCTCGAGTTCTTCCGGAGCCACTAACAGGAAAATCTATCTTATTGGCTGAGGATAACAAGATAAACGCCATGGTTGTTGGCAAACTTCTATCGAGATGGGGAGTTGCCTATGAGCATGCTCAAAATGGTAAAGAAGTAGTTGAAATGTCTAAGGTGAATAAATACGACTGTATTTTGATGGACATTCATATGCCAATAATGGATGGTTTTGAAGCAACTTCTCTGATAAAAAAGACTGAGAATGTTAATAAATATACCCCAGTTATTGCTTTAACAGCGGATATTACTGCTGAAAAGTTAGCACTAGATAATACCGAGTTTCAATATTGTTTTGATGGATTTCTTCTAAAGCCTATAGATCAAGACAAGCTTTACAACGTTCTTAGGAATGCCTGACTAATTCCGGATTAAGGAAGATTCTTTAGTAAGAAGTCACGCATATTTTCTCCCATTATGGCTTTTATTTCATCTCTTGTAAAACCTTGCTTTAGCAGTTCATCCACTAGCAGAGGCAAGCCCGTTACATCGAAAGGAGTGGTTACGCTGCCATCAAAGTCGGAGCCAAGCGCTACAAATTCGATTCCAACTAAATCTCTAACGTGTTTCATTGAAGCTACGATTGCAGGAATTCCACCATCACCAATTGCCCCAGGAAAGAATGCAATCCCAATTAAACCTTTGTTTGCTGCGATGGATTTGATGTGTGCGTCAGAAAGATTGCGTTGTGAATTATAAATAGCTCTTACACCCGTGTGTGAAACGATAACAGGTTTGGTTGTTCGGGCAAGAATATCGTCAATCATATTTGGGGAGATGTGCGATAAGTCCACTAACATTCCCAATTCGTTCATTCTGTCTATCACTTGTTCTCCAAAAGGAGTGAGGCCCTCGCCAGAGATTCCGTGAGCGGATCCTCCAAGTTTGTTATCGAAGAAATGAGTTGGGCCCATCATGCGTACGCCAGCTTCAAAAACTCGATCTAGGTTTTCTAAACTTCCTTCTATGGCATGAGCGCCTTCAATTCCGATAAAACCACCAATCACAGAAGGATTGGTTTTTTTAAGTTTAATGAGCTTTTCTAAATCTATTCTGCTTTTAACTAAGACAAAATCATCTTCATAAACCTCAGCAAAAAGGTGCAGTTTCTTGATTTGATATAAAGCTCTGTTCACCAAACTAAACCAATTAGAAACGGGGCGACCTTGAACAATATTCAACAAAGTGATGTTATCAAAGGCTTCAGAGCTGTTAGATTCAAAGTTCTGTCCAGCTGGAGATTTACTAACAATAGTAAATGCTTGAAGTGTTACCGAGGATTGTTGTAAGCGAGGGAAATCAACATGACCAATATCTGATTGTCGGGTTAAATTTCTATTCCAGAGCAATGCATCGCTGTGTAAATCTCCAATAAAGGAAAGAGAATCGTACAAAGCTTGTGCCGAACCAGAAACATTGTAAGGCGGTTGCTGTGTGATTTTATTCAGGTCTTTTTCTACAATATCGGGCACAATCAGGGTTACAAGTATGTAAACGATGGCTAATAAGAATGAACCGTAGAATAATTTTTTTTTCATGTAATGAAGAAATTAAAGAGAAAGTAAATTGTTTATGAAAACGCCTAAACTCCCAACAAGTGCAAATGCTTTACTTTGTGGTACGTTAACGCCAATGTGATACAGTGTTTTAATTCTAGAGTTGGAACGTCTTCATTCAACCCAAAAACAATAGCTCTATTTGTTTCAAAGTTGAATACCTCTGAATACAACTTCCTAAATGTAGGCACCAAGCTGGAAGTGCATTTAAAATACACCGCATATTGATTTGGAGTTTTAGCTTTCCAATCCATTCTCACAGTGCTACCGTGTTTAGTTAGATAACTTGGTTCGCCCCATTTCAACGTTTCTTCAAGAGTTTCGAGCTCATCAATTTCAGCAGCTGTTTCTAGTACTAAGGCTCGTAATGATGCCATTTGTGAGCGAACTGACTCGGGATAGTTCTTAAATACTTCTTCAACTTGTGGGTTGGCGACTAGCTTCAATGTAATCTTGTTTGGGTATGATATTAGGTTGAAATATGAGGTATCTCTAAAGACAATACAAGAGTAGACATTCAGTTTCCCAAAAGTAGCTAAGACTATTTAGAGAATAGTTTCTTTTTATGCAAAGAACGTTTTGAAGAAAGCACGACACGAACGCGGAAATCATCATAGAACAAACTGGCAAGAAGTATTAGTGCACTTAAAATGAGTGTATCGAGACCTAAACCCATTCTAGAGTACATAAATCCGCCTACTAATCCCCCAAAAAAGAAAAAACATATGATGTAAATACGAAGTTGAATATTTTCCTTGATGTGTTGTCTATTCGGATACATTTTCGGAAAGAAAAGGTGAGAGAGATCGATGCCTAAATCAGTAAAAAGCCCCGTTAAATGAGTAGTTCGTACAATAGCGTCAGATATTTTGGTAACAAAAGAGTTCTGAATCCCCATAGCAAAGAGCAAAAAGCAGGCAATAACATTGGCATTTGAAACCACAGAGAAGTCGCTGATAAGAGCAATGAAAATTAACACAAAGGCCTCTATTACGGTAGGAATAACAAAGACATTTAATTTCTTGCTCTTTCTGAATGTTTCTATGAAGAAACTAGAGGTGAAGGAGCCAAATAAAAATGAAAAGATGTAGAGAAAGTAAATGGTTCCTTTCCAGAATTGGAAGTCGGCAAGGTCGTTTATGAATAAAGCAAAATGCCCCGTAACGTTTGTGGTTAATTGCTTTATAGCCAAGAAGCCTGCTGCGTTCACAGTTCCTGCTACAAAAGACAGAACAGAGGCTATCTGTACGTTGTGTTTTAATGTTCTGCGTTTACCTTGATGTCTGAACATTCAAATCTCATTTAGCGGATTTATACGGGTTGCTTACAACAGAGAGTAAATAAAAGGAGGCGAGTATCAAGTAGTGGTTCAATAGATCGTATGAACAAAAATGTTGTAAGCGGTAATTAATTTCTGTTAGTAAGAGTTGGAATAACTGTGGAGTTATTTCAGCTAAATATACTGAAAATAATTATTCCAATATCTATTGATAAAATATTTCAATAGATATGCTTTGTAAGTTGCGGGAATTGTAAGCTTGGGTCAAATGGTTGGACTTTTGTTAAGTAATTAATTTTATTTTTAAAATGTCTAGTTAGCTCGGTAGTTTTTGCTAGAAAATCATTTTTGTCAGGGTAGTAGTAAATAATAACTCTATCACAATATTTATTTTCTAAGATTTCATTCAATAATGTTCTGTCTGAAATACCGCAAGAATGTCCTAGTATGTAAACTTCATACTCTCTTCTACTATTTATAAAACGTGATAATCTTTTAAACCCATCAGTTAATGTATACTTAGGATATTTTATGAATCTTAATAATTCATTTGAGTTATAATTTTCCAATTCTGTATAGCCATCGTCATGTTGATCCCCGTAACCAAATATTATTGGGTTTTCATTATTGTTGAGCTCACCATGAATATTAACTACTTCTATATGTGGATTTGGTTTTAGTTCTTCTAAATAGAAATTAAGGGTGTTAGTGTAATTGAAATTAAGTATAAGATGTCTATCAACCATTTCTTGAGGTTTAAACAATTCTAGAACATTAGGGATTATTCCTCCTCTATAAGAAAGAGTGTTAAGGTATTTTATAAGTAAGTTTTGAATATTCTGAAACCCGTCATTTAGGTAGCCAGCTTTTGCATCTCTGCTTTTTGATTGAGAGGCTTCTTTAAGTTTTTCAAAGTAAAAGTACTCTATGTCTACCCAATTCTTGTCATTGTATTTATAAAGTAAATCTTGGAATAGTTCTGATTTGCAATCAGCTAAATCTCTTCCCATTAGAATATGAAGGCTGTCAGGAGGGCTAATAATGTTATTGATAGATCCTGTATTTGTTGAAATGTAAAATAACTCATCTTCAAATTTAGTTGATTTTTGTAGTTTAGACATCACGTCTTTTTCATACCAACTCATTAAATGTTGATAACTAGTAGGAAGCCCGTGAGCTAAATCAAATCCATTTCCAATGATAAAAAGTTTATTCATACTAAGGTGTTATAGTCATTAATACTTTCTTTTACGCCGTTCTGTTTGTACTTCGCGATACATTTTAACTTGGCTTTTTGAACGTTGCCTTTTCTCGTGTACAGAGCTAGAGAAGTGAAGTTGTTCTCTTTTCATTTTGTGATAGTTATCATACGCACCTTTTGAAATCACACCTTCTTCAATGGCTTGAAGCACTGCACATCCTACTTCATGAACATGAGTACAATCATTGAATTTACATTCTTTCGAAATTTCTTGAATCTCGTCGTAGGTTAGTTCGATGCCTTTTGCGTTATCAGTCATGCCAATTTCACGCATTCCGGGGGTATCAATCACAATACTTTGGTTGGATAGCACCAATAATTCACGATGTGTTGTGGTATGCCGACCTTTATTATTACTTGAACTTACTTCGCTGGTTTTAAGAGTTTCTTCGTCTTTTAACTGATTTACGATGGTAGATTTTCCTACGCCTGATGAGCCAATGAAGCAATAGGTTTTATGTGCTTCCATGATTTCAGAAACCGCCTCAAAACTTTCACTTATGTGGATACTTAGCGGAATAACCGGTACATCTTTTATGCGTTCATTGATTTGAGCTATCAATGCAGTTTTCCCTTCATCACTAATCAAATCTGTTTTAGAAAGTAATAGAATGGGTTTGATGTTTGAGGTATAACAGATTGCCAAATAACGCTCAAGTCGCTTTAAGTTGAAATCTTGACCTGCTGCTTGCACAATGAAAGCGTAATCAATATTGGTAGCTATAACTTGAGTTTCAGCTTGCTTGCCTACAGCTTGACGCTCTAAAATGGTTGTTCTAGGAAATACGGAAAGAATGATGGCAGTCTTTTCATCCATCATGGTAACTTTAACCCAATCTCCCACGGCAGGAAATTCCAGTCTACTTTGTGCTGCGTAACGTAAATTCCCCGTTATCTCAGCACTATATACTCCAGTTGTTGTTTGGATGGTATAGCGTTCTTTGTGCTCAATAATTACACGGGCAAGTTCATAGCCTTCGTAATCTTCAGGAGAAATGAGAGAAGTGATGGGGCCGGTAAAGCCTAGATGTTTCATCCGAATTGTTTCTTTTGGGTAGGTTGAAGTAATAAAGTCCGCAAAAGGAGGGTTTTTTCAAAATTGGCGCGGGAATACTTTTGGATTAGACAATTTAATGACGTTTGCAATAGAAAGGCTCCGTGGGAGCCTAAATTTTGTAGAAATAATACAAAAGGTATACAGGAGCTCCAGAGGAGTGATATTTTCTATTCAAGCCAATTGAATAAATATTTGCTATCGTATTGGATATTAAATTTCAAAAGGAAATCAAGATATTCTTCTTTGAATGTTTTCTTATAGTGTTGTTCAGGTTGGTTTTAAAATATAATTAACAACTGTATCCAATTGACTTCTTGCATAACTAAATGCACCATATCCTTCTTGCCACTGAAATTTATATTCTGTGTATTTATTCTCATTTAACCATTTGGTAGAATTTGATTTAATGTCTCTTGCCAAATCCGAAAGTGACTGGCTAGGATTTAAGCCTACTAAAATGTGACAATGATCCGGCATACAATAAATAGCCAGCAGTTTGTGCTTGTTATTAGAAATGATACCAGAAATGTATTTTTCCAATGGGATTCTGATATCATCTTTTATGACGGCTTCCCGGTGTTTCACGGCAAATACGTATTGAATTAATATTTGTGTGTAGGTATTTGGCATATCGAAACAAGGTTTCGCCCCGATGGGGCTTGTTGAGATGCTTTAATCGATTTTCTACAAAGGTTTAGCTCCTCTGGAGCAAAGATGTTTTGTCTGCAAAGTTTGTTTAATTAAGTATAAAGAATGTGCAAAAACTTATTCTTTTCAAAATAGCATTATGGATTTTTAACAAGGTTAAAGGATATATAAAATGTTAAAAACTGAACCCACATATAAAAAACCTCACCGGTGCTGTTCGTATTTGTTTGGTGGGAGGATAGCTCCTAATTCGACAAGTTGATTTGCTGGAATTTCTACACTGGTAGATTCTATAATCTCGCTGAGCTGAGGGAGTGTTCTAACTCCCGTTATAGCAGATGCAACCGTAGGGTGTTGTAACACATACTGCAACGCACTTGAAACAGCATTCTGTGTGTTTACTGTTGCCGCTTTAAGTTGATTAATTTCTTCTTCACTGTAACCAAGGGCTGTCTTAGCTTGCTTATTTACTAAAACTCCTTTAGCCAAACCTCCACGTGTTAACACAGAAACACCTGAGCGATGTAAGTAATCCAAACATTCTTCTTCTGGTCGGCGATCGAGTAAACTGTACTGCATCATCACGCTATCTAAATTGGATTTCTTAACCCATTCTCTAATTACATTTGGTCGGATTGATGAGATACCATAAGCACGAATTTTGCCTTTTTGTTTAAGCAATTCAAAAGCTTCAACGATTTCGGGGATGTCATCATCTAAAGTCCCTCCGTGAAGCTGGTACAGATCTATGTAATCAGTTTGTAAGCGTTTAAGGCTTTCTTCAACGGCTCTTAGAATGTGAGTTTTACTAGGATTCCAGGTCCAACCTTTGCCGTCTTCATTCCATTGATTTCCTACTTTAGTAGCAATTACAACTTGATCTCGAATGGGGGTGAGTGCTTTGCCAACGGTTGTTTCATTGGCACCTTTATCATACAAATCGGCGGTATCGAATAACGTAATGCCTGCATCAAAAGCGGTTCTTAATAAAGTCTCGTTTTGGGCATGTTGTTCGGGTTGCAACGACATACAACCAAATCCAATTTCACTTACTTTGATAGGGGAGTTGCCAAGTTTGCGATAATTCATAGAGTTGCATCGAGTTTTAAAGAGTATTGAAAACTTAATCTAAATTCTTAAGCCACGAGAACATTTCTTGGAAAACAACTTCCCTAACTTCTTTTCTAGAAAGTACTAAGTCGTGCATTCCATTTTGAATTTCTACCAAAGTAACCTTTGCACCTAATGTTGCTCCATACTTTTTGATATGTTCGACATTGAGAACGGTATCAGTATTAGAGGCTTCTTCAGTATATTTTTTAGTAATTAAAGATTTATTTGAATGCATTATCAAAATCGGAACTTGAATATCAGATTGAGATTTTAGGGTGTATTGCGCTTTAAGAACGGCATTTGTCCAAGCATAGTAGGCAGGGAAACCTTTTATCGGTTTCCAATATTGGCTAAAATCCCATTCTCCGAAATCATCTTTATGAATGCTTTGCGAATACACTCTACTCAAGGCTTCGTTAAGCTTAGCGTATTTGTTAAATGTAATAGACAATTTTGAAATAACAGGCAAAAAGAGTCTTTTCAGCTTGGAGATGTTGAACTCTAGAAAAGGAGAATTAAGAATAAGAGCATCAACCAACTCCCGCTCATCACCTTCATTCATGTACAAACTTGTAGTTAAACCGCCTGTAGAATGTCCAACTAGTGTTATTTTGTGATTACTGAGCTCAAAAATCTGTTTTAATGAAATAGAAATTTCTGAAAAATACTCAGTGATATCACGACAATAGTTAGGATGCTGATGTGGTAGGAGAGAGTTTCCGTATTTACGAAGTTCTAGCGCGTAAAAGTCAAAACCTTTATCCAAAAACTTGGCGGCCATATGCGTTTGAAAGAAATAATCTATAAATCCGTGAACGTAAAGTACACTCTTTCGATTTCCTGTATTTGCATTTGCAGCAATTAAAGTGGCAGTAACTTTTCCTTCGTAATCGTCGGGTAAGTCAATAGTTTGATAACTAAAATCGGTATCTAAGTTCAAAATTATGGACAAATTTGTGGAAGTCTGGTTGTTTTGATGGTATTCAAACTCAAAGCAAAGTGATTAGGTTCCAAGATGGGAGTTACTTTTCGGAATTATCATCTAGAGAATGTTCTAAAAGCCAATTGTAAATGTCATCGCCGCCATAAACACGTTTCCAAGTGTCGTGCCCCATATCTTCATGAATAGTAAAACGGAGGTTTGTATTTCCAAGTTCTTCTAGCAGATTCATTCCATCAAAAAAGTATTGGGCTTCAATCACTTTATCCCGACCTCCAGCAAAAGCCCAAATTGGCATGTTTACTTCTGCTAAAGGTTCCATCAAGCTTGGATGTCCCCAGCCAACCACAGGATTGATTGCAGCAAAGCGTTCTGGATGTTTACTTGCCAAATACCAAGTTCCAAATCCGCCGTAGCTCAATCCTGAAAGGTAAACTTTGTTCGAATCTGCATTATAGTTTTCAAGAACGGTATCTAACATTCCGATTAAATCGTTTTCAACGCGATTCCAACCATATTCAAAAAGAGCAGGTTCAGCTGGCATTTCTGTTGTGGGAATGGCACCGAGCATTTCGAAATCTGGACG
>TARA_R110002096_G_scaffold378222_6_pt1 | contig 28487 bp, 19 predicted proteins | sample TARA_R110002096 | Tara Oceans TARA_R110002096 (sample SAMEA4397295) | marine metagenome | biome: Polar Biome; feature: [DCM] deep chlorophyll maximum layer (ENVO:01000326); material: water (ENVO:00002006), including particulate matter (ENVO:01000060) such as... | depth 35 m
AAGCGGAACAATTCCTCTCTTATTTCAGGGTATTTCACCAATGGGTACATTCGATCCATTCGAAAGTTTAAAGAAACTTGATCCTTAAACTGAACTATTTCGTCGATGCTTAAAATAACGGTTTCAGGCTTTTCATTTTTTTCTAACAAGGTTGCTAGAATAAATTCTTGAAAACAAATATCACCTCCAGGGTAGGATAAATTATAGGTCGACTTACCCGTCATTTTTTCAATCTCACCAGCTAAAATTCCTCTGGCACTTTTTGAGGAACCCAAAACCACTATGTCATGATTCATTTCTCCTAGTAAAAGCTGTTCCAATCGTTTGTCAGCTTCTCGCTCAGGCGAACTGTTTCGCAACAGGATAAAAGCCTTGTCTACAATGAAAAACAAGGCAAAAAAGAGACTCAACTTGATTAAAAATTGTTTCATGCCTTAGAATTGGAAATAAATAAATTCCTGCTGTTTTCCTGAAAAAACAAACATCAAACCGATTAAAAAAAAGTAAAAAGAAAACCTTAAAAATCTTGGCCAAGCCAAGCCTAACTTTTCTAGGGCATAGTTTTCTTGTCTTCCAAACCATTCAATGAGTTGAAAAAGAAAAATCAAGCCCAACAAAATAATAGTTTTGGTGTGCCCCACCTGAATGCTCGAAAAAATCGAGGATGAAAAAATACCTGAGATGTATTCAAATGCATGCGTCAAGCTTTCTGCTCTAAAAAAGATCCATGCAAAAAGGGTGAGCACAAAAGTTAAACTCATGTTCAATAATTCTCGAATGCTAGGAAAAACCTTGTCTTGGGCGACAATTTCTAAGTTTACTCGGTTGCGGTTGACTAGCAATAATGGAAGAAAGTAAAGCGCATTTAAAGCTCCCCAAACAATAAAAGTCCAATTGGCTCCATGCCAAAACCCACTGACAATAAAAATGATAAATATATTTCTCACTTTTCTAGCTTGACTGCCTCGACTTCCACCCAACGGAATGTACAAGTAATCTCTAAACCAAGTTGACAAGGAAATGTGCCAACGTCTCCAAAACTCTGCTATGTCTCTCGAAAAATAGGGAAATGCAAAGTTTTTCATCAAATTGAATCCGAAAAGTTTAGAAGTACCAATTGCTATGTCGGAATAACCTGAAAAATCTCCATATATCTGAAAAGTAAATAAAAATGCTCCGAGAATTAAGGTGCTTGATGATAAATCGCCAGATTGATTGAAAATGTAATTGGCCAACTCCGCACAATTGTCTGCAATTACCAATTTCTTAAAGAACCCCCATAAAATTTGGCGTAAGCCATCAACCGCTAAGGCATAGTTAAAACTGCGTTTCACATAGAACTGTGGCAATAAATTTCTTGCGCGTTCAATTGGTCCCGCCACCAATTGTGGGAAGAAACTTACAAAAGCAAAAAATGAAACAATGTCTTTTGCAGGCTTAAGCTTTCCTTGGTAAATGTCAATAGTATAGCTCAGTGTTTGAAAGGTGTAAAAGCTAATTCCAACAGGCAAAATAATGTTTAAGCGATCTGGTTCAAAGGATTGACCAAACAATAGAAAAGCATCGGCAAAGCTTTCAATGAAAAAATTATAATACTTAAATACACCTAAAAACCCGAGGTTTACAAACAAACTTAAGTATAAAAGCTGTTTGCGTTTTTGTTGTTTTCGAGTATTAGAAAGGGCTAATCCGATGGAATAATCCACAGCAGAACTAATGAATATAAGCCCTAAAAAATGCCAATCCCACCAGCCGTAAAAAACATAACTAGCAAGGACAATTAAGCCATTTTGACCTTTTGTATTTCCCTTAAAAACAAACCAGTAAAGAAAAAATACAAGAGGGAGAAAAACCGCAAATTCAAGGGAATTGAACAGCATCTTACCTTACAAAATTTGATTGATAATCTTTAGTATTCTAGCAGTTGATTTTCCATCCCAATGTGGAGGAATACTTCCTTTCTTAAAATTCGATTGATTAACTTTTTCTACAATGGTGTCCACATCAAATGCCATTAATTCATTTGTTCCCAAATCAATGGTACTTGGTCTTTCTGTATTATCTCGAATAGTAATGCAGGGAACTTGCTTGAAAGTAGTTTCCTCTTGTATGCCACCACTGTCGGTAATCACCACAGAAGCATTGGCAATTAAGTTTTGAAAGCCAAAATAATCTAAAGGTGGAAGTTGAATTAAATTTTCAATTGCCTCAAATCGAGCTAACAATCCATTTTTTTTCAAATTATTTATGGTTCTCGGATGTACCGGAAAAACTACCTTCTGAATTTTTGAAAGTTTTTCAACCAAATCTATCACATTTAACAAACTCTCAGAATCATCTACATTAGAGGGTCGGTGCATGGTAAGCAATATAAATTCTTGATTTTGAATCTTTAAATCATCAAGAATTGGAGATGCTTTAATTTTTTCCTCAAAAGCAACAAGTGTGTCAATCATGGTATTTCCCACAAAGTGAATTACTTCATCAGACTTTCCATCAGCTTTTAGGTTGTCAATTCCGCTTTGTTCGGTGACAAAAAAGTGATCGGTTATTTCATCGGTTAAAATCCGATTAATTTCTTCAGGCATGCTTCGATCCAAGCTCCTTAAACCACTTTCTAAATGACCAAGTGTAATTCCTCTTTTATTGGCTACAATTGAAGCACAAAGCGTTGAATTCACATCTCCAACAGCAATAATCATGTTCGGCTTTATGTCATCGACTATTTCATCCATTTTGGAAATAATCTCCCCTATTTGCTTGCAAACTGAATCTCTTCCAACTTCCATAAAAAAATCAGGAACCAGTTGAAATTGCTCAAAAAAGACATTGCTCATGTTGTCGTCAAAATGCTGACCGGTATGCGCAATAAGCACTTCGAGGTTTGGAAAACTTTCCACTTCCTTTTTAAATTGAGTAACTTTAATGAAGTTAGGGCGTGTTCCTACAATTATTAAAATCTTCTTTTTCATGCTTGCAATTTATAAACTATTTAGGAGTTCAGCATATTTTAAGGCTAATTCCTTTCTCGAATATTTCTCAATATTAACTCCCTTGTATTCAATGTTGTTATTGGTTATATATTCAGAAAAATAAGCTAAAAGCACTTTTTCCAATGTTGCTGTATCATTAAAATCAATTACTTCTCCCGATTGAGTTTCCTGAATGATCGCAGCGGTATCTCCTTCTTTTGTTCCGATGCACAATATTGGTCGAGTTGCAGCTAAGTATTCGTATAATTTCCCGGGAATAATTCCCATTTGATTCGATGTATTGTTAATCAACAATAACAATAAGGTAGAAGCTTCAATCTTTTTAATTACTTCTCCATGAGGCATGTGATCAATTAAAATCACATTATCACTCAATCCCAATTCCTTGATTTCAGAACTCAGTTCTGGAGTAATTGTTCCAATTAAACTCACTTTCAGCTTTTCTTTAAAAGCAGAATTGGATTGACAAATATTAGCTAAAACTTGCCAAAAAACAGGGTGATTTCGGTCTTTACTTAATGAGCCTATGTGGGTAATTTCAAAAAAATCACTTGTCGTATTGGAGGAATTACTTGTAAAATCTTCAGGATCGTATCCATTAGTAATGATTTCAAATTTTCTTCCATAAAGTTGAAAAAACTCTTCCCCCCACGATTTACTAACTGTAACCAAACGATCGGCACTTTCAATTACCTTTTTTTCTAAGCGAAAATGTTTTTTTCTAGCCCAATTCGTCAATTTTAAATCTTCAAAAAAATCAATAAAAGTCCAAGGATCTCTAAAGTCGGCAATCCATTTCACTTGGCATCTCTTTTTAACGTGCAATCCAATTAAATGCATGGAATGCGGCGGTCCGGTTGTGATTATTGCTGAAATTTTCTTTTCATTAACCAAGTCAATAATTCTATCAGCAGCAGGTTTAATCCACATAAAACGCGGATCTGGAATAAATAAATTCGACCGAACCCAAACTATCATTCGGTCTTTCAAATTTTGCTTTTTAGACCCACCTGAAATACCTCCAGAAGCGACTTTATTTTTTAAGCCCGACAATCCAATAGAACCTAAAAAATTATTTGGTTCTAAAATCGGAAGCCGAATCACTTCAATTTCCTCAGGAACTTCCTTTTCCAGACTTGAGTCTTTGATTAAATAGCCAGCATTTTTAGGCGTGAAAACAAGCGGATTCCAATCGCTATTCTTAGAAAGGTACTTCGACATTTTAAGCCAACGCATCACTCCTCCTCCTCCTCCAGGCGGCCAATAATACGAGACAATTAATACCCTTTTCAAATTATTCTTCTTTTCGCTTCACTTCGGAGTAGGCTACGAAACCTATTAATAGTAAAAAGATGACCGAAGATACCCAAGTCAGTTTTTCTCCTACTTCATAAAGTATTGGTTCAAATTTAAATTCTATGGTTCCCTGACCTTTTGGTAAAACCATTGCTCTTAATATGTAGTTTGCTCTAAAAAATGGCATTTCTTCTCCATTAACATAAGCTTTCCATCCCGGTTGATAATATATTTCAGAAAATACAGTAAGTTGTTCGCTTGAAGTTGAATATGAGTAAGTCAATACATTCGGACTGTAATTAGTCAGTTGAATTGAATTCGATTGATTGAGTTTAAATGTTTTTCCTTTTACAGAAGCTGCATTTTTTTCTTGTACAACTAATGTGTTTGCAGGATTTATATTCCTCATTGCCATGATGGCCGAATCAGGACTTTCCACAATTTTTACTTGATCAACAAACCAGGCGTTTCCGAGTGCATAAGGGTTCTCGATAAAAACAGAAGGAGATTTACCACTTTTATCAGGACCAATAACATACTTGGCGTTCAACATATTAGTCATATGCAAAGAAGGTAAAAGCTGCTGAACTTGAGTAGTCCCTGCTTTCGCAAAAGTTTGTTGAACTTGAAAGTGCTCAAACACCAAAGTAAAATCTATAAACTCTTGATACTTTCTAAGCTTTGCTGCATGATATCCTCCAAGTGTTTTATGAAAATAAGGCATTTCTGCATCTTGATCCATTCTTGAAGTAGCATTTAAAACCCGATAATGTGTTCCCCGCATTAATTCAGTAAACTGCACATCAATTACTTTACGCTGATCAATCCTTCCTCTTGATTCATTTTTAAGTTCAGCTAAACTTTTTTCAATTTCAACTGCAATTTCTGGATTTCTACTAATTTCTCGTTTTAGTATTTCCAAATCAGTCGGTGAGGGTATAAATGGAAACTTATTTTTTGAAGGGTCTTCCCATTTTAAATATTTACCTGTTTTACCTGTCTTGCCTGTGTTTTTAGCGTTGTTTAAGTATTGTTTATCAATTATCCATAAGTCAATAAGAATAAAAATCCCTAACCCTGAAATTAAAACTTTACGCTTGATCTTATCCATTAAAAATAAGGCTAGTAATACAAGTGCTACAACTAAAAACTGTAAACTCCTAAGTGCACTTTTACTTATTTTCTCCTCACGATAAGAGGTGATGGTTTCCATCACAGCATAGGTTTTATCAATTGCAGCAGAATTTCCAGTTTGAGCAGCTATCCGCTCTTGAAATTTACTCTGCTCTTTATCACTCATTAAATCAATGAATGTCCCAGGAGTAAGGTATAACAAAAGAATAATGAATGTAAAACCACCTGCAATGCCATATAATTTTTTCTTTTGGGCTAAAATCTGTTCTTTTTCTTTAATCAGACGATCTAAAAACAATACTGCAAATAGCGGCAGTATGAATTCAGCCACTAATAAAATCATTGCTACGGCTCTGAATTTATTATAGCCTGGAATAAAATCAATAAAAAACTCAGTGAAACCCATGAAATTTTTTCCCCAAGAAAGCATAACTGTTATAACCGTTACTATGAAAAGTGGTAAAATAATTCGATCTTTAACGAAAAATAAGGCCAAAATTGCCAATAACATTACTATTACACCTATGTAGACAGGCCCTGAAGTAACTGGTTGATTTCCAAAATAGGAAATAATTAAATTTTGATTTTGCTGGTATTCTTCAACAAGCATATTGAAGAATTGTGGATCTTCTTTTCTCAAGCGCTCTATCTCTTCTTCCTGCCCCAAAATTGGAACAGAAGTTCCTCCCTTGACATCCGGAACTACCAATGAAAATGTCTCATCAATTCCATAACTCCATTGGGTAATGTAATCTTTTTCTAATCCTGAACTCGCCTTAGTAGCATTTGAATTCCCTTGATTATCTATTGTTAGTTCTGACTTTCCACGTGTTGATTCTTTAGCATACTCATAAGTAATCAATATATTTCCAATATTGGGAAGTATTCCTAAAATCCCCGCAAGTATTACAAAAGATAAAATTTTAAAGTATTGCTTTAAACGCTTTAGTTGATACCAATGAAAAAATTCTGCAATTACTACAGCCAATAAAATCAAAAGTAGATAATAGGTGATTTGCAAGTGATTGGCATAAAGTTCCAAAGCAGTATAGACTGCAATCAATAACAAACCGACTTTCATTCTTCCTCGAAAGGACTCAATCAGACCTGCTAAAATTGGCGCCATGTAAGCAATTGCAATAGCTTTAGAATTGTGTCCTGCTTCAATAATGATAAAGAAGTATGAAGAAAATGCAAATGCTATCGCGCCTAATATTGACAGCCAAGGATTGATTCTCAAACTCTGAAGTAATATATAGAATCCTATTAAATAGAGGAATAACAAACTTGCAGGTGCAGGAAGTCCTATACGAGAAACTGACGAAAAAACACTGACAATATTGTAATTAAATCTTACAGTAGCAGTCAAAAAACTTGGCATTCCCGAAAACATATTACCCGACCAAAGCGCATGCTCATCATACTTTTCTAGATGTGTTTTAATCTCTTTTGAAGTAGCTTTATGTTTTTGAATATCACCCTGGTCAAGTTTTAAACCTTCCATTACAGGATAAAAATAAACTAGCGAAATAACCACAAACAAAATGACTGCTGTAAGGTGTGGAAAAAGTTTTTTAAAGTTAAATTTTTTCATAGGTCTATTCTTTATCGTCTACCTCTTCATAGTCAACATATTCACCAAGTTTATCTTTTCTCTTTGAAGAAGCGCTATCATTAGAAGATTCTTTGGCCGAAAAATTACCTTTTTTCTGTTGATTTTGATACTGGTTTTGAAATTTATCTTGCTGCTTTTTGATAAAATTTCTCAACACTAATGGAAGTAAAAACCTAACAATCAATTTTATACCATAATAAATTAGGGCAATAATTAACAGTGTTCGTACAAAAGAGATAATTCCAGCTTCAAAAACCATTTACTTGCTAAGGTAAAGGTTTCTTTCCGAATAAATTTCTCTGAAAAACTTATCCTTTAAATCAGCTATAAAACGAATAGCCTCACCTGTTGATTTCATCTCAGGTCCCAACTCTTTATTAACATTTGGAAATTTATCGAAAGAGAATACAGGAATTTTTATAGCGTATCCTTCTTGATGAGGAGTAAAGTTAAAATCCTTGATTTTCTTTTCTCCCAACATAACTTTTGTAGCATAATTTACATAAGGCTCCCTGTAGGCTTTAGAAATAAAAGGAACTGTTCTAGAAGCTCTTGGATTGGCTTCAATAATGTAAACTACTTCGTTCTTTATTGCAAACTGAACATTAAGTAAACCAACTGTTTCCAATGCCACAGCAATTTTCTTAGTATAATTTCTAATTTGTTCTAAAACAGCTTCACTTAAATCAAATGTTGGAAGTACAGCATATGAATCGCCAGAATGAATACCTGCAGGCTCAATGTGCTCCATTATACCAATAATGTAGACATCTTCTCCATCACAAATTGCATCTGCTTCTGCTTCAATTGCTCCAGAAAGGAAATGATCTAACAATATTTTATTACCCGGTAAATCTTTTAAAATATTTACCACATGTTGTTCCAATTCCCTTTCATTCAAAACAATTTTCATGCTTTGACCACCCAAAACGTAGGATGGGCGAACTAAAAGTGGAAAGCCTAACTCCTTGCTCAATTCAATTGCTTCATCAGCAGTTTCAATTGACCCATATTTTGGGTAAGGAATGTCGTGCTTTTTTAAAAGATCAGAAAAACTACCACGGTCTTCAGCTAAATCAAGTGCCTTATAGGTTGTTCCTAATATTTTAATGCCATATCGCTCAAGTTTTTCAGCTAATTTTAAAGCTGTTTGACCTCCTAATTGAACAATTACTCCTTCCGGTTTTTCATGTTGAATAATGTCGTAAATGTGTTCCCAAAATACAGGCTCAAAATAAAGTTTATCAGCTGTATCAAAATCGGTAGAAACGGTCTCGGGATTACAGTTAATCATAATGGTTTCATAGCCACATTCTTTTGCTGCCAAAATTCCATGAACGCAACAATAATCAAACTCTATCCCCTGTCCAATTCTATTTGGACCTGAACCCAATACAACAATTTTTTTACGATCTGAAACAATTGATTCGTTTTCAGTTTCAAAAGTGCTATAATAATATGGAGTTTGGGCTTCAAATTCAGCTGCACAGGTGTCAACTAATTTATATACTCTTTTAATGTTGTAATCCTCTCTCAATTGATAAACTTCACTTTCTAAGCAATTCAATAAGTGAGCAATTTGTCTGTCTGCGTATCCTTTCTGTTTCGCTTCAAGTAATAAATCCTTCGGCAAGGTTTTTAAATTAAATTTTTCAATTTCCTTTTCTAAAGAAATTAATTCTTCAATTTGTCTTAAAAACCAAGGATCTATCAATGTAGATTTGTAAACCGTAGAAATTGGAATTCCCAATTTAATGGCATCGTACAAATGAAATAAGCGATTCCAGCTTGGATTTTCAAGGCTTTTTAAAATTTGTTCTTGATTCTTTAGTTCTTTACCATCAGCACCTAAACCATTTCGTTTAATCTCTAAGGACTGACAAGCTTTTTGGAGGGCTTCTTGAAATGATCTCCCAATTCCCATTACCTCTCCAACAGATTTCATTTGAAGACCTAAGGTTTTATCTGGGCTATCGAATTTATCGAAGTTCCATCTAGGAATTTTTACAATCACATAATCCAAGGTCGGCTCAAAGTAAGCTGAAGTATTTCCTGTGATTTGATTTTTTAATTCATCTAAATGATAACCAATTGCCAATTTTGCAGCAATTTTTGCAATTGGATATCCTGTTGCTTTTGATGCGAGCGCAGAAGAACGAGAAACTCTAGGGTTAATCTCTACTGCTATAATCTCCTCTTTTTCATCATTACTCACTGCGAATTGAACATTACACCCACCTGCAAAGTCTCCAATTGAGCGCATCATTTTGATTGCCATGGTACGCATCTTTTGATAAGTAGAATCTGATAAAGTCATAGCAGGAGCAACTGTTATTGAATCTCCTGTATGAATTCCCATGGGATCCATGTTCTCAATAGAACAAATAATGGCAACATTGTCATTTGAGTCACGCAATAGTTCCAACTCATATTCTTTCCATCCCAATACAGCTTTGTCTATCATTACTTCATGTATAGGAGATGCATGAAGTCCGCGAGTGAGAAGTTTATCAAACTCCTCGGGAGTGTGAACAAATGAAGCTCCTGAGCCGCCCAAAGTGTAAGATGCTCGAATTACTAGAGGAAAACCAATTTCTTGAGCATAATTTTTTCCTTCTAAAAAAGAGTTAGCAATCCTAGAGGGTGCTACACCTACACCAATTTTTAACATTAGTTTTCTAAAAGCTTCACGATCTTCAGTTACGTTGATTGCAGCAACATCAACACCAATCATTTTAACACCATACTTTTCAAATAAACCTATTTCATCGCATTTTATAGCAAGGTTTAAGGCTGTTTGGCCACCTACAGTTGGTAAAACAGTATCGATATCTGGATGTTCTATAAGTATTTGCTCTATAGATTCTGTTTCAAGTGGCAAAAGATAAATATGATCCGCCATAACAGGATCAGTCATTATCGTTGCAGGATTCGAGTTAATCAAACTGACTTTAATTCCTTCTTCTCGAAGAGAGCGAGCAGCCTGAGAACCTGAGTAATCAAATTCACATGCTTGACCTATTACTATTGGACCACTCCCTATTAACAAAGTGTGCTTTATATTTGGATTTTTTGGCATCTATTCTAATTTTGAATGCAAATTTAACTTCGAACAAGTTAACGCAGAAAGAAACATCATTTTTTTATACAAAAAAAGGGACTGTTTTTCAACAGTCCCTTATAAAATCAAGTAAAGTATCTTAATTCTTAATCAATTTACCTGAAGTAACTGAATTATCAGAAATAACTCTGATGATGTATGTTCCATTATCCAATGATGATAAATCAATCTTTCTTGAATTTTTACCCAAATTAATATTAGGTGGAAAATCTTCTAAAACTAATTGACCTTTTATATTATATATCTGAACACTCACAGGTTTTGATATATCATTTACTTCAAAGTCAAAATTGGTTACATTTCGAACAGGATTAGGGTAGATATGAATTGAATTTCTTTTCGTCTTATTGGATTCGATAGACTTAATTTCATTAATTCCAACCAATTTATCCGTTTCAAAAATTCCTCTGCCATGAGTTCCTACATAAACCTTTCCTTGATTTACAACCCCATATTTAGCAGGGAAACGCATTTGTTGAATTGACATAGCAGGTACTCTTCCTAACCCAGCATTTTCTTCAGTCCATACAACATCGATAGAATTAATTTGCAGTACAGAATCAAATTTGGTGTCAGTGGTAAACGCATTTTCTGTTCCAAAAACACCTAAATCAGTAGCAATTAATACTTGATTATTGTCTCTATAATCGATAATTGCATCGTAGATTGGTGTGTTAGGAAGCTCACCGTCCCCAACTCCATCGATAAACTCAAAAGTTACTGCTGGTGCTAATGCATTCGTTGATCTTCTTATATAACTATTACTTCCATAATTACCAAGAGTTACAATTATGTTATTTGCATCATTAGGATCAATTGCAACTCCTGTTACTGCTCTTCCTGTAAAAGAACCAATTAATCGTGTACTTGTAATATTTTGAACGACAAAATCTTCAGCTGCAGTGATAGGAATCATACTTTCATCGATTGCGTTAATATTATCAACTCTATACAATCTTCCATTTGAAGTACCTAAAAATAAATGGTCTCCATCAGCACTAAACTCATTAGAGATTACATTGTCATTATTCAACATTGGGCTAGGTGTAGAATTATTTCCAGCAATTTTAAACCATCGAACAACTTCGGAGGCTTTCAACATGTCTCTTGTCATCCAGACATTTCTTTGATTAGAACCACTAACACCTCTACCAACAACATTAGCTAAACTAACCATGGTTTGGACTGAATCTGCAAATTCTTTTTCATAAAAGAAAGTAACTTGACGGTCATCAAAAACAATGGAATCTTTTCTAACAGTAATATTTAAAGGAGTTGTTGTTTCAAAAATATTAGTCCAATTAACTGTACTATTAAAGTTAAAAGAAACTGTATCTCTAAAGGAAGTTGTGTCTAAGTGAAATGCTCTATATCTAAACACCACTTCTTTTCTATTAGTATCAACAATAATGGTATCATAATTTACAATTAACTCATTAATTCCATTTGAATTTACTCTTACCGCTTTTCTATCTATTGCACCTCTTAAAGTGTCTTTCGGAAATAAGTCAAAATCAACTATCCCATCTAAGGGCCATCTATTGTTCTTACTTTCATAAGCTAAAACAGTTCCTTGAACAATTGGTGGTAAAAAGGAATCAACTTCAAATTGAATCTGAACTGAATCTGTAGTGCCTTGATGGTTAAACGATTCCCAAATGCTAGTTGAAGTGTAGAAAACGTTTGGTGCACAATACTGAGCTCCTCCACAAAGTTGCTCTAAATTACCTGAATACACATTGGCATTATCAGGATTAAATGAACTTAATGTACTTCCAAGTCCTTGTAAACGAGTTATATTTCCAAAATACAAGGAAGCAATACCTACTTCAGGGTTTACAGTAAATAACTGGGCATCGAAACCATCACCTCCTCTAACTTGTACTCCATTTTTACCTGAATTAAAATCAAGTCCGACTAATTGAGTGCCTCTATCTTGTGTTCCACCTAAAACCAAATCTTTTGGTCCAACACCTATATCATAAAACTGCGTTACATTAAATCCAAAATTTGAGGTTGAATATACAGGAAATGTAGCATCTGAATTAAAACAAACTGAAATCCCACCATCAGTTCCAATATATAAAGTATTAGGATTTAAAGGATTAAACATAAACTCGTGAACATCTGCATGTATAAAAAATGGATTTCCAGGGAAATCAAAGGTGTTTGCAATACTTCTCCAACCTCCTTCCAAAGGAGCTGGATCGACAGAGCTTTGATTCCATTGAAGCACATCAACTCCTCCAACAAAAATTTTACCAGGAATAGTTGGATGAATCGTAATAGTATTATCATAGAATCCTTGACAAGCTCCTACAGTTCTTCCCGCACCAAAGAAATCTGGTGTATTATTTATTTTGACCCAATTTAAACCGGCATCGTTAGAACGATATATTCCTTCTAAACAATTACTAAAATTTGTAGCAGAGGCGAACATAATGTCAGAATTTGAGGGTGCTATTGCAACTTCAATTCTTCTTGCTCCAGCAAAAGAAACAGCTGTGTAATTTAGACCACCATCTTGAGATGATAGTACTGTTTCGGAATAAGTCACTACAATATTAGATCCAAGAATTTCAACATCGTAGCATGCACCTGCTATAGAATTTATTGGTGCGGTCCAAGTTGAACCACCATCTTTACTTTCTCTTAAACCTGTGCCAGTTGCAGCAAGAATATGATCAGCATCATTGGGATTTACAGCAATATTATTTACAGTTGACCATTCAGCTCCGAATGTGTTATTAAGGTTAGGTCCAATAAGTAATTCAGATGTACCATTTCCTGTTAACTTAAACAAACCGTTACCTAAAAAGTAAGAACTTTTAGCCTTATTATTATTAGATCCATCAAAATTTGAACCAGTACCAACATAAATAGTTCCATCAGGCCCTTGAGCCATTGCGGATACATTTGAAATCTTAAAATCAGAATCGTATGGTTGCCATGAAACTGCTCCATCAAAAGATTCCCAAATCCCACCTGAAACACCACCAGCTAAAATGTGAGTTGTGTCATTTATATCAATAATAATTGATCTAGTTCTTCCACCCACGTTATCTGGTCCTTTAAATCTCCAATTAATATCAAGTGTTTTACTTGATTTCCTCATTTTATTAGCAGCCTTAACTGCAGCTGCCATTTCTAATGGGTCTAATCCATCAATTGAACGATTAAATTTAATATCAGCAATGAATTGCTGTGAGCCAGCAAGGAACTGATTTTTTAAACTTAAATAAGTATTTGTTCTTGGAAAATAATGTTCTTTTTTCTCAGAATATGAGATAAATACAACTGAAGTAATTAACAAAGCTGTAAGAGACAGAAGCGTAAACCTTTTGATTTTCATAATTATACGGTTTTAGTAGATATAGAATTACAGTAGCACAAGTTACGAATAAATTGATTGTATTAAACTAAAATGAATAAATCGTCAATTTTTTAACATATTAATTTTGCATTTACCACCGATTAAACAAACCGATTTAAAAAAAGTTGAAAATATAAATGCTCGTAACTTTTAAAACTGTACTTTTAGTGTCATGAAAAAGATAGCTTTAATTATTTTGCTACTTTTATCTAACTTTATTTTTAGTCAAAGTAAATCAGAGATTGGTAAATATTTAGAATCATCGAATATGGAAGATTTAGTCAAGCATTTTGGTGAATCTTTAGAATTGAGTATTTTAAATAAATCAGGTGTTTACAATATTGTACAAGCAAAAGTTCTTTTAACTAATTTTTTTACCGCCTACCCGCCTGAAAAATATTTTGTAAAGCACCTAGGTGGAAACCCTTCAAAGAAGTATTATGAAATAGGAAAACTATTAAGTTCTAAGGGCAATTTTAGAACTTATTTTTTATACGATATTGTTAAGGGAGAAGTGCAAATTATCGAACTTCGCATCGAAATTACAGACTAAAAGATTTGAAAGAAGTTCATAAGCTAATTGAGCAAGCCCTAGTTGAAGATATTGGAAATGGAGACCATAGTAGTTTAGCCTGTGTTCCAAAAAATAAAGTTGGAAAAGCACAACTTTTAGTTAAAGACAATGGAATTATTGCAGGATTAGAAATTACTAAAATAGTATTTGAAAAAGTTGACCCTAATTGTCAAATACATTTTTTAATTAAAGATGGCGACACGATTAAACCTGGAGATATTGCTTTTACAGTTGAAGGATCAATGCAATCCATTCTCAGGGCTGAAAGACTTTCATTAAATATCCTTCAAAGAATGAGTGGTGTTGCCTCTCACACTGCAAGACTCACCAATTTATTGAAAGGATTAAAAACAAAAATCTTGGATACAAGAAAAACGACACCTAACTTCAGAGTTTTTGAAAAGTTAGCAGTTAAAATTGGAGGGGGAGAAAATCATCGATTTGGTTTATATGATATGATTATGTTGAAAGATAACCACATTGACTATGCAGGTGGAATTAATGTTGCGATTAAAAAAACACATGAATACCTTAAAAAAAACAACCTTAATTTAAAAATTGAAGTTGAAGCTAGAGATTTAAAAGAAGTAAACGAAATTTTATCATCCAAAAAGGTTGATCGAATAATGTTAGACAACTTTAATTATGAAGATTTAAAAACTGCTGTAGCTCTTATCAATAAACGTTCAGAAACAGAAGCTTCAGGAGGCATTACTGAAAAAACAATTCGAAAATATGCTGAATGTGGAGTTGATTTTATAAGTGTTGGAGCTTTAACCCACCAAATTAAAAGTTTAGATTTAAGTTTAAAAGCCATTTGATGTTCGAGGAATTAAAATCAAAAATATTTAACTCTAGACTAATAAGAAAGATTATTGTGCTTTCTAAAAAAACAGTTTTGCCTGGTTTTGATAAATTACCTGTTTATTACGTTGCTAAATTTTTTATTTTAGGAATTAAAAAAGGCTTGATAGATACTAAAGCATCTTCTATTGCATTCAAGTTTTTTTTAGCAATATTTCCTGCAATTATTTTCCTTTTAACGTTAATTCCGTATTTCCCTGTAGATAACTTTAGAGAAGATTTACTTGAAATTTTAGCAGACTTATTGCCCGAATCCGCCTATTTATTTGCTGAAGAATCGATTGTAAATATGGTCACAAAAACCGATGGAGGATTGCTTTCAATCGGTTTTATTTTTGCTTTATACCTTGCAACAAATGGTATTGACGGGATGTTGGCAGCATTTAAAGAAAGTTATAATGTCAACATTGAAAGAAGTGCATTCAAACAAAAAATGCTCTCTGTTTCACTACTCTTTATACTAACATTACTTGTTATTATTTCTCTTGGTGCTATTGCTCTTTCTCAATATTTGGTATACTTTATTTTTGATGAGGGAACTTTAGCATTTTACGCTGTGAGTATTGGTAAATGGATCATCGTTGCAGCATTATGTTTTTTTGGGATCTCTTTTATATATTACCTCGGAGGAAATAGAAAAATGAAATGGCGCTTTTTTTCCGCAGGCTCAACTCTAGCGACTGTTTTAGTATTAATTGTATCCTTAGGTTTTGGTTACTATGTCGATAACTTTGCGAATTACAATAAAATATACGGTTCTATTGGAACAATTATCATCCTCATGCTGTGGTTCTATTTTAATTCATTTGTTTTATTATTGGGTTTTGAATTAAATGCAAGTATTCAACATGCAGGTGGTTCTATAGAAAAGATTGAAGAAAAAATTGATTCTGAAGCACTAATTCCTTATTAATTTTTTTTTAATTTTTTCTAGAATTAAATCAGGCTCAATACTTTCAGCGATAGCTTCATGCTCTTTTAGCTCCTTTTTGCCAAAAATTGAATTTGGTAAATAATTAAATTCATTTAAATTAGGGAGAAATTGCAGTTTACTCGTTTGTTTAAATGGAGCAAAGCCTGCATAGGGGTGAGTACCCATCCATATTGTTAAAACATCTACTCCAAAAATTGCAGCTAAATGCCCGTTGCCACTGTCCATTGAAATCATCATAGTAAGATTTGAAATAAGTGTTAACTCATCTTTGAAACTTAATTTTCCTGCTATTGAAACTATATTTGGATGAGAATTGGCGATTTCTTCTAAGCGCTCAACTTCATTCTCCCCTCCTCCAAACAATACTAGTTGGCAATCTACTTCTTCTTCTATTCGCGAGATAATACTATTCATTTTTGAAATTGGATATTGTTTACTTTTATGAGCTGCAAAAGGTGCAATTCCAATTACGTTTTTTGAAAAGTCTATCTTATATGAAGTAAGTATTTCTTTTGATAGGGGTAATTTCTTTTTTGATATCGGCAAACTTAAATCAACTTGATAACCTAATTCTTGAAAGACATCCGCATATCGCTCATGAGCTGTTTTTAGTGGTTTAAAAACTTTATTTTTTCTTCGAATTAATTTTCGTTTTTCATTTCTCCCCTTATCAATATGTCTTGATTTAATTCCATGAAAAAGTAGAAATAAACACAAAATACGAGTTCGTAAAACATGGTGCAAATCCGCAACACAGTCAAAATTTAAAGTAATTAGTTCATTTGCAAGTCTCCAAATGCCTGAAATTCCCTTATGCTTTCCATGAATATCAGCGGTTATAACTTGAGTGCGAGGCAAACCATCAAATAATGGTCTAAAAAAAGCTTTGGTTAAAACAGTTATTTTGAGTTCAGAATTGCTAATCAATAACCGTTCTATAACAGGAATTGTCATTGCCACGTCTCCCATTGCAGAAATTCTAATTACAAGTATGTGGCTAGGCTTGGAAGACATTATTTTCTCATTCGAAGAACAGGATTCATTTCTTCATCATTGTACATCTTCATCTGCTTGTATACCTTCATGTATTTTTCTCCACTAGAAATATCTTCGAGAAGTTGGTCAATTGCAGTGGATAAATCTGTTCGCTGTTCTAGTAAAACAGCTAATTTATCTTTACTTTTTTGGTGATAATTAGGGTTGGTATCTTTTCTTTCAACCTCCTGATTCATGTGGTAAATTTTTAAAGCGAGAATTGATAAACGGTCAATTCCCCAAGCTGGACTTTCAGTATTAATTTTAGCATTCGACTTAACTATTATTTCTTTGAATTTATTTAAAAAGTAACTATCAATAAATTCAACCATATCAGTTCTGTCTTGGTTTGAAGCATCAATTTTTCGTTTAAGTTCTAATGCAGCCGATGGTTCAATGTTAGGATCTCGGATAATGTCTTCATAATGCCACTGAACAGTGTCTATCCAACACTTTCTATATAAAAGATGCTCAATTAATTGATTTTCTTTAGAGTATGGGTTTTCAAATAACTGATTAACATCATCTTTTAGGTGATAATATTCAATAACTTCTTTAAAAATTTTATTTGCTTGTGATGAAAAACTCATGCTTAATCTTTTAAATAGTCAATTTAAATAATTGTTTTGTGCTAATAGGCACGTTCATTTTTCCCTTCAAAATAATTGATAAAGCTCTTGTTTACCACTTTATTACCTCCTGGTGTTGGATAATCTCCAGTAAAATACCAGTCACCTTTATGATTCGGAATTGCGGCATGAAGCCCGCTAATGGTTTGATAAACAATATCAACTTCGGCATTAATGTCAGTTGGTCGAAGTAATTGAGCAATTTTATTGGAGATTTCTTCGGCTGAAAAGGGTGCGTAAATATCTTTAACGTAGTTACGAACCTGATTGCTTGGCAATTCAAGTTGTGCCTTACAGCGTTTATAAACATCTTTAATAACTGCCTCTTTACCTGTTTCCTTCAGTAGTTCAATTGCAGCTCTGAATGCAATAAAATCTCCCAACTTTGCCATGTCAATTCCATAACAATCTGGATATCGAATCTGAGGTGCTGAAGAAACGATGACAATCTTTTTTGGACCCAAACGATCTAGAATTTTAAGAATACTTTGCTTTAAAGTAGTGCCCCTAACGATAGAATCATCAATAACAACAAGGTTGTCTTGCCCCTTACGAATAGTGCCATAAGTTATATCGTATACATGAGCCACCAAATCATCTCTAGCATCATCTTGAGTAATGAAGGTTCTTAGTTTAGCATCTTTTATGGCAATCTTTTCAACCCTTGTTCGGATACTTAAAATGTTATTTATCTGTTCTAAATCAAGCGTTTTTAATTCTAACAATTTCTTGGCTTTAACTTCATCAAGATAGTTTTCTATTCCTTTTATCATTCCATAAAAAGAAGTTTCAGCAGTATTTGGAATAAAAGAGAAAACGGTATTTTTTAAGTCGTTGTTAATGCTTTTAAGTATGACAGGAACCACAGAATTACCTAGCGCTTTTCTTTCCTCGTAAATATCCTGATCACTTCCTCTAGAAAAATATATTCGTTCGAAACTACAGGCTTTTTTCTCTAATGGTTCTCTAACTTGTTTGAAATGCACAGAAGCATCTTTCTTAACAATAATTGCTTGACCTGCTTCTAATTCGTGAATTTCTTCAATAGGAACGTTGAAAGCTGTTTGAATAGTAGGTCTTTCAGAAGTTACTACAACAACTTCATCATCTTGGTACCAAAATGCAGGACGAATTCCCGAAGGGTCTCTTAAAATAAAAGCATCTCCATGACCAATCATTCCGGCCATTGTATATCCCCCATCCCAGTCTTCAGCAGCATTTCTTAGAATTCGGTGTACTTTCATGTTTTTTGCAATCAAATATGAAATCTCATTCTTAGCATAACCTAAAGACTTGTATTTTTTATACAGCTTTTGGTTTTCCATGTCCAAGAAATGACCGATCTTTTCTAACACAGTTACTGTATCTGAGTGCTCCTTTGGATGCTGTCCTAAGTCTACTAGCAATTTAAATAACTCATCGACATTGGTCAGGTTAAAATTCCCTGCAACAACCAAATTTCGTGTCATCCAATTGTTTTGCCTAAGAAATGGGTGACAACTTTCAATGCTATTTTTTCCAAAAGTCCCGTACCTCAAATGACCTAAATAAACTTCTCCTGTATAGGGAAGGTTTTTCTTTAAATAAGCAACATCTTTAAGCAACTCAGGATTCTGATCATGTACTTTTTGAAAATACTGGTTCACTTCACCAAAAATATCTTTGATTGGTTGATTACTATTTGACCTTAAACGACTGATATATCGTTGTCCAGGCTCCACATCTAACTTTATGTTTGCTATTCCAGCACCGTCTTGTCCCCTATTGTGTTGTTTTTCCATTAATAAATACAACTTATTGATTCCATAAGTTGCTGTTCCATATTTTTCAATATAGTATTCTAATGGTTTTTTTAAACGAATGAAAGCGATGCCGCATTCATGTTTAATAGAGTCGCTCATTTAGCTTGATGTAAAAATTGAAATGCAAATTTAAGGTTTTGATAGTTCTTTTTGGTGTTAAGAAGCAAGCATCTCAAATATTTTGATTTAAAAATTCTTTAAAATAAAAAAGGGGCTTTGAGGCCCCTTTAAATAGTATGTTTTTGATAAAAATTATAATTTTTGTTTCACTTCAACTTCTTCAAAAGCTTCAACAATGTCTCCCTCTTTAATATCGTTAAAATTGGCAATATTTAATCCACATTCATAGCCTTTAGCAACTTCTTTCACATCATCTTTAAATCGTTTCAATGAACCTAATTCACCAGTAAATACAACTATTCCATCTCGTATAACTCGAACTTTGTGATTGCGATTCACTTTACCGTCAAGAACCATACATCCTGCAATTGTTCCAACTTTTGAAATCTTAAAGGTTTCTCTAATTTCAATAGATGCAGTAACTTTTTCTTCCACAGTTGGTTTCAACATTCCTTCCATCGCAGATTTTAACTCATCAATGGCATCATAGATAATTGAGTACAATCGAATATCAATTTCTTCTTGTTCAGCAATCTTACGTGCATTGATCGATGGTCGAACTTGGAAGCCAATAACAATAGCATCAGATGCTGCGGCCAACATAATATCAGACTCGGTTATTTGTCCAACAGACTTATGAATAATATTAACTTGTATTTGTTCAGTTGAAAGTTTCAATAAAGAGTCAGATAATGCTTCAATTGACCCATCAACATCCCCTTTAACAATAACATTTAATTCTTGGAAATCACCAATAGCGATTCTTCTTCCAATTTCATCAAGCGTAATGTGCTTTCTTGTTCTTGTGCCTTGCTCTCTTTGAAGTTGAAGTCTTTTGGTGGCAATATTTCTAGCTTCACGTTCATCACTCATCACATTGAAGCGATCTCCAGCATTCGGCGCACCACTTAGTCCTAAAACTGAAACTGGTATAGAAGGTCCTGCCTCTAAAATATTGTGCCCTCTTTCGTTGAACATTGCCTTCACTTTTCCACTGTATGAACCAGCTAAAACAATGTCACCAACTTTCAAAGTTCCCGATTGAACTAAAAGAGTCGTAACATATCCTCGTCCTTTATCTAATTCTGATTCAATAACTGCTCCATTAGCTCGCTTATTTGGATTGGCTTTTAATTCAAGGATTTCTGCTTCTAAAAGTACTTTTTCTAACAAATCCGGTATACCTTGTCCAGTTTTAGCAGAAACTTCTTGACTTTGAAATTTTCCACCCCATTCTTCAACAAGAATATCCATTTGTGATAATTCTTCTTTTAATTTATCAGGATTAGCACCTGGTCGATCTACTTTGTTAAAAGCAAAAATAATTGGTACACCTGCTGCTTGTGCGTGGTTAATTGCTTCTTTAGTTTGAGGCATTACATTATCGTCAGCAGCAATTACAACAATTACAACGTCAGTAACTTGAGCTCCCCTAGCACGCATTGCAGTAAATGCTTCGTGACCAGGAGTATCTAAGAATGTTATCTTTTTATCTTCACTAACTTTAACATTATATGCACCAATGTGTTGCGTAATTCCTCCTGCTTCACCTGCAATCACATTTGCTTCACGGATATAATCCAAAAGAGAAGTTTTTCCATGGTCAACATGTCCCATTACAGTTACAATTGGGTACCTGTCAATTAAACTTTCAGGTGTATCTTCTTCTTCAACAACAACATTATGAGAATCAGGTTTAATAAAATCTAATTCAAATCCGAATTCTTCAGCAACAATAGATAATGTTTCCGCATCCAAACGTTGGTTTATCGAAACAAAAAGTCCCAATGACATACATGCAGAAATAACTTCATTCACATTGACTCCCATCATAGAAGCTAACTCATTTGCAGTTACAAACTCTGTTACTTTTATAATACTTTTTTGTAATTCTGCCTCTTCTGCTTCTTTCTGAGCTTGCTCACTTGCAGCATCTCTTTTTTGCTTTCTATATTTTGATCCTTTCGATTTTGATCCTCCGCCAGTCAATCTAGCTAAGGTTTCCTTAATTTGATCTTGTATTTCTTTATCAGTTAACTCAGGATCTGCTGCCTTTTTAGGTCCTCTAGAAGAAGTTCTTTGAGGAGGAGCTTTTTCATCTACAATTCGCTTTCTTTTTCTTCTCGGCTTCTGGGTCTCTTTACTTTGAACTGAGGAGGCGACAGGTTTTTTTTCTCTTTCTACAGGTAAATCAATTTTACCTAAAACCTTAACACCTTCTAATTTTTCAAAGTCAGTTTTATGCTCTTTGATTTCTTTTTTAGGAACTTCTTTTTCTTCTTTTTTAGCTCCTTCTTTCTTTGCCTCAGATTCATTTTTTAGTTCTTCCGCCTTCTCTATTTCTTTTTTAGTTTCAGCTTCTTTTTTAGACGCTTCTTCTTTTTTAGCTAAATCCTTTTTAGCCTCATCTTTTGCTTTATCTTCCTTTTCTTGTTTCGATTTTTTATCCGGTCTTGATTTTAAATTCATTGAATCTAAATCAATTTTACCCAAAACTTTTACTTTTCCATCAGAAAATTTTAATTCTGTTTCTTTTACTTCTTCTTCTGGAGTGATATTTTCTTCAGGTTTTTTGTGAGTTTTTTTAGGACTTACAGTAGAATCTTCAGCGGGAACATTTTTAATAAGAATTACATCTTCGTCGTTATCATTATTAGACTCTGAATCAGCGTCAATTTCCTCTTCAACAGCAGGAACTTCAGGTTTTTCAAGTGAAACACTTTCGCGCTCATTTGATGGAAGATTCACGTTCTTTGATTCTTCTTTAGCGCTTTTTTCTTCTTGAAATTCATCACTTAAAACCTTATAAGTGTCATCTTCAATTTTAGTATTAGGATTAGCCTCAATCTTAATTCCTTTAGAATCAAGAAAATCAACTATTGTGCTAATACCAACGTTTAATTCTCTGGCTACTTTACTTAATCTTTGTGCAGGCATAAATTTGCTCCCTATCTAAATAATTAATAATGAAGATTTACTCAAATTCAGCTAAGAAAATCTTCCTAACTTCATCAATAGTTTCCTCTTCTAATTCTGTTCTTTTTAATAATTCATCTTTTGAAAGCTCCAATACATTCTTGGCTGTATCGCAACCTATAGCTTTCAGTTCATCAATCACCCATGCTTCAATTTCATCAGAAAATTCTTCCAATGCCACATCATCTTCAACTCCTGCTCCTGCGTCTTCTCTATAAACATCAATTTCATATCCGGTTAGTTTTCCGGCTAATTTAATGTTATGGCCACCTCTTCCAATTGCTAATGAAATCTGATCAGGTGCTAAGAAAACTTCTGCCTTCATATTTTCATCGTCCAATTTAATGGCCGATACTTTTGCAGGACTTAAAGCTCTGCTAATGTATAGTTGATTATTTGTTGTGTAATTGATTACATCAATGTTTTCGTTACGCAATTCTCTAACAATTCCGTGAATTCTAGAACCTTTCATACCGACACAAGCTCCAACCGGATCAATTCTGTCATCGTAAGACTCAACAGTTACTTTTGCTCTCTCACCTGGCTCCCTTACAATCTTTTTAATAGTAATCAATCCATCAAAAATTTCAGGTACTTCCATCTCAAATAAACGCTCTAAAAATACAGGTGAAGTTCTTGAAAGAGTAATTAAAGGCTTATTATTGCGCATTTCAACTTGTTTAACAACAGCTTTCACATTATCGCCTTTCTTAAAAAAGTCGCTAGGAATTTGTTCTGATTTTGGTAAAATCAACTCATTGTTTTCATCATCTAAAATCAATAACTCTCTCTTCCAAACTTGGTAAACTTCTCCAGTAATAATGTCTCCAACACGATCTTCATATTTCTTAAAGATTCCGTCTTTCTCTAATTCTAAAATTTTAGAAATTAAATTTTGACGTAAAGCTAGTACTGCTCTTCTTCCAAAATCGCCAAGTTTCACTTCTTCAGAAACTTCTTCACCTACTTCAAAATCAGGCTCGATTTTAATCGCTTCAGATAAAGCAATCTGACTATTTTCGTCTTCAACCGCTCCATCTTCAACAATTTCTCGGTTTCTCCATACCTCTAAATCTCCTTTATCGATGTTTAAAATAATGTCAAAGTTTTCATCAGAACCATACTTTTTAATAATCATGCTTCTGAAGACATTTTCTAAAATGTTCATCATTGTTGGACGATCAATGTCCTTGAACTCTTTAAATTCGGAAAACGATTCCGATAAATTAATCTTATCCATTTTATTTATTTGAAAGATATTACCACTTTGGTTTCTTTTACTTGTTCCATTGGAACTTTAATTGTTTTGCTAATTAGTTGTTTCTTTTTTTGACCTTCAACTTTCTCTTTACTTGTTGTTTCTAACACTAGTTCATCTTTGTCGGCAGCGACTAACTTTCCTTTGATCTTCTGACCTTCAGAAGTAATGGTTTGAACTTCTCTTCCCATGTATCGTTCATATTGTCTTAAAATTTTGAACGGTTGATCCATGCCTGCTGAACTTACAGTTAGTTCAAAATCCTCTTCTTCTCGATCAAAACTTCCCTCAATATGCCGACTAATTTGAACACAATCACTGATTTTTACTCCATGTTTTCCATCAATCTCCACTCGAATACGGTTGTTAGAGTCAACAGAAATATCAACAACAAAATATTCTGTACCAGTTATTTTCTCCTCTACTAATTTACTAATCAACGATTTGCTTATCATCCTAAAAATAGTTTAACAAAAGAGGGGACTAATGTCCCCTCTAATTCATTGTCTAACTCTGCGCAAAAGTAGCAAAAAAAATAGAATTTATGTAGTACTAATCCAATTTAAAAGCTATGCCTAAAGAAATCGCAAGAATTGAGATATTTTGTTCGAAATTTTGACTTATTACTTTAGTACCATTAACGAGTACACCGACATTTGAAAACTTTGCTTGAGTATTAAAATAATCAGTTGAAAGTAATATATCTGTTTCTTTAGAAACGTTTATTTTCAATCCAAGACCAAGTTGAAATGCAAATGAGCCTGAATTATCATTTTGAAATATTATTTGATCTCCATTATTGAATTGATCTCTAATTGTTGTTCTAATTTCAGGGGAGTTAACATCAGCATATCCCAAAGAAAAACGTGTCATTAATACTATATCGTTTCCATTTATTGATGAAATCGTCCCAAAGCCCATCATAAAGCTTGTCACCCTCCATGGTATTGAAGTAGTTGTTATTGTTAAACCTGAAATTCCTTGTTGTTGAAATTGAGTCTTAAAATCATCGTTTATAATTTGTCTATTAATATCATTCGATTGACGTTTGATAGAAAAGTTTAAATAAAAGTCATTCCCTAACAACTTAGTTAAATCAGCTTCAAGCATAACACCACTTTTCGCTATACCATCGTCATCAGCTGCAAAATCACCATTTGGAATCCCTAAACCAATTCTAAAATTAAAATGAGTACTTGGTACCTTTAGTTGAGGATTAACAACTGTAGTCTCGGGACGTGCCTGAGAAAGCAACAAAAATGGAATGAAAATTAAAAAATAGAATAGAAAGTACCTCATTTACTTTTTTTTTTGGGGCAAAAAATATACTATAAATCATGAATCAACCTTCACTCCGTTTTTAAATTTAATTTTTTGTTTTATTACTTCCCCTTTCTTTTCATAAAAAATGAAAGTCCCATTTGGAATTCCATTTTTATAATTCTTCTCGCTCTCAATAGCACCAAATTCATAGTAGCTGGTTACTTTACCATTAATTCTTCCATCAGTATAATTTGTAACCATTGACAAGTTGCCGTTTGAAAAATAATACTTCCACTCTCCCTCTTGTTCACCATTTTGGTAATTCCCCTCATCACGAAGTTTTCCATTCTCATAATAGCTTTTACGCATACCATTTAAAATACCATCTTTATAAGTTTCAGCTAACTCTTGTTTACCATTTTCATTCCAATGCTCCCATACACCACTTTTCTTTCCTAGCGCGTAGTTTCCTTGATACCTAACTTGACCATCTGAATACCACCCTTTCCAACTCCCATCCATCTGTCCGTCGAGATAGTGTCCCTGATCCATTTGACCACCTTCAGGATAAAAACTATCCCATAGTCCTTGCTCTAAACCATTTTTATAAGTCCCAGATATAATCATGTTTCCATTCTCATGAAAAATCTCCCAAGTACTGTCCTTTTTGTCTTCTATATAAAAACCAATTTTCCATTTACTTCCATCTTCATAATAAAACTCCCATTTTCCATTTCTTTTGTCAGCTGTAAAATTGCCTTTAGAGAGCACTTGCTCATTTGTTTTATAATAATACACCCACTCCCTTTCTTGTTTACCATTCATAAACATGCCTTTCATATCTAATTTACCGTCTTCTCTCCACCAAGTCCACTCACCTTCTTTTTCACCTTCTTTGTAGGTCCCTTGTTCTGATTTTTTCCCATTACTATACCAAGTAGTGGATTCACCATTTTTATTATCTTTAAGGTATTCAGTTCTTTCTTTTATAGACCCATTTTCAAAATAAACTTCCCATCTTCCAGTTTTCAATCCTTTATTAAAAAAACCTTTCCAACTCAATGTACCTGAATCAAAAAAAACTTCCCACTCTCCATGCGCTTTTCCATTTTGATAAGCTTCTTTACTTATTAAATTACCTTGCTTATTGTACAACAACCATTTGCCGTTTTTAAGGCTATCGGCAAAAGCTCCTGAAGCTTGTTTTTTTCCATTTCTAAAAAACTTTTCCCAAGCACCGTTTCCATTTATTACTTGCTCTTTTCCTTCACGATTATACAATTCGGTAACCTTTTCAACATCACCTTGAAAAAAGGCAACTTGTTCTAATTGATTATTATCGTACCATTTTTCCCATTTTCCCACTTTTCGATCGTTTTCATAACTCCCACTTAGTTTTTTATTTCCATTTGCATAATAAAAAGTCCAAATGCCAACCTTGTAGCCATTTTGATATTCACCTTCTAACTCAACTTTCCCATTTTCAAAATAAGTAACGAACAAGCTATCTCTTTTGGCATTTCTAAACCTGCCCATTTCACTGATTTTTTCATTATCAAAATAATGCTTGTATTCGCCATTTAGCTCACCAAATTTGTAGGTAACTAACTGTTTTAACTTACCATCATTGTCATAATACTTCCATTCACCATCTTCAACACCACCTTGCAACACCTTTCCCTCAGCTTTTATTGTACCATCACTCCATTTATATTTTACATTTTGTTGTGCTTGTAGCGTTGCTAAAAGCAAAAATTGACTTAACAACAAGATTCTGAAATGCTTCATATTTTTGATATTTAAAGCAAAAATAAAGTTTTTAAGTACGGTGATTTTCCTTATCTAATAGGATTTATAAACACGGAATAGAAAATACTTAAGTACCATAGCAAAAAATCAACTATTTTTACAATTATGTCAAACATACCATTGATTATCGCACATCGTGGTGCATCGGGCTTAGCACCCGAAAACACCTTAGCAGCTTTTACAAAAGCAATTGAAATAGGTGTTGATCGAATTGAAATGGATTTAAGACAAACAATCGATGGAGAAGTTGTTGTTTTACATGATAAAACAATTAATCGCACAACAAATGGTTGGGGAAGTATTCGTAAAATCAGTCTCAAAAAAGCCAAACGATATTCTGCTGGATCTTGGTTTCACCACGATTTTAGTTCAGAAAGAATACCAACTTTTAGAGAAGTTTTAGAACTAGTAGATGGAAAGACAACTCTTTTATTAGAAATTAAAGATGGAAGCCCTTATCACCATGGAATTGAACGAAACATTATTCGATTGCTAAACGAATACGATGCCCATGATTGGTGCATTGTGCAATCGTTTAACGATAGAATTCTCAATAATTTTAGGGCTTTACCCGATTTGCACAGCGACATTCAAAAACTATTTTCTGCATTTATTCCTGTTGCTCCATTCTATGGTGGTAGTCGATTTAGTTATAAACGCCTTCGCAACTATGAATTTGCTCAAGAAGTCAATATTAGTTATAAATACGTCAACCCACTAGTTGTTAGAAAAGTACACGAAATGAAAAAAAAAGTAAATGTTTGGACTGTCAATCAGCCAGAGAACTTGGTGAAATATATGAAAATGGGTGTCGATGGAATAATAACTGACTATCCGGATCGGCTAAAGGCTATTATCTCATAAACATTTAAGTCCAATCGATTCCATTTTAAAGCTTTTCAGCTTTAATAAATTCTGCACTTTTATTCATCAACGGATACATACTTTGATCTTCAGCCACAAAAGGAACCTGTGTTCTAAACTCTTTAAATTTGCTGTGAATTTTTGGAGAACTTTTAAAAGCATTAAATTCCAAGGCTTGGCAAGCAGTCAACCACTCTATCCCTATCACTTTCTCACAATTTTCAACTACCCTAGCTAATTTAGTTGCTGCATTAGCTCCCATGCTTACATGATCTTCTTGTCCGTTGGATGAGTCTATAGAATCTACAGATGCTGGGGTAGCCAATTGCTTGTTTTGACTGACTATTGATGCAGCAGTATATTGCACAATCATAAATCCCGAATTCAATCCGGGTTTTGGAGTTAAAAATGGCGGTAATCCTCGATTACCACTCAATAGTTTATAAACCCTTCTTTCAGAAATTGCTGCAACTTCAGCCATTGCAATTGCTAAAAAATCGAGCACTAAAGCCAATGGTTGACCGTGAAAGTTTCCTGCTGAAATGATTTCATCCTCCTCGACAAAAACGGTAGGATTGTCCGTTACAGAATTGATTTCAGTTTCAACTACATTTTGAGCGTATGCTATTGCATCTTTTGAAGCACCGTGAACTTGAGGAATACACCTTAAACAATAGGGATCTTGAACAGCTTGCTTTTGCTGATTCATAATCTCACTCCCTTCTAAAAATTCAGAAATAGCTTTGGCAGTTGAAATTTGTCCTGAATGAGGGCGAACTTGATGAATTAGAGAATTAAATGGCTCAATTCTTCCACCATATGAATCG
>TARA_R110002096_G_scaffold161007_2_pt1 | contig 28434 bp, 12 predicted proteins | sample TARA_R110002096 | Tara Oceans TARA_R110002096 (sample SAMEA4397295) | marine metagenome | biome: Polar Biome; feature: [DCM] deep chlorophyll maximum layer (ENVO:01000326); material: water (ENVO:00002006), including particulate matter (ENVO:01000060) such as... | depth 35 m
CGTAGTCCAGCTCGGCAAACACCTGCCGCAAGCTGGCGGGCTGAGAGGTCAACATAACCGTGTCAGCACCGAGAGACATCGAGAGAATCTCATCCTGAATGGGGGTCAGGCGCCCGATCAACAATATATCGCCAACCTGCAAGGATTCGGTTGCCGTCGTCCTGTCCAGTACCACAGTTGCGACATCGCTGACCGGATCCCGGTCGGCACTCAGTAACAGGCCGTCGTCGAAAAGAAAGGCATTACTTTCCAGAATTGCCATCAAGATCTGGCCCTGGGCGGACCTGCTGACACCGGCACTACTGACTCGCAACATGCGGCTACCCAATGACCAGTCCTGTACAGTCACCCTCGCACTCAATGGCCCGGTCACTTCGAGGAGCAATCCGCTGTCGTCGTCCAGCTCCCAATCGATGCTCGAGCCCGGGACAGGCGTTCCATTCTCGTCCAGCACCTGGACCGCAAACTCATGGCTCTGACCAGCCTCCGTTAACAGGCCAGTGCGCTCAGTGACAAACTCAATGAGACCCGGTTGGAAATTCGGGTTTTGCAGATAAACCTGTCCTCGAAGCTCGCCGCCAGCGTGCGCTGCCGTTACGATACTAATGTAGAATTCATCACTCTCCAGCGCCGCTCGCATGTCGGTATCGAGTTCCGACAAGGGCATAACCCAGTTTCCGGTCAAGGTGTTGTCGCGGGTAAGGGAGAACAATAAAGTGCCGTTGACGCCCGGCGCACCCTGGTAAACGCCCACGCTCACCACATTGCTGGCGTCCGTGTTAACAGCGACAGCAAATTTCGACGTCAGCTCTATCCATGTCACTGTTGCGACACCCTGTGCATTCGAACTGACCGGCGCACCGCCCGTAACCACTTCGGCCGGTGTCAGGGCCCTGTCAAATACATTCATGGTGTCCTTGTCGATGATTTGTGCGCGCAGGTCGCCGTCGGGGTTCGAGATGGACTCCACGCTGAAGTACATTTCGCCGTTCAATAGAAGTTCGATGCCAGCCGGGCCAAGTCGGGTACTGGCGTTGGGGTTATTAATGTCGATAGTTCCCCAGACATTAGGGTCAGTCGCAGAAGCCTCCATAACGATTTCTACGTCACCGCGCGCACCGGCAATAGCGACGTGGATTCCTGCAGACGTGGCATCATCGACCCCTTCCAAAGTAATCCGGGCTCGCATAAACCCGGTTTGAGCGTTGAACGCAAAGCCTGCTTTCCCGGAGCCCGTTGAGGTCGACGCGGGAACAACGCTGTCCACGTTGAGATCAAGCGACACGGCCACGACTTCCGCCGGTGTTATCTGGCCGCGCAGGTTTCCAGCAGGTGTTTCGATCCAGACGTAGTATCCGGTCGAATTCAGCTGATCAAATTCATCTTGATCAATCTCGACGCCGGCTGGAATATTCCATACTCCACCGCCACCATCGCTAAGCGTGACGGCTACTGGCCCATTTTCGCCGGCATATCCAACGTTGATCGTGACCAAAGTGGCAGTTGCACCATTCACCGTCACGCTGCCGCTTGCAATGATGTCATCACCGCTGGTCGCGGAGAGATTCGCGGAAGCGGTGACCGTATCTGGCGCAGGCGTACTGCCAATGACGTGGTCAGGTGAGAAGCGTGTTTCGTAGTTGCTCGTGACTGGCGGTAACGATGGTCCCGGGTCGTCATCATCGCCGCCGCCTCCACCGCATGCACTCAGTAACAGGAATCCGAGCAGAATTCCGACTTCCAGAGAAAATTTCATGCGCATTTTCTTGCTCCTTGCGAATCGAATTTATGGATTTGGCTGCGAGCGCTCACGGTGGAAAGTCCTCGCAAGCAACGTCGGCGACACATTGGCGCTGGAATGAAAACGTTGTTTGACTGGCCGCGCCGGGGGATGAGACGCGAACTAAAATATTGGTCTTGTCTGTTCCGGGCCCCAGCCGGAATTCAGCAGCGGCATCGCCACGTGCGTCTGTTTGCAAGATGAGTTGGGAGCGTTCTGCGCCGGAGGCATCGATCAGCCAGCCGCCTTTGTCGTCAGTGGCAAATACAAGGGACTGATCCATGACCCCGTTGCCGGCGTCATCAGTCAGTCGAGCAACGATCGGCTCCGGCAATAGCTGTCCGGCAGCACCGATTTGGCGGTCACCGCTCAAGGCGAGCAAATAGAGCTCAGCGCCGGGGCTGGAACCTCTGGCTGACAACATGGATAAGGCGATGATGCCAAATTGAATGATGCGCACTGCTATCCTCCTGATATAACTATCGGAATTCGGGTATGCGAATACCTGATGAAAAGTTCCGGGGTAAGCAGATCGCAAAAAAGTCCCAGAACTATCAGTCGCTTGTCGGTCTACAATCAGGTGCCTATGTCCGAACAGGGATTTACATTCGAACAATGGGTGGTAACGCCCGCGGACAGTATCGTCTCCGGTCCGTATGGCGAGACGCGCCTCGAACCCCGTGTGATGGACGTGCTGGTGCATCTCGCCACCCATAGCGGCGAGGTCGTTTCTCGACACGAACTGATCGACGCTGTCTGGGGTGGCGCTGTCGTGGGGGATGAAGTGCTTTCGCGCTGCATTTACCAGGTGCGCCGGGCCCTGGGCGAAAACAGTCGCGATCCACATTTCATCCAGACTGTGCCCAAGCGCGGTTATCGCCTGAATGCCCGGGTTGCGGACCTTGAAGATGTTCGAGGCACTGTGCACGCTGAATCCTGGCAGCATGGCTCGCCGTTTCGTGGTTTGCAGGCGTTCGATACAGAGCACGCACCTGTCTTCTTTGGTCGAACCCGGGCTACCTATGAAGCGATAACAGCACTGCGCCAACAGGCAGCAACAGGAAAGTCGTTCTTACTCCTGATCGGCGCAAGCGGCATTGGCAAGTCCTCGCTGGCACGCGCCGGAATTCTTCAAAACCTGCTGCAATCCCGGGATGCGCAACGCTGGTATCACGATGTTTTTCTTCCCGGCAGCACGCGCGAGGGCCCGATTAAAGCACTAGTCGATTCCCTGTCGCGTGCCCTCGAATTGGGCCCGGGTAGTGAGAGCGAACTGACGCGAACCATCACCGATAAATCAGACATTGGCGGTGCTGGCGTCGGTGAGAAACTCAAAAGTCTCCTGGGCAGCGAGGAGCGCATTATCCTCGTTGCTGACCAGCTCGAAGAGGTCTTCTCCGGCTCGCACATCAACGAGGAGCAACGCCACGACTTCTTTGATGCCCTGGAGCGTCTTGCATCCAGTGGGTATTGCTGGATTGTCTCAACGCTGCGCAGCGATTTTTACCCGCACTGTGTTCACTATCCAGCGCTTATGCGCCTGAAGAAAGGCGGAGGTCACTACGATGTACGGCCGTTGGGACCCGCGGACATACAGCAGTCGATTCGACTCCCGGCGATCGCCGCCGGTCTTGAGTTCGAGCGCGACCCTGTAACAGGCCGAAGGCTCGATGACACAATCTACGAAGCGTGCGCTAATCACCCGAAGATATTGCCCATGCTCGAGTTCACGCTGCAGGCGCTGTATGAATCCCGAGCTCGGTCCAGGGTGCTTACATTTGATGCATACGAGAAACTTGGCGGCGTGGAAGGCAGCCTCGCTCGCCGTGCCGAAGGCGTGTACGGTCAATTGTCGTCGGCTCAGCAGGATTCGCTTCCGCACGCGATGGCGCGGCTGGTTCGGATGCACGATGACGGCGCCACGGCTGGTTCCTGTGCACTGGACGAGTTGCCAACACAGGCGGCACGCGAGCTCGTGCAGGCTTTCGTGGACGCGCGGTTGTTCAGTATCGAACTCGGCGGCGAGGGATCTCCGCGTGTCACTTTGGCCCACGAAACCCTGTTAACCGGATGGCCGCGGATCCACCACTGGATAGAAGACAATCGAAACCTGATTCGAAATCGTCAGCGTGTCGCAGTGGCCTGCAAGCGATGGTCCGACGAGTCCCAAAGCGACGACTTGCTGCTGCCCCGCGGCAAGTTACTTGACGAAGCGAAAGCCCTGTTGGCCGCACCTGCGATAGACCTTAATACCGACGAACAAGCCTACATAGTTAAGTCGACTCGGCGGGCAAATCGGCGCCAGTGGGTTGAGAGGGTTGGGATCATTGCACTGGTTGTTCTAACCATCGCGTCTGCCGGGCTCGCATGGCAAGCAGTGGAGCAAAAAAACGCAGCTCTGGAGCAGCGCGCCGTTGCCGAACGCGAGACGCGCGCTGCGACCGAGACGGCTGACTTTCTTCTCGACATTTTCAACTCGGCCGATCCCTCGGAATCCACTGGCGGCCAACTGACTGCGAAACGAATGCTCGATCAGGCCAGTGGGCGGCTCGAGTCCGGTCTTCTGGAGCAAGATGGTCTTCGAACGCGACTGCGAGCGATTATCGCACGTGCCTACAAAGGCATCGGTCTATTCAGCGATGCTGAAGCACTATTGCGGCAGGCAAGCGAAGAAGCGGAAGTTCTCCAGGCACTAACAGAGCGCGAACAGCTGGAGATTCGCTATCAGCTAGCGGACACGCTGTCTCAACAAGGCGACCTTGATGCTGCCGAGGCTCTGCACGCCGAGATTCTGGCCCGCCGACAGGAACTGTTTGGTGACGGGGATCTCGATACTGTCAATAGCCAATCCATGCGCGCACACGAACTATGGCGCGACGGTGACATCGCAAAAGCGGAAACGCTATTTCAACACGTATTGGACAAACGCCAGGAGCAGTTGGGAGATCGGCATGAACTGATCACCGATATACTGACGACGTTAGGATCGTTGTACTACTCACAGGGCATGCTGGACGAGGCAGAGAAGTTTCATCGTGCCGCGGCCGAGCAAGCTGAGGAAACCTACGGCAAACGCAACATCAGAACCGCAATCGTATTGAGCAACCTGGCACACGTCGAGTCGGACCCGGCCGAAAGCGAGGCGTTATTCAACCGCTCGTTGGCAATTCGCCGCGAGGTTCTCGGTCCCGACCACATGCTCGTAGCGAGAGCCGAGCAAATATTGGCAAATTTCTATGCTGAGCAAGGTGAACCCGAACGTGCGGAGCCGCTCTACCGGCAGGCCATTCGCAAGGCCGAAATGGCTGAAGAGCAATCGCCTGCTTTGGCCTGGATGCAGAACAGTTTCGCACGATTTCTTCAGGACGAAGCGCGCTACCAAGAGGCGATCGCAATGTTTCGCCAATCACACAGCAACTTCGCAAACCAAGTCGGCGACGCCCACAGATGGACACTCGTCGTGCGCGGAAACCTTGCGACGGCCTACTACCACGCGGGCGACACCGGCACCGCGATACAGGAATTCGAGGCCGCTTTGCTTGCGGCCCGGTCCACAGAAATTCCGAGCAAACTCGCTATTGCCGACATGCAGAGGCTATTCTCCGAGGCGTTGCTGGGAGCGCGGGATGTAGTACGCGCCGAGACTACCATCCGCTCTGCAATCGGTTTTTATGAAGGCGACGCGGAGCTGTACAGGGCATCGCTAGCAGCCGCATACGCAACCTATGCTGAGGCGCTATTTCAAAGCGGCATGGCCGAAGACGCGCTTCTAGCCATCAATCGATCGCTCGAGCTCGGTGTTTCAGGAGGAGCTGAAAATAAATCTTATGGTGAGTTTCTTACCGGAGTAATCCTGGCGCGTATCGGCGATTGTGCCGGTGCACTGTCGATGTTCGACGATGGCTTGAGATCGGTACCACAGGAGTTGCGAACCGCGATGCGATGGAAACGGCTGCAGCCATCGATAGAAGCAGCGAAGCGGGACTGTGCAAACTAGCGTCGTGTGCTCGCCCTGCTCGTCGATATCTACACGTACTCCGTCATTGCGGAAAATGGTCATCGTCAATTCAGAACTACATTGAATTTGAGCGAAACTTGTCCGCTCGTGATTTTTCTCCGTGCTTGATCTGGCAGTTGTGACGCAAGGCACTTCAAAATCGTTCTGATTCTGGTAGCTTGCGTCCATCGAGAGCGATCCCAAGAAGCTTTATAGGAAGAAGAAATGAATAACCTGAAACTAATAGCAAAATGTTGGGGCGCGGGGATGCTTGTGTTTATTTGTGCTATCCCGGTCGGTATTGTGGCGAAATACATGCCCGATGCATCGCTCCCGGTCCGAGTCGTAGCCCTTCTTCTACTGGCGCCGATTCTGTTTGGCTGTGCACAACGCTGGTTCTGGTCACTGGAGAGAGGGGCAGAACAATGACGAAGCCAAAGCTGACTACGATACGTGATGTGGGAAGTGAATCCGCTGCAAGAGTCGCTTCGAGAGACCAACAATACGCTTAATCGGATCGAACGCGACATCCGGTGATATCAGTCAATTGAGCGAAGTCAGCGAAAGCAGCCGATCAATCTACTACTAGTCGTATTCCAGATCATCAGGCTCAACTCCCGAGTAAACAATCTCAGTTACCTCGTAGATGTTGGAGAGGGTCACCCTTTTGCAACGACCTCGGCCACGATCGAGAGCAATTGAAAGTTTGGCCAATGACTTGTATTCGGTAAAAGAATATCCGTTATCCATACGAATGACTTTAGCGACCGTCTTCGCGGATGTCGGACGCAGAGAGCATTGTTTTGCCACAAGCGAGGATGGGATTCTCTCAAGAACATGACCCCTTTCCTCGTCATCCCGCTTGCGAATCCGCTCCTTAAGCGGCATGACACGATTGCTTCCAAGATTGATTCTGCGACCCATGCCAGTTCCTATATTAGAATGCTATAGGTGGTCACCCGCTAACAATAACACCACATTCTTCTGAAAATTTCACTTTGCAGCCGGTCGCTTTGCACTTCTGCCGTGCCAGGCTCGATCACCCTCCACTACATCGCAGGCCTTCCCTGGCCTGATTCCTGTGTTTGCCGGACCTCATTCTTCGTTGGCAGCCTCCTCAAACACAGACAGTAGATTCCCATCCGGATCCCGAAACCACGCAACCCTGGCACCGTCGGGCGTTACGAACGCCCCGTTCTCTTCATGAGGGAACCTATCAAAACGTTCAAATGCTACGCCCCGGGCACCGAGCTGGGCTATGACACGGTCGACGTCCTCGACAACGAACCCGAGCAATGTGTGCTCAGAAGCCGTCATGGTCGGAACCGGCGATACCCGAAGTTCGCCGCCCCCGACAACATACAGCAGCGCGCCGTCGGATTTTGTGCGCAGCCGGAGGCCAAGGATGTCGCTATAGAACAATTCGGCTTCGACGATTCGCGACGTGCAGATTACAAATTGGAGTTTTGCGTCTAATAACATGCTGCGTTCCTCTTGTTGAAAAGGCCCGGTATTTGAGCCGACAAAAAGAACGACGCCACCCAAACTGGACGTTGCGGCGACGAGAAACGCAAAAAGCCGCGACGAGCGCGGCTAATGAAGACCTGATATTAGTTGTGGCTGATGCTTCCTGTCAATGCATCTTTGGAGCCGAACATTGCCAGCAGTGGGCAAAAGTGTGTCCCGACTCTTTGTTATAGTGACGGTGATTGGAATGTGACTCGACAGCATTGAGGCTTGCGCATATCTGATGATACAAAAAACCGGCATTGCTGCTATCGATGAGGTCTTGCATCAGATGGATAAGGCTGTAGGACGTGACGAATTCGAAGATGCCTCGGGTCTGCTTCCACCGGTCACGCGAAATTACATCGACGAGCTCATTGCGCAGTACGATTCGCACGGCTATACCAACTACTATCTTGTTACCTCGTTGAGCAGACAGTCAACAAAACAAGCTATGCCGCTGTTCGAGAGGGCAATAAAGGACAAGCATCCGGACATACGCGAGGTTACCGCCCTACTCCAGGCTAGCCTCTGACACGTGCACGGTATTTCCGGCCTTTAATCGGCATATCACTAAGCTGCCGTAAGGCCCTCGACACGTGTTTGTTCTGTACGGCGACATAGCTGACAGTATCAAACAGATCGATCTTGCCAACTGCGTTTCCGGGAATGCCGTCTTGCGCCGTCAACGCCCCGAGTAGATCACCGGGACGCAATTTGTTTTTACGGCCGCCACTGATCTGGATGGTGGTCATGAGCGGCACGAGCGTTTCGTCGTCTCGTTTTGCGTCCGGAATACCGCGTTGCTGAATGAGCGCGTCCGGAAGCAACTTTTCAATCTCTTCTAGTCGCCACATCTCGCGTTCCTCAACAAGACTGACCGCTATGCCGGTTTTTCCGGCACGCCCGGTTCTACCGATGCGGTGAACATACACTTCAGTTTGTTGCGGCAGTTCGTAATTGAAAACAACATCGATATCTTTCACGTCCAGACCGCGAGCTGCAACGTCAGTGGCAATAAGCACACTTGCGCTACGATTCGCGAACCGCACCAGCACCTGATTTCTCTGCACCTGGTCAAGATCGCCGTGCAGGGCAATTGCAGTAATCCTCTCCGACTGCAAATGCCTGGCAACTTCAGCGCAATCGGCCTTGGTATTACAAAACACCAGGTTGAGCGCCCCACCCCACGCTCGCAGCGTCCGCACCAGTTCAACATTTCGATTTTCGCGAGTTACCGCACACCATGTCTGTACGATCTGTGCAGGCTGTTCATCTTCGGTAACGTCAATCGTTCGTGGCTCGGACTGCACTCGGGCGCTGATATCTGCCATCGCCTCGGGATAGGTTGCGCTAAATAGCAGTGTTTGCCGCTTGGCAGGAACGTAAGTCAGGATCGCATCAATCTCATCCATGAATCCCATATCGAGCATTCGGTCCGCTTCATCCAGTACGAAGGTATGGAGTGATCCGAGTTCGATATTGCCGCTACGCAAGTGTTTATGCACGCGTCCCGGTGTACCCACAATGATGTGCGGACTGCGCTTTAGTGACGCTGTTTGATCCCGTAACGGCATGCCGCCGCAAAGACTCATGACCTTTATATTGGGAATCGAGCGCGCCAGTCGGCGAATTTCGCGGGCGACCTGGTCCGCTAACTCTCGAGTGGGACACAACACCAGCGCTTGTACGCTGAACGTTGATGCATCCAGCCTGTTGAGAATGCCGAGACCAAAAGCGGCTGTCTTACCGCTACCCGTTTTCGCACGTGCCAGCACATCTACGCCAGAAAGCAGCAACGGCAGCGACTCGGCCTGCACCAGTGTCATCTCGGCATAGCCAAGATCAGCAAGGTTGCCAAGTAATTCGGGCTTCAGCTTGAGATCGCTAAAATTCCTGGAGGAAGACAAGACTAAATACTTCGCCGCATTGTGACTCAAGGCGGCACTCTAGCACCAAGCCCCGGGGCATGGGCTGAATCTTTCGCCCTTCCCTAGTATTTGGACGCGATTGCGCGCTGGCCGCTGCTCAAATCAATCACTATTACGCCGGTGACTATGATGTCATAGACAAAGATGCGATCGTTCGCGAGGTCAAGGGCGATGTAGTATGGATTTGAAAGTGGCACGCTCGAGGCGCTGCTATTATCCGCTATCACAGTCCGGTCACCAGTCACGAGGTCAATCGTTGCGATGACATCGGCACCGTAGTCCGCGTACCAGAGACGGTTATTCGCCGCGTCGAGATCCATATTGTATGGAATATTGAAATTGATACCCGTGCCGATGCCCGTATTGTCCGACACGATAGTTCGATCACCGTTATTGGCCAGATCGACCGAATACAGGGCGTCTGTCGTGTAATCAAGCACGTAAGCCTCGTTGCTTGCCTCGTTTACCTCGATCGAAAGGGCGTAGCTCCAGATTGGGCCGTTGCCCTGAGCCGGGCCGGACTCTACCTGCCGATCGCCCGACACCAGGTCCACACGCATCACTCCGGCAGTGTTGTCAAGCACCAGCGCTTCGTCGCCACCAGCAACCACCGATACGTCCCAGGGGTCGCCAAACAATGTGCCACTGCCGATACCCTGATTGTCGGATAGTCGCGCCCGATCCCCAGTTGTTAGATCAACCGAATAGATCGCGTCATCGCTATTCGCGGCAAACAGCGCACGATTGTTGCTTGTGTCGATGTCCGGTCGTTGCGGGAAATTAAAAGTCGGACCAGCGCCATTGAAATCATCACTGAACGTCTGGCGACCGGCATCGGCCATGTCGACGGTAATCACGCTGTCAGCAACACCGCTTCGGGTCATCACCAACCTGTCACTTGCAGGGTCATACGCGAGGCCCTGTATGCTGTACAGCACCGTCGATTCAGGACCACTGCCAGCGCTATTTTGAACCAGCACAGTGCGTGCCGGGTTCGTTAAATTGTAAGCAAATATTTGATCGAGACGTGAGTCAGCGACGAGAAGATCGTTATTTGCTGCATCAATAGCAATGCCTCTGAAGTCATTCTTGTTGACTTCAAACGCGGGCCTGGCATCGACGAATACTTCTCTGTCGCCGCTCGCAAGGTCCACCGAGATCACATAGCCTCCTATACCCGCGAGCATGAGCCTGTTATTGGCAGCGTCCAGCGCCATATTGTCTGTGTTGCCGAAGTCCGGTCCGCTGCCTGTCACTGCGTCCGAGACTATTGTGCGATCCCCGTTTGCCAGGTCGATTTCGAAAACGGCATCCAGATCGCCGTCGAATACAAAAGCCCTTCCATTGGCCGCATCAACAACCACATCACGCAAGTCCGTCAAGGCAGGGCCGGAACCGGCGCTACCACCCGATAGAATACTGCGGTCGCCGGATAGGATATCGACAGCAAATAACAGCGGTTCGATGGTGCCGGCGACCAGCACGCGATTATTCGCGGCATCCAGAGCCAGCGATTGCGCCCCATCGAGTAATGGTCCGGTACCCGTGCTTGAATCGGAGAGATAGCTTCGGTCGCCATTGGTCAGATTTACCGCAATAACGGCGTCTCGGTTCCAGTCAGCCACCAGTGCACGATTACGCGCGAGGTCCAGTGCAACGTCTCGCGGCGAGTTGAACACAATGCCTGAGCCGACCGAGCCGTTCCCTCCGGACACAACAGACTGAGATTTGGAAGCAAGGTCAATGGCCACCAGCGAATTGGTAATTCCCTCCAACGCGATCACACGATTGTTGCCCGTGTCGACCTCCATGTTGCCGTAGGAGTAAAACGGGGTGTTATCTATGGCGACATCAAAACTCGCGGTACTGTTGTCTGCGAGTTGGTAGGAAACACTCAGCGTGTTGCTACCTTCAGCAACGGCAACTTCAACGTCCCAGCGCCAATGCGAGGCGGTGGGCCTGTCGATGAGCGCGGCTACGCCGTTTACCGTTATGGAGCTGACTGCATCGACCGGCAAATCGGCGCCAGTCGAATCTGTCACGCTGCCTGTGACGCGGGTGCTGGTAATACCGCCGCCGAGATTCGCATTTGGCGTCGGGAACGTTATTCGGACAACGGGCTGCGATGCCGTGACCGTCACGACGAGATCCAGCGTCGCTATGCCCGTTCTGCCGTCGTCGGCGCTAAGTTGCAATTCGTAGTTATTGTCAGCATTGGCATCGGCCGGTAAGTCGAACGCGGGCGCCTCAATAAAGCGAAGTTCGCCAGTGACTCCATCAATCACGAACAATGCCGCATCCGTGCCACCGCTGATGCTAAAGCTCAGTGTATCGCCGTCGGCATCCGAAGCCGCAGCGAAATAGCCTGTAGCCGTTGTACCTTCGGCCACCGTCGCTGTGTTTCCCGAGGTGAAAACAGGCACATTATTCGCCGCTGGTGCGGTGTCGAGGAGTGTAACGACAACCTGCCCATCATCACCGATAACCGCGTTCTCGGTGGTGGTAATTCGAACTGTAAACGTTTCACCCGCGTCCATATCGCTGTCTGCGTTAATCGGTACACGGATCAAGGCGCTCAGCTGTCCCGGCGCAATTGTGACGCAAGCACTGACCGCGCCAAAATCCACGTCAGGCGTTGCAGTGTCATCCACGTCCATCACGGCCTCGTAGCAGACGGTGACCGCCTCATCATAAAGTCGACCGAGCTGAACGCTAACCAGCGCAAAGCCACTGCCGGAGGCCGGCTCGGCGGCCTCGAAATCGGCATCGAGCGTTACAACTGGCAGTATAGGATTGTCGCTGCACTGGTTAAACGGATCGTTCGGGCAGTCATCCACCAGGTCAGCTAGGCCGTCGCCATCGGTGTCAAACTCCCAAGGCAAAGTCACTTGCCGAACCGGTACTTCTATTTCGTCGAGATTGATAACTCCATCCGTATCCGAATCGGCCTGGCGGTCCGCCAGCGTTGCGTCGTCACCGATCGCAGGCAGTGCACCGGGTAGTAAATTCAAACGGACCAGGTAGCATCGCTCCTGCATTTCAGCAACCGCGGTGGCGTAACCTGCATCATCGACCCAGACCGGGCATTGATCCAGGAAATCGTTCCATGCGTCGATATCCGCCTGCCTGGCGGCGATCTCTACCGTCGGGACTTTGCAAACGTCCGGAAACGCGATCATCAGCTCACTAACCATGTACGAGTCGGACGAACTCCCGGGCACGCCGGCATAGAACTTCTCGCGCAGCCAGTTGCCGAGAGGCTCTAGCGGCTGCCCTGCGGCAAGGGCACTGCGAACTTCCACGATACTATGGTCAAGATTAAAGTCGGTTACCGACAGCCGTTCCAAATTGTCCTCCCAGTCCGCAACAAAGGGCGATTGGCCAGCGCCCAGGTCACCAAACAGCGGCTGTTCCGGCTGAAAACTGTAAATTGGCTGACTCGGCTGGAAGATGCCGTCGATAACCTGCACACCGCCGCTGCCGTCGAGCCGAGCTTCCTCACTAAGCGCCGCTTCAATAATTGAAACTTCCAGCGTGCTTTGGATATCGAGTTCGACCGTCAGCGGCACGACCAGTCGCGGCAGCAGATAACTAATAAACTCCCGGCGCCATTCCTCCGGTGTTGTCCAGCTACCCTCTCCCATCTCATCCAGCATCGCCCTTGGTGTGACATCGTCGGTGCGGGGCAACCATTTTTTGTAAAGGCGACTGTAGTCGGCCGGTACCCGCCAACCGGTTTGCGCTGGGACACTGTGACGATGCACGGCATCCAGAACCAGGCTATTGCCGGCAGGCAAACGCATTTCCGGCAGACGGCTTGTGGCAAGTGCGTTACCGAGTGTTGTCATTCGACGCCGGGGGGCAATCTCATTCGGCACCAATCCTGCGGCTGTGATCTCGGCATCATGCAGCAGCAGCGTTGCGTCATAAGCCAGAGCGCCGTCGAGGCCGATTCCGCCGACGGTCCACCATTGAAATCCGGCCCGTGTCCCACCGATGCCATTCGCAAAAGTGGCATCGTAAAACACCTCGAAACTCGCGCCCGCGAGTGCAAGGTCTTTCTTGCGAAACTCGAAAAAGATGCTCTGTCCTGGCTGCACCGCAACTGGTTCGAAGCGTACGTATATTGGATTGGTCGGATCGCCGTCGATGACAACATCATCGATTTTCTGTGCGAGCAATAGCTCACCGTCCCCGACTGCATCGGCCCAGATATTCAAGTAAATGTCTTCAACGCCGTCCAGTTCGTCGCCACTCGCAGCCACAAACAGATCAATACCGGCAATATTGTCCTGACCGGGCGCGTAGGAATGCACCTGTATTCCGCCGCTATCGGCAGAACCGCTGGTCTGTTGGTCCGGAAGGAGGTTTGCAAGCCCGGGGACATTCAGCACACCAGCGTCTGTACCGAGCAGGTGTTCTACTTCGTAAAGTCGATTCGCAGCTGGAAAATCCTTGAATCGCAGACGCTGTAACGCCACGTATTCCTCGGAATCGGGCGCATCTTGCTGTGGTGGTATTTGCGGCTCCGGATCACGGTAGTTGGTGCCGCGAATAATTTCGTCGAAGTCACTCCAATTATCTGCATCGGTATCGAGAGGGAGGCCGTCCGCGTCCAGGCACGGCGCGTCGGCGTCCAAGGGCAATTGTGTCACCGGGTCGAGACAAAAGCGCCGCAACCACTCATCAAATTCTGACCACCCGTTGCCGTCCTTGTCGGCCAGCCAGTCGTCCTCCAGGGGATTGAGGCCCATGTCGATTTCGACCGCATCGGGGATGCCATCTCCGTCCGTATCGCGACGCTCGCGACCCGCTGCAATCGCAAGGTCATACTCAACGACAACGGTCTGATTGATGCCCGCACCCTGTAGCTGCACCGACAGCTCGTAGACGCCGCTATTCACCAGGAAAAAGGTCTCTGTGTGATACCCGTTTTCACCCAGCCCACCCGCATTCTGCGGCAGCGCAACGCTGGCGTTCGTCACCGTTTGTGCCGAGCCCCTCTCAATCGCTGTCCAACTCAGCGTGTGCGGTCCGTCGGCAAGCAACGAACTGCTGACACCAATATTGACCGCGATCGTATCGCGGTAGCTCCCGGGTGTTGGCGTAATCCTTAAATCGCGGTGACCACCTTCGCCGCCTTCACCTGCCTTCAGCGCCGCGTCACCCAGGCCCACCAGTGAAATTTCCGGTTGGCCGGCAATCATTTGCTCAGAGCTGTTTTTCAACAGGTTGATAAGGAACACGTCGCTGTCGCCAAAATCGATCAACGAAAATTCCGCCGGGTTTACCTGTTCCATCCATCTGCCGGTGTCATACCCCGTCACCTGGCCCGTTTCGGAATCCACGATCCACATATCCGCCGTATCGCCGGTCATGAGCGGGCTGTCTTGCGCGCCCACGTCAGCCGACGAAAATGCCGATGCAAGAAATATCATTGCCGCGATTCGATGTATCACGGGGCGCTCCCGGAAAACCAGTCGCTTACGCGATAACTGACGGGCCGATGTTGCCGGTCGAAGTAAACTGCCTGATAACGCCACTCAAAGGGTTCATTGCCTGCGGCATCACGCGCTTGCAGAAACGGGTACTGATCGACAAACCAGACGGTCAGACTCTGCGGGTCCTGCGAGCCTCCCGCACCCATGTAACCGAGACCTACTTTGAAATACGGGTCATTCAGGGTGTGCATCAACAAACTGCTGTCACCATTCGGAATCACTTCGCTGTCCAGGTGCACGTAATCAATCAACGGCGAAACCTGAATCCAGTCACGTGTGGAAATAACATCGCCTACCAGCCGTTGCTGCCGGTACAAAATGAAACGCAGTTCGGGGTCCAGCGCTGCATGAAATTTTGCCAGCCCGCCATCCCAACACCCGAAAGCGTCGAACTCTGTCGCAGCACGGGCTTCAACCCAGCAATGTGACAACTCCGAGCCATCGCCGACAATCTCCGGCAAGACTGCCATGTTTAAACTCAGGAACGGCTGCAAGGATTTATGATCTGTTACCAGGCTGGCAATCAGTGGTGCGCCTTCAGTTGCGCCCTGAACTCTCGGCCACGTCAAGTACGTCGGCGTGTCTTCGCCGGCTGGAGTGCGCACGAAACACTTCTCCGCGCTCCAGTCAGAACTGGGTGCATTGCCAGTACCGTCATCCCCGCCTACTGACATGACCTTCAGGCAGAAACGATCCTGCTCGCCCTGCAGCGCGGTTACCGGCATCGTCACGTTGATCGCATCACTGGTGACATTGTCGATAACCGGAATGCTCTCCATCGCACTGGTCGGTTCGCCCGATGCTGGTTCATGGTCAAGCCGCGCCAAGGCTATTGCGATACGCTCTGCCGGTAATCGAATTGAAAATTGCGCTTCCGAGCTGGTGACATCGAAGCTCAGTATTTGCGGCGGGCTCGGGGTCTTGGGGTGCTCCGGCGTCACCGTACAGGGAAACTGTACAGTGGTTGAAATATTGTTGTTCTGGTCCGTTGCGACTGCGTAACCGCAAAAGAGACCGGCACGTGCCCGGAAGTCGAGACCACCGGCATCGCAAGTACTGCCAATGCGTGACGACGTGCCATCAATGGTCTCGAATACTGACACGCAATAACTGCCGCGCTCGTCCGGCGGTGGTGGCGAAGCATTACCCCGCGCGCCACCGGCAACCAGGTCGCCCGCTGCAGCTGGCACCAGGGTATCGACCAGTTGTGGCACCACATTGACACTACCGGCCGAACAAAATTGATTAAGCGCGTTAAATGGCACCGGCGCGGAACATGCGACATCTCCGGTCGCGGCACTCGGTGGAAAATCCAGCGTTACAATTCTGTTCTGACACGCATTCGCAATATTGATGCAGTCCTTGGAATCCTTGTTGCGAAGTGCTTCGACCAAGTGTGCTGCGTCGTAGCCGGTACAAGATACTGAGATTCGCTGCGATTCGTCTTCGAGTATTTGTTCTGCAAAACTCCAACTGCCGTCGTCAACAGTACCCAGCTCTATATTGCAGCCTTGCGGCTTCTGGCCAGGTTTCATGAGACTCACAGTGGGCGGGTCCGGTAACTCCCGGTCGGGAAACAGACCGCGCTGAGGGGCGCTCATATGACTCAGTCGGCCGACCGGTAGCGGTGAATTTGCTTCAGAAACGATTCGATACCAGTACACGGTATCCCTGTTGCCTGCGGGAACCGTGTCGTGCATACGCGCAAAATCCGGTGCAGAAGAGTCCTGCAGACTTGGGCGTTGCAGGTCAACACTGTCATCGGCACTGGGGTAAACAAGGTAATTCTGTTCGGTGTCCGGAGGGTACGTAGATGAATCGCATTGCAGGCCCGCACTGCGCTCAAAAGCATCGGTCTTGCCGTTGCCGTCAAAGTCCGGTGTTTCGAAGGAATCCTCGACACCGTCGCCATCACTGTCCTTAAAGCGCCCGGCAATGTCGAAGTTTTCGAAGCGGTAAATGCGATAGTCGCGCACGTCGAGGCGTATTGCCCGATGCGGATCGATGCCACACTTACCGCCAATCGGTACATACTCAAGGATGCCGGTATTGCGCGCTTGCGATTCATTACAGAACTGGCGTGAGTGACCGTACATCTTGACGTAGTTGTCGACATTCACTTCGTCCCACGTAAAGGTCAGCGCGTTGCTGCGGAGGTCGAGCTGGGCGCTGGTCTGGTCGGCAAAACTGCGCAGGTTCCAAGGTGCCGGCGGTCGCGTCATCAACGGCACTGTGACTACAGTCGCTACGGTTGGCCCATAGTCACCGGCAAAATCCCGAGGCACCAGGTAGTAGGCGCGTCGGTCACCGGGCCGCAAGCCTGCCCGCGCCAGTTGATCCTGGGCTTCGACCCACTTGCCTTGCCTTGGAATACGTTCGGCGGGAATGGTGGGAACGGAAATGCCTGCTTCGACTAAACGCGCTCTTGCCTGGAGCCATTCCGGGTCCGTCGACGGTGCCCCCGAGTCAATGACCAGGGAAACGTTTACCTTTTCCAGCCCGTCAATAAGCGGTCGACCCCGATCGTCAATCGGTGCTGCCGCTGCCAGCGCGGCAATATTCCGCACCGGAGCATCCGCTTCCGCAGGATCAAGATTTTCGGTGGTTCGATACAGGTCGTAGCCCGAAACATAAGCTTGTGCCGCTACCCGATCGCTGACCCGCGCGGCACCCGTTGCGCTCCAGTCCAGCATGACCGTGTAATGATCTTTGGCGGTGTCCGGCAGATCGCAGCGCCAATCCGACACCCGAATCTGTTCGAACTGAGTCGCAGGCAAGGCAAATTGCTGCTGATTCGGGTCGATTTCCAGGTAACCGAGCCGTGCCGTACTCGCGTCGGCGGCCACCGCAAGTAATTCATATTCGACAACGCTTCTGCCATCAGCAACAACAGGGGTCGTGTCGATCCACGCACGATAACGAGCCCGAGCAATATTGATGTCGGTGCGCGAGCCAAGAAACGCCCAAAGCGGGTTGTAGGAGTCGAGCAACGCCGGATTAATGCGTTGGTGCAGCGACTGTGCAAAGGACGCCGCTGAGAATGGATTTCCTGAATCGGACGCAAGCTCATTCAGGCGGGTAATGGTCTCGAGCTTCAACTGTTGCTGGTCGACTTCCTGGTAGATCGCGTTAATTTGCGCCGCTGTCATTACCGCACTGACCGGCCATTGCCCCAATTGCTCGCCGTTTCTCAACAAGCGAATCGACTGCACGTCCGCCGCAAGGTCTCCTTCGAGCGTATCCCAACGCAGATACACATGCGTAGCACCCGCAACCGGGCCATCGCTGATAACACTTTTGCCAACAAAGTAGAACTGCCCTTCCTGGGCCATCGCCCCGCAAGGCGCGATCAGCGTCGCCAACAGGATGATCGATAAAAGGCTTAGTCTGCGCATCAGTGGATCGCACTCGGTTTAGGTGGGTTGACCTTCCACTTTCCATTGTCAAATGAGGCACCAAATTGTGCATCGCCGGTACCGCACATTCCGTCTTCACGGCTGCGCGCAACGCTGGTCCAAGTTCCCGGATCGCAATCGAGTCCGATCCCGGCAACACCCCAGCCCTCGCCAACCAGTTTCAGTTCGCCATCTGTGGAAGCGCTACCACCGACCGTAACCTTGCCCTTGAGTGCAGCAATGCAGGCGACCTGCCCGGACGCACCGCCACCGACCAGACCACCGAAGGTTGTGGGCTGTCCTACGAATATCCAGCTACCAAAATCCGCAACTACGCCCACATTTAAAGCGCATCCGCCAGGGATGACCGGGATGGTCGCACCACCGCGCAAATACGCCCCGGTGAAGCCACTTGCCGGCAAATTGGGCAGGAATTTCTCGACTTCAGGATCGAGGTCTGTGATCGCTGTATTGCCCGGACAAACCCGGCCAACGAGAAACGCGACGTCCGCCGTCAGGCTGGAGAAAATAGCGCCGGCTGAGGCACCAATATAGGTCTGCTTGGTACCAAGTCCTGCCGCAAACGCCGGATCGAAAACAATCGCTTCCGAAAAACCAATCTCACCTACCGTGTTTATTCCGCCGAATATTCCAATGGGGATCAGTGCCGGGCCATTCGGCGCGCCGTTCTTGAGGGTAAATCCGAGATACAGTTTTTCAATATCGATATCGGCCGCCAATACGTTGATTGGCAATCCATAGGCCGAAATCTTGACGTCCAGCAGGCTCTCTTCAGCACCCACTGCGCAGGCACTCGGCGTATTCACATCGGGGTTGGTGTGTTTGGCCGACCAGCTTTCCGCATCCAGTGCCGCCTTGAATCCCGTCTTGTCATTGTCTTCGCCACCGCGCATCGTCCACCCGGCACTCAGGTGCGCTCGTTCGAGTTCATTACCTGCAATGGTCGCGAATCCATTAATACCAGCCGACTGCAATGGAATACCGCGCACTGCCGATGTCGCATCGCTGAGCGCGTCATTGATCGGGCCCGTGACGCTCGCAACCGCGCCTTCAACCGCAAAATTAATCTGATCGACAATCTGCAAACCGATGTTGTTTACCGCGTAGGCAACTTCACCGAAATGCCGGTCCATTTCTTCGCGCAGTGTTTGCACCGGTGCACTGCGCAAAATTTCGGTCACCAGCGTGCGGCGCAACTGTTCCGGCGTCATGTATGCACCGGGCATCAAGTCACTCGTGGCATCACGAACGTCCTGCTTAACGTCATGGAAAAAACTCTCCACTTCATCGTCAATGGCATCGAACAGGACGTCAGCAATATCGCGTTCACCGGGTTGGTTATTCGCCAGTGCATTCATTCCCAATGGTGCCTGCGCGAAAGGTACCGGGTCGGTCGCCAACAGGTCACAATGCAAAGGCGCATCGTGCGATGCGTTGTACAGCATGCAGCCAATCCCGCGATTCAGCTTCGTCCCATTTCCAGGTTGCGCGTCATTCGTTGATGGCTCCAACGCCGCGCGCACTGCAGCGATCGGTTCGTAAACGCGCTGCGCGAACAAGTCCTTGAGGGCATTCAGGTTCTGCATTGCGACGTAGGCCGCACCGACCGCGTCGTTGGCCGCTTGCAACTCGCCCAGAATCCTGGCGGTGAACTCTTTCGCCTTGTCCGCGACCGCATTCAGCTCGGATTCCACGCAAATGACTCCGCTTACCGCCAGGTCGGCGTTGTTCACAAACTCAAGCAGTTCTTCAGTCGCGTCCTGAATCCGCTCCCGAGCAACAGCCAGGCGCCGCTTGTCTGCCTCGTTTTGCGCCAGTGCCTCGACGCTGCTTAGCCAGGCATTGGTGCCGCGAATAATGTTGGCTACTTCGCGAATCTTGGCGACCCGGCTTGCTGCCGCCTGGATAAAACCGGCGCCATTTGGATTTACTACGAGTCCATTGCTGCAGGCGGACGCGGAAACCATGGTTGCTTCGTCAATGACGTCATTGACACGATTTATCGCGTCGGTCACCTGTGCCAAGGCTGCCGATGCTTCCTGGAGCAGGTCCAGCGAGAAGCTGATATTCAGGGTCAACTGTGTGTCGACCTTCCTGACTTCACGTTCAACCTGCTCGACAATATCGCGAACCTGTTGCTCTTTGTCCTTGATGTCCTGGAAAATTTGAATGCGATCTGCTGGCGACTGCACGTTGTTTAAATTAATGATCACGCCTTCCATGTCCAGCAACGCAGCCCGAAGCTGACTTTTCAGCCCGGCCAGCTGGTTGTTCAACGGTGCCTCCAGGTCTTCTTCGATCACCGCAACCATTTGTTGCGGCATGCTCTGAATCTGCGTCAACACTTCGCTGGCAGTAACAAATGGATCTTGATTGTTGGGTGTCAGCGGTGCTGCCGCCTCGCCGGCTTTCAGTACGGCGAGTTCAAGGGACTCGCGCAACAGCTCATCCATGCCACGATTGGCAAAGCGATTAGCGATATCCAGAGTATCCAAAAGCTCGGTGACGGCAGGTTCGAGTAACGGCTGACTGATGACCCGTAAATCCAGCAACACTCGATCCACGGCCGCAGCACTTCGCGGGTCCGCGATATCCAGTTGGAACTCGATACCCTCCAGCCGCGTAAAATCAGCGCTGGCACCGAAGCTCAGTTTGGTCCGATCGGGCTCAATGAAATTGATGCCAGCATTAGCATCGAGAACGAACAGGTCTTTTTTCAGTTGTCGGCCAAGGAAGCGTGATTGACGCCCTTCAGCGTCAATATCGGAACGGCCATTGTCGAGTTGCCAAGGCTGATAATAAACCGGTAACTCGAATCCGAAGCCTGTCCCGCCCCACTGGTACCTGGCCCTGACAGCCGATTGATTGTCCGCTTCATATAAGGCGTTTCCTTCCTGCAATACATTCTTGTTGCGTTGCGCCTCGTCCAGCCCGTCAAGCACACCCTCTTTCACAACAACAGTCGGTTCTGCAGCAATGGCACCAGCGTATTGTGTGTTGGCAACACGCAAGTCCGTTTGCAGTGAATTCCAAAATGGCACACCCACCTCGGATTTTCGGAATTCCAGCCAACCGTATGGCGCCCCGTCGACATCAGCCGCTGCGAGGACCACGTCCTGCGGGCTTTCATTGCTTGTCTTAACAGGAAAGCCATTGCCTTCCATGCTGCGATCGAATCGGTAACTTGGTAGCTGTCCGCTGTCATACTGGCTGAGATTGCCGGCCGCATCCCACACCGTTTCGAAGGCCACCGGTTCGTCAAGTGCCTTGAAGTGCAGCTGGTGTTGCAGGCTGAATTGCTGCGGCTCTACCGAACATGATTGTCCCGCATCATTCCCGGTAAAGCCCGCGGCAAAAATATCGGTCTCCGCTTGCCAGGCATGGAGAACTGCATTGCAGTTTTCATCGGTGATGGAATTACCGTTGTTGTCCACCGCGTCACAGCTTTCATACAACAGGTCGATGTTACCCAGCCGGGCACTGCAGTCAATTTGCATATTTGTGAAATGAATATTGAGCCCTTCACCGCTATCGCCACCTGCCGCGCCCTTTAAGGCAAGGCTGCCGTCAATCCAGGTGACGGTATCCAGAGTATTGTCCACGCTGCGCACGGCGAAACGAGTCAACTCGATCGGGTAGCCGTAGAATTGCGGTGCAGAACCTGCCAGTGAACCGCTGGCAACATTAAAGGTTCCCGTGATGCCTGCATTTCGAATGACATACTTAACGGCGGGTGCAGAAATCAGATCAAATGCCGGATCCTGGCCATTATCGATACGCAAGGTCGCAAACAATCCACCGAGGTCCTGACCGTCACCGACCTGCGGCGTGCCACCGACGCCGCGATAGATCTCCGGACCCACGGACAGGCCGACCGGGTGGTAGTTGCCGTCACGAAATGCCGGGCTTCCTGCTGGATAAACGACGACCTGATCACCGCTAGTCGGCTCATCAAGATGCGCCAATAATACGTCTGCAACGCGCTCACCCGTCAGCCGGTAGCCTGGCAATGCCAGCTTAAGCTGTGTTTGCGCGTTCAAATCGTCAGGACGGGACCAGGCAAAATCGCCCGCTTCCCGCGCGCCCCAGCGCGGCTCCCGATGCCCCGCCGCAATCGTCGCATTTCCCAACGCAAAACCCTTGTTATCCAGCAACATGTTCGCATTGGCGGTATACCAGTCCTTGTGACCCTGCAAGCATTGCGGGCCATCACACGCGGTGCTTTGCCCGAGGCGGAATTCATCGAGGTCAATGGACGTGGCCTGCAATTCGTTATCGATGATTGACTGATTGAAGCTTTGCCATTCCACACGCGCTCGTGGGAAGGCTGTGTGATCCGCTTGCAACGGACCACCCTGCACCGCAATGCTCCCGCTTACGCCCTGCTGGGTGAGAGCAAGTGAGCCCGACTGGCCCTTAACGCCGCGGTAGAAAATATCGTTACTGTAAAGTACACCTTGTGAGCGAGGATCCTGGCTGGAATAACCCGGATCCATGACATAGTCCATATCCGAGAAGCTCAAGTTCACGCCATCGGGCGTCAGCGACAGCCTGCTGATGACCAGTTTGAACGGCCAGCCCTCGGAATGCAGCCGGCTGGTAATTGCGCTGAATGCGGATACCGAAATGAAACGAAGACCGGGTTCGGTACTGGTCTCGATTTCACCGCTGCTTCTTTCGAGCGTAATTTCAGCATAGAGGCCCGGCGGCAAGGCGAAATCGATCTGGCCAGCCATTGTAGAACGGCCATTCAGGACAAGGTCCAATTGACCGTCTGTCATGATGGCCGGACCGGCACCAACACCCGCCGTGTCATAATTAACGCACATGATCCCGGACCCGACGATTGAGCCTGATTGCGGCTGAATGTACTGTGCGTCAATGGCGTATTGCCCCAACGTACATCCATGGTCGGTGCCTGGCATCACATCGTAGATCAAACCAAGGTCGAACAAAGTATCACCGACCAATACTGTGTCGGGTGCCTCGATAAGTTGCGGTATTGCCGTTCTCGCGACGGCATTGCCGGACGTGCCGATACGGCCCTCGACCCTCAGATCCCAGTCATTCAGGGCAGCTGCAGCGGCCAGCGCCATGGAATCCGGGTCGGTCAGGCGCACCACCGGAACGGGCATACCGAAGCTGTCTGCAGGCCCTCGAATGTTGCCCCTGTCGAACAGGTAGGAGCCCAGCGCCGTCTCCCCGGTTATACCAACGGTATCGTCGGCAACCAGGAAAAAGTCGATGATGCGATCGCTATCGCACACTTCACCTGCACAATCCGAAACGATATCAATCAACGTTTTCGCAACATTTGCGCGTTGGTGCGCAACACCGAACACCGGCACGTTGCCCGTCAGCGCTAGACAGTCCTCGTCGCCCATATTCAGCACGGGATTACAAATCGCCTGCACATCAAGCGTTAGCGCCAGGCCGGCCGGGTCCCTGGCTGCCGCAGAGTCCTGGCTGCCCCGTACCCCGTCGTAGACCGTCAATGTGGCCGAGCGCTGAAATACCGGGTATGCATTGTTGCCTGCTTCGATGCTGACTTCGAAGCGCTCGGTGGATTCGGGCAATGCATCGATGATGAGTTCAATCGGAACTCTAACAAATGTATTCGTTACGGGTATCAGCACGGTCTTCTTGATCGCAATAAAATCTTCACCGGCGGTTGCGGTACCGGACGTTACCGTGACGTGGACCTCCATGTTGGCATCGGCTTTCTCATTAAGCCTGATCATGGCGTTGATCGTGCCCTCGGCTTCGAACGCGGAAATGCTGGAGACACTGATGCGCGGCTCAGTTTCTTCGATCCACTGACAGGGACCATCCAGTTCGCAAACCCACACATAAAGATTGCCGCCGATAATCGCGGTCGGAAGTTCGAACCCGGAGTATTCCCGCGCAAGCGCGTAAATTGCGGTTGCTGAAACACCCTCAAGCACGCCAAGCACCGCTGCAGCCTCGGCATCGTTCTCTGCTGCGACAATGCCATCAACAATATTCTGAAAGCCCCCGGAATAGAGCTTGTTATTAAGCAGCATTTCAACCAGGCCACCGCTCAACACCAGCAGCTGCAGGTTCGGATCGGACATATCCGAACTCTCGGTAATGTCGTTGAAATCCAGTTGCGACGGATCTGTACCAGCAGGAAAACCCAACGCACGATTTATAAATTCGGTGTGTTGCTGCAAAAGTGCATTGACGTCGCTCACACCACCGGCACGCAGGTCGCGAAGGACTAATTCCGCAATCAAAGTCGTCGCAATATTGATGTTCGCGTTAACGTCGGTTGACCCTGGCGCAAGCATCAGCTTCAGAGGTTTTTCGGCGAACACGGGATTACCAGTAATCTCACTGGTGAATTCACCTTTTGCTTCGAACAGCGTCAGTTGATTATTGGCGACGCTGACTGAAAAGTTTTGTCCGGACACGTCAACTTCAATGCGATCACCAAGCGACCCGTCCGACAAGTCGACCGGATAAGCATTCATCTGAAGAAACGTGAACAGTCCTTTCTGCGGCGACCCGGCAATCGAGATTTCATCGGAGTCGCCGGGTCCGCCAGAACCACCGCCGCAGCTTGTCAATGCAAAGCAACACATTGCCAAAGTAAGCCCTGCCAACCGCGTTATCGGCCGGAAGCGGTGTTGCGGTGTCACTCGGAAAGCAAGCAAGCAGTGTCCCCTAAATCCTTATTCTTCCTTAGTGCCATCGCCTGATGGCGCCTGCCACGACCCCATCTGAATTCGGGCCCTCAAATGTCGCGTTTCGGTCTTCTCACTGGTGCCGCCAACAGATTAGAGCGGTCGCGCCTCTGACACTTCGGTAAGTACCCCCAATTTTGGTGGTGCTATACCTATTTTTCGCGACAATTTGTCGCGCGGTGTCTTGCCCTCGTCGACGGGATGCTCCCGAAATAGCAGGTGTTTGACGACGCTTTTGCCTATTTTTCGCGAAGATGTGGCCTTTTTCGACCTGTTCTCGGGCACTTGCTCACTTGGTTCGCGAGTGATAACCATGTACAAAGCACAACTTTCTAGCGCAAGTTTTCAAGGAGTATTGCCCCATGCTGGTTGAACGCGAACAACCCGTTCAAGCACTCCTCGACCTCGCAAAACGTGCCGGTGACGGTCGCGGTGCCATCGCATTGGTCAGCGGCGAGGCGGGCATTGGAAAGACTTCAGCGCTCGAGGAAATGCGGGTACGGGCAAGTGCCGATTGCACCGTGGTCTGGGGTGGTTGCGACGCTCTATTTACACCGCGCGCGCTGGGTCCAATTCATGATATGGCCGATTCGCTTGGGGACGAAGTCAAACAGCTTCTGGCAGATAGTGGGCAATCCTCGCGATTATTTGCCGCTGTACTGAAACACATGGAATCCGCTCGAGAACCCATGGTTCTGGTTTTTGAGGACGTGCACTGGGCCGACCATGCCACGCTGGATTTCTTGAAATTTATCGGCCGGCGCATCTCCATGCTGCGCACGTTACTGGTAATGAGCTTCAGGGACGATGAAATTGCCGCCGATCATCCTCTAACCCAGGTGTTAGGCGAGCTACCGTCATCCTGCACCCACCGCATCCAACTTTTGCCACTGACCCGCGATGGAGTTAATGCACTCGGCGCCTCACTGGGTAAAGTCGATGACGATATTTTTGAGATAACGGGCGGCAACCCGTTCTTCGTCACGGAATTGCTCGCGTGCCGGTATGACACTCATGAGTCTATTCCCGCGTCTGTCAAAGACGCGGTGGGATCGAGACTCAATCGCCTGGCTCCGGTCGAGCGGGAGTTCCTTGAGACGATTAGCGTTATCCCGGGCTCGGTGCCACGATTTGTACTCAAGCCGTTGTTTGGGGATGGTGGCGACACCCTGGCCATGGCATGTGTCGGACGAAACCTGTTAATGCAAGACGTGAATCATTCGCTGCGCTTTCGCCATGAACTGGCTCGCCTTGCAACCCTGGCCCGACTTTCGGGTAGTGAACAACGCGTCATCCACGCACGCGTCTTAAGCGCGTTAATGGCGGCGGAGCCGGAGCCGCCTCTGGATCAGCTGGTGCACCACGCTGCCGGCGCACTGGATTCCGGGCGTGTGCTGCGCTTTGCACCGCGTGCCGCTGCTAATGCTGCAGCCGTCGGGGCCCATCGTGAAGCGGCGGCACACCTGGCCACTGCATTAAGATTCATCGACGAAGCAGAACCTGAGACAGCGGCACAATTGTATGAGGACTGGGCATATGAAGCTGGCCTCGCGCTGCACATCAATGACGATGTCCTGGAGGCAAGACGCCATGCGATTACGCTCTGGCGCGCTATTGGACGTATGGACAAGGTTGGCGAAAACTTGCGCTGGCTGTCACGACTGCACTGGTATCGTGGCGAGGCGGCCGAGGCCTCACATTTTGCAGACGAAGCCGTTCGTGTGCTCGAAAATACGCCGCCCTCGTCCGAGCGTGCAATGGCTTATAGCCTGCGCTCACAACTGCATATGCTGAATGACCGTATGGATGAAGCGGTCGACTGGGGCAACCGGGCACTGAAACTCGCCGCAGACTACGATAACGAAGAAGTGAGAATACATGCCCTGAATAACGTGGGAACCGCACTCATTTTCAGGGACAAGCCGGAAGGTATCGCATTGCTCGAGGAAAGCCTCGCGCTTGCCATGAAGGTTGGACATGATGAACACGCGGCCCGGGTTTATACCAACCTCGCAGAGTATGGCGTTGACTATAAGAATTTCGAGCTGGCAGAACGGGTCATCAGCGATGGCATCGCTTTCGATACGCAACACGATCTCGATTCATGGACCCACTATCTCGTCGGTCGTTTAGCTCAGTTACGCATGGAGCAAGGTCGGCTCCGCGACGCCGAAACTATTGCCACCGGTGTATTGAAGCTTGATCGTCTGACACTACTGATGAAACTGCCAGCACTCATCGTGCTAGCGCGGGTACGGATACGATTGGGTGAACCGGATGCGCATGAACTTGCAGACAAGGCATTGCAAGATGCATTGGCCACCGATGAGTCGCAATACCTGGTACCGGCGTTGTTCAACCTGATTGAACTTGCGTGGCTTGAGGACAAGCCGAACTCTGCAGCAGAACATCTGCAGCGCCTGACAAACATCGGCGCCCAACAAATGCACACCTGGAATATCGGCGAAGCAGCTGTCTGGGCGCAACGTATCGGATTAACGCTTCCGCCCGATTTCGATATTCAATTACCAGGTCCGTGCGCGGAAGAACTTGCCGGCAATTACGAACAAGCGGCCGAAAGCTGGGAGGCGTTAGGCGCACCTTATTCCGCAGCACTTTGTTTGATGCAGGGTGAAAAACAGTTGGTGGCGCCGGTAATCGCCCGAGGTATCAAGCTCCTTGACCGCATTGGGGCAAGATCTGCCGCGACCAAGGCGCGGGCTATGGCGCGGTCTCATGGTCTCGCCAAGCAGATGCCGCGGTCTCGTCGTGGACACTACGGTGCGGCAAAAAATCATCCGCTCGGCCTTACAAAACGAGAGCAGGATATTTTGAAACTGGTCGCCAGCGGTGCCACCAATCGTGATATCGCGGAGGTTCTCGCGCGTTCACAAAGAACTGTCGAGCATCACGTTTCGTCGGTGCTATCGAAATTGAATGTCGCGAACCGCATGGAAGCGATGCTCCGAGTTCAAAATGAACCCTGGCTGCTGCCGGCCGCTGATTGATGTACGCCGTTGTTAATAACTACGTGGTTACTAGAGTCACTGGCGATTGACGACGCCAATTGACTCCAGCGCAGCCAAATACTCGGCCACATCCTCGACCGAAACCTCACCCAGTTCGGCGACCAGCCAGTCGCGAATATCACTCACTGTGCGTTTGCCATCGACAAAGTTCAGTGCTTCGTAGGTGAACATGCGACCACTCCCGTACACGGTACTATGGCCGGGCAGTTTTAATGCTGTCAGTTTTTCCTTACCCAGCTTGTCTTCAATAAATGAGTATCCGAAGGCATGCATGGGGCCTTCTATATCGGCGTTGCGCACGTAAACGGTTTCATCACGCCGTTGCATGATCCTCGGCTCCGGCGTTGCCATCAGGTTCTCAAGCTTTTCAAGATAGGCGACCGCACCCTGGTGCAGGTTCTCGGGCAATTCTGCAAACGCCTCAACACTGTGCACCTTGCGTCGCTCCAACGTGAAGTGGATCCGTGTCGTTATTGCGGCATCGATCGCCGGCAGCTTGCTGCGACGTTCAACCAGATCTGCGCTGCGGGATAAAGCGTTGCGTTTAAGCAGCTTCATCACACCCGC
>TARA_R110002096_G_scaffold29509_4_pt1 | contig 28394 bp, 23 predicted proteins | sample TARA_R110002096 | Tara Oceans TARA_R110002096 (sample SAMEA4397295) | marine metagenome | biome: Polar Biome; feature: [DCM] deep chlorophyll maximum layer (ENVO:01000326); material: water (ENVO:00002006), including particulate matter (ENVO:01000060) such as... | depth 35 m
GAACCCCTGATTTTGCTCACGGCGAGCCTGATCGCATTCGCGATTTCAGGGATTCAACCGTACGGTCAGCTTATCTGGTTCCTGGAGACCTCCCCCGTGCTGGTTGGGGTGCTCGTGCTTTTTCTGACCTATCGGAGGTTTCCTCTGACTCCACTTACCTATCGGCTGCTGTTTGTTCACGGGCTGATTCTCGTGGTGGGTGGCCATTATACCTATGCCCGTGTTCCGCTGGGCTTTACCTTGCAGGAATGGCTTGGCTGGGAACGCAATCCCTATGATCGCATTGGTCATTTGGCCCAGGGCTTTTTCCCGGCCATCTTGATTCGGGAACTGGTGGTCCGCCACACGCCACTGCGGCGAGGTCCCTGGTTATGGAGTTTTGTGATCGCCTCCTGTCTCGCCTTCAGCGCCTTTTATGAGATTCTGGAATGGTGGGTCGCGATTTCGACCGGAGATGAGACGGCGGATCAGTTCCTCGGGATGCAGGGAGATATCTGGGATACGCAGTGGGACATGTTTCTCGCGCTTGTCGGGGCGGTGTTTGCGGTCGTTTTCTTGAGTCGCCGGCACCAAACGGAGCTTGACCAACTGCAGCTTCAACGGGCGGCGGTTCCGGTAGAAAACTGATTCCCGGCGAGTTCACGCAATTCGTCGGTCATCCCGATCAGAAATCGTTCGAGGGAGTTCGGATGGTCAGGTTTTGCCAAAAATCGGCAGGAATTCCCCTAGAACCCGAGTTTGAGGTTTCGTATGGGTAGGATCATGAAAACCCCTCCTTTTCTCCTGCTGGCGCTCTGGTTCGGGATCCTGGCCAACGCCGTGGCCGCCGAACGTCCTCACGTCATTTTGATCATGGTCGATGACATGGGATTCTCTGATCTTGGTTACCACGGAAGTGAGATCGAGACGCCCCACTTGGATCGCCTCGCCCATGGTGGAGTTCGATTCTCCCAGTTTTACAACAGCGGTCGCTGTTGCCCGACCCGGGCCACGTTGATGACGGGGCTGCACCCGCACCAAACCGGGATTGGCTGGATGACGCAACCGCCGGGAAAGGAGCGGGGCAAAAGTGAACCGCCTGCCTACCAGGGCTATATCAACAAGCAATGCGTCACCATCGGTGAGGTGCTGAAGGAAAGCGGTTATGCGACCTTGATGGCCGGGAAGTGGCACTTGGGATACAACGATCAGGACCGTTGGCCCATGCAGCGCGGATTCGAAAAATTCTACGGCTGCATCTCCGGTGCGACCCGGTTTTTTCATCCCGAAGCCCCTCGGGGAATGACCTCGGGTAACGAGCATGTCGAGAAGCCGGAAAGCACAACGGAGGAGGCATTCTACACCACGGATGCCTTTACTGATCATGCGATCCGCTTTCTGAAAGAAGAGCAGGCAGGGAGGAAGCGGCCCTCGTTTCTGTACCTGGCCTACACCGCACCGCATTGGCCGTTGCAGGCATTCGAGGATGACATTGCGAAGTATCGCGGGAAGTACAAAGCGGGTTGGGATGCGTTGCGCAAGGCCCGCTATCAAAAGCAGATTGAACTGGGATTGATCAAGCCTGAATGGGAGCTTTCGCCGAGAACGCCGGGCATTCCGGATTGGGAGTCGCTGGATGAGAAAAAGCAGGACGAGATGGATCTGAAGATGGCGGTCTATGCCGCGATGATTGACCGCGTTGACCAGAATGTTGGGAAGTTGGTTGGGTTCCTGAAAGAGGCCGGAATGTTTGACAATACCCTGATACTTTTTCTGTCGGACAACGGCGCGTGTCAGGAGGGCGGAAAGTTGGGGCGCGGAAATTTTTACGACATTGAGAAGCGAAACCAGGAAAGTGCGAACAGCTACGGCGAAGCCTGGGCGAACGCGGGCAGTACGCCGTTTCGGCTCTACAAGCATTTTGCTCACGAGGGAGGTGCGGCGACACCGTTTTTCATGCATTGGCCGGCCAAGATCGCCAGGCACGAGGATTGGTATGCGGAGCCGGGTCAGTTGATCGATGTGATGCCGACCATTCTGGATGTTGCCGGCGCCAGGTATCCGAAGACGTTTCATGGGAACGACCTACCCGCGTTGGACGGAGTTTCCCTGCGGCCTGCATTTGGCGCGAAGCCCCTGAAACGCAAGGCTCCCCTCTTCATCGAGCACGAAAACAACGCGTTTGTTCGCGATGCCGGTTGGAAACTGGTGGGGCGAGGAGTTGCCGCCAATCAAGGCGTTGATCCAACCAAGTGGGAACTCTACAACATGGTCAAGGATCGAACGGAAACGACGAACCTTGCGGCGAGCAATCCGGGGATCGTGAAAGCGCTTGCCCAAAAGTGGGATGACTGGGCTGCGAGAGTCGGCGTTTACCCGAAGAAGGTGCCGTCCCAAGGGATTCCGAACCCACCTCAAGTTCAGGGCCGGGAATTCACTGTTTCGGTGACGATTGATCATCCGAGACCGTCCGGCGTTGCGCTTTCTCATGGGGGATTTGCCTTTGGGTATGCGGTGCATTTTGTCGATGGGTGCCCGGTTTTTTCGGTCCGGAACGAAGGCGAACTCTTTTCGGTGCAAGCGCGGATGCCAGTCTCCGGAAAGGTCACGATCTCCGCTGCCTTGAACGCTGAGCAACTGTCGGTGGCCGTCAATGGCGTCACGGTGGCGACAGCTCCATCATCCGGGCTCCTCACGAACCAACCCGCGATCGGTCTCTACCTGAACGAAGATTTCAAGGATCCGGTTGGTGACTACGAGACGCCGAACCGGTTTTCCGGCAACATTCTCCATTACGAGATTGAAACGCCCGCACCCAAAGTAACGATGCAAACCTTCAGGATTGACAGCTTCTTCGGCAGCGACGCAAACTGGTAGGAGCGATGAGCAGTTTCAAGATCAGGCTCCAATTCCGCCAAGTGGTGGCCTTGAAGCCCGACGAAGTCGAAGAGCAGATCCAAACCAGCATTGCGGAGCAGAGCGATCGATGTGAGCTCAAACGGTTCTCCGGGTTTCTCTGCCTTCGGATTCCCGAGCAGGATCAACATTTCTGGTCACCCAGACTTCATTTGAATCTGGAATCCACCGGCGAAGGCGAAACGCTGATTCGCGGCGTCTACGGGCCCAACGCGAACGTCTGGGCCCTGTTTCTCTACGGCTACATCATCGTCGGGTTCCTCGGCTTCGTTTCGGGGATTTTTGCGTTTTGCCAGTGGTCCATTGGTTCCAGACCATGGGGGTTCTGGATTTTTGGAGGGTTTTTGGCGGCGGCACTCGCCCTCTATGCCATCGCGCAGATCGGCCAGAAACTGGGTGCACAACAGACGTTTCTCCTCCATCAGGTCTACGAATCGGCGATTGGAACACCGGTTACGCTCCATTGATGGTCAGGGATCGAATCGGTGTCAGGGCGCGTGAACGTGCTCGATTTGGCTGAGCGTCAGGGTGTCGCAGATTTGATCGAAGAAATCCGCCTTTCCTCAAATTCTCGGCCTTGCAACCTGTTAGGATTCGCTAATAGTCGAACCTGCGTGACGAAGCTTTGTATATCTAGCCAAAAAGGAGGCGTGGGGAAAACCACGGTCGCCGTGAACCTTGCTTACAGCCTGGCACGACGCGGCTGGCGGGTTTTGCTACTTGATTGTGATCCCCAGGGATCCGTGGGCCTTTCCGTGACGGACAAAGCCAACTCCAACCGTGGGTTTTTTGATGCCATGGTCGGTGATAGCCTGGAAGAACTCATGATCAAGACTCGGTTGCCCGAGTTCCAGATTTTGACGGCGGGAGACTACGAGCGGTTTTTGAAGACGCCGATTGCCGTTGATCCGGACGCCCGCCGCGCTCAGGTCGAGACCTTGTTCTCGCAAATCAACCTGATGGATTTCGAGATTATCGTGATCGATACCCCGGCGGGAACACACAGTGTGACCAGCGATTTGTTGAGCGTGGCGGACTACGTGATGATTCCCGAGCAGGCGGAGCCGCTTGCGATGCGGAGTTTGCCACAGGTTCTGCAACGCATGGCGGAGTTATCGAAGAAGGATCCTCCGATCAAGGTTGCCGGAATTTTGGCGACCATGGTGCAGCGGGACGATCCGACCAGCCTTGATGTTTTGCGAAAAATGCGCCAGATGCTGCCCGGCGAGTTGATGCTCGATACGACCATTCCGCGCGACCCCATGTTCCTCCGGGCCAGCGATTACGGCGTTCCCCTAGGCTTGTTGCAGAAGAACCCGACGCCCTTGGCGCTGATTTTCGAGCAATTGGCGGCCGAATTGGAGGGACGCATGAACCTTGATACCTCAGAAGACGAAGATGCCACCCCACGACTCATCCGACTCATGGATTGATCTCAGCGAGATCGCGAAGCTGGTCGAGCAATTGATGCCCGACGAAAAGGCAAAAGATTCCGGGCAACCTCCGCAACTTCCGCCGCTTCGCTCCCCTCAGGCAGGTTCTTCTTTGGACGACGCGCCAGTTTCACTGGTGCCCGACATTCCGTTGGCTTGGGAGAAGGTTCAATCCGACGGGTTGAGTTCGTTTCCCAGCTTGGATGAGTTGGAAGTGCCTCAAAAACAGGAGGTTGCGGAAGACAAGATCGTTGAATCGGAAGCTATCTTCACGGAAAAGGCACCTGTTGAGGAGGATCTGGCTCCCCCTTCTGAAGAGCCAGATCAGCCGGAAGCCATTGTGGAGCCGGATTCGGGAGAGGATGAGCAGATTGTCGAAGACGAAGACGATATTCCACCGCCCAAAGTGATTTCGATGCAGAGCAAGGTGCGAGCGGACGAAACGCTGGCCCATATTCGGCGCTTGGGACGTAGTTCCCTTCCGGAAGCCGAAGATACAGAGCCCTTCTTGAAGGCCGAGTCCGATCCGGAGGCGATCGAAGAAGAAGCGGAAGAGATTCCCGTTTCGGAAAATCTTCCCCAGCCGCCAAGTTCGGTTCCCGAGCCACCCGTGGAGGCCGTTTTACCGGAAGAGGAAGAAGAAGTTGAGCAGATCGTCGAAGGAGAGCCGGAATCGGCTGAGGATGAGGAAGTTGCCGAGAATCTCGACCAGGTTCTGTTGCTGCCTCAAGGATCGCTTCGCATTCGACTGCAGGCCTATGGTGATTGGGTTCATCAAGTGACCGAATGCACCCGGTTTCAAATCACCGATGGTCAGGGTTATTCCCTGATGGAAGACGAGAAGCAGCAGGAAGCTTCGTTTGTGGGGTCGGCTCTCCAGCTCATGAAAGTGCTCGAGAACGTTGGGCCGAAAGTTGGCGGAGAAGGAGCCAGTTCGGGAGTTTACTTACCGATGGGATCGGAACAGTGGCTTTGCGTGCTCGGCTGTGAAACGCGCTACGGCCCGGTTTGCCTCAGTATGGTGACGAAAGCTCCGCTCTCGGCGGCGGCAGCCGATGAGTTGACGGGGACGCTGAAGCGGACGCTCGAAGCCGTTGGCTAAATTTGGCTGCCTGAGCCCCACTCAGAGGATCGTCTGGAAACGAACCGGCTGGAAAAACCGCGAAGCGTACTGGGTAGTGCCGGCAAAAGGCACTAATTCAGTCCGGAATAGGTCGGTGTGTTTTGCTCAGTGCCGGCTTCGACAAGTTCCATGTGCCCCAGGGATGCGACCGTTCCGAGAAACTCGCGGACGAGAGTCGTTCTCCAATCATCGCAATGTTCTTGATGGCAGAAATGGATTAACGCGCCAGCGTTCTGCTGTCGTTTGGAGGCCCATTCCCGCATCCAGAGCTGGGTCCAGCGGGAGAGTTCGTGATCAGTTTTAAGGCAAACGAACACGAGATCGGCGGTTGCGGCTTCCGCGCTGGCCATCTGAGAGCCTTCGCTGCCCGGTAGGGTGTTCAGGTTGATCGTCCGAATGGCGTAGATCTTGGCGTGATCGACGTTTTTTTCAATTTCGCGGCATTTTCGCGATGCGGCATGGGCGAGTTGGGCGTCATCATAGAGAACGACGACTGACAACCAGTTGGTCGTTTTTCCATCCGATGCCTTCGCGACCGCCCGCATCCACTCGGGGGAGTGGCGTAGGATTTTCATAGATTGTGTGTTTGAGGGTAAGAGACGTGTCAGGCTGGCTGCAGGGTATCGGATTTGAAAATCCGAGTCACGCCAAAAGTGAATGTTGCGAATTTTTTTGCAGCGATTAACCTGAGGGGAAATCAATCCGAGACGGTCGCTCGTCAGAAATTTCGGTTTTTGGCGAGAGGAAAGTCCGAACACCACATGGCAGCATGCCTGGTGAAAACCAGGGAGGTTCCGTATAATGCGGGATCGACGGAAAGTGCCGCAGAAAAGATACCGCCTGTGCTTTCGGGTGCGGGTAAGGGTGAAATGGCGAGGTAAGAGCTCACCGCTCCTTCGGGTAACCGGGGAGGCAAGGTAAACCCCGTGCGGTGCAAGACATAACAGGGCGAACGAGCTGCCAGTTCGGTCACCTTACGGTGGATAAACCCGGGTAATAGTCGCACCTGCCTTCGGGCGGGAATTGCTCTTCGGAGTGATTAGATAAATGGCCGTCACCGCTTTCGGGCGGGACAAAATTCGGCTTATGAAGATTGATTTCAATTTTCTGAACCTCACTCGTCACAGCGGGTGGGGTTTCTTTTTTTTCGCGGAGTTGTGTCACCTTCGTCATCGCCTGTCCTCGTAGTGAACAGAAAGCGAGAGAGAATGATCGAGCAAAGTGATTCAGTGGTGGGTGGTTCCGCAGAATATGCAGATAACCACGAAGTTGAGCGGCCCACAACACGAGGCAGCCAAGGGGAGACGGATTTGACCGAAGTGGTCAAGAAGTGCCTGAAGCGGTTGCACTTCCACCTACGATGCGCGGGCATCAACCTCCGAACTGCGCTGTCTCTGGATCTACCATTGGTTGCCACCCCGGAGGAAGAAGTGACGGAAATCATTACGAATTTGATGGTACAATCGATGAAATGTGCCGAGAACGGCGGCGCACTTCAGATGAGCACGTTTCAAACCGATGGAAGGGATCCGCGATTGGGGAGTTTACCGGTCGAGTTGTCGAATTGTCCGAGACTCGCGGTGGTCGAAGTTCGCGTTTTCAACAACACAGCTCCCACGTCGACGGTGGAGATGTTGAAGTGCAACCAAGCTGTTTTCCAGACGGAGAACGATAGCGTTTATCTGGTTCTTCCAGTCTAAGGGTAGTCGTTAGGGGCTGTGGGCAGGCTTTGCGAGCTTCGTGTCTGAAGACGCAACGGTGAGATCGGGCAGAAGATTCACAATCACCAATCCATGCCGCGAAGCGAAGGGGCTATCTCTCGATCCCAAACCGATTCGAGGTCGGGTTAGTTTTCAGGTTATGCGCTAACTGCTGAAAGCCGTCATCAGGCTGGCGAGTTCCTCTTCCAACTCCGAGGCGCTGGCCAACGTTTCACGAACTTCGCTTTCCAGAACCATGCGATAGCGCTTTCGCATCCGGCTAACGTTGGTTTTCACCCAATCCTCGGTGGTCCCGAGTTCTGCGGCGACCTCGGAATAAGGTTTGAGCTTCTCGTCTTTCGGAATGTAGGGATAGAGCGTTTCGAATTCCTTGGCCTGGTTTTTCTTGGCGTAGTAATTGCGAAGCGTGCGATGCGTTCTTCGAAGCATTTCCGAGGCCCAAGACCGCAGATAGACACGATCGGCGCTGAGTTTGTCGGACATTTCAGAGGAGTAAAAGCGCTCTGCGGACTCGTAATCGAGTTTGGGGAGGGCTTCGACACCACCGCGTTTTTGGGCGGTCTGCTTCTTCCACTCATCCCTCATGTAGGATTTGAGCCGCGTCAGGAGAAAGGTTCGGAGCTTGCAGTCGTCTGGATTGACCTGCTCAAGCCAATTGCGCTGCATCAGCTTGAAGATAAAGCCTTGCGTTAGGTCTTCCGCTTCCTCGGGGGACTTTCCAGAGCGCCTGGCAAAGGCATAAAGGGGATACCAATAGCGTTTGCACAAAGTTTCGAAGTCGGCCTCGCTTCCTTTTTTGGCACGAAGAACCGTGCTCCACGCGGTGGTTGGAAATGCTGCGTTTCCTTCCTGATTCATGACATCATCTTCAACTAGGGCATCTATCCAATCGACCAGCACCATTAGCAAGGAATTCAGCACATTCCTGAAATTTTTTTCATTTTGGGGTGTCACTTTCGAGGACTTCTCCCCAAGAAACGAATGAGATCGCCGACTTGGGGCGATCGACTGAGTTCGAATCAGGGAGGGCAACCTTGATGCGGATTTGGGAGGTCAGAAGGTAGAACGAAACGACCTGTGAAGGTCGAGTGGATGAGAGGTGTACGGGCCATCTCTCGCGCGAGGTGGGTGGTCGGGAAGTGCTTGGTTGTAGTGCTTCCCGGCCGCCGCGGCGCGCGCTTTAAGCTTCGGGCAGGTCTTCGAGAGGTGCGTCGTAGTCCACGTTGCGCGCTCGGGTTTTGAAAAGAAAATCGAACCACGGCAACACGAACCCGTAGTTTCCCCGGATTCGGGTGTGATGCATGGTGTGACGGCGGCAGGAGGAAAAAAAGCTTCCTAACCGATGCTGTGGAAACACCGCGTAGTTCATGTGACCGATGTTGTTGTAGATCAGGCTTGCGACGGGAAAAAAGAGGATCACGCCGATGTTCAAATGCCGGAACGGCATCAGCAGAATCATCACACTGCTTAACATGACGGCTTCGATCCAATGGAAGCTGAACGTCGAAAAAGGCGTGGGGATGGCCGATCGGTGGTGTTCCCGATGGATCCTCCGATAGAGCCACTTGCGATGAAGCAACGCATGGCACGCGTAAAAATGCAGTTCGTTCCAGAGCGCAATCACGAGGAGGTCGATCACAAAGTCCCAAAATCCGAATTCCCACTGAATCACAAGCCACTCCTTCCGTTCCAACGCGATGGTCAGCACTCCGTACAGGGCGAAAATACCGATGGAAACGAGGGAGTTCTTCATCTCGCGTTTCATCTGGCCCGGCTTGAGGGGCCGACCGTCGATGAGACGCCCAATTCCAGCTTTGGGAAGCCAATCGCGCGTGAAGCGCAAGGTGAGAAATGCCAACCCGAAATAGAACAACCCAAACGTGATGTAAATCCCCAGAAAGATTTGCAGGTAGCTGGCGTTGGAGATCGCGTGTTGGGTGATTTCCTGGAACTGGCCCATCACTCAAGTTTCCCAGAGCCTCGCGGGTTGGTCGAGCGAATTTCGGGTCTTCAGAATCGAGCGCTGGCAGGTTGGGAGTCCGGTTTATTGCCAAAAAACCCATGCAAAGGTCCGTTCAACTCGTCGCTCGACACTTTTTCCTTGCCGTCGGCGTCATTTGTTGACAGGAACAATGCCTTAAACCGTGAAGGCAAAGCCTTCATTCACCTAGAGGCACACGCACAATGATCATTTCTTCAATTCGTTCGCGGGCAGTTGTTTTGCTGGCGACAACGCTCTTTTCCGTTTTCGTTCAATCTGGCCGGGCCCAGGAAGGACTCCGATCGCTACCGGATTCCGCTGCAGTGTCCGGAAAAATGGGAGCCAAGTTCGCGACTGTTGATGACCCCACCGCGACGCGTTTTAATCCGGCGAATCTCAGCTTTCTGGATGGCACTCAGGTGTTGGTTGGCGCGTCAGTTTGGTATGGTGAGGTTGATTTTCAGTCACTCGTTGGAACCAGCGAGGAAATGGGCGATCCCCTGAAATACACGGGTGGTCTTTACCTGGGTGGGCCGATTGGCGATTCTCCCTTTTCCTGGGGATTCAGCGCCAGCGCGCCCTACGGTGTCGACATGCGTTGGAAGCGGGATGGCGTCTTTGAGTTCGCGTTGCCTCATGAGGCATCTCTGGTCACGTTGGATTTGAGCCCGGCAATTTCCTATCAAATCAGCGAAAAAACGACCGTTGGTGCGGCCCTGAACGTGATGTGGAGCCAATTGAATTTGGAGCAGGATTTTCCGTGGGTGGCGCTGACGGGAGTTCCGGGAACTCCAAACGGAGTGCAGGAGTTTGATGGCGATGGTTGGGGAGTTGGGGCGACCTTCGGGATTACCCATGAAATCGCGGAAGGACACCGCATTGCGGCGACCGGGCGGTTGTCCATTCCCACCGATTTGAGTGGCGACTACACCATCACCAATATTCCAGCGCCTCTGGAGCCGTTTTTTTCCGACCGGAGCGACTACAACACCGAGATGGAATTTCCCTGGAGCTATGGGGTCGGCTATGCGGTTGATCTTTGCGAAGCCGTGACCCTCGGGTTTGACTTCGAATACATCGGAAATTCGACCCACGACGATTTGCCGGTCGATATTGGTGTCAATCAAGCCCTTGCGCCTTCTGATAGTGTTGGGCTGAATTGGGAAGACAGCTTCAGCGTGGGAACAGGCTTGGACTACCGCGTGAATGAGAAGTTGACCCTTCGTCTCGGCTATCTTTACACCCAAACTCCGATTCCTGACGAAACCTACATTCCGCTGATTCCCGGTGCGGATCGCAATATTGTGACTTTTGGCCTGGGCTATCAAACCAAGCGGGGCTCCTGGGATTTCGCCTACGTGGCGGGCTTCTACCAGGATCGAGAGATTCGCACCAACGTCGTTCCCCAGTTCAATGGGAACTACGAGTCCCAGTGGGACGTCTTTACGATCAGCCACACGATCAATTTCTGAGCCGAGGGCCGGATTTTACCTCGGATTGACGAGGTTTCGGGCGTCTTCAGCCCGGTTTTGCGATTTTTTTAAAATTGTTTGTCACGTTTGTGCGCGGCTTTCCTAGAAAGGGATAACGCGTACAACGGTATGAGAAATCGCAAACAGAGTTCATATTTCGAACCATGTGAACAACCAGAATTTTATGGCTGGGCAACAGCATTGGCAGCTTTGGCTGCCACCGGGTTTCTCGTATTGGAGATGGAAGGATTGGGGGACAATCGGGGGGATCGTGGGATATTGGGCATCGAGGATTTTGGCAGGGTTAGAACGTAGAACATCGGGCAGGGCTTCCGGGTTCTATCCCCGGTGGCCCTCGTGCTCTGGTAAAGCTTGCCAGCAGCCCAAAAGTTTGCGAGAGACAGTTGGGCGCAACGCGTGAGGAGCACGTGTGTAGTTCGTTTCGATAGGTCTTCCGCAGAACGATATTCATGAGCGATTCAACTTCAAAATCGAAAATTGCCATCCTTGGGGGAGGAATTGGCGGGCTGACATCGGCGTTTTACCTGAGCGATCCCAAGAATCCGAAGCAATACGACATCACCGTCTATCAGATGGGATGGAGGTTGGGTGGGAAGTGTGCCAGCGGCCGAACACACGAGGTCGGTCCGGATGGTCAGGTGATGAATCGCAGTCTGGAACATGGGATTCACTACCTGGCAGGCTGCTATGAAAATGCCTTCCACATGCTGGACGATTGCTTTCAGGAGCTGAATCGCGGCGCTGACGAGCCCCTTTCGACCTGTTTCCCGGATCCCACCGGCGTTCGCGATCCCGCGTTTCAACCGCTGCGCAATGCCTTGGGTGGGGAAAACAAAGCGACCTTCTCCTTCATGGAAGAAAAGGACGGAGTTTGGAAGTCCTGGGATTTCGGAATGCCGGAAGATACTCGGACCGTGCCAGGAAAACGAAGCCGGGCCGGAGACAAGGGACCGACGATCTGGGCGCTTCTCCTCCTGCTCCTCGCGTGGCTGAAAGACCGGGTGGATGCGGTGCATGCCAGCGACAGCTCGATTATTTTTGGTCGGGACGAGCGGTTCATCCCCCGCGTGGTTCGATTCGCGATCAAGGTGATCCGGAATCTCGACGCCGTGATTACCGACCCGCGAAATGCGGCGGATCTGGCCTATGACATCGCGAAAAATTTTCCGGATGCGCCCGTCACCCGTCGTGCGCGACGCAGTATCCTTTGGTTGATTGGCCGGATCGAGGAAGACAGCGAGAAAATCGCGGATGAAGCAAACTTGGATGATAGCGAGCGCCGCCATTTCCTGATCGAGGTTCGGTTCGCCACTGCCATTGCACGTGGAATTCTCAGGGAGGGCGCCTTTCTCAAAGGCTTCGATTGTCTGGATCAGCACGAGTTCACGGACTGGATCAAGAAATACGGTGCGCCGGAGATGGTAACCGATTCGGCTCTGATGCGAGCGCTTTACGCCGTTCCACTCGCCTACAATCCTGACGACGACGGTCAGCGAAAACTCTCCGCCGGCGTTGCGGTCCGGTTTTCGCTGCGATTGTTCCTCGATTACCGCGGTGCGTTCGTTTGGAAGATGCAGGCGGGAATGGGGGAGGCGGTGATCACGCCGCTGTATGAGGCGCTCAAAGCGCGTGGAGTGAAGTTCAAGTTTTTCCACAAGGTCGAGAATCTGGGATTGGAGGGAAGGAACATCGGCACCATTGCGATTCGGCAGCAGGTCGACCTGAAAGACGGCGCAGCGATCGAAAGTTATGACCCGTTGGTCCCGATTCCCGATCCGAAAGGAATCCTCAATTGTTGGCCGGCCGAGCCCAAGTATGATCTGATCGATCCTGCTCAGGCAGAATCGTTAAAGCAGCTGCATGCGGAGAAGAACATTGATCTCGAAAGCGGATGGATGCCGGAGCAGTCCTGGGACAAGCAAATCACGCTGAAGCGTGGCGAGGATTTTGACCAGGTGGTTCTCGCGATTCCGGTTGGTGCGCTTCCTTCCATCTGCACGGAGTTGTCGGCGCGGAGCCAGCGATGGGCCTGGATGTTGGAGAAAGGGCGTCCCGATTCCCTGCGCACCATCCAGACGCTCAACATTCAGCTTTGGGTCACGAAAACGGTTCGCGAGCTGGGCTGGAAATCGGTTCACCCGCTCATTGAGCTCGGATTTCGTCGGCCGGTCGACACCTGGGCGGATTATGACCAGGTGGCGAAGCGGGAGAATCTTCCATCAGCCGCCGGCGTTGGCCATCTCGCGTATCTGCTCGACTCCCTGACCGATGCGCCGGACATGGTAGGCGATCACGTTCCGGTGCGGGAACGGGAGCGGGTCAAGGAGCTGGGCCGCAAGTTTTTGGAGGAACACGCCCACAAACTCTGGCCCAACGTGGTTGACGCGGAAGGGAAATTTGATTGGAGCAATTTGGCCGATTTTGGTGCGGGGCCCTTTGATTCCCAGTACTTTCGGCCAAACATCAATCCCGCCGATCGCTATGTGCTGAGTATTCCGGGTAGTAGCAAGCGCCGGATGCGCGCCGATGAGTCCGGATTCCGCAACCTGGTTTTGGCTGGGGACTGGATTGATAACGGGATCAATGTGGGGGCGGTGGAAAGCACGGTGACATCAGGCAAACAGGCGTCGCGAGCGATCTCCGGTTATCCGGCGGTCATCTTCAGCGAGCGCGATCGCTACCCGGGATCCAAGACCGCCCAACTGTTTCGCCGTTGGAAACGCAAATATTTCCGGGACAATCTGTGAAGGCGGATTTTCGGATCAAGGGCGCAGGCCCTGCGGGATTGACGGCTGCCATTGCGCTGGCGCGTGAAGGTGCTGTTGTGGAGGTGTTTGAGAGCCGGAAGGATTGTGGTGCGCGGTTTCATGGGGATCTGCAGGGGGTGGAAAACTGGTTGGGAACGACGGATTTCCTGGATGACCTGCGCGACTGGGGGATTGAGGCCGATTTCATGGCGCGCCCGTTCCAGAAAGCTCTCGGCATTGACGATCGCGAGCGAAGCGTCATGATGGGGCGAAATTCGACCATCTTTTATGTGATCCAACGTGGTTCGGCTTGGGATTCGCTCGATCAGAGCCTCCAAAGACAGGCGTTGCAGGCAGGAGTCCGGCTTCAGTTTGAGCAGCCCATTGCGGATGAGGAGGCGAATCTGGTGACTTCGGGGCCGGTCGGGAAACCAAAGCGAGGTTTGGCGGTGAGTGAGGTGTTTGAGACCGATCTCGAAGATCAGGCTTATGTCTTGCTCGACAATTCGGCGGCTTCAAAAGGATACGCCTATTTGCTGATTGCTGGAGGACATGGCTGTCTCGCCTCCATTCTCTTCGCCGATTTTTCGACGGCTCGACAACAGTTGGAAATCGCCAAAGCGAAGCTGAGCCGCGTTTCCGGAATCGACCTGGAAGGTGGGAACTCGACCGGGGGATTCACGACCTACAGCGCGGCTCCGCGTTTTTCCGGTGGTGACCAGTTCTTTGCCGGCGAGGCCGCCGGTCTTCAGGATCCGCTCTGGGGATTCGGAGTTCGCAATGCGATGACATCCGGCTTTCTCGCCGCCCAAGGCCTGCTGAATCAGTTGGACTACGAGGCGGTGGCGGAGTCCCGGTTTACGCCCTTGGTTCGGGCCGGGGTGGTGAATCGTTGGGCGTGGGAAACGCTGGGGCACGCCGGTTATCGAGCCATCCTCGCAACCGCTTCGCGAAGTCGCAATTTGCAGAACTACCTGCATGGGCTTTGTGCGCCTTCCGCCCTGAATCGGCTTGTCTTTCCAATGGCTCGACGCATTCTCGATCAACGTTCGAAAGCAGCCGAGCCAAGCCCGAACTTTTCATCCAACCAACATTCGCCCGAACTCTTGAATCATCCATGAAACTTCAGACCTCGCCCCTTTTCCGCGTCCCGCAGCCCGAATTCGAAGTCAAAGAAGACTTTCACTACGAGGGGAAACTCGACACTTGGGTCATCCTTCGGGAAGTCGATAAGGAAACGCTTCGAGAGTGTTTGCCCGACTTTGTAGGGTTGATGCCGAATGAATCCATTCCGGAAGCGATTCGGCCGGACGAGGATTTCCACCCCGTGCTGTTTCTTTGCGGCAACTATCACGGCGTCAGCCCGGTTCCTGACATTCCGGTGCTGCCCCGGAATTTGAATTACCTCGAAGCGGCCTGTGTCATTCCGTATGCGCGCGGCTGTGGAGATGAACCCCGCAATTACCCAGTTTCGCTCTATCTCAAGGATCCCCGCGGCGTGTTGTTGGGTTGGGTTGGAGCGATCAACAAGTACTTCGCCAATCTCGTGATGAGCCGGAAAGGGTTTATGATCGATGAGCTGTTCGATTTTCCGGGAACGCCCCTGGTCAAGCTGACAGAACGGAAGCGGCGCAAGCTGGGGCCGGAGGCAAAACCGCGGATCGACGCAATCCGCGAGGTTTTCACCCATCCGGTGCTCGGCTCCTACACGGACTCCATCAAGAAGAGTTTCGGACTCAAAGACGTGATCGAAGTGACGTTTGTGCGCGTCTGCGAGGATCTTCACTACGACCTGGGCAACAAGATCAAGGCGACCGATGTGGAGCTTTATGTCGATCGCAAATTCGACCCTCCCATTGGGGAAAGCGGACTGATTCCCGGTATCGACAAAGACAAGTTTGGCGCATTTTGGGTTCAAGGCTGCCAGTGGAGCCTCCATCCTCCGCATCTTTGTAAGTGACCGCAGACTTGAAATCTGCCCGTCAATCAGGTCCAGTGTGAGGACTGATGATTTGTCACGAGCGAAAGTTAATCGGGATCCACATTCCGCGGACGGGAATGACCTCGATGGAGAAGGCCTTGTTTGGACGCGATTTCTGGAAAATTGACGCGGAAGCCAAGCACCTGCGTGCTTCCCATGCCCGGAAACGCTATGCGGAATACTGGGATGAGTACTTTAAGTTCGGGTTTGTGAGGAACCCCTATGATCGCATGGTTTCCATGCGCAAGTTCAAGGATCGCCTCATGCCGGACAGCACGTTTCGCGACTTCGTGGCCAACATCACTTCGCTCCAGAAAGCGTATCATGATTACTGGTTGGATGAAGAACTCGACTTCGTCGGTCGCTTCGAAAATCTGCAGGACGGGTGGGTGGAAATCAAGAATCGCCTCGGTCTCGACCTCGACCTTCCGCATACCGGGAAAAGCAAGCGCAACCGGGATTACCGCTCCTACTTTGATGAAGAGAGCAAGGCTCTCGTCGATGCGGTTCATCAACGAGATCTCGAAATCTACGGCTACAAGTTTTAGCGTAGCTGAGCCTCAGAGATCGACTCGCTGACCCGTCTTCGCGCTTTCGTACATGGCGCAAATCAAGGCGACGGCGCGTCGGGCTTCCTGACCGGAAACGGAAGGCTCTCGTCCTTCCTGAATCGCACTGACCACGTCTTCGAAATTGCGTTGGTGTCCGGTGAAATTGATCGCGTTGGGATCGTTCGCTCCCATTCCCGCGACTTCCGCCCCCTGCATCATCGTCGCTTTCACTTCGTCATCCTGAGGTGCTGGATCCTTGAAATCCCAGGTCCGGAATTGTTCGTCGGCAAGAAAAACCGAACCCTTCTCACCACAGAGATGAACCTCGGCGGGATGTCCGGTTGAAGACCAGCAGGAGGTCGCGCACTGAATCACCCCACGGGCGCCATTCACAAACTCCAGAATCGCGACCCCAGTATCCTCGACCTCAATGCCGGTATGGGTGAGGCAGCCGGTGCTCGCGGAAACGCACTTCACGTCTCCGGCGAGGTAGAGCAACTGATCGATCGTGTGGATGCCCTGGTTCATGAACGCCCCACCGCCGTCGAGTGCCCAGGTTCCGCGCCAGGCGCCGCTGTCGTAATACGCCTGATCGCGATACCATTTCACATAGGCATCACACATCGTCAGCTTGCCAAAACGCCCGTCATCGACCGCCTTTTTGAACGCCTCCATCGCGGGATGAAAGCGTCGGTTGAAGATTCCCGAAACCGTCACGCCCGTCTCTTTCGCCGCCGCCAGCATCGTATCGATCCGCTCGGGAGTCACCTCGAGTGGTTTCTCCACAATCACGTGCTTCCCGGCCTTCGCCGCGGCCACAGCTGGCTCAAGATGCGCGCCGGACGGCGTCGCAATCGTCACGATATCCAACTCCGGATCGCCGAGAAACGCATCCAGATCGCTAAACGCCTTCACACCGTGTTCCTGAGCCGTCGCTTCCGCCTTTTCCGCGTTCCGTCCATACACAGAGAGCAACTCTCCACCCTCCATTGCCTGGATCGCCTTGGCGTGGAAGTTGGCAATCATGCCAGCACCGATGATTCCGAATTTCATGATGCAGTTTTCCGGTTGGAAGGTTGCGGTTTCAAGCAGTTTCCAAAGTTGAATCGGATCTTGTCGGTCCACGAAAGATCCGTCATCATTGCAGAATGACCTTGGGAGATTGGAAACGATGGATGGTGATCGTGATGTATTTTGGGTCCATAACGGTTACACGCGCAGATGACAGGATGGTTCGGCAGACCTTGGATCTGGATGAGGTTTTGCCGAAAGGAGCAACTACCATTTGGACGCCGGGATTTCAACGTTGTTGGGATGAAGTTCGCGGGATGTTCAATCTGAAGAAGATCGATTTGGTGACCCCAACCTCAGAAGTATTGGATGCTTTCGAGTGGGACGCGAATGCAACCATACCAATTGGAACTTCAATTTCGGTCGTTGGAGGGAAAGGTCCGGAATTCGCGCGAACCGCAAATCGAATTATCGATCAAGCCTTTGGGCCGGGAACTCCAAAACTTAATCCTAAGGATTGGAATGTGCCGATGGCGCAAGGAATTTGCTGTCTCACCGTGATGAAGCAAAGCGTTGAGTTCGAGCTTCCTTTTCGCGAGTATGCACCAGGACCTGCTCCGTTTAAGTTTACTGATGGTCGCGAGGAGTCGGTCCGATATTTTGGTTCGTATGGATCTCTAAAACCTCAATATGCGGGCGCGGGATGGGTTCTTGCCTATGAACCGGGTGAGCTGATCGCAGTGAGGTTGAGGCTCAAAGAAGCCGATCAATCGATGTTCTTGGTGATGGATTCTCGGATCGATTCTATAGCCCGAGCGATCGATTTGGTTCGGAAATTGGGTGGCAATGCCAAGAAGCCTGAATCTCGTTTGGACGGCGATGATACGTTGCTGGTTCCCTATTTAGCTCTGGCAAATCAGGCGAATTTTCTCCCATTGCTTAACGGAGGGTTTCGTGGGCCTGGAGATCCGTATGATCACCGTTTTCATGCGGCCTTGCAGTTGGTTGAGCTTGAACTCAATGAATCAGGAGCGGAAATGGAAACTCGGTCGTTTCTTGTTCCTCCCGGTTTTCTTGGTGGACCAGGTAAGCTTGGAAAGGGGGAGCCAAGGAAGTTGGTCTTCGACCATCCATTTTTCCTCCTACTTTGGAAGAAAGGTGGAAGCCATCCCTACTTGGCGACCTATGTTGGGGGAGGTGGGCTGGTGATGAAGCCGAATTAGTCGCTTCTATTTCGCTAACTCCTTCGGCGGCAAAAAGAGATCAGGCAGCTGCACGGACAGCTCCGGAAACACCAAAGAAGCCACCGTTGTCGATCCTTCGAACGTTTTGATGGATTCGTAGTGGTCGGAGGAAGGCTTTGTATACACCTCGATGGCTTTGGTCTTCGGCATCACGATCCAATATTCCGTGACGCCGGCCGCTGCATAAATCTCGGCCTTTTTGCGGTCGATCTCCAAGGAGCTGATCGCGACCTCAATCACCAGTTCAGCGGTTGTCGGGTGGGAATCGAAAAAGTCGTTCTCACTCCCTTTGCAAACGGCCAGGTCAGGTTCGGGCTCGGAATCAGTTGTCGTGATTGGCCCTTCTGACCGAATGCAATATCCGTCGAGGCTCAATGCGTTCAGCATCCCCAGAAGCCTCTGAAAAATCGCGTAGTGGAGAGGTGATTTGGACATCTTGTCGAAAAGAACTCCCTGCAACAGTTCCACCTGTTCATCGATCAAACCGAGATTTCCCGCTTCGTGATAAAACGCAACGGAGATCGGGTGAACGTGCTTTCCAAGCGCGGCTCCTTTTAAAATTCGGGCCATTCTGGAAACTAACGGACTTCTGAGCTCAAAGCAATCGAGATGAATCTACGCCGACTTCTTGTTCTTCGAAAGGAAGCCGATGAGCCCGATGACGAAAAGTGCGACCAAAACGGCGATGCCGACCTGGCCCCAGAACCCTTTGCTGGAGAGGACCCAGACAGAGCCCATCGTCGCCACAAGCGTCGAAATCGTCATGAGCACATCCCAGGCGATCTTGGAGCCCGCCTTGGGCATGTTCGATCCCAGGACTTTCTTGCTGTTCATGAGCAGGAGGAAGGTGAAGTAGGCGATCGGCAGCATGCTGAAGCCAATGACGGAGGTCGGAATGGCGAGCGCGGCTTTGGCATTGGCGTTGCCCCAGAGGAACGGCCCCATGAACCCGGCAATTCCGGCGACGAGACAACCGGTCAGGTGAATCGCGCGATTTCCGGGTTTGCCGAGCATCTCGCAGAAGGTGAAGCCGTTGATCAGCATCAAAATGATGATGGTGGAAAGCGCCATTCCCAAAACACCGATTCCAAAGACGACCTGAGCAACCGCCTTCCCGGTCAAGGGCTCCAGAGCGCTTGCCAGTTTGAAGTTGTCGCGGCGAACCAGCATCGCGGCCATCTGCTTGTCGGCGAGAGGCAGATTGGCCCGCACCTGATCAAGTTCCTCGGCGGAAAGCGCGCCGATGGCTTTGCCGGCGAGGACCGCCTTGATTTCGCTATCGCTGGCGCCTTTGCGGTCTTTTCGGATCTCTGCAAGTTCGTCAGCCGAAAGCATGCCGAACGCTTTCTCACCAAGCTCAGCCTTGATTCGGCCATCGGCGATCCCGTTGAATCCGTTCGCCATGGCGGCCTGGACATTTCCGGATTCGTCGAGAACGTCGTCATACTTGGTGTGAAACTGGGACGCGGCGGCGATCACCACGCAGCCCGTGGCGAGCACGAAAGGAACGATCAAACCAATCGACAGGTCGACAATCGCAAGCGGACGATGCTCGGTTCCCCATTTCTTTTTCAGCATGGAGTAGGGGAGGAGGAAGGTCATGTTGATCCCGACGGCAGTGCCGAAGGCGGTGATCATGATGTCGCGTTGGTCCGCGTTGATCTTGTTCGTCCAGTAGGAGGCAAAGTCGCCCGTTGCGGCGATAAACTCGTTGTAGGTCGGAGCCGGACTGCTGAAGAGTCCGAAATTCGGAATCATCCCTTTGAAAACGGCAGCCCAATCGAGAACCCCCGAGGAGGAAAGCGCGACGACGACGCCGAAGAACGAAATGACCACAATCCCGACCAAAACCTTCAGAATCAGCTCAAAGAGCGCAATTCCCTTGCTCCCGCTTTCATACGAAAAGTTCACGGCAAACGCGACTCCGAGGAGGACGAAGCAGATGAGGGCCGTGGGTAGCTCGAAGCCCAGGTTTTGCTGAATCGCGGCCGTCCCCAGGGCAAATTGCGGCATGCACCAAACGATGTTGGCCATGGTCGCGGCAATGAGCCAGGCCCAACCCAGGACCGGCGAAACATGCTCGTTAATTGCTCCAAACGGCCGTTGGCCCGTGCTCAGCGTCACGTAGGAAATCGCGCTCAGCATCACCACACCCAGGATCATCGCCAACGGCTGGATCCACATCATGTTGTAACCCATGAACACGCCCAAATACATCGCACCTGCCAGCGAACCGCCCCCGAGGGTGATGGCGCCTTGGAGCCAGCCGGGGCCAGACTTCTTGGTGTAATACCCGAGACGGTTCAAAAACGGCTTTTGATTGATCTCGGCAAGTTCGGCGCGCTCTTGCGCTAGTTTATCAGAGTCCATGGGATTTTCAGGTGTGTGCGTAACAGTCGGGCGATTGTAGGGAAGCCTAGGGTGCCGTCAAGCTTCCCACGTGCCAGATTTACGTGATTTTCCACGTCCCACGAAAAACGTGAACCTTCTCAAGCCCGAATTGCGGAAATTCCGATCAATACTGAGCCAAAATCGGGTCGAGGCTAACCCCGCGCTTCGCCACAATCAGCGATGTTTGCTTGTAACCAACTCCGAATGGCAGTGGCTTTACCCGAAACTGTCCGCTGCTGTATCCGCTCGCGAGTTCCGGCTGATAGTGTTCGCGAAAAATGTCGAGCGTCCCGGAATACTGGCCGTAAAGCCGAACGTTATAGCCGCTTTGCGCAATCGCGTTGAACGGAATGCCCGATGGATCCTGAACCACCGCGTAGCTCCGGCTCAAAATGGCGTTTCGAATGTTCGAGAAGCTGTTGCGATGCATCAGATACGACGCGCTCTTCAAAAACGTGGTCGGAGCACCCACGCTCGTCACAAAACTGAGAAAGTTGCTGTTGGCGGAAATCCCGCTGTTGGAGAGATCCTTTTGAAAGTAGTAGACGCTCTTCGTTCCGCCGCTCGGCCCGGTCGCCAGAATGTGGAATCCCGGAGCCGGGCTGCTCAATTTGTTCACCGACTGGATCCGATGCCCGGTCCGTGCCATGAACGTCATCACGATCGGGAGCGTTCCGTTGATGCTCGTCCGCGAGAGGTCGGCCCGCATGTCTTTCGTGATGAAGTAGCTGAAATTCGTCGCTGAACTCATCGACGCCTTCAAATTGTTCAAGCTCGGTGTCAAATCTCCGCCTGAAAGCGTCGCGATATCCGGCACGGAACCAACCGGCTCCAAGCCAACGAGGACATAACGACTCGCCCGCGGAAAGAAGGTGTGTGCGTAGAGGTAGTCCGGGCCGCCAAACGGATAGAAGACGTTGCGATTGCTCACATCACCTAACTCGGAACCTTGCCAGCTCATGATGGATGACTGGCGGGACCGCGCGAAATAATCGAACATCTTGTCCATGCTGGCATGGTGTTGTTGCCACGCGGAGGTCCGGCGTTGGTCTGCGAGCGGAGAATTGATTCCCCCCGGCATGCCGGCCAGAAACCGTGCCGTGTCGTTGATGTGATCGTAGTTCTTGGCGGAATAACTCGTACCGAGATCGACGATGTGTTTCTGTTTCTTGGCTTTCTTGCCGAACGCTGCAGGCTTGGAGAAACCGCCTTGGGCCTGGGAAGCATTCTTGCATTGGGTCAGCCCCAAAACCGAGACGAGAACGAGGAGAGTGTACGCAAATTTCATGGATCGTTTCGTGAGCGGAAGGATAATCGGATTTTGAAAGTTATGAAAGGTCTAAAACCTTCGAAAATTAGGCTGATTTATGATGGCATTGTCTCAGATTCTGCCGTTCCTAAGCCTATGAGCCCCGAGCCCAAAATCTCCCTCCTCACCGCTATCGCGATCGTCGTTGCAAATATGGTTGGCGTTGGCGTGTTCACCAGCCTGGGATTTCAAGTGGTCGACATTCCATCCGGCTTTCCGATTCTCCTTCTCTGGCTCATTGGTGGTGTGCTTTCCTTTTGCGGGGCCGTCTGCTACGGCGAACTCGCGGCGATGATGCCCCGCAGCGGTGGCGAATATCATCTCCTTTCCGAAGGCTATCATCCCCTGCTCGGATTCCTGAGCGGTTGGATCTCGGTCACGGTCGGGTTTGGCGCGCCGATCGCCGCCGCCGGCCTCGCCTTTGGAGAATACATGGGCGCCATCACCGGTGTCGGTCGGGGAGAACTCTACGCCGCGATTCTCGTGATTCTCGTCACGCTGGTGCACCTGCGTGGGGTCCGCACGGCAAGCCAGTTTCAGATTGCGTTCACCAGTGGCAAGGTTCTCCTCATTCTCCTGCTGAGCTTCTTCGCCTTCGTGATTGGAAAAGGCCAGGGTGTCAGTTTACTTCCCCAACCGGGAGACTTGGAATTGATCTTTCAACCTGCGTTCGCCATTTCCTTGTTCTGGGTCATGTATGCCTATAGCGGGTGGAATGCGGCGGCCTATGTCGCGGGCGAAGTGCGCAATCCCGGGCGCAATGTTCCGCTTGCGTTGGTCGTGGGGACTGGTGTCGTCACGCTCTTATATATCATGCTCAACGCGGCGTTTCTCCACGTCACGCCGGTCGAGGAGATGAAGCTTCAGGAGGAAGTGGGGCTCATTGCCGCAACGCATATCTTTGGTGAGCAAGGCGGGAAGGTCATGGGATTGCTCATCAGCTTTGGTCTCGTCTCAACCATCAGTTCCATGATCTGGGCCGGTCCGCGCGTGACCCAGGTCATGGCCGAGGACTATCGCCTGTTCGGCTTTCTCTCGGTCAAGAATCGTTTCGGTTCACCAGGTTGGGCCATTCTGCTTCAGTCAGCCATCGTCCTGATTCTTCTTGTTACCAGCACGTTCGAAAGCCTCATCTATTATATACAGGCGCTCCTTTTTGTCTCTTCGTTCCTTGTCGTGCTTGCCGTCTTTGTCCTGCGCGTTCGCCGTCCCGAAGCGGATCGGCCGTATAAAACCTGGGGATACCCGGTCACGCCGATCATCTTTCTCGCGGCAACCGTATTGATGCTCGTCAAGTTTGCGTCGGAACGCCCGGGCGAAACACTCTGGGGCCTGCTGACTCTCGTTGCCGGATTTGCCGTTTACTATGTAGCGAAACGCCATCAGGCGAAACCCGCCTCATAGCTTCCAATGCGCGGGGAACGAGGTGTTGGGAAAAATCGCCCGGGCCTCTTTCAGCATCGCCAACCATTCCGAGGGTCGATACCGCTGGGAAAGGTGAAACAAAATCAGCTTCTCAACCTTGGAAGCCTTTGCCAACTTAGCGACCAGCTTGGTCGTCGTATGATGATTGCGGAGCGCCAACTCCAGATCCGTGTGATGATACTGCGCCTCACAAATGACCGTTTCGCAATCCGCCAGCCAGGTTTCCAGCCGGGCCCGGGTTTCCGCATCGAGCAGAAAGTCCGTCAGATAAGCCACGGATTCTCCCTTCGTCTCCACCAACAAATCAGCGCGGAGTGTTGCGGCGTCCAACATCTTTCCGTCGACCTCGATTTCCTCGCTCCCGTCCTTTAGCTGCCGAACCCAGGGGCCGGGTTTGAGACCCGTGCTCAGAAGTTTTTCGGGATCAATATTGCTCCGCGTTTTCTCCCGAACCAGGTAACCGAGCGATGGGCCATGATGCTTCATTTGAATCGCTTTCACCGTAAAATCCGGATCATCCAGAATTACTCCATCCGTGATCGGGCGAGAGGGAGATTTCTCCGCGGTGGCAAACGCTTCAGCCGTCCGGAATCGACTTCGTTCGACCCTTCCGGGAACCACCTCGTTTACATCCCAGATCCCGGATTGATCCGCGTGGAGATTCCACCAGAAGCCTCGAAACCGATGATGCATGATTTCGATCGTTCGCGCCGGTCCCCAGATCTCGATCGGCTTCGTCTCCCGGTTGAAATTCGCCCGAAAAAACGCGTCGAATCCCGAGATGTGATCCATGTGAAAGTGGGAAAACAACAGGTGATCGATCTCCTTCACCTCCGACGAACCAAACCGCGTTAACACTCCCTGCCCGCAATCAAAGAGCAGGCTGACGATGCGTTGACCGGTATCCAAGCGGACCCAAAGCGCGTTGTCGCGCCCGGGATTGCCGAGAACCTGAATGTGAAGACTCATAAACGTTGGAAAAGCCGCATGGTAGCCCAACTTCACCCTTGGCTCCACCCTCGTCCCCATCTCAATTTGGCCGTCCGCTCTCCAGCATGACACAGGTGAATCTGGACACCGCCTGCCTTCCAATCCACCTTCCGACCGTGAAGATCGACATCACCACTCCCGCGCTCCTCTTTCCCGCCATCTCCCTGCTCTTCCTCTCCTACACCAACCGCTTTCTCCACCTCGCCGCCCTCATCCGCCAGCTTCACCAGGACTGGATCGACCGCGGCTGCGAGCACCTCAAGCGCCAGATCGACAACCTGCGTCTCCGTCTGCGCCTGATCCGCTGGATGCAATGGCTCGGCGCCGTCAGCCTCCTCCTCTGCGTCACCTCCATGATCTCCATCCTCCTCAACGCCGAAATCCTCGCCACGATCAACTTCGGCCTCGCCCTCTTCCTCATGGCCCTCTCCCTCGCCGCCCTCGTCATCGAAATCTGGCACTCCGGCGGTGCGCTCAGGATCTTGATGGAGGAGGTGGAGAAGGGAGGCTGAGCAGAACGGATGCGAGAGTGAAGGGTTGATTCGGTCCGGTCGTAGCGGAATTTGCAAAAATTCCGACATCGCATGGTAGCGCGGGTGATCGGAAGATTTGGCATCTTCCGCTACGGGCTTCTCCTATTCGGGAGAATCTTCAGGCGCTTCAGGGTTGGAAGTCTCCTCAGGTGGCGAGAGGGCGGATTCCGGCACGGGCGCGAGCGATTCGCGGATCATCTGCAGGATGTCGCGCGTCTTTTTGAGCGATTCCTGGTAGGCGGCGTGGTCCGGATGCGCCTCCACCAGCTTGGCGAGCAGGGCTTCGGCAGACTCCAGACTCGCGAGGCTGGCGGCGCCGTCGATCCCGGCTTGGACGATGGCGAGTTGTTGAAAGCTGTCGGACGCGGCGAAGGCGATGTCGCGGTTGCCGGGATCCTGCTCGGCCAAGCCGGAGCGAAGTTCCGCTGCCTGGCCGAGCGCTTCGAGGGCCGCTTCGCTTTGCTTGGCGAATTTGTGGCTCAAGCCGAGCGCGTGGAGCGTTCCGGCGAGTGCGGTCCGGGCGTCGATGGATTGGGGATCTTCAGCGAGGAGCTCGCGGCGCAACGGGGCGGCGGCTCCATAGGCTTCGAGCATCCCTTCGAGGTTGCGGTTTGCGGCCGAGGCGTCACCGACGCGTTCCAGGGCATAGGCGTGATCGGTTTTGCGTGCCGTGGAATCCCCGAGAAGGGTTCGCAAATCTCCACGCAGCGCCGCTTGTTCCCGGGCGATGGCGAGCATGCCCGGTGCGTCATTCCGTTGCGACGCGGTGCCATAACCGGCGTCGAGCATGGAGAGGTAGGTGTTCTTGAGCCCGACGTTGGTGGGATCGGCGGCGATGGAATTCTTGGTCAGCGCGATCCCTTCATTCGTGAATTCAGCCGCCCGGTCCAGATCCCCGACGGTTTGAAGCGCCTGAGCGCCAAGCACGAGACGAAGCGAAAGATTGTTCTGCAATTCGGCGTTCCCCGGGTCGATCTCGGCGAGCTCACGCGTCAGGGCGATGGATTCAAGGTAGGAGGAGACGGCCCCGGGAGCGTTGCCGGAATCCAGTCGAAGCTGAGCCAGTTTGGTCAACGAGGTAGCGAGCGTGGTTCGCGCGGTGAGACTGCCGGGATGGATCTCAACCCAGGTTCGCCCCTGGTCGATGGCGCGTTCCAGAGTGGCGAGCGCGGCTTCCCGATCCTGGTCGAGAGCTTGCGCCCCACCCAGAAGATCGAGCGAAACGATCAGGTTGGTGACGTGAATCTCGTCGTCCGGCGCTTCATTGCGGTTCGCTTCGAAGAGCGGTACGGCTTCCTCGAGCAAGGGTCGAGCGGCGGCGCCGTCCTGATTCGCGAGCTTGGCCATCGCCATCTCGTAGAGTGCCCGTCCATAGAGATGCCGAATGTGGAGGTCGGTGTCGTCTCGATCGTGGTAGCTGGCGCGAGCGATGGAAAGTGCGCCCTCCAAATGCTTCATGCCGGTCGTCTCGTCGCCCTGGGCCAGCGCGGCCTGACCCGCGGTCATCAGCGCCTGAGTGTAGTGGCCGGGAATGCCTTCGCCGCGTTCGACGAGGGAAGCCATCTGTTCGATCGCGGTCTCGGCATAACGCCGTTGCGCAGCCACGTCACCGGTTCGCTTCGCGACCGAGGCGAAGCTGAGCAGCAACTGGGCGCGTCGCCGTTCGAGTTCCGGATCTTTCGCCCCCGCTGCAAAGAGACGCTCGAAGCGTTCCTCGGCGAAGGTCAGCATTTCCTCGACGGCCTCCGTGGGAACCTGATAGGTGCGCGATAAATCGCCTGCCTTATCGACAACTCCCGCACCGATGTCGATCGCCTCCAGCGCCATCTTTTCGGCCCGATCGCGTTGTTGAATCGCAAGATAGGCGCTGACGGAAGCGGCGATCGCGAGAAGGGCGAAGAGCGTGACGAGAGCCGAACGCAGCCGGGCGCGGCGGCGTTGCGCAGCTGCTTCCCGATCCCGGAGTTCGCCGAGATCCACATTGAGAATGCCGGCGACGAGTTTGAGAAAGCCGATGTCCTGGCCGTCTCCCTGCGGGCGAAAATCGGCAGCCAACGGCGGAAGATCCTGCAAGGCGGGAGGGAAGACGGCTTCCGGTTCGCCTTCCAGAATGACGGCGAGAACGGCGTCGCGTCCCCGGGTTTGGATGACGTGCTCAATCTCGGCATTGACCCATTTGGAGGCGGCAGCTTCGGGACTGCAACACACGATGAGCCACTGGGATTCGTCCAGGTTTTCGGTGAGCTCGCCCTTCAGTTCCGAGGAGGCGGCCAACTCTTCCTTGTCGCGAAAGAATCTTCCAAGCGTCTTTTTCGCGACCGAGCGAAGACTTTTCGGAATCTGATAGCGTTCGAGGCGGCGATGCAGCTTTTTGGCTTCCTTGGCGTCCCGGCGGCTGTAGCTGAGGAATCCGCGGAATTTAAACGGTGATTTTTCTGACATGAGGGAAGGTTGGGAAGGAGAGGAGGTGGGTTAGGGCGCGTTCCAAATCTGACGAATGACCGCTTCATCGCCGAAGCCGTCCGGACAAGTGTCGCTCGCGAGGTTGGCGTGATACATCCGTCGTCGATCGACCGGCGCGGCGAGAATGCGCCGTGTTGGCATTTGAAGAAAGCCGGGAGAATCCAGGTTTGCGATCCAGTCGTTGGCATAACGCAAAAACTCAGCGCGATGTTCCGGAGTTTGGTGGGCAAACCAGGACATCTCATCGTAACCCCAAACCCAGATGCCGCCGACGCTCTCACCGCCCCGACCACTGTATCCGTAGTTGTCGAATTCGACGAGGTAGGGGAGGGAATCGCACTTCCATCCGCTCGGTGCGATGCCGCCCAGGCTGCGTCCGAAGATATCGCCCCGGGTTTGGTCGGAGAGACGAACCTGCATCGGCTTGCCAGGCACTTCACGAAGCCGCATCGGGTAGGAGTGAAAGTCGAAAAGCAGTTGCTCCTGCTCTGAGATGCCGTGGGTGTGGGCATCGCAAACCACGTAGTGGCGCCGGGCGTTTTCTTTGGCGTAGTTGCGGACTCTCGTGAGCAGATCGATCCAGTGCCGATGTGACGGATCGGCGTTGTCCATGAGCTGGACTTGTCCAAAGTGGATCGCCTCAATCCCGCAATCGATGTAGCGGCGCGCGCGGTAATAGAACCAAAGCCGGGTTTCGAGTTTGCTCATGTCAGGGACCGAGGCCCCGCCGCGCCAGTGATTGTGAAACTGGCCCTGGTCGAAGAGCATGGCGTCGTAGCTGAAGTTGCGGGTCTCGATCGGCAGATCGAGCTCGGTGAAAGCCCAGGCGGGAATTTCAATCCGATTGACGCCTTTCTCCACGACCTCGAAGATCGCCGCCTGGATGATGATCTCGGGATCACCTTCGTGAATCTCGCGCGCGGCATCGGCGGCGGCTTGAAAGTGGGTTTCGTTGTTTCTGGGCAAATCCCAGACGAAAGCGGCACGACCGATGAACTTGGCTCCGAGGTCGAGAATCATTCGGAGGTCGTCCTTGAAATATCGAGTGGTGGGATCGGCGCTACTGGCACAAAGGCCGGCATGGGTGACGGCGCGGGAGAGGT
>TARA_R110002096_G_scaffold379_17_pt1 | contig 28375 bp, 34 predicted proteins | sample TARA_R110002096 | Tara Oceans TARA_R110002096 (sample SAMEA4397295) | marine metagenome | biome: Polar Biome; feature: [DCM] deep chlorophyll maximum layer (ENVO:01000326); material: water (ENVO:00002006), including particulate matter (ENVO:01000060) such as... | depth 35 m
CTATTAAGCGTAGCAAAGCGAATGTCTTCCTCAGCGCTGCCAAATAAAATGGCTTGTTGAATAGGCTCGGGGTAGGAATCGAATGCCGCTTCGGGGTCAAATTTATAGTGTTTCGCTAGCGACAAGATCATTTGGTAATAATACATATTGCGCTTATCCCATCCGCGCACAGCGCCGCCTGCAAGACTAATGGAGGGACTATGGATTACTTGTGCAGGGTTGATGTATTGTTTGATTCCAAGGCCGTCGCAGCTTGAACAAGCCCCTTTTGGGCTATTAAATGAGAAGCTGCGAGGCTCAAGTTCACTGATGCTATAGCCGCATTGTGGGCAGGCAAAGCGGGCAGAAAAAAGAACTTCTTCATCATCGTCGATACTGCTGATAACGGCGATGCCTTCGGCCAGTTTTAACGCCGTTTCAAAAGACTCTGCCAATCGGACTGCCAGTTCGTCGTTAATTTTAAAACGATCGACAACCACTTCGATGGTGTGCTTCTTTTTTAGCTCTAATACCGGGGCATCGTCTAATTCGACCACGTTGCCATCAATTCGCGCGCGAATAAAACCCTGATTACGCAGGTCGTTTAAAATATTAAAGTGTTCGCCTTTACGCTCTTGAACGACAGGGGCTAACAACATCCAGCGTTTGTCTGGGTTGAGGGCGAGTACCGAATCGACCATTTGGCTAATGGTTTGTGCTTCTAATGAGGTGCCGTGGTCGGGGCACTGCGGAATACCGGTACGAGCAAACAGCAGGCGTAGGTAATCGTAGATTTCGGTGATCGTCCCTACTGTCGAACGCGGGTTATGCGAAGTGGATTTTTGTTCGATAGAAATGGCGGGTGATAAACCTTCGATGTGGTCGACATCGGGCTTTTCCATTACCGATAAAAACTGACGCGCATAGGCCGATAAAGACTCAACATAACGGCGCTGACCTTCAGCGTAGATGGTGTCAAAGGCTAATGATGACTTGCCCGAACCGGATAAGCCGGTGATGACAATCAGCTTGTCACGGGGTAAATCCAGGTCAATATCTTTTAAGTTGTGGGTTCTGGCCCCACGAATTTGAATGCTATCCATCTAACTGTCTAATTTGCTCGCTAAACCTGTTAATATACCCCCCTTTTCACAGGCTGGGCAAAGTAATTATGGCTGATTCTTCTAGCCAATCATTGATGAGCGATCGAGAAAAAAAGGCGAGCTTGGGTTTAGCCGGTATTTTTTCGATGCGCATGTTGGGTTTGTTTATGATTTTGCCGGTGATGTCGCTGTATGCCGAAAACCTCGATGGTGTGACGCCTTTATTGTTAGGTTTGGCGATCAGCGTTTATGGCTTAACTCAGGCTTTATTACAAATTCCTTTTGGATTATTGTCGGACCGTTTTGGACGTAAAAAAATCATTACGATAGGTCTACTGCTGTTTGTATTGGGTAGTGTCGTTGCCGCTTTATCGACGACTATCGTCGGTATTATTATAGGTCGGGCCTTGCAAGGGAGTGGAGCAGTAGCGGCGGCGGTCATGGCCTTGGCGGCCGATCTCACGTCGGAACAAAATCGCACAAAAATCATGGCCTCCATCGGCATAAGTATCGGTATCTCATTCGGTGTTGCTATGGTGATTGGACCTTTATTGGCATCGGTTGTTGGGCTGCAGGGTATTTTTTGGTTTACTGCCGGCTTGGCGCTTATGGGTATTGTTATTCTGTTTAAGGTGGTGCCGCAACCTACGACGGTGTCGGTGCACAAGGACGCAGAACCGGTGCCCGCCTTAATGGGTAAAGTACTAAAAGACAGTCAATTATTACGTTTAGATTTTGGTATCTTCTGTTTGCATTTAGTGATGACGGCGATGTTCGTGGTATTGCCTCTATTTATGCGTGGCAAGTTGGCGATAGCGGCAGAAGATCATTGGTTGGTGTATTTGCCGGTGTTGGGCTTGTCGGTTATAGCAATGATACCGTTCATCATTTTGGCTGAAAAAAAACGACAAATGAAAACGGTTTTTGTCGGCGCAGTCGCGACCTTATCCATGGCTTGTTTTGGCCTGTATTTATTTGCGGACACGTTGTGGGGACTGGTAGCGGCGTTGTTTGTGTTTTTTACCGCATTTAATTTACTGGAAGCCAGTTTACCGTCGTTGATTTCTAAAATTGCCTTTGCTGGTGGTAAGGGAACGGCAATGGGCGTGTACTCAAGTGCACAATTTTTTGGTGCCTTTTGTGGCGGCTTATGCGGTGGTCTAATTTGGGATGCGTTTGGTTTATCCGAGGTATTCTTGTTTTGTGCCTTGGTGCTTGTACTTTGGTTGCTGGTAGCCTTTAGCATGAAGGCGCCACGGCATATGACGAGTTTACTCAAACATATAGAGCTGGAAACTACTGCACAAGCAAAAGAAATTACTGATAAGCTATTAGCGGTAAGGGGGGTGCTTGACGTGGGTGTTTCGCTAGATGACTCAACGGCTTATTTAAAAGTGGACACTGAGCTATTGGACCAGCAAGCACTGGATGCTATTATTCCCTCATCATAAAACGAGCCCATAGGGCCTAATAAAATCGGAGCATGACATGGCAAGTAGAGGCGTAAATAAAGTAATTTTGGTGGGTAATTTGGGCAAAGACCCTGATATTCGTTATATGCCGAATGGCGCAGCGGTAACGAGTATAACCGTAGCGACATCAGACAGCTGGAAAGATAAATCAACAGGTCAGCCAGTAGAAAAAACCGAATGGCACAATGTGGTTTTTTATAGAAAGCTGGCGGAAATAGCCGGTCAGTATCTAAAGAAAGGCTCCAAGGTGTATATCGAAGGCTCGTTAAAAACCAGTAAATGGCAAGATAAAGAAACCGGTAATGATCGCTATAAAACCGAGATCGTGGCTAATGAAATGCAAATGCTAGACAGCCGAGGTGGTGGTTCAACTGAATTTTCGCCGTCTTCATCACAAGGGACAAACGATAATTTTAAAGGGGCGCCCGCGCAACCGTCTGCTGCGATGGATGATTTTGATGATGATATTCCGTTTTGACCTACACATAACTATAAATAGTTGATTATATGAATAGATAGCCTTGTTTTTACAGGGCTTTTTATTGCCAGCACGAAAATAAATGTTGACACAAGTTGTTCAATTATATATACATAGAATAATGTTGATAATAAGGAGCAAGGATGTCATCTATTCGACATATGATTTTAGGTAACGGAGAGCGCTTTTCTTTATTGGTGGATAAAGGGGGAGTGCCTGATTTTTGGGTCACTTTATTTATTACCGAGAGGGTGTCTGAAATCTGACTTCGGTAGACATTCCGATAATCATCCTAACATACGACTTTTAAGCTGCTCATAGGGCGTTTTACCCATGTGTGCAGCATGAGGCCGGAGGAAGTTATAATAGTCCTCCCACTGAGCTAATTTTTTGTGTAGATTCACATCATCGGTGTAGTCGAGCATTTGATAAAATTCACGTTTATCGGTTAAGTGAGAACGCTCAACTTTACCATTTAAACGCGGCGTTCCAAGCTTGATATAGGCATGCTCCATCCCTAGGTCCTTAATGTGCCAATGAAACTTTGTTTGAAATTCATGGCCATTATCAGTACGTATCATTTTTATTCTGAATGGGAATTTTGACACCACATGATTAACAAAATCTATTGAGCTAGCTTGAGTGTGCTTTTCGTAAATTTTAAGCGCTCTAATACGCGTGCAATCATCAATGGCGGTATATTGGAATTTTTTAAGGCGCTTTCCCTGTTTATCGATAAAAAATAAGAATTTGACATCAACCTGAACATGGTGCCCTGGAACTTTCTTTTCATAACGCTTAAAACTCTGACGAGACCGTTTTTTAATATTCTCTGGTAGCCTGTTAAGCTTATTCCTCAATAAAACACGGTAGCAACCGTTACGTGAGAGCTTGATGTCGTGGTAGCGTTGCAAGTGCCAAACAATCATATCAGCACCAAAATGATAGGTTTTTCTTAAATGAATGACCTTTTCTTCAATTTCTTGAGGGACACGCAATTTATGGTTTTCAGGGCAAGGCCTACTATCAATTAAGCCTTTATCTCCCTCGGCAATATAAGCCCTTTTCCATGTGTAAAATGTTTCTCGGCAAATGCCAAAATACCGGCATGTCTTCGACACATTACCTATCTCTTCGGCGTGATTTAAAACTTTTAGCTTTCTCGATATATCCCGTTGAGCTTGCTGATTCATGATCTCGACTCCTAATATGAGGTGATATTCAGTATAAACTGTCTACCAAAGTCGAGATTTTTATAGACTGATTTAGTGTGAAAGGTTAGACAGTAAATAGTTATATACCTTTAATATCAAAACTACTATTATAAGTTAGGGTTTCGGTTAGACATGGAGTAACTTTGGTTAGACATTTGAAATTAATGAGTAATAAAACCAATGAGTTACAAACTAAGCCACTTCTGATTAGAACTGGTGTTCTAAAAATACTCTATTTGTGCAATTTAGCAGTGTCATGAATCTCTTATGATGTATGTATGAGAAAATCATTATCATTTCAGAATAAGAATTTTCTAGTTGATATGGGTTTAGGCTTTATGGGTATAGTGCAAAAGTAGTAACAAAATTGTTATACGAAAATTCAAATGCGAATGGTTAGGGCAGTAGCTAATATCTTGTTGGTTGTTTAAACGTTGTATAGCTTAGTTTTATCATGATGGATTGATAAGTTTTTTTGTCATCTTTGGATAAGGACCATGTGGGTCTAGCCAGATGGAAGAAAACGAGTCTGAAAACCCTGCTTGATTTATTTTTCCTATAAATTGATCGTTAAAATAGAAATAAGTGGTTTTTTTATTATCGATATAAAACGTAATCTTATCTGCAGGTTCAACACTAGGCCATATCGCTAATAATTGTTTCGACCAATTTTTTTTCTGTTCTCCGCTAATATTGAAACGTTCCCATTGGTTGACTGTTTCATCCACAAGCTCGACGTTAGATATTTCTCTTTTGTAGGTTAATTCAAGTGACAACGGGAAGCTTCCTGCTTCGTAAGTACCACTCGGGGTTCTTAATTCAATATCATAGATATCCCAAAACCAAACACTGAAACTTGAACGACCAACAACGTTTAGTTCTTTTATAGGTAATTCGTTTGCACTAATAACGCCTGTATGTAGCAACAATAGTAATATAAAAGATTTTTTCATAAGTTCTTCAAATTATTTGATTGTTATCTTAATTAGAGGAAGTGCTGATTATGCGGTTAAAACGTTAAGTGTTGAGATAAGACAACGAACTTAATAGCTCGCATACCTATTAAATATTGGGCCGAGCACACCAGTGAAACGTAAGGGAGCATCTGTTATCGCTAAGCAAACACACCCTGATGTACCGACTATAGGTTTATGTTCATCTGAACTGTCACACATAATAAAGTCTCCTGCGTTATGTTTTCCTTTGTGGTCGTTAAAATCACCTTCAATAACATACGTAAACTCTTTACCTAAATGAGTGTGCTTGGGGATTTTGACATTAGCAGAAAACCGTAACAAACTGACCTTAAAGCTTGGGTCGTATAAATCAAGTGAAACAGATGAGATCTTTGATGAGAGTTTTTGCCACTCAAATTCATTATGATTAAAGTTGAGCAATTGGTTTAATAAAGGTCTGTTTATTTCAGCAACGGCATAATTTAGCGTATCTTCTTCACCAACATCAGTGGTAGTGATTTTTTCTCCATCAAGGTTTTTAGAACGTTGGGGAACGGTATTGTCAACGTTGGGTAATTGACCTAAATCGGTTATTAAACGTTCAAAGCTATCTTCTTCAATACTAGAACTTTCAGATATCTCAAGATTTTGACCATGATTTGATTCTAAATCTGTAATTTTTTGCCGACAAGATTGACAATTTTTTTGATGTAGAGCGATGGCTAAACTCAATGCAGGTTCAATGTTACCGTTTGAATAGTTAAATAATAACTCGTTGTCTATATGGTTGTTCATTCGTCTTGGTTCCCTAAATGGTGGCGTAAAACCTTCAATGAGCTTCTAATTCGAGATTTAATAACACCCAGTGTTAAGTCAAGTTCTTGCGCGGCTAATTGGTGGCTTTTATCCTCGTAATAGACTTTTAAAATAACGCTCTTTTGTTCGTCACTTAAATACTTAAAATTATTGCTCAACTGAATTTTGTCGTGGGCACTAACAAGCTCTTCATGAGCATCACCATCAGCTATATGAAGTTCAGAGTGGGAGTCATCAAGGTTGACCTCAATAATTCTCTTTTGCCTAAGTAAATCAATTTTTAAATTTCTAGCAATGGTAAAAATCCACGTTGAAACGTTCGCCTTGTCTGCTTGGTATGTGTTGGCTTTTTGCCAAACCCGTATGAAGACTTCATGTGTCATCTCTTCAGCATGACTTGCGTTAGCATGTTGTTTGAAGAATGTTTTTACCTTGGGGGCGAAGTAAATATACAAGGCCTTGTATGCGTCCTTATCTTGGTCAAAGGCAATCGCATGCATGTATTGTTTGCAAAGACTTGCTTGTTCCGTCTTGCTTAGTGAAGGCTCGCGCATAAAGGAGTAACTTGGTTGCCGAAGAATGTTTTGTTCAGACCAATATACTAAGTTTTCGTTTACTTGTCTTTGTGCTTGCATATACGTAGTTTAAATTCTAAGCCTCTAGTACAAACGTGTCTAAATACAAAGTGATAAGCAATTTATTGAATGATTTATAAAAACTGAATTCATCACTTTTTAAAGTCTCTACTAGCTTTTACGAAAAATAATGTAATTTAGATCAAAAAAATAATTTTTAATCCAATCGGCAATATTTTACGTACATATGATTAACTCCAATTGATTGAGGCAGTGATGAAATTATTTAGTGTGATCTTGAGTATTTGTTTCTTACTAACCGGTTGCGCAATAGATTCTGAGCAATATCGTACTAAGACGCCAAGTTTTGAATTTGAATCCTTTTTTAAAGGAAATCTATGTGCAAAAGGGTTGGTGAAATCAAGAAATGGTCAAATTAATCGAAAGTTTGCGGCTGACATTGTTGCTTATAGTTCTGCAAATCACGTTAGGTTAGAAGAGGTTTTTCTATTTGATGACGGGGAACGTCAAAACCGCGACTGGTTTTTTGATAAAACTCCTGAAGGGTGGATAGGAAAGGCGGGGGACGTAGTTGGAATTGCTAATGGAGAAGTATTTGGCGATAGCTTGCATTTAAATTATCAGTTAAAAATTAACGTTGATAAATCTGAATACATTGTAGCTATGGATGACTGGTTGACGTTAATAGATAGCTCAACGCTAATGGGTTCTACAGAAATTACAAAATGGGGTGTTAATTTGGGGCGTATTGATATCGTTATTCAGAAAAAAGATATGATCCAAAAGGATATAAATAACGTAAGAACTTGTATAGAAGATAGAGTGATATAAATGCGTTTGCTAAATCGATTGAAACCCATGCTTTTATGGTTTGATACTAAATCAAGTGTCGCCCCGAATATTAATGAAAATTCAAATAAACTGGAGTGGAGTCAGGTGACCCCGTTTGTGTTTATGCATGTAATGATATTGGCCGTTATTTGGGTTGGGTTTAGTTGGGTAGCCATGTGGACGGCTGTCGCCTTATATTTTATAAGGATGTTTGCTATCACAGGTTTTTACCACCGGTATTTTTCTCATAAACTATTTAAAACATCACGTTTTATGCAGTTCTTTTTTGCATTTATGGGGGCAAGTTCGGCACAAAGAGGTCCATTGTGGTGGGCGGCACATCATAGAACGCATCATCACGCTTCTGATCAAGAAGATGACCCGCACTCACCAAGATTACAAGGTTTTATTTGGAGTCATTGCCTTTGGTTTTTATCACCAAAGAATCTGCCTACACGTACAGATAAAGTTAAAGACTTTAATAAATTCCCAGAATTAAGGTGGCTTGATCGCTTCGATATAACAGCTCCTTTAGTGCTGATCATTGCTTTATATTGCGCAGGCTTGCTAATGAATACTTATTACCCGCATCTTGAAACGTCGGGTGCACAAATGATCATATGGGGTTTTTTTATATCAACGGTCGTTCTATACCACGGAACTTACACAATAAACTCTCTTGCGCATCGATACGGCAGCCGACGCTTTGATACCCCTGATGACAGCCGTAATAACGCGCTGTTAGCCATTATTACACTAGGCGAAGGTTGGCATAATAACCACCACTATTATCCTGGAAGCGCGAGACAGGGTTTTGTGTGGTGGGAACTTGATATTACTTTTTATGTGTTAAAAATCATGAGTTGGTGCGGGCTAGTTTGGGACTTAAAACCGATACCAATTGAAGTGCAAAAAGAGATCGCAAGGAAATAGCCATGATCACTGAAAAATTCACTCAAATTTACCAACAACTGAACAAAGATAATCTCGAGCTACTGGGGGAGCTTTACAGTGAAGACGTCACGTTTATCGACCCCTTGAATAAAATTGAAGGACTGGATGATTTAACGGTTTATTTTGCTGACTTATACGAAAACGTCTCTTCAATTAGTTTTGATTTTATAGAAATAAAGTCTTTAGAAAATAGCCATTTCGTGACCTGGAATATGAACTTAGCCCATTCAAAACTTAATCAAGGGAAAAGTTATGTTGTTCCTGGCGTTACGCATTTACAAACGGATGAAAACGAAAAAATAAACTACCACCGAGATTACTTTGATGCAGGAAAAATGTTGTACGAACAAATACCGGTGATAGGAATAATAATTACTTGGATTAGACGGAAGCTCTAATGATATATGATTTTAAAGGTAAAAATGTTTGGGTTACTGGGGCTTCAAGCGGTATCGGTATGGGTTTGGCTAATCAATTAGCTGAAAAAGGTGCCACTGTGTTCGTTAGTGCTAGAAATGTCGACAAGTTAGACGAAAACTTTGCCGATAAGGCCTCTATAAGCATATTGTCAGGCGACTTAATATCTGCTGACGTTAATAAAGAAATAGTGGCACAAATTAAAGCATTAGCAGGTGGGTTGGACTGCGTTATTTTTAATGCAGGCACCGCTGAATATGTTGATGTTTATAATTTCTCTGCGGCGCCATTTGAACGAATGATAGAAGCCAACTATTTCTCTATGGTAAGGGGAATTGAAGCTGCCATGCCGTTATTAAAAGAGTCTGATGCTGCTTATTTAGTTGGCATGAGTTCTAGTGTTGGATGGCAAGGCCTTCCTTCTGGGCAGGCCTATTCTGCAAGTAAAGCCGCAATAAGGAATTTATTTCAAGGTTTGAAAATTGAGCTGGCACCAAAAAATATAGCCGTTAGTTGGATATGCCCCGGGTTTGTTAAAACCCCGCTAACCGATAAAAACACCTTCGATATGCCTTTTAGAGTAAGCATTGATGAAGCAACCAATACAATCGTTAAGCACCTGGAAAAACAAACCACAGAAATCCATTTCCCTAAGCGCTTCACGTATTTCTTAAAATTAGTTTCTTATTTGCCGGCTGGGTTGGCAGCAAAAATATTAAGCAAAACAGTGCCAGAATCTAGCCTATGAAAATTGCTATCGTTGGTACAGGTATAGCTGGAAGTTTGGCTGCGCATCACCTAAATAAAAAGCACGATATTACCGTTTTTGAAGCGGAGAATTATGTCGGTGGACACACGCACACCCATACGATTGAGTTGGGTGCTGAAAAGCAAATAATCGATACCGGCTTTATCGTCTTTAACAAAAAAACGTACCCGAATTTTCTTAACTTGTTAAAAGAGTTAGACGTCGATTACCAGTCAAGTGATATGAGTTTTAGTGTCCAAAATGAACGCACGGGTCTTGAGTATAACGGTACAAACCTAAATACATTATTCGCGCAACGTAGAAACTTGTTCAGACCACGTTTTTATCGAATGATAAAACAAATATTACGCTTTAACGAAGAAAGTCTTAGTTTGCTATCTGACGATACGCATTCAATATCAATGGGTGATTACTTATCTGATAATCAATACGATAAGGAATTTATCCATGATTATATTATCCCTATGGGTGCCGCAATTTGGTCTACCGACCACGACAGTATGTTTGCATTCCCGGCCCGTTTTTTCGTCCAGTTTTTCCATAATCACGGCATGTTATCGGTCGATGTTCGGCCCGAGTGGTTTGTTATTAAGGGCGGTTCTTCCGAATATTTAAAACCACTTATTGCTGGGCATAAAGATAAGATTCTTTTATCTGCGCCCGTTGAAAACGTGCGTAGGACAGAGAGCGACGTTTTTGTAAAAGCAGCAGGACATGAAGAAGAACGTTTTGATTATGTTTTTATCGCCTCGCACAGTGACCAAGCGTTAAGTGTGTTGGCTGAACCTTCGACACTAGAAAACGAAGTGTTGGGTGCAATACCTTATACCGATAATGAAGCCGTATTACATTACGACGAAAGCGTATTACCTAAACACAAACTAGCATGGGGTGCTTGGAATTATCACTTGTTGAAAGAAAAAAAAGACCGCGTTGCGCTGACTTACAATATGAATATCTTGCAGTCACTTAAAAGCGATTACACATTTAGTGTAACGCTTAACAATACAGCGACGATTGATCCCAATAAAATTATTAAAGTACTTCAATATACGCACCCATTTTTTAGTATCGAGGGTGTAAAAGCACAACAAAAACATAGTGAGTTGAATGGACAAAATCGTACCTATTATTGCGGTGCTTATTGGCGTTACGGCTTTCATGAAGATGGCGTTGTCAGCACTTTACAAGCACTCGAGGACTTCGATAGGGACCTGCTAAGTGAAAAGTAAAATATTCTCAGGTCGCGTTAGGCATAGGCGTTTTAAGCCTAAAGAAAACGAATTTCAATACAATATATTTATGTTGTACTTGGACCTTGATGAACTGCCGACGTTGTTTGATCGTTTTTGGCTCTGGTCCTTAAACAAACGTAACGTGGCTAGTTTCCACACAAAAAAATATTTGGCCGATGAAAACGGTTGTATAAAAACCGGCGTTAAGAATGAAGTCGAATCTCAATTGGGCGTTATTCCACAAGGCCCGATAAGATTACTGACGCATTTAAGCTATTTTGGATACTGCTTTAATCCCGTTTCCTTTTACTATTGCTTTAACAAAGAAAATGACGAAACGCTCGATTTTGTTGTGGCCCAAATAAATAACACGCCGTGGAATGAACGGTATTGTTATGTTTTAGACAATAGACCCTCAGGCACAAACCACAAAACAAGCAAAGTGATTAGGAGCGAATTTGAAAAGAAATTTCACGTGTCGCCATTTTTGCCAATGGATATGCGCTATTTATGGCGCTTTAACACGCCGGGTGACAAGTTGGCCGTTTACATGAAAAACACGCAAGAAGAAGTGACGTGTTTTGACGTTAATTTGTCCTTAAAGCGCAAAGAGATTAATTCTTTAAACCTGTGTGCTGCCCTCGTAAGGTTCCCCCTGATGACGTGGCAAGTGGTGTTAGGTATTTATTGGCAATCATTAAAATTATGGTTAAGAAAAATACCTTTTTATGACCACCCAGATAGCCACAGCGCCAATTAACTGACAAATAGGATAGAAACGTAACAACGTTTAAAGCTAATTTAAAGGATTTATATGAGTAATTCAGCATCAGTAAAAAAACTAACGGAACACTTAGAAAACAAAACAAGTAATAGTAGAAATACCTCTTTTACTAAGGCCTTAAAAAAAGCCGTGTTTAAACACTTAAGTCATCTTCAGTACGGCCAATTAACCTTGACAGACAATGGAGAAACGCAAACGTTTGTCGGCAATAAGCGTAGCGATTTAGTCGTTGAAATGAACGTTTTGAATAGCGAGTTTTATTGGTATATAGCATTAGGTGGTAGTGTAGGTGCTGCCGAAGCTTATATAAGCGATTACTGGCGCACGCCAGACCTGACCAAGGTTATTCAACTATTTGCGCTAAACCAATCAGTTATGGACTCAATGGAATCAGGGCTTGCAAGCTTCACAACCCCCATTAAAAAAGCATTTCACTGGCTGAATAAAAATACGCACGCGGGAAGTAAAAGCAACATTGTTGCTCATTACGACCTAGGTAATGACTTTTTTAAGTTATTTCTCGATCCAACGATGATGTATTCATCGGGTATTTTCTACCGCCCTGATGACACAATGGAGCAAGCATCGATCAACAAATTAGAAAGGATTTGTACACGTTTAAATTTGAAGCCAGAAGATCACGTAATCGAAATTGGAACAGGGTGGGGTGGTTTTGCAATGTACGCTGCTAAGAATTATGGCTGTCACGTCACCACTACTACAATTTCTGAAGAGCAATACGCACACACGCAAGAACAAGTTGAAGACGCGGGCTTAAGCGATAAAATCACCTTATTAAAACATGACTATCGTGAGCTCAGTGGGCAGTACGATAAGTTGGTGTCTATAGAAATGATCGAAGCGGTTGGGCATCAATACTTTGATACCTTTTTTGCAAAATGCAGTGGGCTTCTAAAAGATGATGGCGAAATGTTAATTCAAGCCATCACGATTAGTGATCAGCGTTTTAATAGCGCAAAAACTGAAGTGGATTTTATAAAACGCTATATTTTCCCCGGCAGTTGCATACCGTCTGTTAACGCTATCAGCCATAGCTTAACCCAGTCGGGTGACCTTCGTATAACGAACATGGATGACATCGGTACGCATTACGCGAGAACATTAAATGAATGGAAAAGGTCGTTTAAAGAGCGCATTGAAGAGGTAAAAGCACTAGGTTTCAGTGACGCGTTCATACGAATGTGGGAATACTACTTCAGTTATTGTGAAGGTGGCTTTAAAGAACAGGTCATTAGTGTCTCTCAACTACACTTAGTTAAACCATTGGCGCGTGTTCCAATGTCACTTACCCCCTTGGAGAAATAACCATCAATTTGTGGCAAACAGTTTTATTATTTCAAACCGGCTGGTTACTACTGGTTTTAGGTCATGAGAGTCCACTTTACTTATGCGCAATCGTTTTGATTTTGTGTTATTTGACGGTCGATTTATATAAGAAAAAACCCAGTTCTTATTTAGCGTACTTTTCTCCGAAACTGCTTATGTTTAGCATTGGTTGTATTACAGACTGGAGTTTAGCCAAACTTCAAATAATTGAGTTCGCTAGTAACGCATCGGCTTTACCCTTTTGGTTATTGCTACTATGGGTGCTTTTTTCTATAACGTTTGAAAAATGTTATAGCTGGTTAAACGGTAAGCTATGGCTTGCCGCAGTACTGGGGAGTATATTTGGGCCTGCTTCGTATTGGGCTGCAAGCAAATTGTCTTCTGTCGTCATACATATGCCGGTTGAATTTACTGTATTTAGCGTAGTTTTTTGGGCTGTTTTGTTCGTTACATTTTTACGAAAACCACGCTTAGATATTTAAGCCTCAATTGATTTTGCATTAACGGCAGATGAAACCAGTAAATCCACCATTAACTCAGAAGCACCTAAATGGGGTGCAAGGCTTATATCAATGTTTGGGTGTTGAGCTGTACAAATATTAATGATGTTGGGTATGTCTTCAACCACGTGGCGTCCAGAATTAAGGAAGTAGGGCAAGACAATAATAGACGTTGCGCCATCTGAAATACATTGTTCAATACCTTCAGGAATCAACACATCGGCAAGCTCTAAAAATGCAGACTTAACAATGTCGTACTGCTCACCACAGCTATTTTTAAGTTTTTCAGCTAAGGCAACAACCTCGTCATTAGATTGTTTTCGCCGGCTACCGTGTGCGACGAGTAATAATGCTTTCATGGTTTAACGACATCATCTTTATTTTTTCCTAACAAATAATAAGTGATGCCTAATGCCAAAATAATGCTGGCTAATGCAAACATATGCATTGGAACTACAAACTTAAAATCAATAATAATCACCTTTCTAGCCATTGCCATCATGCCAACAAAAAAAAGCCGAACACCCTGTCAATTATTCAAACGGTTCGTGGCGTTGGATATCGGTTTGATCCACTAGTAAAGCAAACATAATTCTTTCGTTAATTTGACACAGTTTTAAGTTGTTAATGAGATGCTTTGTACCTATTTTATGGGTCGCGAGGCAATTTATTATGAGTATTTTTAAGAACGGTATCTACTATAAATTGAATAAAATTGGTGATGTGATTGAAGGTGAAGTATTTGAAGTGGATATGAATGAGGTTGATTCTCGATTATATTCTTCTTATGAATCGGTTGTATTTAAACGAGTTAAAAAAGGTCTGCCCTAGAAAACTAGCCCAGTTGCTTTAACTGGCTGTCGTTTTATTAACCCTGACTAAGGCCGCTGCTGTTGGGCCGGCTACAAATAACTGTAGTGGTCAAGTAATCTTGGACATTAAGTAAGGTTTTTCTTCAGCGATAGCTGGAGCCAGACCTTGATTAAATGAATGTGGTCTTTGATGATGATAATACCCCATTAAGTAACCGCTATAATATGTTGATTAAAGGCCTTTGTAAGTGCTAATTAGCCACTTAATTAACAGAAACGTATATTTTGTTGATAATGATCATTCTCTGGTATTAATGAATCCTTCTAGAATAAAGGAGCTAATGGCTTTTATTTTTCATTGATTTGTATTTTATGTGTATATTATCCTTTTAGAGGTTAGCTGAAAACAAAAAAGCCCCTTAAAAGGGGCTTTTTTTATAACGTAAACGAGAAGCTTATTGCATTAAGTTGTTTAACGCGCCTTTGGCGTCTTCAACGGCGGTAGATGCCTTTTCTTCTGCAGCGCTTTCGCTAGCTTGTTCGGCCGCTGCTTCCATCGCTGCGTCAGTGCTGGTGGTTTCTGTCGTGGCTTCTGCTGCCATCGCTTTAACGCTGTCCACAGCATCAGTCGTCTTTTGAACCACTATTTCTGCACCGGCTTCAAGTTTTTCCATCGCAGAGCCTGCCATTTCTGTACTGGCTTCGCCCACAGCGTTCGCTGTCTCAGTGGTGACTTGTACAGCAGAATCCACCATGTTTGATGTGGTATCAACGGTTGCGTCCATCGCAGATGAAGCGGCTTCAGTTGTAGACTCAGCCGCGTTAGACGTTGCCTCAGCGGCGTCATTAGCCATCACTTTTGCTGAGTCGATAGCGCTAGATGTTGATTCTTTGACGGCATTGCTGGCTTTTTCTGCTTCTTCACAGCCGGTTAAAAATAAGGTGCTTACTAAAAGTGTAGATAAAACGAGTGTTGAATATTTCATACTGTCCCCTGGGTTATTTTATTAATGGAGTCGGTCATTATCCTTAAAGCGTAACAGACCTTGCATTATAATGAGGTCTTTAACGTTAATACAAGCTGAATAGAGTGGCTTGTTATACAATTGAAAATCAAACCAAACACATACAATATGTCTTATTTAAACGAAAATAAACCTGACTGGCTAAGCCCTGAGGAATATCAAATGTTGATCGCGCCCTCGCTAAAAGTATCGGCTGAGTTAGCTGCAAGCCGAGGGGATCCCAAGTTATTTCAGGATATGGCGAGCATGCTGTGCTTGATGCACGTGGTGAGTTATTTAAAGGATTGTTACATTGCCGATTGGGCGATACTTAACGCGATGTCTAGTGAGGCCTCGTTACATAAAGCGCCAGAGGCGGCTTGCATGATGGTGCTGACCGAAGCCAATGTCGATAAGGCGGAATTGGCGCCCATGATTGCGTCTTTAAATAGGGCGTATCAATTGGTTAAGGCGGCCGAGATAAGTGAAACCACAGATGAAACGCTGGGTCGTGCTTGGGAGGCCATGAAAAACAGTCAGCATGTTCAATTTTTGGCGTTATTGGAGCAAGCGGCGAAAACATTTGTTATCGCCTTAGATACCTGGGAAAAAGCGAGGCATGGCTAAGTTTTTTATCGCCTTATTGGTTTTGCTGCTTAGCGCCTGCGCGACCACACCGCCTAAAAACCATAGCGACCTGTGTGCTATATTTTATGAAAAAGAAGACTGGTATGCTGATGCCTTAACGGCACAAAAAAAATGGGGCACGCCCATCGCGGTACAAATGGCGATAATCCATCAAGAGTCACGTTATGAATCGAACGTCAGACCACCGCGTGACTGGTTTTTGGGTCTTATTCCCTTAGCCAGATCGTCATCGGCTTATGGCTATGGGCAGGCGCAAGACTCGACATGGGATTGGTATAAAAAATCGACAGATAATAGCGGGGCTGACCGCGACGATTTTGCCGACGTGGTGGATTTTATCGGTTGGTATACCAATGTTAGTCAGCGGAAATTGGGTATTTCTAAGTGGGATGCCGAAAAGCAATACCTCGCCTATCACGAAGGGCACGGTGGCTATAGCCGCGGCACGTACTTGGCTAAACCGTGGTTGCGGAAGGTCGCCAAAAAAGTGGCTAATCAGGCAGCTAGATATACAAGGCAATTAAAAACGTGTGAGTCTCAGCTAGATTCAGGCTGGTCAATTTGGCCTTTTTAAACAGGCAGACGTTTAATCTCCTTGCTGGGACCTTGATAGCGGTGTCGTTTGGTACGGCTATCGCGCGTGATAGCCAAGCCTTTCCTTTCCCGACTAGTTTACAAGCGGATGTTCGATTTTGGAGCCGAGTGTATACCGAAGTGAGCACGAGTGAAGGGTTTATTCACGATAATCAATTTTTAAATGTTGTGTATGAACGGGTGTCGTTTAGCCCTGGGACGAGTAATAAAGAGCGCCAAGAGATTATTAAAAACAAAAAAGAATATTTTGAGCGTATTTTGTTAGACCTAGCGGTAAGTCCGAATGGACGGCTCGCTTCAGCTCGGCATAGACGGGTAAAGGCCATTTGGCCAGCCGGTACGGAGGGGGATGAGTTTCGGCATGCGGCTAAACGGTTAAGGTTTCAATTAGGCCAGGCTGACCGCTTTAAACAAGGTTTGGTTCGTTCCGGCCGTTGGTTGCCTTATATTAAACAAGAACTCAAACAGCAAGGCTTGCCGCAAGAGTTGGCTGCATTGCCGCACGTAGAGTCGTCGTTTCAATCGGATGCAAAATCGCATGCCGGCGCTGCTGGACTATGGCAATTTACACGTTCTACAGGTCGCCGTTTTATGCGCATTGATCAGGTGGTAGATGAGCGCTTGGACCCATTTCTAGCCACGCGAGCGGCCGCGTTGTTATTAAAAGATAATTATGAAATCACCAGCACTTGGCCATTAGCCTTAACGGCATATAACCATGGTGCCGCTGGGATGCGTCGTGCGGTTGAGGCGGTGGGTAGTACTGATATTGACAAAATAGTGCGGGAGTATAAAGGTCGGACGTTTGGTTTTGCCTCACGCAATTTTTATAATGCTTTTTTAGCGGCGCACGATATCGATCAGTCTCCGGCTAACTATTTTGGCAACATACAGCGTGAGCAGCCTGTATTAATTCATGAAATAGAACTGCCTTCATATTACACGGCGGGTAGTTTGATGACTGCTTTTGGGGTTAAAAATAATATTTTCAAATCGCTCAACCCAGCCTTACAAGCGAGCATATGGTCCAATAGTAAATACGTACCCAAAGGTTACCGGCTGCGCGTGCCCGTTGAGCATACGGCGGATCATACCAAAAAATTAATTGCCCAGATTTCTGCTGATGATACAGCTTCGCAACAGCGGCCTGATATATCGTACCGGGTTAAGCGCGGTGATTCTTTATCTAAAATTGCGCAGTACTATAAGGTGCGGGTATCTGATTTGACGACGCTCAATGGACTAAGAAGTCAGCACCACATATACGTCGGCCAGCGATTAAAATTACCGAGTAGCGCAAAAAAACAACTCAAAGGGGCGCACCAGACGCCACCGGATGCTATTTTTACCATGTGAAAAAGGGTGATCGCTTATCGCTTATCGCAAGTAAGTCGGGTGTTGCCGAGTCAGATTTACTGGTATTGAATAAAATAAAAAACAAAAATCACTTGATGGTTGGACAAACCCTGCGATTAAGGCAGGATCCGCAAATTCTGTCGCTGGCGGCCAGTGAAGAAATATTTGCGGCAAAAAATGCAGTAAAAAAAGTCGAACCACTCGACGATGAAACTGTTTTACGCGCAGACCCAAGCAATTATTTAGTCGCTAAAGATCACTCCATTACTGTGCAAAGCAACGAATCATTAGGCCTGTTGGCTGATTGGTTGGAGCTGCCTATGGCTAGGCTCAAAAAAATTAACGCCATGTCAGCAACAGCACATTTAATTATTGGGCAGCGTTTACAGCTGGATTTTTCAAAACAAAAAGTCGCTGACTTTGAAAACAAACGACTCACCCACCACCAAAAAACGCAAGATGATTTTTTCCGTCGTTACAGTGTGGTTAACACGGCACAGCGAAAGCTTGCTCGAGGTGAGTCAGTCTGGTTGTTGGCACAGCAAAATGGTGTGCCGATGTGGTTGCTCAGGCAATATAATACTGAGGTGAACTTCAACCGCGTGAGCGCAGGCACACGGTTGGTGTTGCCGATTATACAACCTAAGAAATAACACTGTATTAGGCCGTTGAGGGTTCTAAAACCAACTCGCCTGACACCACTTTAAAACTGTTTTTCCCCTCCAATGTCGCCACTAGGTCATTGCCCACGAGGTCCTTTCTCCAGTCATTGAGTAGGTCGATGTCTCGTTCGCCACGGATCAGCTGAAGCAGCTCTTTGCGCGTCGCTACCGTACTTGGGTTAACACCGTTGATGGCTGCTTTTAAACGAACGTGCGCCATTAATAAATCAGTTAAAGCCTCTTCTTTTTCAGTGACCTTTTTGCTTTTTAATGGCTTGTCTAAGGCGTTAGGTGTTTGCGAGATAGACTCGGTAATAAAGGTTAGTACTGTCGCCCCGTGCTTTTCTATAAATTTGTCAGAAACGCCGCGAATGCTTGATAACACGTCAATGTTTTTAGGCTTTAATTTGGCTATTTCGATTAACATTTCGTCTTTTATTAGCCAGCCACGTGGGATGTTTTTTTCTTGCGCTAAGGCTTCGCGCCACTTTGCTAATGTTTGTAGGATAGACAGCGAGGCGCCCTTTAAGCGTTTTGCAGCTCGGATCCGTTTCCATGCCAGCTCTGGCGGGTTGGAGTACAGGCTGCTTTTAGATAAGTCGGCAAAGGCGCCGGCTAGCCAGTTACGGCGGTCTTTTTGCAGTAGCTCTTTTTCCAGTAAGGGGTAAAGCTGTGCTAGGTAGATAACGTCATCCGCTGCATAACTGATTTGATCTTCGCTAAGGGGGCGGCGAATCCAGTCAGTTCGCGAATGGGCTTTGCTGAGGGATACGCCAAGAATGTCTTCGACTAAGCGCCCGTAACCTGCTTGCTCGGGGTGGCCCAAAATAGGTGCGGCCAGTTGGGTATCAAACACCGGCGATAACGGTTTACCGCGCAAATCATAAAATATTTCTTGGTCTTGTCGGGCCGCGTGAAAAATCTTTAGAATTTTTTCGTCGTATAAAACGTCTAATAAGGGGTCGATATCACAAACGAGCGGGTCGATAATAGCAACAACCTCAGGGGTAGCGATTTGAATCAGTGCTAGAATTGAACGATAAGTCTTTTCACGTTGGAACTCGGTGTCAATCGCTAACCAAGGTGCGTGCTGTATTGATGCGCAAAAAGTAGTGAGTTGTTCAGAAGTATTGATGTATTGTGTTTGTGTCATGACCGGTGTGTAAGTGGAATAGGGGAAAGTTGACGTGATGATAAAGGTTTTTTCGGCACAGGACTTCATTGAAGTGGCTTTTTGGAAAAATTATCTTGAGCAACACGGTATAGCGTGCCAAATAAAAAATGAATTTATTGGTGGTGCGGCCGGTGAGTTGCCACCGATTGAGTGTTGGCCAGAGTTGTGGATTGACGATGACCGTGACGAAGCTATTGCAAAAAAACACCTTCTGAGCGACCCCTTAGGCGAACAACAGTTAGCGACGTGGGAGTGTGCGTTTTGCGGTGAGCAAAGTGAGGGCCAATTCACGCATTGTTGGTTTTGTGAAAAAGAGCATGATATTGATAACGTTAAGGATAAATAATGGAAATGGCACTTTGGGAACAGTTGGCTTTAGGCGCAGTCGCTTTATTAGTTATTTTTTGGTTTCGACCTGGGATTAAGGCGGCGCTTCAAAAAAGTGAGCAAGCAGAGAAGGACTGGCCGGGGTTACTCTTGCCGATAGCGGCGGTTATTTTGTTTGTGGTTTTCCTGACGATGACGCTTTAAAAATTATTGATTTGCTCGTTGGTGGGCTCAGCACAGCAGTACCACGCTTCGGACAAGTGTGGCACTTGTTTGATTTCGTGCGCAGCTAAGGTGGGTGGGCTTATATTGAGTGCTTGGTGGCTGGCATCCCAAATGGCTTTGAAGGTATCAAAGCGATCTTGCTGGTTTTGATCGGCGGCTTCAACGAGCGACATTACCGTCAACTGTAGTTCGTCAACCTCCGCTTGTTGGTGCTGCCAGGGGTAGCCGAGGGTGGTTGCGTCAAAGTCGTCGATAAGGCTGCTAAAACCGGGCAGTTTTAACAGGTGCGAGCCGTTAGGTATCAGCAGGCGGATGGCGAGCTGTATTGGCGCAACTTCGTTGATGAGCTCTAAGCTGACGATGTCTTGCAGTAAGTCACGGTAATCGTCTAAACTCGTCCATGGTGAAAAGGGGACAAAAGTAGGTGAGATAGTTAACCCTTGTTGCTTCAGCAGAGCAACGGCCTGAAAAGTATCGGCACGGCTATGGCCCTTATCTAGTTTTAGTAAAATATCATCGTTAAATGACTCCACCGCGCAGGTAATAAACAGGCAGCCGGTGCTTTTTAATACCGGCAATAAATCGGCGTGTTTTAGCACGTGTTCAATTTTAATCGTACAGTCAAAACTCAATTGTGGGAACGCTGCGTGCATAGCTTGCAGGACCTTTTTCGCGTGGGTTGGGCCGTTGAAAAAATCGGGGTCACCAAATGAAATGTGTTGAGCACCCATGGCGACTTGTTGGGCAATATCTTGGATCACAATATCGACGGCGACGATACGAAACTTACCTTCATAAATGGGTGTTACCGGGCAGTGACGGCAAAGGTATTTGCAGCCGCGTGATGCTTCAATAAACCCAACGGTTTTTTGTGTGCCGTTTGCTAAGATAAGTTTTGCGTAACGCGATAAAGGCGGTAGGCCTTCCCTGTATGGGACCTTAAAGGCAATCTTTTTATGGTTAATGGCGTTTGATGGTGTGCTTGAATCGGTGCCATCAGTCAGTCGTTGGGCTAAGGTTAAAATGTCCGGCTCACTCTCACCACCAAAACAATGCCGCACCTGGTGTTGACTTAATATGTCTTGATTCAAGGGGGCATACAGGCCGAAAGCAAAAAGCGTTGCCTTGGGTGCGCATTGATTGATTTTTGGAAGTGCTTTTAGGGCGATGCGCGTGGCTGTGTGCATGCCTAAATATAGGCCGATTAGGTCAGCTTGTTGTAGCGCGTCTAGCTCAAGTTTTTGAATCGACAGATCTAGGCATGTAACGTTAAAACCATGGTCACTTAGCCAGCGATGAGTATGCGCTAAAGCAAACGGTTGGCGACCTAGGTCGTATGGGCTAATCAGTAAAATACTCGGCTTCTTAGACATGGTTTTGAGATCAGTAAAAAGAGCAGTGTAACAAAGTCGCGGCTTCTTATGATGGCTTAAATCAATACGCTTGATGAATGTTAAATTTGTTAGTATATCGCCTATCAACTATGGAATTAAATGCAATGAAAGAAGACGCTGAGTTTGAAGAAGAAGTAATCAGTAAATCACAAATAAAACGCGACGCCGACGCATTGGTCGTGCTGGCAAAAAAAATAGCGGCTTTATCTACCGATCAATTCGACAGTATGCCGTTGAGCGAGGACTTAAGAGCTAGCATATTAGACGTTAGACGGTTGACTAAAGGCGGTGCGATCAAGCGACAGTATAAGTATATCGCTAAACTGATACGAGAAAATGGTGATGAACACTTGTCGCAGGCCTTAGACAGACAACTAGATCAGGACCAAGCGGCATCGGCACGGTTGCACATGTTCGAGCATTGGCGAGACAAACTAGTCGCCGGAGGCGACGAGGCCTTAGCTGAATTTATTCAGCATTTTCCAAACACAGACCGGCAATATGTTCGACAGCAGCAACGCAAGGCACAGCAAGAATTAAGCGCACAGAAACCACCAGCGGCTTCGCGCAAACTATTTCAATATATAAAAGAGTTAAATAAGGAGTAGTTCACATTTGGTTCAGTGAATGATGCATAGTATTCACAAGATCAATTAACTAAGGAGAGAACGATGTTGACAAGACGAAACAAAATCACATTATTAATTGCCCTGATCGTGTTACTGAACAGTGTGATAGTCCAAGCAGCTAAAACTGAGCAAGAGGGCAAACAAAACCAAGTCGAGCACAGTGAGTCATTTTGGCAGCGATGGTTTGGCCGTGACCAGCAAACCGTGGGTGAGCTAGACAGAAAAGCAGAGCTAAAAAACAAACAGCTTCATAAAGAAAAAGAGAAGGCAAAAGACAAGGGTAAAAAACAGGCTAAAGCAGATAAAAAAGCAAGCTTTAGTGGTTCAGAACGTGACAGTATTCGAGGCTATTACCGTGAAGAAAACCAAGTAGGGCATAAAGGTAAAGGCAAAAAAGATAAGCACAAGAACCTACCCTATGGTTTACAGAAAAAACTAGAACGCGGTGGACAGTTGCCCCCTGGTTGGCAAACTAAAGTGGCTAAAGGCGAAGTGCTGGATGCTGAATTATTACGTCATTCAGAACGTTTACCGAATGACTTGGTTCGTCGGCTACCGGTGTTAAGGGACGGTACTGAAGTGCGGCGGATTGGCGATAAAGTAGTTCGCGTTATGGAAGGTAACGGCACCGTACTGGATGTGATTGATTTAGCCGACGTTCTACTACCGGTTTCAAACTAGTGTTTGTCTGGCCGCTGTCATTTACAGCGGCCAGACAATTAAAATAAGTGGTACTGAAATTACTACGATAATAATTTCCAAGGGCAGGCCCATACGCCAATAATCGCCAAATTGATAACCACCCGGGCCCATCACTAACGTGTTTGACTGATGACCTATGGGGGTTAAAAAAGCGCATGAGGCACCAATCGCTACGGCCATCAAAAATGGGTCAATATTGACGCCTAATTGATTAGCAATACCAACTGAAATCGGCGCCATGACAAGGGCAGTGGCGGCATTATTAATAATGTCTGATAAGAACATGGTCACGACTAAAATCAGAGTTAATACGATATAAATCGGCAGGCCAGCGGTGATGTTAACAATGCTGCTAGCAACCAGCCCAGTCGCACCGGTGCTTTCGAGCGCCTTGCCCACAGGGATCATCGCCCCTAATAGTACGATGATCGGCCAATCAATATCTTGGTAGACGTTTTTTGCGGGTAAAAACCCCATGAGAGTGTACACCAAAATAGCTAAAATAAAGGCCCCCGCCATCGGCAAGATATGCATGGCGCCGAGCATAATGGCGGCAATAAAGATGCTTAAGGCGATAACGACACGCCGCTGTTGGCCTATTTGAATGCCGCGTTCAGCAAGCGGCAATAAATTAAGTTCGCTGAGCATATCGCTAACATAGGCTGTTTCACATTGTAAAAGTAAGACGTCCCCGGCTTTAAAAATATGGTTGCGTAGGCGTTTTCTTAGCATTTGCCCTTCATGAGCCAAGCCTATAATGGCCACCGAGTTCGCAGTACGTCGGCGAAGGTATGACACATCGCGACCAACTAAAGGTGAGGTGCTGGTGATAACTGCTTCAGTCAACGCAAAGTCCCCAGCGGTTAAGTCCTCAAAGGTTTTTCCTGTAGCGGTTTGAAATTCGAGATTGGCGTCAGCAAACTTGCTTTGGAGGCTGACTGGATCGCCGCGCAAAATTAAAATATCATTCTCTTTGACGGCGTAATTGGGGTTGGTGTTAAGCGATAAGCGGCTGCCGCGGGTGACGCCTACAATACCGATGTCTTCGTTTTGAATGCTTTCGATCTCATTCACTGCCACGTCAATGAGTGGGCTATTCGGCATAACTTTGACTTCAGTTAAGTAGTTGCTGACTTCAAAAAGCTGTTCAGCCGTGTTGCCATCGAAACGTTGTTTAGGAATAAGACGCCAACCGATAAGGGCAATAAAAACAACGCCAACGACCGCTATAACAGAACCAATCGGTGAAAAATCAAACATATAGAAGGGAGTGCCGGTGATGTCCGCGCGATAGTTTGCAATGATGATATTGGGCGGGGTGCCAATCATGGTGCTCATGCCGCCTAAAATACTGCCAAAAGCAACGGGCATAAGGATCATCGCAGGTGAGCGATTGTGCTCCTTCGCTGTGGCAATGGCAACGGGTAGTAATAGGGCGAGTGCGCCAACATTATTCATAAAGGCAGAAAAAAAAGTAACCACGGTCGTTAGCAAGGCAATGTGCGCTATGGCGTTAGAAGTAAGTGGTGATAGGTAGGCGGCAACAACGTCGACCACGCCTGCATTTTTTAAAGCTTGGCTTATCACCAGAACAGCGGCGACGGTAATGACGGCGGTATGGCCAAAACCTGCGAATGCTTGAGTCGGACTCACTAGACCGAATAACAACACAGCAGTCATCGCACACAGGGCGATCACGTCGTAGCGCCACCTTCCCCAGGCAAACAATAATAGGGTGATGGATAAGATGGTGAAAATTAGGTACTGTTCATTGCTCATAATTTTTCAGTAAGACCGTTTTTGCTTCGTTTAATTGGCTGGCTAAATGGGCGGACCCCCCCTTGTCAGGGTGTAGTTTTTGCATCAACCGTTTATGGGCGTCTATAATTTGCTGCTTAGACGGGTTTTCAGCGAGGCCGAGGACCGCTAAGGCCTCTTTAAGGTTCATTTTTGTCACCCGTGGTGACTCAGGGGACTTATTTTCTTGCTTACTGTGTCGTATCGTTTTGGCTAGACCCAACAGGCGCAGTAGGACAGGTAATTGTTTTGCAATAAAAGGGATAGCAGAACCGATAAATGCAAAAATAATATTCAAGCGACCACTAAGCGCCAAAAAAATCAAGCCCAAACCAAGTAGTAGCCAGAGTGATTTGCGAATTTTAGACGCAACGTCCTCGGCAGGGGTGGTTAAGAACCAGCGGATCAAATACAGTGCGCCAAGAACAATAGCGATGAGCAGTAGAAAACGGATCATTTTTTAAATCCGAATGGCTTTTTTTTCTAAAAAGGATAAGGTCATCGGCGTGTCTTCTTAAAAAGTGTGAAGGAGGTCATGTTTATATGCATTGCTTAGATACGGCCTAAAATAGGTGTATTCGCCGCCACACCTTGATGCTACAAGGGCTGTGAAGAATAAACGAGTTTTTGATTGATTTTTTGGTTGCATTTGCGCGGTATATACCAACATTTTTTTTAAACTTGGCTAAGCTTACTGTGTGCTTAGAGAAAATAGAAATAAAACATCAAAACAAATTCACGACTTGCAGGAAAATGCAAAACGTTTCTGTTTTTTAATAGAAAATATTCACGAATTTGACCATTCAGAATGGCTCGCTGAGATCAGCCTGATCCTACCACGGATACACGCCGTTATCGGTTTAATAGACGACTCTAACAAGAGCGAATGTCTTTTTTCCATTGCCGATATTGAAGAGCGTTTTGAATTATTTTGTCATTTAAAAAAGACCTTAGGTGACAAAGATGGCTACGAAATGGGCGATGAATTGATTGATAATGAGTTGTATGGCAGTTTGTCGGATGACCTTGCCGATCTATATTTTGAAATCAAACGTGGTCTGGACTTAATTTACCAAGGGCAGGAAAACCTGGCGGCGGCTTTGAGTTTATGGCGGGATGGCTTTTTTCTACACTGGGGTAGGCACCTAATTGATGCAGAAAAGCACTTGTATGACCTTCGCGTGCACCACCAAATTTAAATTTGCTGCGCCAACCACTTTATTTTTGCCGATTGTTCTAAAGACGACAACCATTTGTAGGCGAGATCTAAATTATGTGCGGCTGCATAGACGCCGTGTGATCTAACGATAGCGACAGGCTGCTTTGCCAAGCAGTCTGCAATTCGGTCGGGCATTACGTCTAAGTATTGTTTGGCGTCACATTCGATCACCTTCAAATTAGAAAAATAATGCTGCCCTTCAAAATCAATGGGACTAAAGTCCCCGCCTTTTAGTGTAAGAGCAATGGTATAGGGGTTGTGGGCGTGTAAAACAGCGAAACGGTCGCCTAACTGTTGATAAATGCGTTGGTGAATACTGGCATCTAATGAAGCACCTGCGGTAGGTGTTTGGTCAAGCGTGCATTCAATTAACTCGTCGGCTTGAATGGTGTCGGCGCAAGCGCCCGTTTTGGTCACTAGATAGCTATCCTTAACACGTATTGAACCGTTCCCACTGTGCGAGTCGTTCAACCCGTGTTGGCGTAATAAACGGTAATAAAACGCAAGTTGTTCTTTTTCGGTCATTTATCGTCCAGCTGCTTAGTGCGTTGTTTAAACCAAATGATAATACCTGTGAATGATAAAAATAATAAGATAAAACCTACGATATCAAAAAACAAAGTGCCGTAGTTGCCGAAAAACCGGCCGCTGTGAATGTCTAATACAAATTGTTCTAAAGTAATGATATTAGCGCGGTAGCGGTGGCCGATTTCAGCAGTTAGTGCGGCTGACGTTGGTTCTGCCTTAGACCAGCGTATGTCCGCATGCTGTTGGGTTTGGCGCAGGCTTAAGTCTGTTGTCAAATGGTAAGGTTGCCGATTAGAAAATAACATCACACGCGCAGTCTGATCGGTGCCAATTTTAACGATGTTATCAGGGACACCATCGTCGGCACCTAAGGTTTCGATCAATTGAAAATCTGAATTGACGATTAATAAGCGGTCATTTAAAGCGATCACTAACCAGTCATTTAAAGGTGCAACACCGACCAGTGTTCCACCGACAGCTAACCCCTTATTAGCATTGATAAATAACAAATCATCGGCCTGTGAAATCGGGTGACCCTGGCTACTGAAAAGGCGAATGCTAGTTGGTTGTTGAACTTGGTATTGATCCAGGAGTATGTCGACGTTCAGATGGTGATTTTTGAGTGATAAGCCGTCAGTATGGTTGAGCAAAATGCCACTTACGGTGATAAAGATGACAAACAAGGCGGCAAATAAACCAGTGTATCGATGCCATATATACAATGATTTGGCTTTGTTGCGTTTATTGCGGCGTTGATTCATGGTTGTGTGTGTCGTTCAAGGTAGAGTGCAATTTTAGCAATTTTTGTTAACGCACGGACTGATAAGGTGGCACCAGAAATACCATCAATGGTTTGGTTAAGTTGTAGCTCGTCGTTTATTGTTGCGTCGTTAAACTGACGGGTAAAAAAGTCGTGTTTTACTTCCCAGCCGCGTGACTCTCTAAACGCGAGTACCGATAGCTGCGTGATTTTGGATTGTTCAATGACGACACCGACGGTGATGGGTTTTTCTTTACCAACTTCGTTTAAAATCCATGCGGTTTTTGTGCCTTTTTGCCAATATTTGACACGGATATAGGGGGCGTGATGTTGCAAAATGGATTCAATGACGCGTTTTTTTTCTTGATCGAGCCAAATGACGTTTGGCTTAAGCGGTTGATCGTCGAAGACCTTGGCAAGAAATGATTGGTTAGACACCTCAAACACCTTGGCTTCTGCCGTGTGCAAAAAGAGCAGCAATGATAAGGCGATGATTATTTTGTTCATAGGACCAGTGCCTGTGGCTTTAAAAAAGGGGCGAGATAGCCCGCCCCTTTGTGTGAGCCATTAAAATTGATAGCCAACGCCAAGGTTAAGACCGTTTTGCTCTTTACCGTTGTCATTGCTTTGATATTGGTAATCAGCCTTGATAACAACGTCCTCGTGTGGCCAATAATTGATTCCAATATCCCATTGTTGCTTTTCAGAGTCCTGTGCGTCGCCAGAATTACTGCCAGCTAGATTATCCCATTGGTTATAGCGTGCAAATAATCCAAATTTATCAGACAGTCTGTAAGACGGTTCAATATAAAACCCTTCTTGTTTGTCTGCGCCGCTGGCCTTTACTGCAGCACCGTCTATATCCCATAGGGCATACAAGGCTTTTAATGTAAACGGACCGGTTGACCAAATGACATGGGTTTCAATCAAGTTACCGCTTTCAAGGCCAGGCACTAAACCTTGCCCCATGTCTTGTTGGTGTTGTGCCGACACGGCTAATTCTAAGCCAGCGATACCGGTGTACTTAAGTCGAGCAGTGGCAGCCAAGTCATTCGCTTTTGCTTTGCTAACTTTTTGACGACCGCTGCGGATA
>TARA_R110002096_G_scaffold266888_5_pt1 | contig 28349 bp, 21 predicted proteins | sample TARA_R110002096 | Tara Oceans TARA_R110002096 (sample SAMEA4397295) | marine metagenome | biome: Polar Biome; feature: [DCM] deep chlorophyll maximum layer (ENVO:01000326); material: water (ENVO:00002006), including particulate matter (ENVO:01000060) such as... | depth 35 m
CGACGTCGGACGCGAGCCAGGTCGCGTCGGCCAGCCCGATCGGATCGTGCAGCGCCAGGTCGGTCAGCGCGTGATCGCTGACGACGATGCCGAGCACCGCGTCGACGGGCGCACCCGTTTCATCGGTCGTGCGCAGTTCCAGACGTTGATGCGCGCCGGGCAGCAACTCGCGCTCGAGCGGTTCGATCGAGACCAGCACCGCGCGACCGCTCTTGCGATGCACGAGCCGTTCGGCGACGGGCTTGAGTTCGTGATCGAAGACGGTGACGCGCAGGACGCCGGCGTAGGCCGCATCGGGATCCAGCGTCAGGTCGTGCTGTCCTTCGCCGCGAAACGTGTCCTGCGAGACGAGCACGCCGCGCGAGAACGCCGCGACGATCCACGGTCCGACATCGGTCGTGTGGACCTGGACGTCGAGCGGAGCGGAAGCGCGGTCCTCGCAGGCGACGCGCAGGACGACGCCTTCCGCTCGGACCGGGGGCAACGCGACCTCGGGTGCCGCGAACGCCTCGTCGAAGACGAGCGCATAGGTCGCGCCGGCCGTCGGCGTCAGTTCGAAGAGCCCGCGTCCTTGGTGCGACGTCGTGAACGTGGTGAGGGTGGTTCCATCTGCGTCGACGATGCGACCGCTCGCGTCGGCGGGGCGTTCGAGTTCGTCGGTGATCTCGACGTACACACGGCACGGAACGCCAGCGATCAGGTCACCGCCCTCGGCGTGGAACGTCGCGTGCAGCGCGCCGGTCGGGACGCGGAAGGGTTCCACCGCGGACTCCACGACGCCGCCGTCGATGATGCGCGCCAGGAAGGTCGCCTCACCGCGCACGACGTGTTCGGGGATGTCGAAGGTGAAGATCGTCCGGCCGTCGGCGTCGAGCGTCGCGTGGCCGGTCCAGACCTCTTCGCCGTCGAGCAGCACGCGTGCATCGATCTCGGCGTCGATGGCAGGGCCTCCCGTTGTGCGCGTCACGGTCAGTTCGGCCGAACCGGAATCACCGGGCGCATACGTCTCGCGGTCGAGTTGCACGTCCTTGACCAGTTGCGGTGGCTGGAAGCGTTGCACCAGCAGTGGCAGCGCATCGACGACGAACGCATCGTCCCGGTCGCGCAGTTCGAAGACGTACTCGCCGCCGGCGGCATCCTTGGGGATCATCCAGGTCGTGCTCGCGACGCCGGACTCGAGCGGTTGCGACCACGTGTCGATCGGCGCGCCTTTCGGGTCGACGATGCGCAGTTGGTACCAACCCGTCTTCGCTTCGAGCGACAGGCGGTCGAGCAGCACGGCGCGCAGGTACACGAGCTCGCCGGGCCGATAGATCGGCTTGTCGCTGATCAAGTGCACCAACGGCGTTTCGCGGTCCGGTGCGATGTCGAGCGAGCAGAGCACGGCCTCGGATCCGGAGTCGATGGGCGTGGCGAGGACCTCGAAGCGCTGGTGTCCACCGGACGCTGTGAGCTCGCGCGGCACTTCGAGATCGACGGAACCCTCGGAATCGAGCGCCCCGGAGGCTCGTTCGTTGCCGGCGTCGTCGAGCGTGCGCCAGGTCAGTTTGGCCGGCAGTGCGTCGCCGTCGGCGTCCCACGTCTCGACGTGGATGCGACCGGGGGCGCCGTCGGGCAGGCCCGCGGGTCCGCTGAGGACCAAGTGGCAGACCTCGCGCGTGGAGTCGTCGGCTCGACCTCGAGCCAGGCGTGCGCCGGCCCACGGAAGCGCGAGGCCGAACGTGACCAGCAGCAACGCGGCGGCACGTCCGAGATGCGTGAACCAGCGCGGGGAGCGCAGCGCAGGGATTCGCGCCTCGGTCGACGTTCCGGTCGGAGGCGCGAAGTGGACCTCGGGCGCGGAGCCCTGACCCGCTGCGTCGAGCAGGCCCTTGGACTCCAAGACCTTGGCTTGCAGTGCGCGGACCTGGGCGTCGCTCGCGAGCAACGTCTCGACGGCTTCAGGATTCTCGGCACAACCGTAAGCGTGCTCGAGCAGGAGTTGTTCCAGGCGCTCGCGATCTGCGGGACTCATGTCGGTGTTGGGATCGCTCATCGCGTGCCTCCTTCCAGTTCGAGGGACGGGCCGCCGGGCGAATGACTGGCCAGCTTGTGACGCAGGCGCTCCAGTGCGGAGCGCATGCGCGACTTGGCCGTGCCGACCGGGATGCTGAGGGCCTCGGCGATCGCCGGGAACGAGAGCTCGCCGGACACGCGCAGGAGGAAGACCTCTTGCTCGGTCGCGGCGAGTCCGCGGATGGCGACGCGTGCGGCATCGAGGGCTTCGTGCCCCTCGGCCTGGCGTGTCGGTTCGGGTTGGGTCGTCGGGATCTGCACGGCGGTGGTCTCGTCCAGGGCGCGCACGGTCGGCCGACGGGCGAATTGCCGTCGATGATCGCGCGCTCGGTTCAGGGTCAGGACGAACATCCAGGCCACGGGATCCTCCGGTCGCTTGCCGTTCTGCACGGCCTTCCACGCGTTGAGGAAGGCGTCTTGCAGCACCTCGGCCACGTCGGCACGGCCCCCGAGGACACCGCGTACGGCGCCCGCGAGTCCATCCCGGTGAGCTTCGAAGAGCCCGCTGAGGTCGAGGTCGGTCAAGGTGGGGAGATGGGCCGATGGAAGTGGGCCTGGTCGTTCTCTGCTGCCGGGAACGTCCAAGGTCGAGAACCGACGAGCGTTTCCCGAGAAATCCGTCCGAGGGGCGAGGCTGGGCCACAATAAGGGGCATGGGACAGAAGATCGCCATTCTAGGGCTGGGCACCATGGGCCGCGCCATCGCACAGGGCCTCTTGCGTGCTGGTGAAGCCACGCCCGCGGACCTGATGGGCACCGTCAAGCACGGCCGTCGAGCCGAGGAGCGTTCCGCCGAACTCGGCATCGCCGTCGGGACCGACAACGTCGCTTGCGCGCGCGAAGCGACCACGATCGTGCTGGCGCTCAAGCCGTACCACGTCGGCGAGGTGATCCAGGAACTCGCCGCAGCCGGCGCGTTGGACCACGGCCCGCGCATCGTGTCGTTGGCCGCAGGTGTGCGCACATCGACGATGGAAGCCTCGGCCGGTCGCGACCTGCCCGTCGTGCGCGCCATGCCGAACACGCCCGCGCGCATCGGTGAAGGGATGACCGTCGTGTCCGCGGGAGCGCACGCCACGGACGAGGACCTCGACGCCGCCGAAGCGTTGTTCCGTCCGCTCGGCCGCGTCACGCGGTTGGACGAGGAACACATGGACACGGTGACGGGCCTCTCGGGCTCCGGCCCCGCATTCGTCTACGTCATGCTCGAAGCGCTGGCCGAAGGTGGCGTGATGATGGGCTTGCCGCGCAAGGTCGCGCTGGAGCTGGCCGCCCAAACGGTACAGGGCGCTGCGCGATTGGTGCTGGAGACCGGCCGCCATCCCGCCGAGCTGAAGGACGAGGTCACGACACCCGCCGGATGCACGATCGCCGCGTTGATGATGCTGGAAGACGGCAAGCTTCGTTCGGTCCTCGCGCGTGGCGTCCAAGAGGCTGCCCGCGCCGCGAAAGAGCTCGGTTGACCGAAACAGGGATGCCCGAATCGGCTCATGGTCGTTCGGACCCCGGAACCTGCCTACGGTGATACCCTCGGGTCATGAGTCTCCTCATGATGGCGCAGTCGTTGACGTTCTTGGTCGCTGGCGGACTCGGGGGACAAGGGGATACCTGCTCGGACCCGATCCAGATCGCGTGTGAAGGGACGTTCGCGTGGGACAACGCGCCGGCCACGACGTCCGGGTTCGATGGGGGAGATGCGCTGACCTGCATGAGTCCGGCGAATGCGGACCTGAGCGCGACCGGACAGATCCACGGCGATCTCTTCTTCGACTGGACGGCTCCGTGCGATGGCGACTTCCGGTTCGACACGGAAGGATCGACGGAGGCCACGAACACCAGGCTCAGCGTGCATCTCGGCAACTTGTGTTCCGCGGTGTGCATCGCATCGGACGACGACAGCGGAGTGACCCCTGCGACGTCCTCCTTGTTGACGACTCCGTTGTTGGCTGGGGATCGCTGCCTGATCCAGCTCGGGTCGTGGAGTTCGACGGACGTTCGGGGCGACGGTGTCCTGAACATCACCAACATGCTCGGTGCTTGCCCGTCGTGCGGCCTCTCGGACTTCCTTGGGTGCTCTCCAGCCAGTCCCCACTACCTGGGTGGTTGGGCGACCCTCGTGAACTCCTCCTTCTTCACCGGAGCCGGTTCCGGTCTGCACCTCGAATGCACGGACGGCCCGCCTGGTGAATTCGGGTTGTTCTTGATCTCCACAGATCACAGCAGCTCCCTACCCATCTTCAACGGCGTTTTCTGCCTCGACTCCCCATTTGGCCGCTACAACTCCAAGGTCGCAGCGAACCAGGGTCTGCCCCAGCTGAATTCGGCCGGGCTGTTCGACGCGGCTGGCGTGCTGCAGAACGTGGCGGGCACGTCGACGGTGGGCAGTGGTTTCGATGTGCCGTTGGAGCTCCCTTTCAGTCCCGCGGGACAGACGATCTCACCGGGCGACACCTGGGCCTTCCAGTGTTGGTTCCGCGATCGAGTCGGAACACCGCCCGTACCTGGCAGTTCGGCGAACTTCTCGGACTCCCTCCGAATCACCTTCTAAGAGCCGCTCGAGACACGCGCGGCAGGCACTGGCGCTTCGGACTCGCGTCCCTCGGTTCACCTCGGGTCGATCTGGCAGCCCAGGTGCGAGCTGCAGATGTCCTTCATCGCTTCGCGTGAGGTGTTGAAGGCGAGGATGATCGAGCCGCTCGCGGGCGTCAGGTCGCCGATCAGGTAGAGGCCTTTGACGTTGGTCTCGTACCCCGCCGTGACCTCGGGGAGCTTGCCCTCGAACTCGATGCCGACCTCGTGCAGGAAGTTCTGGGGCGTGCTGCCGCCCAAGGCGTAGACGGCGTGGTCGAACGTCACGTCGGCGATGTCGGGTTCGGCCATGTGTGCGGTGACACGTCCGTCCGATTCGCTGAGGGACTCGATGTTGCTGCCGCGCAGGATCGTCACCTGCTCGCGTTGTTCCAGCGCACGCAGGCTCTCGCGGTTCAGTTGCGTCATGCGGTCGAAGGAGTCCCGGCGGTAGCTGAGCGTTACCCGGTTGCCGCACTGCACGAGGTACTGCGCATACTCCGAGGCCGAGTCCCCGCCACCGACGACCAGCACGTCCTGGTCCTCCAGGACCGTGGACGTCACGTCGAAGTGCACCTTGGAGCGGGCTGCGGGCGGGATCTTGTAATCCGGCTTGTTGGGGCGCCCCAGGATGCCGATGGCGATGACACAGACACGGCACGGATACGTGGAGTCGCCGGTGCGCACATCGAATCCGTCGTCCTCACGGCGCTCGATCCCGTACACCGATTCGCTGTAGCGCACGTCCAGTTGGTGGTCCGCGATCGCCTGATCCAGATAACTCAACGTCTCGTCCTTCGAGAGGTCCGGGATGCACATCACCCCGTTGCAGATCGCCGGCTTGCCCTTGTAGTTGGCCTCGACCAGCTTCTTCTCCGGATAGAACTTCCGGATCGACCAGGAGTGCGCTTCGCCCTTCTCGAGGACCAGCAATCTGTCGGCGGCGATGCCCGCGGACCGGGCTTCGGCCGCCATGGAGAGGCCGGCAGGTCCGGCTCCGATGATGATGAGGTCGTACATGGCTGGGTCAGTCATCCTTTCCGTCAGGGTGGCAGTTGAGGCAGGCGTTGCTCTCCCAGACGAATCCCGGCACGTCGTCGTGCTCGTCGTCCATCTCGCGGAAGTTGTGATCGTGACAATCGATGCACGAGAACGCCGGCGGCATGTTCGTCGTATGACAGTCTGCACAACTCAAGTTGTGATCTCCCGTAGTCGGGAAGCTGTGGTTGAACGTCGCCGGAGTCCACGCGATCGCCGTATGACAGGACTCGCAGTTCGTCCCGAAGCCCGACGCCGTGTGGGGGGGGCTCATGGTCCCGTTGTAGTCGCCCGAGTGGCAGGCGAAGCAGTCCGTCGCTGTTCCGGCATAGACTCCACCGCCGTGGCACTGCATGCAATCCACAGCGGCGTGTGCTCCCGACAACGGCCAGGAGTGATTGAAGGTCGCGGGTGTCCAGGCGAGCGTGCTGTGACACGCTCGACAATTCGTGTCGAACATCGATGCGGCATGGGACGGGTCGGTCGTCCCCATGTACTCGGTGTCGTGGCAGCTGTAGCAGTCGGGTGACGTGCCCGCGAAGACCCCGCCCACGTGACAGGTCGTGCAGTCCGAGACCCCAGCGTGCCCGCCGGTCAATGGGAACGCCGCGTGACTGAATCCCTGGCCGCTCCAAGTGGTGGGGACATGGCAGCGATCGCAGCCGAACGTCCAGCCGGCGGCTTGATGGTCGGGCGTGACGGCCTGGGCCAGGTCCTCGGTGTGACAGTTCGCGCAGTCGGTGTCCGCCAGCGCGAAGTTGCCGACCTGCGCTCCTTCGTGACACCGCCAACAGGCGGCCGCAGCATGGGCGCCGACCAGCGGGAAGCGCGTTTGGTTGTGCTCGGCGATGAAGTCGAAGACCCTCCAGTTCTCCTGGCCGTGACAGGTGTCGCAGGTTCGGCCCAACTGCCCGGTGTGCGGGTCCTCGTGGCAGCCGGAGCATCCGCGTTCCGCGAAAAGAGCCACGGGTCCGCGGTCGTTGTGGCAACGCAAGCAGGCGGCAGCGGCGTGCGCGCCCTCCAACGGGTGACCTGTCTCCGCGACGTGGTTGAACTCGAAGTCCTCGCGGATCTCGTTCCAGCTGCCCTCGAGGTGGCAGAGCGTGCAGTCCGCGGGGAACGTGTCATGGCGAATGACGGGACCACGTTCCTTCCACCAGTCCTGGACCGGCCCCAGGTACGTGGCATTGGCGGCACAAGCGACGACCGCATAGGCCAGGGCGATCGCCCAGAACGTGCGCGTGCGCAGGATCGAATGTGTCTTCATCATCGTGATGCCATCAGAAGGAACGCTGCAAGTGAAAGCCTAGCGTGCGCGTGTCGATGCCACCGAAGGAGGTGGTCTGCGCGTACACGGACAAGTACCAGTCGATCCCCAAGCGTTGGTCCCAGCTTCCACGCAACCGCAATTGGTTGTCCTTGGAGCTCCCGTCCGCCGTCGCACCGCTGACGCGCGACGGCTCGACCGTGGCTCGGAACGTACCGAGGTCCGTCATGCGGTACCCGGTCAGTCGGTAACCCTGGACGTCGTTGAACTTGGCGTCCCTGTTGAAGACGGCGAGGCCGAGCTCGCTGTGGTCGCCCAGGATCTCGCGCCAACCCACGAAGACCTCCATGCCGTCGCCGCTGGCGTCCTGGTCGGACCAGCGGTCGATCGACGCGCGCAGGTGGACGTTCTCGGAAAGGGGGGTCCAACCCTGAACCCGAGCGCGATCGACCTTGCCGTTGGCCAACAGGTTCGGATCGAGCGAGGCGAACCCGTCACGCAGCAGCTCGGGCCAGCGCGTCTGCGTCAGGCTGAACGTCGCACCTTGGCGGCTGCGGTTCGCCCACGTCACACCGGACACGAATTGCGTGAGCTCCAAGCCCGAACTCTTGTTCGCCGCCGAGGAACCGTAGGCATCGATCCAGGCCGTGCTCCAGACGTTGACGTGCTGGTTGACGCGCATGTCGAGCGTCGTCAGGAAGAGGTCGCGATCGCTCTTCCCCGCATGCCACGTCTTCTGGTAGCTGGCACCAAGAGCGATCCGATCCTCGGCGCCCATGAGGTGGCGGTAGAACACGGAGGCTGCCAGGTCCTCGCCCGTGCGGAAGTCCTCGTAGGTCTCCGGCAGGAATCCGATGCTGGCACCGACGCGACTGCCGTTCTCGAGACGTCGACCGAACTCGACACCGTCCAGCACGCCCAGCTCCGGGAACTCGTGCTGCAGGAAGCGCCCGAACTGCCAGCGGTCGGGCTGCGTGCGGGTTCCACCGAACGAGTACGAGAGGCGGTCGAAGCGCAATCGCGCCTGGCTGACGTCCAGGCCGCCATCGACGTCGACCGCTCGGGTCCACAGGTCGGCGTTCAAGTGCAAGCGCCCGCCGCGCGCGAACGGGTTCTCGTACAGGACGTCGACACCCAGGTTCGTGAAGTAGTTGTCGCTGGACCCGGCTCCGCTGGATCCGGCCCATTCCCCTTGCAGGAACGTCCGCCCGCGCCACGCCGGTTCGCGTTCCGAGCTGGGCGTCGCTTGCCCGAGGAGCAGCGGCGAGTTCGGATCGAAGTCCTCGGAGGGCGCCGTCCAGGGCAGGTCCACCGCGGCGTCGCGATCGACGGGGACCAGGACCTCGCCGCTGGTGCCCGGGTCGATCCCGATCGTCCCGCTCGGAATCTCGACGCGACAGGAGTCTTCGCGCACGGATTGCACCGTGCCCTCGATCGTGGGCAGGCCGGCCGCGAAGATCCGCACGCGGTCCCCGGACTGGATGCCCGCGCTGCGCCCGCGATCGACGCGGACCGTATCGGCGTCGACCGAGAGGACCTGGATCTCGACGCGCTGGACGGGCGTGTCCTGGGCCGCCGCGTTCGTCACGAACAGCGCCAACACACCGACGATGGAGGCCAACCACCTCATCGACCGCCCCCCGTACCAGGCAAGTGACAGTCCGCGCAGTCGTGCGCGATCGGTCTGTAGCGAATCGATTCCAGTCCCTTCTGATTCGTCCATGGTGTGTGGCAGGCTGCGCAGTCGAGCTTCGCGTGCGTGGCGTCCAGCGGGAAATCGCTGTCCCGGTCGTGATCGAAGATCGTGGGCGTGAAGGCGTGGTCGACCGAGTGGCAGCGCGCACAGTCGCTGCGCCCCTCGACCCGGAACTGACCCAGGTGCGGATCGCGGTGGCAGTCCGCGCAGTTCGAGCCCAGCGCGCGTCCGAACGTCCGACCTTGACGGTCCGGTCGACCGAGCGGGTGGCAGGCCGTGCAATCGAGGGCGTCGTGCGACCCGTCCAACGCGAACCCGGTCATGGCCGCGTGGTCGAACGTTCCCGCGATCGTGGTGTGGAAGTCGCTCGTCTGGTGACAGTGACTGCAATCGAAGCCAGGCTGGTCTCCCTGCTGGCTGAAGACGCCTCCGTGGGGATCGGTGTGGCACGTCGCGCACGTCTCTGGGTCGCCCGGGAACAGGTCCCGCACGCGGCCGAAGCGGCGGCCCAGGACGTCGGGCAAGGCGGTGGGCACATGGCACGTCACGCATTCGGCGGCGAGGTGTGCGCCCTCGAGCTCGAAGCCCGTCCAGGGTCCGTGGGCGAACGCGTCGTGATGCGGCGCCGCGAACGTGTCTTCGCCGTGACAATCCGCGCAGTCGGAACGCTGACCCGTCGCGGGGTCGACCAGGAAGCGGCCCTCGTGCACATCGGTGTGGCACGTGTCGCAGCGATTCGCGGGACCGGGGAAGGCCAACGCGACGCGTCCCAGCGTACGTCCCAGGACCGCGGTCTCGGGCTTGTGGCACGCGGCGCAAGCGGCGTCGGCGTGCGCACCTCGCAATGCGATGCCCGTGTGCTGTCCGTGGTCGAAGGCGCCTTCGAGGGCGGGCTGGAAGGCGTGCGTGCCGTGACACGTGGCGCAGTCGGTGGAGCCTCCGCTCGATTCGAACCGTCCCGCGTGCACGTCCTCGTGGCATGCCGCACAGGACTGCGGCGTGCCGCGGAAGATGCGAACGCCCTTGTCCACTTGGTGGCACTGGGCGCAGTCGGCCGATGCGTGCGCACCGTCCAGGACGAAACCCGCGGCGGCGTGTCGCGCATCCGTGAACAGGTGGGCGACGAAGGCGCCGGTGCCGTGGCAATCGACGCACGCCTGGCCGCGTTCGACCGGGTGGGCGAACTGGCCCGCATGGGGGTCGTTGTGGCAGGCCTTGCAGTCCTGCGCGTCGCGGCCGGGGAATCGCAACGGGCGGGACAGTGCGGGGTCGTGGCAGGCGTCGCAGGCAACCTCGCCGTGCGGATCCCCCAGCGGGAAGCCTGTCGAGGCGTGGGCCTCGCGCGTCATGCTGCTCTGGCCCAATCGGAACCCCGCCGGGACGGGCGTGTGGCAGACGACGCAGGTCTCGGTCGTCGAGACGTTCGCGCGTTCCGCGGTCGCCCTCAGGAACGACTCCGCGTGCGTGTGGTCGTGGCAGTCCGCGCACTCACGGCTGGTCCCGAGCGGCAGCTTGCCGGAGTTCTCGATCGAGAACGGCGACTCGGGTTCGTGGCACGACGAACATCCGACGCCCTCGTGGGATCCGGTCAACACGAAGATCGGGTCGTGCTCGTAGTCGGGCAGCACGCCGAACGCGACGTCCTGGCTGTGACAGGTGGCGCAGTCGTTCTCCATCGCCGCGCCATGCGGGTCCTCGTGACAGCTGATACAGGCCTGACTCTCGCCGAGGAAGCGCTGGAACTCGACGGGCAGCACGTCCAGGTCGGCGTGCGCGTGGCAGTCGTCGCAGGACAGGGCATCGTGCAAGCCATGCAGATCGAAGGCGAGTCCCGTGTGTTCGTAGGCGTCGCGGTCCAGCACCCCCGCGAGTGCGAAGACCTGGGGCGACACCAGATCGAAGTCGCGGCCTTCGTGTTCCAGGTGACAGCGGGCGCAGTTCGGTCCGTCGTCGAGCAGGCCGTGGAACCCGGATCGCGCAACGAGTTGCTGCCCGATCTCGGTGTGGCAGACCAGGCACGCGTCCCGCAGATCGCCCTCTTGGGAGCCGTGACAACTCGCGCAACCATCGCGCTCGAGCAATTCGGGGATCTGGGCGTGCGTCGCGCTCAACGGACCGGGCGATGCGTTCTCCAGGTCCACGACGACCAGCAGAACGACGAGCACCAACGAGAGCACCGTCAAGGCGCCCGTGGTCCTGCGGCCGATCACAGCCCGCCTCCGAAGTCGATCGCGGTGGTGCGCAGCGACGTCACGATGTGGACGATCAGCAAGATCACCATCAGCAACGCGACCCAGCGGTGCAGGTAGCGCCACGTCGCGAGCAGGGCGCGCAGGTCCTCGAAGTGCGTCGCCATCAACGCCGTGCGATGCGTGCGACGCGCGAGGCGCAGGAGCGGACCGAGTTGCGAGGGTGCGATCCCCTCGGCGCGCCCGCGTTCACCGAGTTCGCGCAGGACCCGCTTCAGTTCGCGTTGACCGACCAGCAGCGATCCCAGGCGAGCCACGAACGACTTGCTCCACCGGTCTCGGCTGACCAAGCGTTCGACCTCGTCACGCACGACGACACCGAATTCGCGGTGCGCGGCGTCGAACTCACCCGACAGCGATGCGAGGGACGCGCGCGCTTCGTCGAGTGCGATCTCGCGCCCGTTCGCAGCGCGTGGCACGAACGCGTAGAAGTAGCGGCCGATCGCGCCGGTCACGATCAAGACGCCCAGTCCGGCCAGCGCGTGTCCTCCGATCGAGTGTCGCGGCGCGAGCCCCGCATGCAGGATGGCCAGGACCAGTGCCAGCACTCCGGTCGCGACATGGCTCGTCATCCAGCCCCGCAGACTGCCCACGCGCAGAGGGAAGCGCAGGTTGCGTCGCAGCAGGTACGTCAGGTTGGCGACGATCAGCGCGGCGGCGGCAAGACCGAACCACAACCCCAACCCACGCGACGAGCGGAGCCAACCGTCCCATTCATGACTGCGTTGCACGAGGCGACTGGCCGTGTAGTACCCGCGGAACGCGAAGGCCCATCCGACGGCGATGGCGGTCAAACAGAACGCGACGCCGAGTGCAGCGAACAAGCCCGCGCCGCGTTCGACCTCGGCCCCGGTTGCCTGACGATCCTCGGGGTCGAAGGAGACGCCCGAGTCTTGCAGCAACTGGAAGGGCGGGATCCCGCCGGCCATGACGAACACGGCCTGGTTCTCCAGTCGAACGCTTTGCGTCTGACCCGTGACGACCAGATCGACGTGGTCCGGTTCGATCGCGGTGACCTGACTGTTCAGGAGCAGTCGGACGTGCCCGCTCTGGACCGAAGCGTTCAGCCGCTTCTCGTTGCGCGCCTTGATGCGCGAGAAGTCCCCTCGGCGATAGGAGAGCGTGACCTGGTTGCCCGGCTGCTCGCCCAACCCGATGGCCGCTTCGACCGCACTGTCGCCGCCACCGACGACCAGGATGTGCGTGTCCTGGTACGACTGCGCGTCCACCAGGTGATAGGTGACCTTCGGCAGTTCTTCGCCCGTGACGTCCAGCTTGCGCGGTGTCCCGCGGCGGCCGAGGGCCAAGCAGACGTTGCGCGCCAGGTGCGAACCCTGGCCGTGGTGGACGCGGTAGACGTGATCGCCCTCCTGCTCGAGCCTCTGGAACGGAACCCCGGTCCTGACGGGAAGCTCGTGCTTCTGGATGATCTCGGCCCAAACCTCCAGCAGCTCCTCCTTGGAGTACGACGACTTCGTGAGCCTGCCGTGCAGCGGCAGATCCACCGGCTGCGTCATGACCAACTTCCTCCGCGGGTACTTGGCGACGGTGCCGCCGAGCTCCTCCTGGTCGATCGTCAGGAAGTTCAGACCCTGCGAGCGAGCTTCCAGGGAGCACGCGATCCCGGCCGGGCCCGCGCCGACGATCAGCAGGTCGAGAACGGGTTCGGGACCTTCTACGGGCAACGCGCCGCGATTCGAAGCGACCTCCCGCGCGACGGCGGCCCCGTGCTCGATCGCCGTGCGGATGAGCGCGTAGCCGGTGACCTCGCCGGCCAGGTACACGCCCGGCGACCCGACGGCTTCGAGCGACGGTTCGAGCGCCGGCAGGTCCGTGCGTTCCGAGACGTCGCCCAACGTCACGGCGATCGCGCCGACAGGGCACTCCACCGCGCAGAGCCCGTGCCCGACGCAGCGCGCGCCGTGTACGACCAGCGCCTGACCGTGGACCATCTCGAGCACACCCTCCTCGGGGCAGGCTGCCACGCAGATCCCGCAACCGATGCACTGGGACAGGTCCACGTCCGGGAACTGCAACCGCGCCGCGTCGCTGCCACGCCGCTTGGCGTCCGCGATGGCATGCAGCCCGGCCGCGGTCTTCTGCAGGTCGATGCGACGCAACCACAGCGTCACCACGGCTGTACCCAGCACGCAGAGGAGGATTCCCAGGCCGATCCAGCTCACGCGGATACCTGGTCATGGACATCGAGGAGGGGGATCACGATCCTCGTGATGAAGCACATGCCGTGCCGCGGGGTCCTTCGTGCCCGAGCCGCCAGGGAGACGCATGCCGCGGATCCGGAGCGTCCGGATCTCGGACGCCGGGCATGCGGCGTCCGAATTCTGGACGCCGCTCTCCCTTCGCTCCGAGGCCTCCTGCGGATGCTGCGAGTCCGCAACTCCGGTCCGAGGTCCCTCACCTTTCCCATCTCCTCCATAGGGCTGACGACCCTGGTCCAGGACCCACGGCGCTCGGGCTTCGAGCGCTGGTCGCCACTACGAATATCGGCATGCGGTCGCTCGCGAGTCCACGGAATCGAGTTGTCGGAGTTCGGTGGCATGGACGAGGACACGGAGTGGAGGGTCGCTCATCTCCTCGATCATGTTGGGACCGTGCATTCGAGTCGTCTCTACGACGAAGTCCGTATGCGTCGGACGCGAGAGTCGCTGAGACCGAGTCTCAGTCGTGTTCGAGGTTCGATTCTCTCGAACTTTGACGAAGCGTACCGTGGGCTCCGATCTCATACTTCCGCCATGCAACCCCAAGCTCTCCACGCACGCAGGTCACCCAGGCTTTGGTTCGTCTGCGCCTTCCTTGCACTCGCAGGCTGCAACACCGTCGAGTTCTACGAGAAGGGCGCCCTCTCCGACCCGACCATGTCGTTCTCGGAAGGACCGAGCGCAGCGCACTTCATGCACAAGACGCTGCAGAGCGTCGAGGGTGCAGCCGGGGGACTCGGTGGTAGCGCGGGCGGAGGTTGCGGGTGCTATTGAGACTTGCGTGCGTGACGCTCGTTCTGGCAACGGGTGCAGCGGCCCAACAGAACCAAGGTGTCGCGGCCGGAGGAATCCTGCCCTCCGACGCTGTGGGCGAGAACAATCCCGATACGGGTCGCGCCGGCCAGGGTTCCTGGGAGACGCGCTTGGGTCTCTACCTGCGTCCCGATTCCGGCGGCACCAACGGCAACCCCTTCCTCGAGGAGGAACTGATCGTCATCGAACCCGTTGTGCTCTACGACCGCTTCCTCACCGACGACGACCAACTGCACGTGCAGTTCTCCTACGACCGCGTCACCAGCGCATCGATCGAGCGCCTGTCCAAGTTCCCCGTCCAGTCGGGCGCCAGTGGGGACAACTACTTCGGCCTCGACGTGGGCATGAGCCACTGGACGACGGCGCACACGAACTGGGGTTGGCACGTGGGCGCCAGCGTCGAGTACGACTACCGCAGCATCGGCGGTGGCTTCAGCTGGCACCATGACCTCGATCCGGCGGATGCCAGCGTGACCCTCAGCCTGGACTACTACTCCGATACGCTGGACCTGATCGCGATCGACGGCGTCGAGTCCGGCCAGGACGACCGCACGTCGATCACGGCCAACGCGACCTGGTACCAGGTGCTCGGACCCAAGGACGTGGGCGAGTTCGGCATCACGCTCGCGGACCAGGACGGTTTCCTGGGCACGCCGTACAACGGCGTCGTGATCGAGGACGGAGGCACGCCTCCCTTCCCGTTCGCCAACGGCTCGCTCGGCACCGAAGTGCCCGAGAACGTGCCGCGCGCGCGTCAACGCACCGCCCTGTGGGGACGCTGGCGTCACTTGCTGTCACCCGGACGCTCGCTCGAGCTCGGACTGCGCGCCTACAACGACGACTGGGGCATCCGTGCTTTCACCTTCGAGCCGCGCTGGTACGCGTGGTACGAGGACCAGTCGCTGCTGCGCTTGCGCTATCGCTTCTACACCCAGAACGAGGCCGACTTCTTCGCCGAGCAATTCCTTGCACCGGCCACCTTCCAGACCCAGGACTCGGGCCTCAGTGGATTCGACACCCACATGATCGGCGCCCAGTACTTCTGGTTCCCCAGTCAGTCCACGCGCTGGGACGTCGGGCTCGACTACGTCTCCTCGAGCGACGGCCTCGACGCCGTGATCGCCACCTTCGGCTGGAAATGGTCCTTCTGATGCATCGAATCGTCACCGCTCTCTCCTGCAGCTTGCTCCTGGTCACCGCCTGCGCGGCGCCCCAGGAATCGCAAGCACCGTCGAACGTTCCGATGTCCGAGTTGGTCGTCGATCTCCTGGAAGGCGAATACCTCGACCTGACCGAGGACCTGGACGCCGGCCGTCCGGTCGTGCTCGTGTTCTGGCAGAGCTGGTGCGCGTCCTGCCTCGAGGAGGCACCAGCGCTCGTGGAGGCCCACGCGCGTTACGGCGATCGCATCACGATCGTCGGAGTCGTCTCGGGTCCGGACTCGTCGGTGGACGAGGCCAAGCTGATCGCCGCGCTCGAGTCCACCGGGATGACCTATCCGCAGGTACGCGACCGCGACCTGTCGTTGACGCGCGCTTTGGGTGTGCAGGGCACGCCGACCATCATCGTGCTCGGTCCGAACGGTCAAGTGCGCTACCGCGGGCACGACCTCCCGAACTGGTCGTCGCTGCTGTGATGCGTTTCGCCCTGCTGGCGCTGTTGGCATTGGGTTCCTGCGCGGAGCCGGTCTCCAATCGTTCGGTCGAGGTCAGCCCCTTCGCCGACTGGCATCACGTGAAGCGTGAGTTCGCCGCGATGGGGACCGACCTGACCATCGAGGCGATCGGGCCGGATTCCGCCGCGCTCGAACGGGCGATCACCGCAGCCGAGTCGGAGTTGCGCCGGGTCGAAGACCTGATGACCTCCTGGCGCGACTCGCCCCTGACCCGCATGAACGCGACAGCCGGCGAAGGCCCGCAGGTGATCCCCGCCGAACTGGCCGAGCTGATCCAGCGCAGCTTGGTCGTGTCCGAGTTCACCCACGGCGCCTTCGACGTCACCTTCGCCAGCGTCGGCAAGCTGTGGGACTTCAAGCGCAAGCCGCCTGTGCTGCCGGACCAGGTGACCTTGACCGCCGCGCTCGAACACGTCGGTTGGGATCGCGTCGAACTGGACGTCGCCACTTCGACCATCACGTTGCCCGCAGGCACCGCGATCGGGTTGGGCGGCATCGCCAAGGGTTACGGCGTCGACCGCGCGATGGCCATGTTGATCGAGCACGGCGTGAAGCACGGCGTGGTCAATGCGGGCGGCGACCTGAAGGCCCTGGGCACCAACTTCGGCAAGACCTGGCAAGTGGCCGTGCGTCACCCGCGGCGTCCGACCGAAGTGCTGGCGATGATCCCCGTGTCGAACGTGTGCATGGTGACGTCGGGCGACTACGAGCGCTTCTTCGAGGTCGATGGCCGTCGGTATCACCACATCCTGGATCCGCGGACGGGTTCCTCGGCCACCGGATGCATGAGCGCGACGGTGCTGGCACCCGATGCCGCGTTCGCCGATGCGTTGGCGACCGCGTTATGCGTCCTCGGGCCCGACCTGGGCATGCCGCTGGTCGAAGAGCTCGGCTCGGTGCAAGCGCTGCTGGTCGACATGAACGGCGAGGTCGTCGTGTCCACGGGGCTTGCCGAATCCACGCGCTGAATCCGGACAACCGTGTCGAGAGCCCGCGGCCGGGTCGCGACCCCCGTGCGGACCCGACGACTCAGACGCGCTTGAACTCGGCCAGGAAGCGGCGTTGCGGCGGGTCCTCGTCGTCCATGAAGTCCTCGAAGGACACGAGTTCGACGTCCTCGTAAGCGATGCCTTCGACTTCGGAACGGATCAGCGGCCAGGGGAATTGACCGAGCGGATCGCTGGGTTGGCGGCCGCGGCAGACGACGACGATCGAGCCACCCGGACGCAGGAGCTGCGGCAGGACGCTGACCAGTCGTGCACGTTCGGGCGGCGGCATGACCTGCATCGTGTAGATCTCGACGACCAGGTCGAAGCGTTCGCGCCATCCGGTCGGCGGCTTCAGGATGTCTTGGACCTGGGCCTCGACGTTGTAGTCGGCGACGCGTGACTTGGCGCGCGCGACCGCGGTCTTGGAGATGTCGGTCGCCATGACGCTGTAGCCGCGCTTGCCCAGCTCGACCGTGTTGTCGCCGTAGCCACAGCCGATGTCGAGCGCGCGCGTTCCGGGGCTCACCTCACCGCGGGCGTCGAGCCAGCGGACCAGGTGCGGGTTCGGGACGCCATCGTCCCACGGCACCTTGACCTTGCTGGTCTCGGCCTTGCGATAGAAGCTCTCGAACCACTCCGAGCCCTTGCTCGTCTGGCGTGCCTTGTGCGCGAGTTCGCGCGCCCTTTCCCGTTCGCGTTCTTCGGACACGCGCTCAGTCGAGGACGGGGAGCGTGGCGAAGGAGCGGACCGCGATGCGTTGAGCCACGCGGCCGGCGACGTCGGCGAACGAGCGTCCGATGCCCGAGTCGGGTGCGGCGACGGCGATCGGCTCGCCACCGTCTCCACCGAGGCGTACGACCGGGTTGAGCGGGATCTGGCCGAGGACCGGGAAGCCGTGCATCGAGGCCAGGCGCTCCGCTCCGCCCTTGCCGAACACGTCGATGACGGTGCGGAAGCGACCTTCGGAGTCCAGCGACAGGACCTCTTCGTGATCGCCGACCATCAGGCGCACGGGCTGGCCGTCCATGCCGCCCTCGACCATGCCTTCGATCTGCTGACCGGCCATGTTCTCGACGATGCCCAGGATCTCGACGTTCACCTGCTTGAACATCGCGACGGCCTTGTTCACGTCGAAGGTCGAGACCGCTTGCGGTGTCGTGACCAGGATCGTGCCGGTCAGCGGAACGAGTTGTGCGAGGCTGAGCTGCGCGTCACCCGTGCCGGGCGGCATGTCGACCAGCAGGTAGTCGAGGTCGCCCCACTCGACGTCCGTCAGGAACTGCTCGATGAGCTTGTGCACCATCGGGCCACGCCAAACGGCGGGCTGATCTTCGCGCAGCAAGTAGCCGACCGACATCGTCTTGACGCCGTGCGCTTCCTTGGGGACCAAGCGCGGCTTGCCGTCGACGGTGATCTGTTCGGGCTGTCCGCCGAGCCCCATCATCATCGGGATGTCCGGGCCGTAGATGTCGCAGTCCAACAGGCCGACCTTCGCGCCGGTCTTGGCGAGCGCGCACGCGATGTTCACCGACACGGTGGACTTGCCGACGCCGCCCTTGCCCGAGGACACGGCGACGATGTGCTGGATGTTCTTGCCGAGCTCGCGCGGCGGACCGTCCTGGCCCTTGACGACGGCGGTCATCTCGACCTGCACGCCGACGATGCCGGGCACCGCCTTGATGACGTCCTCGGCCTCTTTCTTGAGCTGGTCCTTCACCGGGCAGGCGGGCGTCGTCAGGTTGATGACGACGTCGGCGTGGCCGTTCTCGACCTCGCAACGCGTGACGAAACCGAGGGTGACGATGTCCTTGTGCAGGTCGGGGTCCTGGACCTGGCGGAGGGCGTCGAGGACCTGATCGTTCGTGGGGGAGCTCACTGGAGTTGCCTGGCTGCGTGGGGCCCGGATGCGCGGGCGTGGTGGGGAGCGAAGGGCGGCGTGCTCGCCGCTGTTTCGAGGCCAACAGGTTAGGGCCATCCCATCACATCTCAACCCCAACCAGGGCATCCCGGACGCCGAATGCCCTCGAGCCGCCCGCGGGGGGCTCTCACGACGTTCTGATCGGGTCCTCGGGAAGAACGTCCGCCGATCTCCGTCCATGCAAGCGGCCAGAGGTCATGGACCCCGGCACGTTCCGATCCCAGAACCCTCCCAAGAACCATGTCGATCTTCAACCTTCCCACCCTGCTCGGGTCCCTCGTCGCGACCGCCGTCTTCGTACCGGAATCCACCGTCCTGACCCATGGGGAGGGGATCCTCTTGGAGGTCACGCCCATCGTCGAGGAGGACGTCCTCGCCATCGACGTCCTGTTCCACCAGGAATCCGGCGCCTACTCGTCACCCGCGGAGGACCTGCACCTGAACTTCGACGAGGACAGCAAGGCGCTCACGCTCTACGACGTCCTGGTGGCCTATGGCGCGTTGACGGATCAGAACTTCACGTTCACGGACACCGTCGAGAACTACCTGGTCGCCTCGACGCTGAACCTGACCCATTCGCAGGTGATTCCCAAGGACAGCGTGCAGGCCTGGGTCGAGCACCTGTTGAACGAGAACGGGTTCCTGTTCGATCCCTTGACCAGTCAAGGTCCGCGCCTGATCGCCGTCGTTCATACGCAAGGAGCAGGCAAGACGCCTTCGCCGATCGCCGTTCCCTTCGAGGACCTGGCGGACTGGAGCGACAACGCTGCGACCGTGATCTCGACCATCGTGACCCTGCCCAACCTCGACGTCCGTCAGATGGCGAACTCGATGCGGGTGATGGTCGTGGATGCTCGCTTCCAGTCGTTCTTGCCCGCCGGGAACAGCAACTCGATGCTGTTGACCGGTCGCGCGCCTTGGGTCGTCGCGACGGCCGCCATGTTGGATGCCGTGAACGACGCCGCACAGCAGGATCACGTCTCGAGGTCGACCCAGGACATGCAGATCCTGCGTTTCCAGCTCGAGCATGCTCACGCCGGTTCCGCCGCCGAACTGGTCGAGGACCTGATCCTCTCGACCGTCGTCCGGCCCAACACGATGAATGCACCGATGGTCCAACCCAACCCGGTCCGTGTGCTCGCCGACCCGCGCACCAACGCGCTGCTCGCCACGGTCCAACCGGACCTCGTGGAGCGCCTGAAACAAGCGGTGGCGTTGATCGACGTCGAGGTCGCCGACTGATTCGTCGCGCCACCCTCCGGCACCTGTGAAGGGGGAGCCCATGGGGTGTCGCGAGTGGAGAGAGAGCCGGGTGTTGGCAGGCACTCGGACGCCCGCGGGGGCGGGAGACTTCGGTCCTCCGCCCCCGCGGTTCTTTGGTCGCGGGGCCGGCCTCGGGCTTGGAACGAGCATTTCAAGCCACATTCCGAGCGAATCGGGAAGAAGGCACGGCAGTTGCCGTCCATGCCTTCGGGCCGTCCTTCTGTTCTCGGGATCTTCTCCCACACCAGCCAAGGAACACACATGTCGTTCGCATCTCTCACGCTCCTGCCGACCCTGATCCTCGCCGCCGCGGCTCACCAGCCGGCAGTTGAGGCTACCCCGACCTCCCGCGTCGTGTCCTCCACACAGGACATGCCGCTGTACCCGCCCGCCAAGAGCGGGCTCGAACTCAACGTCGATCGCGCGGACACGCCGACGACGTTGATCGACGTTCTGACCGCCTACGGCGAAGTCACGGGCCAGACCTTCACCTACGACAACGAGGTCGAGACGTACCTGCGTCGAACCGAACTCAACCTGACGCGCACGCGCACCATCCCGCAGGCCGAGGTGCAGGCCTGGGTCGAGAACTTGATGGCCCAGAACCAGTACATCCTGCAGCCGATCCTGCGTGGCACGGAGCCGCTCACGTCGGTGCTCCACCAGAACACGACGCACATGGCGCGCCTGACCGCGACGCCCGTCACCGTCGAGCAACTGCCTGGGCTGAAGCACAACGCCGCGACGCTGGTGACGACGACCGTCAACCTGCCGAACATCGATGTGCGTCAGATCTCGAACTCGATGCGCTCGATGATCTTGAACCAGCACACCCAGACGATGCTTCCGGCGGGCGCCACCAACAGCATTCATCTGACCGGTCCTGCGCCCTGGGTCGCTTCGGTTGCCGAGTCGCTCTTGCAGATCAATGCTCAAGAGGGGCCGAGCGGTGAGGCGAACGTCGGCGTCGAGATGCTGCGTTTCCAGCTGAAGCACGCGGACGCCCAGATGGCCGCGGAGCTCGTGCAGTCCCTGGTGTCCTCGAGCGTATCGATCTCGGGCGAGCGCAACATGAACCATCCGCACCAGGGACAGGTCTTGAGTCCGATCAGCGTTCTCGGCGACCCGCGCACCAACGCTTTGCTCGTCACCGTCCGCGGGGACCTGGTTCAGCGCTTGAAGGATGCGGTCGCCCTGGTCGACGTGGAAGCCACCGAGTGAACCAGCGGCTCGCCGCGCGGCGGCCCACGGCGTAGCATCTGCGCCATGAGCACCCCGAGGCGAGCCGTATGTCTGGTATCCGGTGGAATGGACTCCGCCGTGACCCTGGCCGAGGCGAGGGCGTTGGGCTTCGAAGCCTACGCCCTCTCCGCTCGTTATGGGCAGCGCCACGAGTACGAGCTGGCCGCCGCCGCGCGGGTCGCCGAGGCGGGCGGAGCGAAGGATCACCGGATCGTGACCGTCGACCTGGGCGTGCTCGGCGGCTCGGCCTTGACCGACGACATCGAGGTGCCCAAGGACCGCTCCCACGACGAGATGGGATCGGACGTGCCCGTGACGTACGTGCCGGCGCGCAACACGGTGTTCCTCGCCGTGGCGCTGGGCTGGGCCGAGGTGCTCGATGCGACCGACCTCTTCCTGGGCGTGAACGCGGTCGACTACTCCGGGTACCCGGACTGTCGGCCCCAGTTCCTCGCCGCGTTCGAGGCCCTCGCCTCCGTCGCGACCGCGGCGGGTGCGGAACGCGGCGCAAGGTTCACCGTGCACGCACCGTTGATGAAGCTCTCCAAAGCGGGCATCGTCCAGCGCGCCGCCGCCTTGAACGTGGACCTCTCGCTGACGCTCACCTGCTACGACCCGGTTCCCGAGGGCGAGCGCGTGATCAGCTGCGGACGCTGTGATGCCTGCCAGTTGCGCCTGGCGGGATTCGCGGAAGCCGGTACGACCGACCCCATTCCCTACGTGTCATGAGCCAACGTCCTCCTGAACCCGCTGCGGCCGACGACCCGCGTGTCGAGGCCTTCCGCCGGTTGCTCGGCGTGACCGATCGACTGCGCGATGCCGATGGCTGTCCGTGGGACCTCGAACAGACCGAGTCCAGCATGGCGCCGTTCCTGGTGGAAGAGGCGCACGAGCTCGTCGAGGCAATCGAGACCGAGTCCGCGAACGACGCCGCGGGCGAGGCCGGCGATGTCCTGGGCGGCCTGTTGATCCTGTGTCGCATCGCCGAGCAGGGTGGGCGTTACGACCTGGCCCAGGTCGCGAACACGAGCGCCGAGAAGTTCGTTCGCCGACACCCGCACGTCTTCAGCGACGCCGCCGGTGGGGATGCCGCGACGGTCCTGAAACAGTGGAACGAGATCAAACAGGAAGAGCGCGACCTCAAAGGCGAAACCGCTGATTCGAGCGCGTTGTCGGGCATTCCGAAGGCGCTCCCCGCGTTGCAGCGCGCCACCCGCACGTGCGACAAGGCCGTGGACGCCGGGTTCTCCTGGCCGACGATGCGCGGTGCGCTGGCCAAGATCCACGAGGAACTCGCCGAGCTCGAAGCGGAATTGCCGAACGGCATCCTGGACCAGCCGTTCGGCACCGCGCCGCCCGCCGCAGTGCGCGATCGCGTGGTCGCGGAACTCGGCGACCTGTTGCTGTCGGGTGCCTACTTCGCACGCTACCTGGACCTCGATCCCGAAGCTGCGTGTCGCGCTGCGGTGCGACGTTTCGACGAGCGCTTCCGGCGCATGGAAACCGTGGTCGGAGGAACGACGCGGGGCGTCGATCTCGACACGCTCGAGGCTGCGTGGAATGCCGAGAAGGCGCACGACGCGCCCCGCACGTCCTAGCTGTAGCCCTCGTACGTGGCGGTCAGCGACCAGAGCACGCCGAGGATCGCGACGAACAGGAAGACGGCGCGTTGCCAGCTGAACAGATGTTGGCCCTTCGAGATGCCCCAGCCCGCCAGGACTCCGATCACCGCGCCGGCCCCGTGCGCGAAGTTCGCGATGGGCATGATGTTCTGCCAGTCGAGGTAGATGCAGATGAAGAACCACAGCACGAAAAACGACGTGATGCGCTCGTCGAGCAATGCACGCCCCTGCGGGTGGAACTTGGTCAGCGCCCAGAGGAAGCCGAAGTAGGCGTAACCGATGCCGGACAGGCCGATCGCGGGTCCTTCGATGGCATAGCTGATGCCCGTGGAACCGACGGCGAACACGACCGTCAACCAGGCCAAGTTCAGTGACCCGACCGACGGCTCGAGGATCCGCCCGAACTGCCACGTCCAGTACAGGTTCATCACCAGGTGGAGGTACGTGCCGTGGATCAGGCAGGTCGTGAAGAGCGTCCACGGGCGTTCCGCCATCGAGTTGCCCGATTCGAGCATCGGGAATCCGCGGTCCTGGAACGTCAGGGTCGACAGCACCAACGCGACCACGATCAGCGTGATCGTCGTCCAGTTGTCGAAGGGGTCGGAGCGCAGGACGCGTTCGAAGGGATCTTTGCGGAGCACGGCTGCGAGGGTAGCGCCTCACCTCGCCGAATCCAGTCGGGGAGTCCCGCCCGAGGAGGCTTCGGACGCACGACGCCGAAAGCACGTCGAGCTTGCGCTAGACTCCGCAACCTCCCCGGGGCACACGGGTTGGGGCACGCTCGTCCCGCCGCGCCCTTCCGATCCCGCCTTCCATGACCTCTCTCGTTCGCGTTCGCGGCCTGACCCGACACCCCGACGCCGGCCGAGGCGGGAGCCCGATCCTCAGCGGCGTGGATCTGACCGTCGAGGCGGGCGAGTTCGTCTGCATCATGGGTCCGTCCGGGTCGGGCAAGACGAGTCTCCTGCACCTCCTGTCGGGGCTGGATCGACCGACCGAGGGCACGGTCGAGATCGATGGTGTCGACCTGTTCGGACTGACGGAGCGGGAGCGCACCCTGCGCCGGCGCGAGCAGGTCGGCTACGTCTTCCAGTTCTTCAATCTGCTGCCGAACCTGACCGTCGCCGAGAACGTGGGCCTGCCGATCGCGATCCGCGGCGAGCAGCCGAACACCCAGCGCGATCGGATCGACGCGTTGCTGGCGCGCTTGGGCATCGCGGATCGGCGGGACGCGTTGCCGCATGAGCTGTCGGGCGGCGAGATGCAGCGCACCTCGATCGCGCGCGCGTTGATCGGCGGACAGCCCTTGTTGCTGTGCGACGAACCCACGGGGAACCTCAGTCAGCAGGCGGGGCTCGAGGTCATGCACCTCCTGCGCGAATGCGTCACCGACGACGGCCGTTCGGTCGTGCTCGTGACGCACAACCCGCGCGACGCGACGTTCGCGGACCGCGTGCAATTCCTGGTCGACGGAAGTCTGGCCGACGAGGTCACGTTGCACGGCCCGGACATCCAGGTCGAGGCGGTCCACCAAGCCCTGGCGTCGCTGGCGATCTAAACGATGTCCCTGGCCCGAACCATCGCGCGCCGGAGCCTCTTCGGCCGTCCGGGACGCTCGCTCTTCGCCCTGTCCGGCATCGCGCTGGGCGTGGCGACCGTCATCGCCGTCGTCACCTTGGACCACAACACGGTGCTGGGGCTGGCCGGTGTGCGGCGCGATGCCAAGCGGCCCGACATCGAATTGCGCGCTGGTGCTGGGGGCGGTGCCGACGCGTTGCGGCAGGTCGAGGGCGTCTCGCTGGTCTCCGAGTTCTTCGAAGAGGACGTGATGATCACGCCGCGCGTCAGCGGCGACGAAACTCCGCCGGACGCGGAACGCATTCGGCTTCTCGCGGCGGATGCGGAGAGTCTGCCCAGCTTCGACGTCTGGCGCGTCGAGCGTGGAGGCGCGCTGCGACCGGGTCGACCCGAGGTGTTGTTGGGCGCCGCGTTGGTCGAGGAGTTGGGCGTCGATCTAGGCGACGAGTTGCTCCTCGCCCGTCCGCGTCGCTTGGGGCGACGTGAGTGCAAGGACGGCGAGCTCGTTCTGAGCTCCGCGCCTATCGACCAACCCGAATCGCTCACGGTGACGCTCGTCGGCGTGCTCGCGCCCGAGGGCGTGGCGCGTCAGCACCTGGGCCGGGTCGCGATGGTGGATCTGGCGCTGGGCGAGGCGATCTACGCGGGTCAAACCGTGCACAAGCGACTTTGGGCACAGCGCGATCGCGCGGTCGATCCCGAGACGCTCGAGTCGCGATTGGCGTCCGACTATTCCTACGTCCTGAACCAGGGCGCCGTGATCGGCCAGGCCGCCGACGAGCGAGCCTTTCGCATCGGCGTGCGCATGACCGGACTGCTCGCGCTCGTGCTGGGGATGTACGTCATCTTCCACACGCTCTCGATGTCGCTGACCGAACGCGTGCGCGAGGTCGGCACGTTGCACGCGCTGGGCAGCACGCGCGCGCAGATCGGACGCGTGTTCCTGGTCGAGGCCGTCGCGTTGGCCGGAGCCGGTTCGCTGGTGGGCCTCGCCGGTGGTCTGGCCCTGGCGCGGATCCTGCTGGCGTTCGGCATCACGACCTTGGGCGTCGGCAAGCACGTGCCGGACTTCCTGATCCCCTGGGAGATCGTCGGCCCGTTGACCTTGGCCGGGTTCACGATCGCGCTGATGGGCTCGATTTTCCCGCTCGCGGTGCTGGGCCGGACCGACACCGCGGCTGCGTTGCGCGGTGAGGAGGCCCTGAACAAGAGCCGCGTACGCAGCGGGTTCCACGTCTTCTACGCCGCGTTGCTGGCGATCGTGCTGCCGGCGCTCTATCTGGCGCTCGTCCCCGTGCTGGGCCAGCGCAACGCCGAGCTGCAGGCGTTGATGGGTGGGGCGATCGCTTTCCTGGCGCTCCTCGTCGTTCTGTCGTTGGTGCTGCCCGGACTGCTCGCGAAATTCTGCGCCTCACTGGCAGGACCGGCCGGCCGACGCTTCCCCTTGGCGGGACGTCTCGCCGTGCGTGCGATGCGCCAAGCCCCGACGCGCGTCGCTGCGGGTGCGGTCGCGCTCGCCCTGGTCACCACCGGCATCGTCGGGCTGCGCGGCATGACCGGCAGCCTGCGCGGCGAGGTCGAGGTCTGGGCGCAAGAGGCCGCGATCGACAAGGTCTGGGTGAAGGGCCTGCCGCGCGCGGACGCCGAGACGTTGTCCGCACATCTGATGACCTATCCCGGGGTGATCGGCGTCGAGAAGGGCGACGCGCGCAAGACCTTCGCCTTCCTGGTGCTGGGCGCCGATCCGAAGTACATGGCGCGTTACGGGCCGCTGGCTGAAGACCCCGCACTGGTGGCCGCGATGACGGAACGTCGCGGCATCATCGTGTCGCGGCGACTCGCGCGCGTGACGCCCGAGTTCGAGGTCGGCAAGCACGTGCCGATCCAGCGAGGCGATGGCGTCGTCGAGAATTTCGAGATCCTGGCGATCAGCGATGCGTACGGGCACTGGTCCGATCCGGACGAGCGCATGTACGGCGTCATCGCGGATCGTTGGCTCGAGAAGGACCATTGCGTCGACACCCAGGTCCTGCGCTCGATCGCCGTGCGCTTCGAACCCGGCCAGGCCGATCCGACCGTCGTCGAGGCCGCCGTGCGCGAGCTCTACCCGGATGCCAGGGGCCTGTTCCTGAGCACCGGGCAGGAGGTCCTGGACTTCCATCGCAGCGACCTGCGCCGCGACTTCGTGCTGTTCGACATCCTGCTCTTCCTGACCGTCGTCCTGGCCGGACTGGGCCTGGTGAACGGCCAGCTGCTGGCGGCCCTCGAGCGCGCCAAGGAGATCGGGGTGCTCAAGGCCCTCGGGACCACCCGACGCCAGATCGCCGGGACCGTTCTGCTCGAGAGCGCGGTCGTCGGGCTGGTCGGCGGGTGCCTGGGGACCGCCCTGGGGGCCGGCCTGACTCCAGCCGTGGTCCTGGCCCTCCAGACCATCGCCAGCCTGGACCTGCCCATCCGGACACCCTGGCTGTGGCTGGTCCTGGGACCCGCCATTTCCGTGATGGTGGCCCTCATCGCAGGTCTTTACCCCATTTGGCGCATGAACCGTTCCGATGCCGTGGCCGCCGTTCGGACGGGCTGACGGTTCGATCCGGGACGAGATTGCAGGTTTGTGCCTCCAAGCCGTTGCGCGGAACGATCCACCCTCGCTAGACTCCTCGCCCTTCGCGCGGGGATGTAGCTCAATTGGTTAGAGTGCCGGCCTGTCACGCCGGAGGTTGCGGGTTCAAGTCCCGTCATCCTCGCCACCTCGCACACGAAGCCTTTCGCGATTCGCGGGAGGCTTCGGTTCGTTTCAGCCGATCCTTTCTTCGGTGGTTCGCGGGCCCATGCGGCCCTGAACCGCTTCTGGTTCCCTCCTGGACCCTCTCTTGGCCCACCTTCGGCCCACCCCATGAGCATTCCTGATCTCCCGCCGCCGATCCTCGTCGAGGACGACCAAGGCATGGCGCGGCTCATGGAAGACATGGAAGGCCGGCCGGACATCGCCGTCGACACCGAGGCCGACGCGTTCTTCAGCTACCGCCAGGTGGTCTGCCTGATTCAGATCACCGTCGGGGACAACGACTACATCGTGGATCCCCAGGCGGACATGGACGTCAGCCCCTTGGGACGCATGTTCGCGGATCCGAAGCGGGTCAAGATCTTCCACGACTCGGAATACGACGTCCTGATCCTGCGGCGCGCCTTCCGGTTCGACTTCGCGGCGCTCTTCGACACGCGCGTGGCGGCTGCCGTGCTGGGCATCCAGAGCCCGGGCTTGGCCTCGGTGCTGGAATCGCGCTTCGGCGTGAAGCTGGACAAGTCGATGCAGCGGTCGGACTGGTCGACCCGGCCCTTGTCCGCCAAGCAGATCGCGTACGCCCGCCTCGACACGCACTATCTGATCCCGCTCGCGGAAGGGCTGCGCGAGGAACTGGACACGCGCGATCGGCGCGTGATCGTCGAGAGCGAGTGCCGCCGTCTGGAGCTCCTCGACATCCCGGACCCGCCGTTCGATCCGAACGAGTGGAGCAAGATCAAGGGTGCGCGCGACCTCTCGCCGCGCGAGCGTGCCGTGCTGCGCGAGCTGTACGTGTTGCGCGAACAGATCGCCGAGCGCCAGGACGTTCCGCCGTTCCGCATCATCAACAACCCGTCGATGCTGATGGTCGCGCGTCAACAACCGCGCTACATGAAGCACCTGACGGGCATCAAGGGCTTCACGCCGCGCATGGCGTCGAAGATGGGGGACAAGACCCTCAAGGCCGTTGCGCGCGGGTTGGACGCCGACCCGATCGACCGCATGCCCGTGCTGCCGCGCAAGGACGGCACCGAGGGGCTCGACGAGATCCAGAGCGACCTCTACGACCGCGTCAAGACCTGGCGCAAGGACATCGCGGCGGCGCTCGGCATGGAGTCGGCCTACCTGCTCAACCGGCATGTGATGACGCGCCTGGCCAGCGAGTTGCCCAAGGACCGTGCGGACCTCGAACAGGTCGAGGGGATGCAGGACTGGCAACTCGATCGACACGGCGACGACCTGGTCGTCGTGCTCAAGAAGTTCCACAAGGACCTCGCGGCCGGCAAGGTGCCGAAGCGTCGGACCTGGAAGCGCCGCTAGATACGGAGCCCGGCAAGTCTCACTTGGATTCCCCATTGGACGTGGAGCGGGGCG
>TARA_R110002096_G_scaffold79532_3_pt1 | contig 28297 bp, 23 predicted proteins | sample TARA_R110002096 | Tara Oceans TARA_R110002096 (sample SAMEA4397295) | marine metagenome | biome: Polar Biome; feature: [DCM] deep chlorophyll maximum layer (ENVO:01000326); material: water (ENVO:00002006), including particulate matter (ENVO:01000060) such as... | depth 35 m
GGTGCGGCTCAGCGGGAAGAGCAAGCTCAAGCTTCAGCTTCCTGACGGACAGCACACAGGCGAGGAGAAGCTCGACGGCATGGGGTTCCTGATGGACTGCCTGCTGTTCCCCAAACAGGCGCGTCATTACGACTGCATCCTGGTCGAGGACTGGGCGCTGTTGGACGACCTCGGTGGCAAGCGTCTTGAACGCAAGAAGCGCCGGGACGTGTACAGCCTGGCCGAGCTCGAGCCGATTCGGATCAAGCTCATGACGGAGGCCTCCAGCCTCGAGCAGCGCATGGGGACCCTCGGGCACGAACCGACGCCGTTCGAGAAGAGCAAGCTGGAGCTGGCCAGCAAGATGATCGAGTTGAGCGCGCTGCTGGACGGACTGGAATTCGCCCGCAGCGACCTGCGCGTTCCGCCCGTGTTGCGCACGTACTTCCCCGAGTCGCGCCCCGGTCTGGCCTGGGTGCTCGAGGATATCTACGCGTTCACGGACGACGACCTCACCCGCCTGCAGACGGATGCGGTCGCGGACGAACCGCTCAAGGACTTCCTGAACGAGTTCGGGGTCCGCTCGCAGTACACGTCGCGCGAACTCGCCCTGTTCCCCAGCCTCGAGACCGACGTCGAGTCCTCGCCCGACTGGCTGGACCCGCAACAGGCCATCACCCAGGTCGTGCAGGTTCAAGTGCGTGACGACGCCGAGACCTATCTGTCTGCGTTGCAGGCGCTCGAGACGATCGCGCACTCGCGGATGGACCAGCCCAAGCTGCGCGAAGCGGCGGGGGCGTTCGGCAAGGTCGTCGTTCCGCGCGCGGAGGCGCGTGGTGAAGGCACACGCACCGAAATGGAGCGCACGTTCAACAGGTTGAACCTGTTCACGTATGCGAACATCCTGTTCATCCTCGGGTTCATCTTGGCGGCCGCATCTTGGGGTGCCTCGAGCCGCAAGATCGGTGTCGCGTCGTGGATCGCCGTGCTCGCCGGAGTTCTGTGCGTCGGCTCGGGGATCGCATTCCGTTGCGTGATCAACCAGCGTCCCCCGGTGACGACGCTCTACGAGACGTCGCTCTTCATCTGCTTCTTCGCGGTCTCGATCCTGCTCGTGATCGAGCGCTTCGACAAGCGCCGGTTGGCGCTCGGAGCGGCGGCTCTCGGAGGCATCACGTTGATGCTGCTGAGCTTCTCGCTGGAGCGGCGAGCGGCCGTCTCGAGCGGCGACACGATGGTCTCCCTGGTCGCCGTGCTCGACACGAACTTCTACCTGTGGATCCACGTCACCACGGTGACGCTCGGTTACGCCGCGGGCCTGGCCGCCTGGCTCGTTGGTGTCATCTGGCTGATCGGTCACATGACGGGTTCCTGGCGCCGCGACCCGGTGCGCGGCAAGTCGTGGAGCGGATTCCTGTACGGCACGATCTGCTTCGGCCTCCTGTTCTCGATCTTCGGGACGTTGATGGGCGGCGTCTGGGCGAACGATTCGTGGGGTCGCTTCTGGGGTTGGGACCCGAAAGAGAACGGTGCCCTGATGATTTGCCTGTGGGAGTTGATGATCGTCCACTCGCGCTTGGGTGGACTCGTCCGCCAGGTCGGAACGGCGGTGCTCGCGGTGATCGGTGGATGCGTCGTCGCATTCTCGTGGTTCCACGTGAACGAGCTCGGCGTCGGTCTGCACGCCTACGGCTCGATCTCGGCCGTCAAGACCGCGCTCTACTACGCGTACGGACTCAACGCGAGTTTCCTGCTGATCGTCGGCGGACACTGGCTCGCCACGCGCTCCGGTGGCAACGGCGGGGGCACGACGCCCGCACTCGAATCATGAACGACACCCAAGCTCGCATCCTGGATGGCAAGGCCACCGCCAAGGCGGTTCGCGCCGACGTCGCGGCCTCGGTCGCAGCTCTCGTCGCCACCGGCGCCAAGCCCCCGGGGTTGACCGTCGTGCTGGTCGGCGAGGATCCGGCCAGCCAGGTCTACGTGCGCAACAAGGATCGCGCCGCGACCGAGGCCGGCTTCGTCGTCGACACCGTTCGGCTGCCGGCCGACGTGCCGCAAGCGGAGCTGGAAGCCGTCGTCGAAGGCCTGAACGCCAACGACGACGTGCACGGCGTGCTCGTGCAACTGCCGTTGCCCAAGGGACTCGATGCCGACCGCGTCATCGATCGCCTCGATCCGGACAAGGACGTCGACGGGCTCTCGCCGCGCAGCGTCGCGAACTGGACCCTGGGTCGGCCCGGGCATCGTCCGTGTACGCCCGCCGGCTGCATCGAGATCCTGGAGCGCCACGACCTGCCGCTCGAGGGCCAGCACGTCGTCATCGTCGGTCGTTCGATGCTCGTCGGGAAGCCGCTGGCGACGTTGGCGCTCGCACGCAACGCGACCGTCACCGTCTGTCACAGTCGCACACGGGACCTGGCGGGCGTCTGCCGTACAGCCGACGTCATCGTCGCTGCCGTCGGCGTGCCCAAGCTGGTGAAGGGCGACTGGGTCAAGCCGGGCGCCGCTGTGTTGGACGTCGGGATCAACCGTGGCGAGGACGGCAAGTTGGTGGGGGACGTGGATTTCGCCGCGGCCAGCGAAGTGGCGGGCGCGATCACGCCGGTTCCCGGTGGCATCGGTCCGATGACCATCGCGATGCTGTTGTCGAACACGTTCCAGGCCGCTGCGCGGGCGCAGGGGCAGGACCCCGACGCGCTCTAGGTCGCACCACCTGTTCGAGGAGGCTCGGACCGGCTGCGGATCCCAGGTGGAGACGCCCGGAAGGTTCCTGGAACCACGGTTCTCGGCTCGGGTCTCGACCTGGAGCGTTGAACCGGAGCGGTTTGGGGCCGAGACTGAAGTCTCCCTTCGCGGCAACCGATGAATCGCTGGGAGCCCACGCCTCCTTCGACCGAACCATGAGCACCCCCTGGAAAGACCCTGCCCATCAGCCGCAGATGCCGCAGATCTCGATGCCGCGCGTGACGCCGGTGGTCAAGGCGCTCATGATCGCCAACGCGGTCGTCTTCGTGCTCCAACTGATCCTGGAGACCTGGGAACCGACCAGCCGGATCTTCAACGGCGTGCTCGTTCTGGACGTCGACGTGTGGCGTCGGTTCTCGCCGTTCTTCCCGATCTGGCAACTGGGGACGTACGGGTTCATGCACAGCCTGGGTGGGCTCATGCACCTGGGCGGCAACATGCTGGGGCTGTACTTCTTCGGCACGATGCTCGAGAGCTACCTAGGGTCGCGCAAGTTCTGCGTGGGCTACTTCATGGCGATCATCGGTGGAGGCCTGCTCCACGCGTTGATCCTGTTCGCCACGTCGAACCACGGTCCGGTCGTGGGCGCGTCGGGCGGCGTCATGGCGATCCTGGTCGCGTGCGGTGTTCTGTTCCCCAGGCGGACCGTGCTGGTCTTCTTCTTCCCGGTCCAGCTGGGTTGGCTCGTCGCGTTCCTGGTGGCCGGGGACGCGTTCATGGTGATCCGCGAGTGGCAGAGCGGCGGGTCGGACAACGTCGCGCACTGGGTCCACCTGGGCGGCGCGGCCATCGGCTTCTGCGGCATCAAGTACCGCTGGTTCCAGTGGGACCCGATCGCCAAGCTGGCCGCCAAACGCGCCGCCGGCCAGGTCGTGAAGCACGTCCAGGAGGATCAGCGCTTCGAGCAGGTGCTGGCGAAGATCCACAAGGACGGCATGACCGCCCTGTCGCGCGACGAGAAGGAACTGCTGAAGCGCGTCTCCAAGCGCCGTCAGGGCGTTTAGCGAACTCCAGCGGAATCAGACCCGGGTCCCCGTTCGAAGGCGCATGGGGCCATCCGACGCCATCCTGGGGCGTTCCGGGTTCCACCTCCGCTCGAGGTGTCCAACAACCCGTCGAGGTCCCGACGGATGTGAAACGCCCGAGCTCCCTGGAGCTAGAATGCGACCGTCCAGGCCCGCCCCCGACTCCTCGGGGCTCGCGCCCCGACCGGATTCCGCCATGAAGATCTCCATCTCCACGCTGCTGCCCGCGCTCCTTCTGTTCCCGCTGTCCAACCTGACGGCGCACCCTTCCGTCTCCGAGCCGCCGACCGGTTCCTTCGTCGACGAGGCCAAGTTCCGGGCCGACTTCGAGAAGGCCATGACGGTCAATGCCAAGGACGAGATGCGCAAGCTCGTCCGGCAGAACAAGGACGACGCGGTGGCCTGGATCATCGACCTCGCCTTCAAGTCGGCCGATGCGCCGAACGAGAAGATCGTGCTCACGATGAAGGCTCTCACGGAGGCCTGGTCGGCCGAGCTGAAGACCGACTTCCCGCGCAAGATGGAGCGCTACTTCGCGCGCATGAACGCGCCGACCAAGAAGGCGCGCAAGTTGCACCTGGATTCCTACAACCAGGCCAGCCAGACGATGACCACGTCGATCGAGCAGAAGAACAACGACGGGATCATCCAGGCCGGAGCGCGCTTCGAATCTCTGGCCGAGGACTTCCAGGAGATCGGCGACAGCTACTGGATGTCGCAGTGCTGGGTCTCGGCCGCCGTCTGCTTCGACGAAGGATCGCTCGAAAGTGCGGCCCAGTTGGAGCGCGTCACGACCGCACTCAAGAACGGCATCGCCGGGCGAGAGGCCGTCGAGCTCGAGGACAAGATTCAATTCGACTCCAGGGAGCGTCTGAAGACCCTGAACGGCATGGGCTACGGCGTGCCAGCCAAGCCGGAGGGCGAGCCGGGCGTCGATGGCGAACCCGGCGAACCGGGTGCCGCTGCGGATCTCAAAGCCAGTCCGCTGGCACCGCGCGAGACCGGGCCCGCCTTGACGATCGCCACCGAGTTCCGGGCGCTCGAAGACCCCTTCGACTACCAGCGACCGAACTACTTCGCCGATCAGCACTATCCGATCTGGCACGCGATCTACTTCCAGGACAAGGGCTCGATCGTCAGCATCCCACGTCTGTCAGGGCCCCAGGCGATCCGCTCGGGCGCGTCCAAGGGCATGCTCGACGTGGACGGCGATGGGGAAGGGGACGTCGACTTGCCTCTGCGCTCCAAGGACACGCTGGTCGAGTTCGAGTACGGCACGGGCGACTCGAAACGCAAGGCCGCGCTCTGGACCAAGACGGGCCAGGAGCAGGAGCTGTACCAGGGCATCACGGCGAACATGGCCCCCCAGGACAACCGCATCGACCTCTACGTCTCGCCGGCGTCCACGGTGGTGGGTGAGATCGACGGCACCGAGATTCGCGTCATCGATGAGAACTTGAGCGGTGGCTTCGGCGACCCGCCCACGAGTTGGTCCTTCCAGGGCCTGACCAAGGGCACGTTCCAACCCGAACACGACTCCGTTCTGATCGGAAGCTCGAAGACGGCCGTTCCGTGGAGCGATTACCTGCAGATCGACAAGCAGTGGTATCGCATGGAAGTCCTCGACGGTGGTCTCTCGTTCAAGGCGACCCCGATCGACGTGGCGACCGGCACGATCACCTTGAAGTTCAAGGGTCCCAAGCCCGACCACATGATCTTGGTCGGCAGCGACACCTTCGCCGGTGCTTACATCGACATCGCGGATGGGTCCGTCGAGGTCCCGACCGGTACGTGGTCGCTGTACTACGGCATCGTCGGCAAGGGCAAGAACAAGCAACGCATCAAGGCGCTGGTCCTGCCGACCGCGACGATGCAGAAGTGGCACGTCGATCGCGACGCGAAGGTCACGGTCGAGTTGGGTGGACCCTTCGACATGGATTTCGAGGTGCAGGTCGAGGGTGATCTCGTGACCGTTCCCGGCACCTCGGTCGTGATCACCGGAGTGGCGGGCGAACACTACGAGCGCCTTTGGAACTGTGTTCCGAAGACGACCATGAGCTACCGCAAAGGGGGCAAGGGCCGCGGTTCCAAGCCCGACAGGATGGGCGTCGTCGGTTCGACCGAGGAGCTCTACAAGGACTACAACTCGGCCTGGTTCCCCAAGACCCACACGCTGGAGAAGAAGTCGTCCGAGACCGAGATCGAGGTCCAGCTGGTCGACAAGAAGAACAAGCTGTTCGGCAAGGTCGAATCGTCCTGGCGTTCTTGAGCGTAAGACCGCAGCCTGTTCGCCCTTACTCCGTTCGATCGACCTGCCCGCGCCCCGCGCGGATCCTGGAGCCCCACCCGTGCTCGACCTGAAGTTCCTCCGGCGCCACCCCGACGTGGTGAAAGCCGGCTCCCTGAAGAAACGCATTCCCTGTGACGTCGATCGCATCCTCGAGTTGGATGCGAGCCATCGCGAACTGGGTGTCCAGATCGACGAGCTGCGCAGTCGCCAGAAGGCCGCCGGTGCTGCGATCGCGAAGGCGACGCCCGAGGAGCGCAAGGTGCTCCTGGCGGATCAGACCGAGCTGAAGTCCGGGCTGAAGGACCTCGAAGCCGAGCAGAGCGGGATCGACGAGGAGCTCAAGGCGTTGCTGTTGCTGGTCCCGATGCCGCCCGCGGCCGAGGTGCCCGACGGCAAGACCGACGAGGACAACGTCGAGCTGCGCAAGGTCGGCACGCCGCGCACGTTCGACTTCGAACCGCGCTCGCACATCGAGATCGGCGAACAGCAGGACTGGCTCGACATCGAGCGCGGAGCACGCCTGGCGGGCAGTCGCAACTACGTTCTGAAGGGCGACCTCTCGCTGCTCGAGCACGCCGTCATGCGCTACGCGCTCGACCTGATGGTCGGCCGCGGCTTCACTTCGGTCTCCGTGCCGACCTTGGTGCGTCGCTCGGCGATGGAGGGCACCGGCTACTTCCCCGGTGGCGAGGACCAGGCCTACGGCACCGACGAGCGCGACGACCTGTTCCTGGTCGGCACCTCCGAGGTCCCGCTGACCGCCCTCTATCAGGGCGAGATCCTCGAGCAGTCGGCCCTGCCGGTGAAGATGGTCGCGCTGTCCCAGTGCTACCGTCGCGAGGCGGGCACCTACGGCAAGGACACCAAGGGCCTCTACCGCGTGCACCAGTTCCTGAAGGTCGAGCAGGTCGTCCTCGACATCGCGGACGATGCGCGGTCGCTCGAGCACCACGCCCAGATCCTGCAGAACGCCGAAGACCTGCTGCAGGCCTTCGATCTCCCGTACCGCGTCGTCAACGTCTGCGGCGGCGACCTCGGCCAGGGCCAAGTCCAGAAGTTCGACATCGAGACCTGGATGCCTTCCCGTGAGGGTTATGGCGAAACGCACTCCGCGTCGCGCTTCCACGACTTCCAGTCACGACGTTTGGATCTGAGGTATCGCGATGACGACGGCAAGGTGCATCACTGTCACAGCCTGAACAACACGGTGGCGGCGTCGACGCGGCTCTTGATCGCGTTGGTCGAGAATCACCAGACTGCTGATGGTCAGGTCGCGGTGCCCGAAGCGTTGCAGCCGTACATCGGTGGGCGGACGTTGTTGGGGAAGGTGCTATAGGGCTGAATCGGCCTCATTCTGCACCCAATCGCTCGATTGAGATGATCCGATGACTGCGTGGGCGTTCGCTGATCCTGAGAACACTGCTGTCTTCACGACTCGGCAAGTTGTCGAGGGTTTGAGCCCGATCCTGCTGGTAACTCACGACGAGGATGATGGCGCGTGGCAGTTTCTATTTGGAACGACCGACGATCTTGGGGACTCCAGGGTCGTGGGACTCCGCGCCATCGTCGAATTGGATTCGAGTCTCGTCGAGCTGGCTGACCTCCCTATGGGGTGGGCTGCCCGACGTGAAGGGCCAGAGCATTCGTGGGTCCGGCAGCGCCAGTCCAGTGAGGCTGACTAGGGGTCTTGCACCTCGGCGCGTGACGCCGTTGTGGGATCTGCCTTGGGATCTGTTGTGGGATTCTGGCCTCCATCTACTCCCTCGAACCCCATTCTAGAGCCCTCTCATAAACACGGTGTCGTACACCGAGCGGAAGATCCCTTCGTGTGAGTACCGCACAAGTTCCTCTTCGGACGCCGGTCTTTTGCCCTTCCACCTTGTGCGGTACTCGGCTGAAGAAAACTTCCGCTCGGTGTGCGACACCATATGCCAAGAAAACTTCCGCTCGGTGTGCGACACCGTATGCACGAAACGCCATCTACTTCCACCTTGGTGGACTTGACCTATGCCCGGCTACCCACACGAGATCCTGAAGCCCCTTTTTTCTTGGGCCGATACCGCGTTGGCCGGGAGTCAAGGCCGGGCAAAGTACGCGGGCAGAAGGTCGGACACGATGCCCCAGCGCTCCCGCAGAGCCACAGTGGTGCGCCTGTCCTCATCGCTGGCCGCCGGTTTCTGAACCCAAAGCTTCAGCCGCGTCGGCCTCGCACGTTTCCACCTGGCCAGGCCAGATGCAAAGCACTGACCCGATTGCAGAGTTACGTGGTCCATCCCATTTCCGCACCCGATCCACGGATCCACCTTCCATTCGTCGCCATGGAGCACTTCTCGAATCACGATAGGGTGTTCCCACTGCGTGGCGAACTCGATCGCTTCGTCCGTGCCGTTGTGGATCTCGTACTCGACCCAGTCGTACGTCGCGGACGTCACGGTCAGAGTGACTTGAGCTGCCGGTTCGTCCATGGGAACGGACTGGCAAGCCACTAGGCACGCAGGGACGAGAAGGAGGAGCGCGGTGCGCATGCATTTGATCCTACTCCGGCGCCCGTGGATCTCGCCATGGTGCTTCCAGGCCCTTCCATGATGACACGTAAACCCGGAGCGGTGCTACGTGGGAATACGATGCGTATGGCCCAGGTACTGAACAGTGCCAGGCATCGTATTCCGGTACTGAACAGTGCCAGGCATCGTATTCCCAGGAACTTCGAAGCCCACTACGAGTTCGAATCCGGCCGGCTCACTGAAGTCCAAGTCAACTTCGACTGGCCGGCGGGGGAACGGGCCCGTTCCTTGGACTTGCAGCACATGCCCGGGTTGTTCCGGGCCGTCATTCTCGGGGTTGGATCGACTGCGATGTAGGATCGTGCCGCGACTGGCTGTGCCTACTTGACCGCGCGTAGAGGACTGCGGCCCATCGACCTCGAATCGACCCAGCCCATGAAGAACAACCTCGCCCTAGTCTGGAACGTCCTGCTCATCGTGATGGGCTGCAGCCTCTTGGGCTGGATCGCCTTCAATCTGTTCGTGGAGATGCAGCCTGAGGCGGAAGGGAAGAACCCCCTCGTTCCGACGCTGGTCGGACTCCTGCTGGTCGGTACGGGCGGCGTGCGCATCGTGCGCAGGTTCCGCTCGCAAGGCGTCCCGGACGAACCGGAAACGGACCGACTCGACTGAGGTCACCCGATGCGATGGGGTGCTGCTCGTCGCTACGAACTTCCGATCGGGCCGAGCGGGCGCAATCGCAGGGAGCTGCACCTAGAACGGTCGGGCGCTCGGATTCCCGAGGGCGTCGGTGTCAGAGCCCGCCACCGAGCGGTGTCCAGATCAGGTTCCAGAACATGACGATCGCGAAGAGGAAGGCGCCCCATACGATCGACGTCAAGGCTTGTCGAAAACACTGACGCGCCACGCAGGCAAGTGCTCCGACGAGCGACAGGATCAAGATCCCGTACGTCGTCGTCAGAAGGGCCCCGTCGAGCCAGCGCGGGTGCACGTCGGGCTTCCAGGATCCCGGGATCATGACCAGGACCAGCGCGAACAAGAAACACACGAACGCGCCTCGGAAGTACACCTGCCCGGGGGGCGGCGTGCTCGATCGCTTCGGCTCCGCATCCATGACCAGAGGCTAGTGATTCCAACGCTCTGGAATCCATGGTCTAGAAGGGACGACGGGATCACCCGGGCCGAACCACGTCAGGCGTGGTCGCGGGATGGGGAGGCTAGGCCCAGTTCGGACCCAGGAGGGCGTCTGCTACATCGGTGCCCAGACCGAGTTCGTAGGGGGCCTCGGCAAACGCAGCGACCTGCACGCGAGCAACGGTCCGTTCGGACCCTACTTGGGGTTTCCCGTGGGAGCTGACCGGTCCCCGGTATCCAGCTGATCGCCACGGTCCTGCAGCTGATTGCCGTCGAGCGTGTCGTCGACCGGAGCGTTCGGCGCCGCCGGGGACGCAGGGATCGTGAGGTAGGGGATCGTCCCCTCCTCGCCGCGCAACGCCTCGGGGAAGCGGACGGTGCGCGTGTACGTCACCGTGCGCTTGTCACTGTCGAGGAAGACCAGTTGCTCGCGCAAGAGTCGCGGGGCGAGCTCGATCGTGATGCTGATGCGCACGGCGGCGGGCAGGCCGATCGTCTCCTCGTCCTCGGGGTTCTTGCCCCACTCCTCGAGCGGCTCGTCCTCGTCCCCGTCCCTCGCCAGCACCTCGATGTCGAAGGCGCGCACGCGATCGTGCAGGAACTGGTACTTGCCGCCGGTGAACGGCTCGTCGTCGACGCCGAAGCCCTCGCGGCGGTAGAGCTCGAGGAACTGGTCCTCGTCCTTGTTCGGTCGCGCGCAGAAGCCGACCTCGTTGTAGTCGGCGCGCAGGAAGCGATCACCCTCGGCGAGCCAGTCCATGCTGTTGGACGTGGACACGAAGTCGATGCGGTCGGCGTCGAGGCCGAGGTCGATACGGTTGGTGACGCGCAGGTGCAGCGCGAGGGGCCGGTCCATCACGAGGATGCCGGCGAGGTCGCGCTCGATCTGGTCCAGGATCGCGGGGCCGGCGAGCATGGACTCCTGGATGTTGTGCACCGTGTCGCGCGTCGTCCGTACGGCGGTCAGCATCTTGGTGATGCTCATCAACATCATGCCCATGATCATCACGGCGATCAGCACCTCGACCAGGGTGAAGGCCTGGAGCTCCGTGACGTGACGTTCGGTGGGTTCGCGATGCTTCATGGGTCGATCCTTCAGTTGCCGGTGGGGGCGCCGGGCAGTTCGCTCTCGTCGAGCGCGCCTTCGTTGACCTCGGCGTCCTCGTCGGGCCCGTAGACCTGGACCCAAGGGATCCAGCGCTCGATGACCACGAAGTTCTCGGTGTCGATGCCGGGAAGGGACGGATAGCGCACCTTGATCCGCACGCGCTCGTAGGGCTCGGCGGCTTCCTCGTCCTCCTCGATCCCGTTCTCGCGGTTGTAGTCGTCCTCGCGCTCCTGCTTCTCCCTGAGGCTGTCGAACGGTCGTTGCTCCCAGTCCTCCTCGGCGCCCTCGTCGTAGGTCGGGAACTCCTCGTCCGCGAGGGCGAGCTCCCACTCGTACTCGGGATAGTCGTTCTCGGCGAAGGAACCCTGGTGCTCCAGCTCGATCTCCTCCCACCATTGACCGGCGGCGATCTCGCCCAAGGTCTGCAGCGCCAGCTCGCGCGCGATCTTGCGGTGCTGCGTGTGGGCAGCGGTGATCGTGGCGCTCTTCAGCGCTTGCACGGAGTAGGTCAGGCCGATGCCCACGATGGCGATCGTGATGGCGGCTTCGGCGAGCGTGAAGCCCGCGCGCCCGATCATGGAGCGTTGCGTCAGAGGTCGTCGCATCAGTCGAAGTCCCGATCGGTAGGCATCTCGCGCTCCAGGAACTCGCCCTCGTGGAATCGGATCAGGCCGGTCAACGGCAGCATCTCGATCGTGAAGAGGTTCTGGAACTCCGGTTGGCCGAGCACGATGGAGTGGTCGGACACGGCGCCCAGCGGGTCGAAGCGCACGAGCACCTTCCCGTCGTTGAAGAACTGGCCCGCCAGGTAGACGGCGTGCAGCTCGACGCCGGGGCGCGTGTCCTCCCAGCCGTAGGTGACGCGCTCGTCCTCGGGGTGCGAGTCCTGGATCCAGGGACCGCCGTCGACGTGCTCGTTCGTCACCAGGCGGTAGCGGTCCTCGTCCAGGTCGTACTCGAGGAAGTACTCCATGTTCCGCGACAGAGCGAGCGAGCGCGTCTCGGCCAGCGTGCCCGCGAGGTTGCGGACGCTGGTGTTCAGTCGTTCACCAGGAACGAGCGCCTCGAAGCTGAGCGAGACGATGGACGTCGCGAGCACGAGGACGAGGATCACGACCATGAGCTCGACCATGGTGAAGGCCGATCTCGCGGAGGTATGGGCTGCGTTACCGGTACGCACGCCGAGGGGCGATTCGAGGCGGCCCAGGTTCAAGACTCACCATCCAAGATCTGTTCGTAGGTCACGTCGCGATCGGATCCTTCACCGCCCGGCTCCCCGTCCTCGCCGAACGAGACGATGGTGGGGGTGCTGCCAGACTTCGGGGCCTCGTAGAAATACGAGTTGCCCCAGGGGTCCATCGGGATCGTGGCATGATCCGTGAAGAGTCGACCGCAGTCTTCACATTCGACGAGCTCGTCGAGCGACTCCGGCCAGCGCCTGTTCTGGATCTTGAACGCCTTGGTGGCGTCCGCGAGAAAGGTGATGGTGGTCGTAGCTGTCTGGTGGCGAGCAGCGCACAAGGAGGACGCGTACGCCGGTACGAGCCAGACGAAGGCCAGCCCTAATGCGCCAAGAACCGTCGCGCCCATGATCGCAGGGTGGACCGAAGTCCTGACCCGCCCTTCACCGTCGTGAATAGCGTCAGAGGAAACCGTCGAATTGCGACGGCCTCGACTCAATTGTTGCCGCCGAGGATCTGCTCGTAGGAGACGTCGCGCTGGGAACCTTCGCCGCCGGGCTCGCCGCCTTCACCGTACGAGATGATGATCGGGGTGCTGCCGACGGACGGGGCCTCGTAGAAGTACGGGTTGCCCCAGGGGTCCATCGGGATCGACGCCTGCTCGAGGTAGCGGTGACCGTTCTCGTCCTCCTCGGTCAGCTCTTCGAGCGTCTCGGGCCAGCGACGGTTCTGGATCTTGTACGCCTTGGCCGCGTCCGCGAAGCCGGTGATGGTGGTCGCGGCGACCTGGTGCTCGGCCTGCGCGAGGCGACCCATGACGTTGGGGACCACGACCGTCGCGAGGAGGCCGAGGATCACGATCACGACCATGAGTTCGGCGAGCGAGAAGCCGGACTGGCGCGACGTGTTGGAGAGGTGGTGTTGGTTGCGGATCTTCATGGTGGGTTCCTCCGAGGACGGCCCGTGGGGGCCAGTAGGCCTAGAGTTGGCCGATCTCAAGGATGGGTTGAATGATGGCCAGCACGATGAACCCGACGATGCCGGCGAGGCCGACGATCATGATGGGTTCGAGGAGTGCTGTGAGTTTCTCGGTGACGGAGTCGATCTCTTCGTCGTAGGCGATCGCGATGCGGTCGAGCATCTGCTCGAGCTCACCGGACTGCTCTCCGACGGCGACCATGTAGCCCACGACCGAGGGGAACGCCCCCGAGGCCTTGAGCGGCGTCGCGATATCGGTGCCTTCGACGACACGAACCCGGACGTGTTCCGTCGCATCTCCAATCACTCGGTTTCCGACGACCTTGCGCGTGATCTCGAGGGACTGGATGACCGGAACGCCCGATTGCAGCAGCGTGGACAGGGTTCGCGTGAAGCGACCGACCGAAGCCTTGCGCAGCATGTCTCCCAGAATGGGAATCTTGAGCGTGGTGGAGTCGAACCAGAGCTGCGCCTTGGGGTTCGTCTTGTAGAGCCGTTCGATCGCGAAGCTGATGGCGGCGATGAGCAGGGCGAAGCCGAGCCACCACTTCTGCATCACGGTGCTGATCGTGACGAGCACGCGTGTCGAGGGAGGCAGGGCCTTGCCTTGCTCGATCAACATCGCGGTGATCTCGGGCACGACCTTGGTCATCAGGATCGCGACGACCATCATGCCGATCACGATCATGATGATCGGGTACATGAGCGCGCCCATGACCTTGCGGCGCAGCGCGCGTTGGGCGTGCATGTAGTCGGCGAGGCGCGTGAGGACCGTGTCCAGGTTGCCGGCCGCTTGACCGGCCTGGACCATGTTCACGTACATCTCGCTGAACCAGCCGGGGTGTTGGGACAGGGTGTCGGCGAGCGACGCACCCTGCTGGATGCCTTCGCGGATCTGGCGGAACATCGTCTCGATGCGCTTGCTCTCGGCCTGTTCGATGATGGCGCTGAGCGCCTCGGACAGGGCGATACCCGAAGACAGGAGCGTGGCGAGCTGGCGGGTGATGCCCGCGACGAGCTCGTTCTCCTTGGCACCGGGCCCGCGCATCGCCGAGCGGGCCTCCTGCATCTTCGACAGCCAGCTTCCGGCATCCTTGGACTTGGACCCCTTGCGGCTCTTCTTGCCGCCGCGGATCTCGGCCAGCTTGTGCACCAGGAGCTTGTCCTTGCGCAGCTTCTGCCTGGCGTCACGCTCGGTGTCCGCGTCGACGACCCCCGTTTGGGTCGCGCCTCCAGGGGCGAAGGCCTTGTACTCGTAGATCGGCATGCGTGGGCGCCCCGGGATGGAGCAGGGCGAGGGTGGGGGGCCCGGCGGCCCCGTTCCAGACTACTCGACGTCCAATTGCGTGACGCGCAGGACCTCGTCCGGTGTGGTCAGTCCAGCTTTGATCTTACTTCGACCGTCCTCACGCAGCGTGGTCATGCCCTCGCGGACCGCGTGCTTCTTGAGCTCGGTCGCGTTGACGCCGTCCATGATCTGCGTACGCAGGTTCTCGGTGACGGGCAGGAACTCGTAGATGGCGGTTCGGCCGGCGTAGCCCGACTGGAAGCACTCGTCGCATCCGGGTCCGAAGGCGATGCCCTGGGGGACGTCGCTGGTGTCCATGCCGACCTTGCGCAGCTTGGCCGCCCATTCCTCGCTGACCGGTTGGTACTCGCGGCAGTGCTGGCACACGGTACGCACCAGGCGCTGGGCGATGATCAGGACGATCGAACTGGCGACCAGGTACGGCTCGACGCCCTGGTCGATCATCCGCGTGATCGTGGAGGGCGCGTCGTTCGTGTGGACGGTCGAGAACACGAGGTGTCCGGTGAGCGCCGCGCGGATGGCGACCTCGGCCGTCTCCAGGTCGCGAATCTCACCGACCATCATGACGTCGGGGTCCTGACGCAGGAACGAGCGCAGGCCGCGTGCGAACGTCAGTCCCTTCTTCGTGTTGACCTGGACCTGGCTGACGCCGCCGAGCGAGTACTCGACCGGGTCCTCGATGGTCAGGACGTTCTTCTGGGTCGTGTCGATTTCGGCCATCGACGCGTACAGCGTCGTGGTCTTGCCCGAACCCGTGGGGCCCGTGACCAGGATGATGCCGTGGTTGTAGTCGAGGTACTCGCCGAGCATCTCGCGGTTGTGCGGCTCGAGCCCGATCTCGTCGATGCGATACAGCTTCGAGGTCTTGTCGAGCAGTCGCATGACGATGCGCTCGCCGCCGCTGGTCGGCACGGAACTGATCCGGACGTCGACCTCGCCGTCGCCCAGGCGGATCGTCGCGCGGCCGTCCTGGGGGAGACGTCGCTCGGCGATGTCCATCTTGCCCATGACCTTGACGCGACTGATGATCGCGTCCTGAACACGACGCGGGATCGAGTCCATGTCGTACAGGATGCCGTCGATCCGGAAGCGGACCTGCATGCGATCCGGGTAGGGCTGGAAGTGCACGTCGGACGCGCGCATCTTCAAGGCCTGGAACAGGATCGTGTTGACGAGCTTGATGATCGGGGCTTTGTTGGAGACGTCCAGGACGTCTTCCGCCTCGTCGATCTCGGCCGCCAGCGAGCCGATGTCACCGTCTTCCGCGACCGCATCGAGCGCCTCGTCGACACCGTCCGCCTTGTGGCGATACGCGCGTGCGATGAGCCCGGTGATCTCGAGCCGGGGCGAGAGCACCGCGTCGACCTCGCCGCCCACCAGGGCCGCCAGGTCGTCCATCGGGTGCGGCTCCAGCGGCGTGCACGTCGCGACGCGCAGCACACCGTCCGAGGTCTTGTCGAGCGCGATCAGGTTGTAGTTCCGCGCGAAGTGGACCGGTACCTGGTCGACGAACTCGCCGGGCACCTTGGTCCCTTCCAAGCTCTTGCGGAACTCGTAGCCCAGGTGCTTCGCATAGACCTGCAGCAGCGTCACCTCGTCGAGGTACTGCCGTTGCAGGACGATGCGATCGAGCGACTCTCCGCTGCGTACCGCCAGGTTGCGACACTCGTCCAGGTGCTCACGGGTCAGGCCCGCGTCCACCAACATGTCTCCGATGCTCGCCATGCGTGGGGTCTCCTGGATCAGACGCCCGAGGCGTCGTCGTTCGTGGTGGCGGCGGCTTCGGTCTCTTGGGGGACGTCCACGACCTTCAGGGTGCCTTCCATGAGGGGCTCCACGCCGGTCGAGTCCGGAAGGCCGTCCTGGTCCGTGTCCAGGAACGTCGTCGTGTTGGCGTTGATCGGAGCGGCGTTGCCGTTCATCAGAGCACCATGCACCTTGATCGGGTCGAGACCGACCTGGCTGCCGTCGACCTCACCTCGCGTCGGGCTCGTGTAGAGCGGCAGGTCGAACCCGTTCAGATCGACCGGACCGGTGTCATCGGTACGACCGAACTTGGGGTCGATGCGCTGCATGCGATCGAGACCGATGTTCTCGGCGGCCTCCAGCTTCTTGCGGTACGAGAGCTCGGCCAGGTCGGCGAAGTCCGCGTCCTCGAGAATGGTGGGGGTGACGAAGAAGTACAGCGCCGTGCGGCTGCGCGAATTCGTGTCGCGGCCGAACAGACGACCCAGGATCGGCAGGTTCCCGACCCACGGGATCTGACTGCGCGTGTCGGTGCGGTTGTCGACGACGATGCCGCCGATGACCATGGTGTCACCGTCCGGGACGTTGACCGTCGTCTCGAGCGTACGCTCGAGCTGCGGCGGGGGGATCGAGCCCGAGAAGCTGCCCTGGAAGGTCGAGACCTTCAGGTACAGGTCGAGGCGCAGGTAGTTCGAGGCGCTGATCGACGGAGAGATCTCCATCGTGATCCCGGCGTCCTGGTAGTCGTTGAAGTTCTCCTGGCTGCCACCGACGCCGCCGGTCTGCGTGACCGTCGTCGTGGGTTGACGTTCGAGAGCCTCGACGCGTGCGCGGCCGTTGTTGTTGACGAGCACGCTGGGGACGTTGAGGACGTTGGAGTTCTGCTTCGTCTCGACCAGCGAGATCAGCATCGGGAGGCTGAAGTCCTCGCCGTCCAGGATGCCGGCGCTGATGCCGGTGCCGAGCGACGGGATCCGGCTGTCGGCCAGGCCGTCGCCGTCCGTGTCCTGGAACGTGGACAGGCCGAAGTTCGTGACGCCGAAGCCGCTCTGGCTGTCCACACCCGGGATCTTGGCGAAGCCGAGCTCGACACCGATGTCGAGCAGGTCGTCGCCGGTGAGCTCGATCAGGGCCGTCTCGATCAGCACCTGGTGCTGACGTCGGTCGAGGCGCCGGATCAGGGAGAGCAGTTCCTCGTAGCGTGTGCGGCTGGCCGCGATCAACAAGGAGTTGGTCTCGGCGTCGTCGACGACGACGAATTCGCTGCCCGAGCTGGCGTTGCCCCGTCCACCCTGGGGGTTGTTCGGGGCCTGCTGCTGCTCGACGCGACTGGCGTTGTCGAGGAACTCGTTCAGGACCTCGGAGAGCTCTTCGGCCTTGACGTTCTCGAGGTTGTAGATGTGGTAGCTGCGCTCGCGCTCGACGATCTCGACGTCGAGGCGGGCGACCAGGTCCTTGATGCGCGGCATCTCGTCGGGCATCGCCATGACGAGCAGCGAGTTGGTGCGCGGGTCGACCATGATCTTGGCCTCGGTCTGACCGCCGAGTTGACCGGTGGCGCCCTGGGCCGGTTGGCCGGCGCGGCGGTTGGCGGCGCCCTGTTGCGCTTCCAGCAGCTCCTCGACCAGGCTCGAAACCTCGTCCGCCGCGGCGAACTCGAGTCGAATGACCTCGAACACGGGCAGGACCTCGTCGATCCGGCTGGCCTCGTCGACGATCATCAGCATGCGCGCGAGGGCGACGACATCGCTGCCGAAGCCCGTGAGCACCATGGAGTTCGTCGCACCGGCCGGCAGCATCTGCTGGGTGTTCTGGTCGGTGATCATCGTCCGCATCGAGTTCGACAGCTGACGCACGTCCGTGTTCGGCAGGTTGATCACGGTCGTGATCAGCGTGGCCGGCTGGTTGGCGTAGTTGTCGAGTTCCTCGGGCGTGACCAGGATCGAATCGCTGCGGATCTGGCGTGCGGCCTGCAGCGCCTGGATCTCGATGATCGAGAGGGCGCCTTCACCCTTCTCGATGCAGACGAAGTCGTTGATGATCATCAAGATCTGGAAGAAGGAGTAGAAGCGCTCCTTCGGAACCACCTTGGTTCCCATCAGCCGGATCTTGGCGTTCTGCAGGAAGTTCGCCGTCTCGTCGGTGTACGTGAAGTTGATCTCGGTGACCTGCTGGCAGGCATCGACGAACTCCACGAGGGTCATCCCCTTGCCAGCGGCGTCCCCGGGGTCCGGGAAGTTGAGGATGAAGCTGTCCCCATCCTGTTGGATGGCCGGAACGGCCTCGTCGTCGTCCTGGACGAGGAACGTCCTGGACGGGTCGAGAACCAGCTCCGGAGCGGAGGCTGAGGGAGTCGGCTGGGGTGCGGCCCAGGCGGCGCCGACGAGCGTGAGAAGAGGCAGGGCGAGGATGGAAGCGTTCATGTTCCGGAACGGAATCGCTCTGGTGTAAGTCGTTGGATACGCTCGATTTGGGGCGGGTGAGCCTTCCCGGAGCGCGGCATTCTGGGGACAGCCGTGGGGCAAGTCAATCGAAGCCCAGAGGGACGCACGACCCAAAGACGCATCCCGGGGACCATCCTTCCCGACATCAGGGCCCTTTCGTACGGGAATCGGCGGTTCCCCGGGAGGCCCGAGTTCCAACCCTGGCGTTCTCCGCCCTGGTTCCCTGGGCCTCAGATGGGGCCGAAGCACGTTCGAACAGCGTGCGAGCCTCACGAGGGCGCACCCAACTCCCGCCGGACCCTGCAGGGCGATGGCGCCATTCCTGGCGGGAGTCGTTTGCCCCGGGCCCCCTCGAATCGGCATCTTCTCGGACTCCGCACCCGCCGGTGGCCGTCCCAGCCGCCGTCTCCCAGGAACCCAACCCCACCCCACGTGTCCAACGACGCATCCAAAGGCGGAGTCGTCCGCTACCTGCAGGAATTCTCGATCCCCTTGATCATCGGCGTGGCCGCAGCGCTGCTGGCGGCCAACCTGGCCCCCGACTGGTACCACCACTGGTTCGGGCATTGGGACGAGGCGCATCCGCCGTGGTCGTTCCCGGGTTCGATCCTCGGGCATCACCTGACGATCCACTTCCTGGTGAACGACATCTTCATGGTCTTCTTCTTCGGCATCGCCGCGAAGGAGATCACGGAGGCCTGCCTGCCCGGCGGTTCGTTGAACCCCATGAAGAAGGCGATCAACCCGCTGATCGCCACGATCGGTGGCGTCGTGGGGCCGGTCGGCGTGTTCTTCGCGTCGATGTTCCTCTTCCGCTCGATGGGCATCGGCGGCTACGACGCGGTCTCGCCCGAGCGCTGGTCGGAGCTCATCAATGGCTGGGGGGTCCCGACCGCGACGGACATCGCGCTGGCATGGCTCGTGGCGCGCACCGTGTTCGGGAAGTCCCACCCCGCGGTGAACTTCCTGCTGCTCCTGGCCGTCGCGGACGACGCGATCGGGCTCGTGATCATCGCGATCTTCTACGGCGATCCTCTGCATCCGGCGGATCCGATGTGGCTGGGACTGGTCGTGGCGGGCATGGCCGTGGCGTTCACGCTGCGCAAGAAGAACGTCCAGGCCTGGTGGCCCTACATCTTCGTGGCCGGCGCCCTCGCGTGGGTCGGTCTGATGCAAGCGCACTTGCACCCCGCGCTCGCGCTCGTGCCGATCGTGCCGTTCCTGCCCGCACCCCGTCGGGATACGGGGCTGTTCTCGGCAGAGGACGAGATCGACGTGATGGGTGAGAAGACCGCCGAGGACCTCGGCATGGGCCACTCACCGCTCGAGAACTACGAGCATCAGACCAAGCTCTTCGTCGACTTCGGACTGTTCTTCTTCGCGATGGCCAACGCCGGCGTCGTGATGGGCAAGGTCGGCGCGCTGACCTATGCGATCCTCGCGGCGCTCGTCATCGGCAAGACCATCGGCATCGGGGGTCTCGGGCTGCTGGCTCAGGCGATCGGCTTCCCGTTGCCGAACGGCATGAACAACCGTGACCTCCTGATGGCTGCGTTCATCGCGGCACTCGGTTTGACCGTGGCGCTCTTCGTGTCCGGTGCGGCCTACCAGGACCTCGGACTGCAGGGCGAAGCCAAGATGGGGGCGCTGGCCTCCGGACTGGTCGCCTTCGTCGCGATCGGTCTGGGCAAAGCGATGGGGTTCGGCAAGTCCGCCGCGTCCAAGACCTGAGCTGAAGGTCCAACGTGACCTGCACGGGCGGCCCACCGAAGTCACTTCGGTGGGCCGCCCTCTGTTTTGGGCGTGTTTCGGGTTTTGGGTGTGCTTTGGGTGGGGATCCTGTGGATGGCCGGCGGAAGGGCTACACTCGGGCCATGCTCTTGAGCGATCTGTTCCAAGCGGAAGACCTCGTCCTCGGATTCGACCCGCGGGACAAGTGGGTCGGCATCGACGCGCTGGTCTCGCACTTGGCGGAGACGGGTCGCTTGCCGGCCGAGCGCCTGGACGAGGTCCGGGAGGCGGTCCTGAACCGCGAGCGTTCCATGTCGACCGGATTCGAGAACGGCGTCGCGATCCCGCACGCCGCGGTCGAAGGCCTGGATGGCGTGATCGGATGCGTGGGCATCGTGTCCCGTGAGGAAGGGCTGCCGTTCGACAGCATCGACGGTCAACCCGCGCGCGTGGTCGTGCTTCTGGTCATCCCGCTGGCCGAGAAACTGCAGCACATCCGGACCCTGTCCGATGTGGCTCTGGTGCTGCGCAACGAGGACGTGCGCACGCGCTTGCTGGCGACGACCGACGCAGCCGCTGCGCATGCGGTCCTGTGCTCCCAGGCCTAGGGGCCCGTCCGGGATCTTGCGAAGGGCCGCGTTCGTCCCACTGCGGGTGTGCAGCTCCCGACCACGAACGGTTCAGGACGCCGCCGGGCCGATCCATTCGTCGAGGCGGTCCTCGATCGCGGATTCGAGGATGCGCGCGGTCGCCTCGTAAACGGGCACGGGGGCGCCGTAGGGATCCGGGACGTCCTGGCCGTCCGGCAGGAGCAACTCGACGCGGTTCGCGCGTGCGGGCGGCAACGCTTCGCGAATCGCGTGCGCATGCGCGGCGGTCAGGGCAAAGATCCGATCGAGGTCGGCGGCCCAGTTCGGCGTCACGGGGTTCGAAGCATGGGAGCTGCCGTCCAGCCCGCGCGCATGCAGCACGGCCACCGAGCCTTCGGACATCGGTGCGCCCGTTCCCGCATGGACGCCGGCCGACCTCACGTGGAAGCCGAACGTCTCGATGCCATCGGGGCCGGTGCCGAGTCGTTCGGCGATCGCGCGGCGCGCCAGGTGCTCGGCCATGGGGGAGCGGCAGGTGTTGCCGGTGCACGCGAACCCGATCCGGAGGCCCGCGGTGCGTGCCAGCTCGGTCTGGTCGAGGAGTCCCAGCCGCAGCAGCTCGAAGCGTCCGTGGCCGATGGCGAGGACCGAGGAACTCTCCTGGAGCGACGTGGTGCCTCCGTCGAGGACGAGCGCGACCTGATCGCCGAAGCGCTCGACCACCGTCGCTGCGTCGCACGCCGGCGGGGCGCCGCTCCGATTGACGCTGGTCATCACGACAGGGAACGGCAGGTGGGCCAAGGCTGCCCGCGTTCCACCGAAAGCGGGAACGCGCACGCCCGTCCAGCCGTCGGCGGCGATGCTCTCGCACCCCACCGGTACGCCTTGCACCACCAGGGTGAGCGGACCGGGCCAGTAGCGATCGGTCAACCGTTGCACGAGGCGCGGGAGTGCGACGGGACCCAATCCTTCAGGACCGGATGCGTGCCAGGTGTAGGGGGCGTCGTCCTTGCGTTCCTTCAACCTCGTCAGCGCCGCCAACGCATCGGGGCGGTCGGCCCGGGCGGCGAGTCCGTACACGGTCTCGGTCGGCAGGGCGGCCAGGCCACCGTCGCGCAGGACCTCGAGCAACGCATCGAGAGTCGCGGCGTCGGGCGCCCCTTCGGAGGGCAGGGTGAGGACGCGCGGAGGTGCCATGGTCAGGATGGGGGCCGGGAAGGGCTGGGCTGCTCGGAACCCCGGACGCGTGGTGGCGCGGCTCCTGGCCCACGTCTTAGCCTAGCGGCCGCCTGACCCGGAATCCCGCCTGCCCACATCCGATTCCCGGATCCGAGCGGCCCGGGCCCGCCAGCGACCTTCATGAGCGATCCCGACCCGCGGCCCGCCGCTACCCCTCCGGATGGACCGGCGCCTTCGACCAGTGAGCCCGAGGTGCCGGGCTTCTCCCCCGTTCCGGGCGGAGGTCCCATGCCGGCCGAACGCGACGTCCTGCTGACGCGTCTGGCCCGCGGTCTGGCCCATGAGATCAAGAACCCGCTGTCGACGATGGCGATCAACCTGACGCTGCTGGAAGAGGACTGGACGCGCTCCGGCGAACCCAACCCGACCGAGCGACGCAGCTTGAAGCGCGTCCGCACGTTGCAACGGGAGGTCTCGCGGCTCGAGGGGATCCTCGACGACTTCCTGCGCTTCGCGCGCGGTGGAGAGGTCAATCGCTCCCCCGGCGACCTGGTCGCCCTGGTGCGCGAGGTGTTGCAGTTCATGGATCCCGAGATGACCGCGAACTCGATCGCGGTGCACGCCGAACTGCCGTCCAGTCTGCCCCACGTCGTCATCGACTCGGGCGCGTTCCGCCAAGCGCTCATCAACCTGCTCGTCAACGCTCGCCAGGCGATGCCCGGCGGTGGCGAGTTGATCGTCCAGGTCCGCCGCCACGGTCCGTCGGTCGAGATCACGATCACCGATACCGGGGTGGGGATGAAGCCCGATCAGATCGAGAATTGCTTCGACCTGTACTGGTCGACCAAGAAAGGTGGGACCGGCCTCGGGCTGTCCACGGTGTCGCGCATCGTCGCGGAGCACGAGGGGTCGATCGGCGTCGTCTCCGAGGAGGGGCGTGGCACGAGCTTCACGTTGCGCCTTCCGTTGCTGCAAGAGGTTGCAGGTCGTTCCGGCGAAAGCGAGGATCTGGCATGAACGCAGTCGAACGGGAACCGGCACGCATCCTCGTCGTCGACGACGACGAAGCTCACGCCGAGGCGCTGGCGGATGCCCTCGAGATGGACGGGTACCGTTGCGACGTCGCGGACGGCGGAGCGTCGGGCGTCGAGCGCATGCGGACGTCGACGTACGACGCGGTGCTCACCGATCTGGTGATGACCGACCGCTCCGGGCTCGACGTCCTGAAGGAATCGAAGCAGCTTCTGCCCGATGCCGTCGTGCTGCTGATCACAGGTCACGCCAGCGTCGAAACCGCGGTCGATGCGATGCGCCACGGCGCCGAGGACTACCTGCCCAAGCCCGTCAACATCTCCGAACTGCGCGCGAAGTTGACCAAGGCGATCGAGAAAGTACGACTGCGGGCGGACAACCAAGAGCTGATGCGCCAGAACCAGGAGCTGCGTCGCCAGCTGGACAAGCGCTTCGGCTTCGAGGGCATCCTGGGTCATTCGCCCCAGATGCTGCGTGTGTTCGAGGTGCTCGGCCAGGTCGCGCCGACCGCGGCCACCGTTCTGATCCTGGGCGAGAGTGGCACGGGCAAGGAATTGGTCGCCGCGGCCGTACACCAGAACAGTCCGCGCGCCGGACAGAACTTCGTCGCCGTGAACTGCGCGGCGATGAGCGAAGGGTTGATCGAGTCCGAACTGTTCGGCCACAAGAAGGGTGCCTTCACGGGCGCCGTCGCCGACAAGGAGGGTCGCATCGCCTTCGCGGACGGCGGGACGTTGTTCCTGGACGAAGTGGGGGACATGCCCTTGCCGACCCAAGCCAAACTGCTGCGCGTCCTGGAGACGCGCGAGGTCATGCAGGTCGGCGGCAACGAGGCGCGCAAGGTCGATATTCGACTGGTGGCGGCCACGAACCGCGACCTGCGCGAGATGGTTGCGGCCGGTGAGTTCCGCGAAGACCTGCTCTTCCGGCTCCAGGTCGTGACGGTGAACCTGCCTCCGCTGCGCGATCGCGCGGGGGACGTGCCGCTCTTGATCGATCACTTCGTGTCGCACTTCCGCGAGGCGCACGGGCGCCCCGTGACCGGTGTGACCCCCGAAGCGCGCGCACTGCTGGTGCGTCACGACTGGCCCGGCAACGTGCGCGAGCTGCGCAATGCGATCGAGAACATGGTGTTGCTCGCGCGCGGGGACACGATGACCGTCGATGACGTGCCCGAGTCGATCTTGGGCGCCTCGTCGCGCACGGGTCACTCCGGCGGCATGGAACTGGCCGGCCGTTCCCTCGCCGAAGTCGAGCGCGCGTTGATCGCGTCCAACCTGGAGCTGATGGAGGGCAACCGCCAGCAGACGGCCCAGGTGCTCGGCATGGGCGAGCGCACGCTCTATCGCAAGATCAAGGAGTACGGGCTCTAGGCTTGGCGCCGTCCGGTTGCGACGGCGGTGCGCCCACGCCGGACCTCTAGGGCCGCAGCATCTCGTTCGCGAGATCCGCTTCGCCGCGACTGCGCAATCGGGAACGCAGGTCCGCCAGTTCCGTGGAGGCCATGTGCAGCGCTTGCGCATTCAGCTGCAACGCGGACTCCAGTTCTTGGAGCGAGTGGTTCGCGTTCTCGCGCTGACGGTGTGCATGACGTCGACCGCGAGCCAGCACAAGGACCAGGAATCCGATCACGCCCAGGGCGCCGGCTCCGCCAGCGATCAGCCACATGCGTCGCTTGGCGGTTTCCCGGGACTCCATGTCGAACTGCAGGCCGCGCAGGTCTGTGGTCGTGCGCTCGTGCTGCAGTCGCGCGTGCGTCTCGAACGCTTTGCGCTGGTATTCGAGCGCCAGTTCGAGGTCTCCCGCGGCTTCATGCGCTCGCGATAGAGCTTCCTGGACGACGCCCAGTCGTTCGAGGGCCGCGGTTCCGGCGTGAGCGTCTCGACTGGCTTTGGCAGCAGCCAAGGAAGCGCTTCCATCGCCGAGGGAAGCGTAGACGTCCGCTTGGTGTGCAAGGATGACGATGCGATCGAGGCCGAGGTTCAGGCGGTCGGCGATGTCGAGAGCTTCCTGCAGGTGCTCGAGCGCGGCGTCGGTCTGCCCGAGATCCTTGCGCGCGACCCCGATTCCGATCAGCGTCTCCGCGATGCGTCGTTCGTCGCCTTGTTCGCGGCGAACCTCCAGCGCCATCTGAAGAGGGACGAGAGCCTCCTCGTGGCGCCCCATCAGGTGCAGCGTCTCGCCGCGGTTCGTCCAAGCGATCGACAGCAGGTTGGGGTCGTCGTGACGCTGGCCCAGATCCTCGACGCGCGCGATGAACTGGAGAGCTTCGTCGTACGCCCCACAGTTCATCGAGGACACGGCGATGTTGTTCAGGATGGCGACGCGGCGTCGATCGTCCCCGAGCTCGTCCGCGAGCTCCAGGGCGCGCCGATACGTCGCTGCGGCCGACCGCGAGTCTCCGCGCCGCTGATGGACCGCGCCTTCGATGTTGAGCAACTTGCACAGCGTCAAGGGCGTGCCATCGGGCTCGCAGGCCTCGATCGCACCTTGGATCGCGTCGCGAGCCGTGTCCAGGTCTCCCAGCTCGAGCGAGGCGATCGCCAGATTCCCAAGCGCTGCCGTGCGCAGGACGAGGTCGCCGTTCATCAACGCGAGCTGGGCGGACTTGCGGTAGGCGTCCGCAGCAGCCTGGAATCGCTGAGCCGACAACTCCGCATCCCCATGGTCACGCCATTGTTGGGCGTCACGATCCTGAGCTTGCGAGGACTCGGGATTCGGGTCTTGCCAGGAACGCTCAGGTCGTTCTTCGGTGAGGGGCGGGTGCGGGGGCTCCAGGTCGGAGGCTCGAGCTACGGCTCGCGTCCCGATCGGACTTCCCACGAGCAGGGCGGCTGCGAACACATGCTGGAGAGGCATGGCCAGACCCTAAAGCTTCGAAGGTCCAGGTTCGAATGGCTTGGGCCTCCAATCGTCCCGGCGGCGTGAGTCGAATCAGCCAGAAGGCTGCCCATGTCTGCGGTCGATCGATCGAATCCGCTTCTGGGCGAGTCGAAAGGTCCGCCGGGAGGAAGGTGACCGACAGGGTCCTCCCGGCGGGCGCGGTGCGACCTATCTGCGACTCCGTCGATCCCGCGGGCAGGCTTCCAGGCCAGGTTCGAAGAACCTGACCTCCGATCGTCCCACCCCCGGGGAGGGGATCTGCCAGGGTGGCAGCCCAGAATGGGCGACTCGGCGCGCCCTGCCAGATCGGCAGGATGCGCTGAGCCCGTGGCGCCCCTAAGTCTTGGCCCTGCATGTAGTTACGACTCTAGCTCGATGGCACGCCGATTGAATTGCGTTGCATCCTCCCAACCCGGATCCATCTGACCGGCGGGACCCAAGAACCATGAGCACCAGCAAGATCATCGGCATCGACCTCGGCACCACGAACTCCGTGGTCGCGGTCATGGAAGGCGGCGAGTCCGTCGTCATCACCAACCTCGAAGGCCAGCGCACGACCCCCTCGGTGGTCGCGTTCCAGGACGGCGGCGAACGCCTGATGGGCGCACCGGCGAAGCGCCAGGCCGTCACCAACCCGTTGCGCACGATCGCCTCGATCAAGCGCTTCATGGGCCGTCGTCACCACGAGGTGTCCGACGAGGAGAAGACGGTCGCGTACAAGCTCGTGGGCGGTCCCCAAGAGCTCGTCAAGGTCGAGGTGGACGGCAAGCAGTACACCGCGCCGGAGCTCTCGGCGATGATCCTGCAGTCCCTGAAGGAGTCCGCCGAGGCCTATCTCGGCGAGACCGTGACGCGTGCGGTGATCACCGTGCCGGCCTACTTCAACGACGCCCAGCGCCAGGCGACCAAGGACGCCGGCGCCATCGCCGGCCTGACCGTCGAGCGCATCATCAACGAGCCGACCGCCGCCACGCTGGCGTACGGCCTCGACAAGAAGAAGGAAGGCAAGGTCGCCGTGTACGACCTGGGTGGCGGCACGTTCGACATCTCGGTGCTCGACATCGGTGACGGTGTCTTCGAGGTGCTCGCGACCAACGGCGACACGCACCTCGGCGGTGACGACTTCGACGAGGCCCTGATCAGCTGGGTCGCCGACGAGTTCAAAGCCGAGAGCGGCATCGACGTCCGTCAGGATCCGATGGCCCTGCAGCGCCTCAAAGAAGCTTGCGAGAAGGCCAAGTGCGAACTCTCGAGCGCCCAGTCCACCGACATCAACCTGCCCTTCATCACCGCGGATTCCACGGGACCGAAGCACCTGCAGAAGAAGGTGAGTCGTGCGAAGTTCGAGTCGCTGGTGGCGGATCTCGTCACGCGCTCGATCGAGCCCTGCCGCGCCGCGCTGAGCGACGCTGGCCTCAAGCCGTCCGACATCGACGACGTGCTCCTGGTCGGTGGTTCCACGCGGATCCCCAAGGTCCAGGAAGAGGTCAAGAAGTTCTTCCAGCGCGAGCCCAACAAGGGTGTCAACCCGGACGAGGTCGTCGCGCTCGGTGCAGCGATCCAGGGCGGTGTGCTCGGCGGTGACGTCTCCGGCGTCCAGCTGCTCGACGTGACCCCGCTGTCGCTCGGCATCGAGACGATGGGCAACGTGATGACCAAGCTCATCGAGCGCAACACCACGATCCCGACCTCGAAGAGTCAGATCTTCTCGACGGCCGGCGACAACCAGCCCTCGGTCGACATCAAGGTCTTCCAGGGCGAGCGCGAGTTCACCGCGGACAACCGTCTGCTCGGCAACTTCGTGCTCGATTCGATCCCGCCGGCGCCGCGCGGCACACCTCAGATCGAGGTGACCTTCGACATGGACGCCAACGGCATCCTGTCGGTGAAGGCCACGGACAAGGGCTCCGGCAAGGAGCAGTCGATCCGCATCGAGTCGTCCTCGGGCATCTCCGACGAGGACATCGAGCGCATGAAGCGCGACGCCGAGGCCAACAAGGAAGCCGACGCGGCCCGTCGTGAACTCGTCGACCTGAAGAACCAGGTGGACCAGGTCGTGCACGAGACCGAGAAGCAGCTCACCGAGCACAAGGACAAGCTCGACGAGGCCGACGTCACCGCCATCAACGAGGCGAAGGACGAGCTGCAGAAAGCTGCCGAAGGCGACGACAAGGCCGCGATCGAAGCCGCCATGCAGGCCTTCCAGCAGAAGGCCCAGAAGCTCGGTGAGATCCTGCACGCCCAGGCCCAGGCCGAGCAACAGGGTGGCGCTCCCGACGCGGACGGCAGTGCCGGTCAAGGCGCCGGTGACGACGAGCCGGTCGACGCCGACTTCGAAGTGAAGAACTGAGCGGACGTGCTGGGGGATGCGTCCCCCGGTGACGACGTTCGACAGAACGACCGCGGCCGGTTCCTCGTCAGAGGAACCGGCCG
>TARA_R110002096_G_scaffold436061_2_pt1 | contig 28252 bp, 27 predicted proteins | sample TARA_R110002096 | Tara Oceans TARA_R110002096 (sample SAMEA4397295) | marine metagenome | biome: Polar Biome; feature: [DCM] deep chlorophyll maximum layer (ENVO:01000326); material: water (ENVO:00002006), including particulate matter (ENVO:01000060) such as... | depth 35 m
CCGCGTCATTCGTGACGGCTGCGCTCGTAACAATCGCAAGTCTTGGTCTCATTGCCTGTGCTCCACGATTTCGCCAGGAAACCCTCGGGACAGGGGCCGTTGGCCTTGGGACAAGTGCAGTCGCAGGAGTGGCCGTTGCTGCGTCGCCAGACGACATCAAAGTTGCCTATCGAATTATCATTCCGCGGGCAATGCTTCTCAAGTACGCAATCGACTGTCCGAACGAGTCACGCACCGGCACCCTTGGCGAAACGGCGGAGGACTACAGGCGACGTAGAATTGCCGAGCTTGAGGGGCAGCGACAGCGCGAGGTGCAAGCCAAGGCCAGTGTGATAGGCGCGGTGGTTGGGCAGGCGCAAGGCGGCGGCTCGGTACAAACGCCCAACGCGAGTGCCGACGTTACCGTTGCTGCAGACGGTAGTGCCATTGGACAATCCATTGGCGAGCAAACGACGGCGGAGGTGCAACTTAGTCCGTTTGATACCGGGGCCCGAACGCTTGGCGCTTCGGTGCAATTGCGAGGCGGATCGTCAGGGCAGTGTGCCATGCGTCTGTGGTCGGAACTTTCCGGCCAGGACCTCACAGGTATCGTCGCAAGCTATGACGTAATTCGAATTGTCGACAACAAGCGCGAGGCCGCGGAGAACAGCCGGCAGAGAAGGGCGATTGCGTTAGATGTGCGGGCCAACGTTTCGACGTCGCTCATCGCGACAGGCGCCGATCCAGACTACCGTGGAAAAATTGCCAGGGCAGAAGCTGCACGCGTTGCCCAAGAGCGCGCGATTGCAGTGGAGGCTGCCCGGGTGCGTCGCGAGACAGATGCGCGGCTTCGTGCAGAAGCTGTGGCAGAATCACAACGCGTAGCACGAGAGCGAGATGCGAAGCTTCGCGCAGAAGCCGAAGTTGTGCGCGTTGCACACGCTCGGGAGGCGCGGCTTCGCGCAGAAGCGTCGGCCACTGTCACCGTGGTGCCGCCAGCGGTGCCACGGCCTACGCCGGTCGTCGCAGCTACGGTCACGGTCGCTCCGCCCGCAGCCGTGGTTCGAGTCACTCCACCGGTTGTCGCGGTCGCGCCACCGCCGCCTGCAGTAGACGCTCGCGCAGTGGCAGACGCTGAGACGGCGCGCCGAGAAAAACTCGCCTTTGCCGCGGCCATCCAAACTCGCAACCAACTGATTGCCTGGCTTGTCGCCAATGGCGCCGACCCATACTACCGAGCTAGGCTTCGGCAAGAGCGCTTCAACGAGCGCGAGCAAGTAAAGCGCGGACGCATCGATGCACAGCGAGAAGCCTCGGCGCGGGTGGCAGTCTCACTCCGAGTCTCTCTTGAGACCCGCGAAACGCTTGTTGCCTGGCTTGTCGCAAACGGCGCCGACCCAGAGTATCGCCGCAAGCAAAACGAGGCAGACTTGGCCGATTTTGCGGTTCGCAGCCGAGCTGTCCAAGACAGACGCCGGCGCGAGGCAATTAGGGCTCAAGCCAGCGCCCAGGGCACGGCCAGCGTATCGATCGACTCGAACGTTAGCGTGGTTTCCTCAACACCTCCCACAACGCGTCCAGCGCCAGTAAGAGAAGTTCGTACGGCGCGCCCAACCCCACAGGCCGTTTGGATCGACGGGTTCTATGAGTGGTCTGGAGGCGAGTGGGTTTGGCTCGCAGGCACTTGGTCACAGCCGCCCGTACAAGATGCCATTTGGATTCCCACCGTGGAAGTCAACCTGGGCGGCCGCACAGTGATTCGTCCAGGCTCGTGGCGCACCGCAGCCGGCATTCGGCTGCGTGTAGGCCCGACATCAAAGCCCCGCAAAGCGCCGCAAGTGCGCGATCACCGGCGTTAAGCAAATGCGCACAGTGGGGCGGCGGCCAAGTTTGTGATAGGAAGCGGTATGGCAGATGGCTCAGACCGCGTCGATACAAGCTGGGCGCTTCTCTTTGCGTGCTGGCTACTTGTCACAGCAGCGAGCCTCGGTAGCCTCTTCTTCAGTGAGGTGATGGAACTGCCGCCATGTACGCTGTGTTGGTATCAGCGCATCTTTATGTTCCCGCTGCCGATTGTGCTCTTTATGGGGTTATTCCCCTTTGACGCAAAGGCTGTGCGCTACGCGCTGCCGCTTGCTGTTGGCGGCTTCGCCATTGCTGCCTATCACATGCTGCTTCACGTCGGGATCATTCCCGAGAACATCTCGCCTTGCAGCCAGGGCATTTCGTGCAAAACCAAGTACCTCGACCTGCTTGGCTTTATCTCAATTCCGCTCTTGTCACTGTTGGCATTTTCGACGGTTGTTGCGCTACTACTTGTTCTTAGAAGGAAGTTGTCTCGATGAAAAAGAATCACCTAGTAATTTTGGGGGCGATTGGGCTCCTTCTCGTCTTCGCCATCGGCGGATATTTTTACAAGCAACAGCGCTCTGAGAAGACGCAGAAGATGGCCAAGCAAACCGAGTCGCCGCTATCGAGGGCGTACGCGCAAACTCTTGGGCCCGACGACGCCAAGGTCGTCATCGTCGAGTTCTTTGATCCGGGATGCGAGACCTGTCGAATGTTCGCGCAGCCGGTCAAAGACTTGCTCGAGGCGTATCCTGGCAAGGTTCGCTTGGTAAAGCGCTATGCACCGTTCCATCACGGGGCCGACAAGGTTGTACAGATTCTCGAAGCCGCACGACTGCAGGGAAAGTATTGGGAAACCTTGCAACTATTGTTCGACGGTCAGCACCGTTGGGCCGACCATCACAGCCCAAATCCCGACATGGTCTGGGAGCTAGTCGCGTCTCTTGGGCTCGATATGGAGCGCCTGCGTCGCGATGCCAATGATCCAAAGATCTTGGCAATTGTGCAACAAGACATCGCTGACGCCCAAGCCTTGGGCGTTCACAAGACACCGGGGTTTTTCGTAAACGGAAAGACAATGCCAAGCTTTGGTCTTGAGCAACTCCAGACGCTTGTGGCCGAAGAAGTTTCGGCGCAGTACTAGTTTCAGCACAGTGCTCGTTTCAGCCCAGTGCTAGTTTTAGCCCAGTACTCGTTTCAGCACAGTACTCGTTTCAGCACAGTACGAAGCGCACCTTGCGGCGAGAAATTGGTCGGGCTTGCTCTCTTGGCCCGACGTCGCGATCGTTATGCGTTTCTGAGCTGTAGCGCGTAGAGTTGCAGCTGATGGTGAGGGCTGGAACACGAGTAGGGAGCGCGCCGACTCGATTGCGAATTCTGGGAGTGTGCTGCGCACTTCTCGCAGTTGACGCCATGGGATGCGGGCGGATTTCCTTTGATCCCATAGGGCAGGGGCAACTTGATGATGGCGGTGGGATCGACGAGCCCTTTGATGCTGGCACTCCTGATGCCAGTATCCCGTGCACGCTTGACTCGGAGTGCGCCAGTAACACCTGTGTGGGGGAAACCTGCCAGTCAGGGACGCCAGGCGCGCGCTGCGATACGACACCCGATTGCGAGTTCTCCACGTGTGAGGCGGGATTTTGCAGCCTTAGCCCAAACGGCAACCAATGCGCATCCGCATCCGACTGTGAAAGCAACATCTGTGTTGCTGGCATATGTCGAACCGGGAACAACGGCGGTCCGTGCCTTGTGGATGGCGATTGCACGCTTGGCAGTTGCAGAAACATGATCTGCGATACCTCGACGCCGGGTGCAGCGTGCACTTTGGATAGCCAGTGCGCGAGCGATCTTTGCGCCGACCAGTTTTGCCGGAATGGCGCGGACGGTGAGCCCTGCGATGGGGATTTTGATTGTGCAGGCGATACCTGCGTCGACTCGACGTGCCGAAGCGCGGCCGATGGCGACCCCTGTGCTGTTGACTTTGATTGCGCCGGTGACACCTGTGTAGACTCGATTTGTCGAAGCACCCTCTACGGTTCGAGTTGTAGTAGCGACTTTGATTGCGCTAGCGATACCTGTGTAGACGAGCGCTGTCGAACCAGAGAGGCCGGCAGCCCTTGCGTTACGGACTTTGATTGCAACAGCGATATTTGCGTAGGCCAGTACTGTCGAACCGGTGAACCTGGCGAGCCTTGTCTACAAGGCTCGGACTGCCTGAGCGATCGCTGCCCAATCGATGTCTGCGACTGATGCTTCTATCCAGCCCGAACTCGCACAACTCGCGAGCGTCGTGCCGGCGAAGGCATGTTGAGCCTACTCCTGTCTGGGCGGCTTCCGACAAGCAAACTCACAATTGCAATGCGCGGTCGATGTAGAACTGCGCGTTACGGTCGATGTCAGCCTCGTGCACGTCCGGGACTCCATGCTCTTCGAAAATGGCTTCAATCGGGCATTCCGGGAGGCAAGCGCCACAGTCGGTGCAATCGTCTGGGTCGATGAAGAGCTGTAATGTTGGGAATTGTGCGGCCCGTTCGGTAGAGGGCATAGCGCGAAGCGCATCGAGCGGGACGGGGCCGTGGATGCAGTCGGCAGGACAAACATCGACACACGCGGTATCGCAGGTGCCAACACAGGGACTTGTAATTACGTAGGACATGAGGGGCGCAAAAGCAATTGGCGGGCCGCTTCGTAACTGACTGAAAAGACACCGTTCCAGTTTGTCGTGCAATGATATATAAGTGATTGGAACTGATATGAAGCGGAAGCGTTTCAGAGCAGTGCTAGCGTAGTAGTGTGCCAAAACGCGATTGGGAGTTTATCCGTGAGCTTGTCACGGCTCTTGGGCAGACAAACAGTCTGCGGATTCTCCCGCGGGTCATCGGTGAGGCGCTGGCGCCGCGTTGGGGAGCACGTCGAGTGCGTCTCTCTATCTTCGGCCGCGAAGGCGAAGAGGTCTTTGATGCGAAGCGGGCCCGTGGCCGATGGCAGGGGCGGCACATCTCGGAAGCAGTGAAGACAAGGCGTGTGCCTCGGCCGCCAAGCCACGTCGTATCTAAAACCGGGACGCGTATGTTGCTGCCTCTGAACCTTGATGACGGAGCAGGCGAGCTTGCTCTATGGTGTGGCACCTCGCTGCCTGTACTAAATGACGCCACCTATCTTGAAACCCTGGCACGCATCATCGAAGTCGGCCTTGAGAAGCAGCGCCTCGTCCGCAGGGTCGCAGGCCTATCTCAGCGTGCGCATATCGAAAATCGAGAACTGCGAGAGGATCTTGAGAAGCTCCAGGGTGCGAGTGTCATCGTTGCTCGCAGCCCTCAGATGCAAGAGGTGATGGACCGGGTGGCGATGGTTGCGCGCTTTGATACCTCGGTGCTAATCCAGGGCGCGTCGGGCACCGGCAAAGAAGTTGTCTCGCGGGAGATTCACAGGCGGTCTTCGCGCTGCAAAAAACCTTTCGTACAGGTCAACTGCGGAGCCATCCCATCTCAGCTTGTCGAAAGTGAGCTCTTTGGGCACGAAGAGGGAGCCTTCACTGGCGCTACTCGTACGCATCGCGGGGTATTTGAGCAGGCACATCAGGGGGTGCTCTTTCTCGATGAAGTTGGCGACCTGCCGCTCGGGGCGCAGGTCAAGCTTCTCCGCGCTTTGCAAGAAGGCCGCATTCGGCGGGTCGGGGCCGAATCAGAACTTGACGTTAATGTGCGTGTGGTGGCTGCGACCAATCGCCCGCTCGCCAAGATGGTGCGCGATGGCGAGTTTCGCGATGACCTCTACTTTCGACTTAGTGTTTTCCCTATCGACATTCCGCCGCTGTGCGATCGAGTCGAGGATATCGCCCCGCTTGTGCGCCATCTGCTGGAGAACCTCGCATCCAAGCTTGCTACAGGCATGCCAGCGGTGCCAGCGAATGTCCTAGAAGCGCTTACCCGTTACTCGTGGCCGGGCAATGCTCGCGAACTCGCAAACGTCTTAGAGACCGCTATCATCCTCGGGCGAGGGCGCACGCTCGTGCTGCCGTCCAACTTTGCCAGCGACATTCCAAGGGCAGCGGCCACCGCGCCATTCGCCCCACCCATGCCGCTGGACGCAACAATTCGACGCGCGATCGAGGATGCACTGAGCCACAGCCACGGGAAAATCTACGGTGACAATGGAGCCGCAGCGTTTCTCGGGCTTCACCCCGCGACGCTGCAGTCGAAGATGCGCAAGCTCGGCATTGAGAGGAATGCCTTCGTAGCAGTAGCCGGACGGTCGTAGCCCCTTACCCTTGATCGAGTCTGGATCTGCGTCTCATACTTGTTCTGGTTGTTGCTGCCGGATGCCCAGCGCCCGGTGATAGAAAAGAGGTTCAACTTCGCTGTTCTGGATTCGTAGCTGCCGGCAGTTGATGTATCGGAGATATACTTAGTCGATGAGCATCCTGGAGAAAGTTAAGGGTTTGGCAGCACGCGTCCCCGAGGACCTAAGCGTTCTTGGCACCGAGGAGGCGACAAAGAACGCCCTGGTGATGCCTTTTATTTCTGCCTTGGGATACGACGTATTCGATCCGTTGGAAGTCGTTCCAGAGTTCACGGCGGATGTCGGAACCAAGAAAGGCGAGAAGGTTGACTACGCCATTATGTGTGGCGACCAAGTGAATATCCTTATCGAGGCGAAGCGCGCCTCTGAGAAATTATCTGATGAGCATCTCAGTCAGCTTTTTCGCTATTTCACTGTGACAAATGCGCGTATTGCCGTGCTTACCAATGGTGTTGTTTACAGGTTCTTTTCAGACCTCGAAGAGCCGAATAAGATGGATCGCATTCCCTTTCTTGAGATCGACCTGCGGCAGCCAAAACAGGCGCTACTCGAAGAAGTCGCGAAGCTTAGTAAGGGCGCTTTTGATCTTGAGGACATGCTAAGTACCGCTGGCGATCTCAAGTTCACCGGCTTTATTCGCAGGACCCTCGAGAAGCAGTTTGAAGAGCCAGATGAAGAGTTTGTTAAGTTCTTCTTTGGGGCGGCAATGCCGGGTGGGCGATTCACGAAGAATGCCCGGGAGCATTTTTCAAGGTTGGTAATCAAGGCTTTGCACATGACCGTGGCGGATCGCGTGAGTCTGAGATTGCACGCTGCGCTCGAGGCACAAGAGCCGGATCCAGAAGCGGATGCGATTGATGAGCCAACGGAGGCGGAAGCTAAGCGTGGTACTGATATCGAGACCACGGAGGAAGAACTTGAGGGCTATCGAATTGTGAAAGCCATCGTTTGTGGTGTCGCCCCAACGCATCAAATCGCTTGGCGAGATTCCAAATCGTATTTTGGAGTGCTCTTCGACAACAACAATCGCAAGCCGATTTGCCGACTTTGGTTTAATCGGTCAAAGCGATACCTCGGACTGTTCGATGCCAATAAAGTAGAGACCAAACATTTGATTGAGTCTCTTGAGGACCTCTACCTATACTCAGAGCAGTTACGTGGGACCGTTGGCCGGTACGTAAATCGACCTGACACTCCAGCACCACCGGTCTGAGCCAAGACGGCTTCCTCAATGCTTAAATTCCCTCTACCCTGCGAAACTCTGGCATGCCAAAGCCAAAGCGCAAAGGTTTTGATCTTGCGCAGGTCCTGATCGTCGATGATGACCCTCGCAAGGTGGCGAAGAACTACGGCAATGCGATCTATGTTGATGAGTTCGAGGGCGACTTGGCAGATACAACTCTCGACGAGTTAGCTCCGTATTTGAAACAGCTCGCCGGCGAACCCGAGTTTCGGGGCATTGAAAAGCGCACCTGACGGCGCTGGCGGTCGCAAGGCTAGCGCTGGCGACTGGCAACTCATGCGAGTTGCCACTTCAAAGCTTGTGGCGAAGAGCCTGCACAGCCGCGACCTCGTGGTATACAGGCAGCGATGTCCGAAGAAGAGTCACACAAGGCCAATAACGTTGGTTGCGCGCTCATCGCTCTGGTGGGCATCGGGTTGTTTCTGGGTGCTGGGCTCTGGTTCGCCAAGCAGGATGAGGCCTCAAAAACGCCGTGCGAACGGTACGCCGAAGTTGCCAATCGTATTCTCTACAATTGCCACAGCGGCCTTTCCAAGTCTGTCGACCATCATACCGCGGTGTGCGAGCGCGCTATCGACCCGACGCCAGCATGTCTACAGCGCCTCGAGCAACTTACCTGCGATGATCTTCGGCAGTCGCCAGAGATTGCGGCCGGCGCCGCCTGCGCCCGCAAGTAGCGTACGCAGCGCGCAAGAGCTGCTCACTGACAGCTTAGAAGTGGCTTAGTAGCCACTTGGTCGACGCCGTACATAGGCGCGATGCAAGAGATGCGAAACGAGCGCGAGCACGAGTAGGAGGTAGAGCAATTTACGCTTCCAGCTTTCTTGCGAGGAGAACGGCTGGTCGTTGTAGCAAACCGCTGTCGAGTCGTAGACCGTTGCAAAAAAGCCCGTGTCGGGCTCTCTCTCTGAGTCGTCTCGGTCGAGCGCCTGCTGATGTTCGACGCCTGGCAGAGGTGCGCCTCGAAACTGTTGCCAGCTGCAGTGCGCAACGGGCCAAAGAAACCAAAGCATGATGGCGACGGCACCGACCATCGACCATCGGGAGAGCCGTCTCCAGTCGACTGAGTATCTGGAGATTGCCATAGTTTATTCTCGCACAGTGGTGAGGCTGGCGCACAGCGACGAGATGAGCGCCGTTGTTTTCACCGACAGAACCTAGTCGATAACGATACAATCGGCGATGTTCGCGGTGTCCTCGTTGTTGTCGCTGATGCACTCAACGGTAACTTGGCCGCCGAATCCATCATCGTTTACGACCATAGTGATGTCGCCTGTGACGCTTGCGTCGATCACGCAGGAGACTTCGAGGCAGTCGCCCACTGGCACAGGGCCTGAAGTGTAGGAGGTGCACAGGACGTTCTCAGGAGCGACGCTGCCTTCGTAGAAGGTTGCTGGTAAGGCTGCGCCCACAGGGCGATTACCCCGGTTGCACACGGTGGCAACCAAGCTTGTCGTATCGCCTTCGATCTTGCACGCAGAGTCTTCTTCGATGCGCCCTGTGATGTCGGGGAGGTCGGTCGCGGCCGTGTCTCCCTGGGTGTTTTGGCGGTAGTTATTTAGCCCGGTCTCAAGATAGTTTTGAAGCCACTGCGAAGTGCGCGGAACGCTGAGGTCGTCGTTGATGTTGGTGACCGAGTACGCGTGTTGGTTCCAGATGGGACGTGACGATGCCCACCGATCAAGTCGGTCGCGCAAGACGCGAAGACCGGTGAGACCTACGCCGGGCGGGTGGTACGCGCGGCAGGTGTTGCCGTCTCCGCCGGTGCCTGCAAGCGCTGGCTCGCACTGGTAGCCCTCGTCGCATTCAGCGTCCTCGGTGCAGCGGCAAAAGCCCGCATCGCAAACACCCGAGAGGCAGTCAAACGAGCCCTCGCACGGAATGCCTTTGTGAATCGGATCGATTTCGGGGCAGGTGACATTGCAGTTCGCGTTCGAGCCAATCAGGATTTCAGTATTGGAATCCTTGTCTGGATCCGCAATGACGGCATTCTCGTACCAGGTGCAACTTGTGCGAAACGAGGAGTACAAGACGTCTCCTGTGGTTCCATCGTAAATCCGAGTGAAACACTCATCGCCGTAGACCGCTTCGGCCTTTCCGTCGCCCTCGAAGTCAAAGATGGCAGAACCGGTTCGCCGCGACGAGAGGTCTTGCGAAGGTTGGCTCCACCGAACGTAGGGCCCGACGCAATTCGCTTCGGCGCCGGTTGGGCAGTCGAGATCGAAAACTCGGTAGGCGACGCCGCCAGCAGAGGCAAATTCGGGAAAGCCATCGTCGTCAAAGTCGCCAACGGTTGGCGGCCCGCCGCCGGTAATTCCCGTGACCTCAAAGAGCACCTGGCCATCGAGAGTCGCGAGCGAGGCGACGTTGTTTCCGGTCGCGACGATTTCGGCGATGCCATCAAGCGTTGTCGGATCAAATTCGGCTGGAGTTGCGCCGGGTGTTCCAAAGTCGGCGTAGGCAAAGTGGATTGCGCCGGTGTTTGGGCTGCCGGGATACGAGAGGTCCCATACCGTAGTGGCGCTATTCCACGTGTACACGTCTTGCGAGACAAGGTTGGGAACCTGATTGCCATCGACATCACCGACAACGGAGATTTGCATGGCTCCACCAATGACTTGGCCGGGGTTGAGCCGAGCTCCCGTTGCGCCGTTGTAGACTTCGCCGCCGGAGATGACCTCGGGCAGCCCATCGTCGTCGAGATCGTGTAGCGCTGGGCCATCCCAGCGCTGTTGATTGGCGATGTTCGAATCTGTTGTAAACCAGAATACCTCTGATTGGCTAATGGCCGGGTTCCACTTAAACGCGACCAGTCCAGTGGATGCGCGCTGGGTGACAATCTCTGCGCTACCATCACCGTTTAGGTCGGCGATTGCCGGAGGTGAAGCCGCGACGATCTTGTTAAGTGGATCGTGAATCGTCTCGAGTTGCTCGCATGTTTGGCCGTTGAGAACGCGAATGACGCCAAAGAAGTTTGGATCCGAGCCGTAGCCAGCTGGCGCTCCACCGTCGAGGCCGTTGTAGGTGACGATGATGATTTCGGAAGCGGCCCCCGAATCGTGAGGGAGGTCGGCGACCATCGGAGTGGTGAGAACTTGAATGTGATCGGGGAATGGATCGCCTTCTGGTGGGCCGGACCACTCGCACTGGATGTCGGCTTGAAAGAGCCCTACGATCACTTCGCCAACACATTCATCATTGACCGTTCCGCCAGGGCCTGTGCCGTAATCAATGCAGACGCCCTGGGTAACTCCGTCGGGTAAGCAGTCATCGCTACAGCAATAGGTATCGCCATCGCAGTCGCTATCGTCGGTGCACGGTGCTCCGGGGTCGACGCACTCGCCCCCGGCACAGAGAAGTTCTGAGGCGCAGGGAGCGGTGATCCCACACGTAGCGCCAAGGCCTCCAGGCACAAAGGCATCCGGCTCTGAGTTGGCATCGGGCACATCGCCGTTCCCGCCAACGGAGTTGCCACCACATGCAAGAGCGGCAAGCGCCCCCGATAGTAGACAGGGACGGAGAAGACTTCGGAGGGCTACGACGGGAAGACTCACCCTGTTAGTATGAAGGATGCGAGCGCAGAAAGCATTGCTCGATTGTCTTGAGCTGCGGGCCTTAAAGCCTTTGTGGCGATGACGTCACCAAAAGCGTGTCGGTCACTGTGGGTATTTCTGAACTGCGCACGGCAAGGTCCCAAGAAGTGCTGCGAGTTGCGCAGCACTCTTTGAACTGGGACGATTCGGTCGTGAGCGAGATAAGCGAGACCGATGCGATGCTAACGAGGCTCTACCAAGCAGCGGCCGAGATAGGCAACCAGCGCGCCGAGACGGCCGAAGCTGGAACCCCCGCTGAGCATGCAATGCTGGCGGCGGCGTGGAATGAGTGCCAACTCGAAATCAAGAAGGTTCAGGACTCTGAAGCGGGCAACAGCCACGCCGACGCCGAAGCGTTTCTTGCGCTGATTTATTCTGCCAGTTCGTAGGTCGACGCGACCAGCCGCGGAGACTGGCTCGCCAACTAGCGCAAGCAACTAGAGGTTGAACAAAGCAACCGGATTCTCGCTGCTCGTGCACGAGAAGAAGGAGTTGGAAAACCACGCGTGGGCATGGCTCTCGCAAGTCGAGTTTACGACGTCCGACTGTGTGCCTCCGGTGTTCACGCCAAACACGCCATCCGGTGGATCGCCATCGCAGAAGTCGATGCCAGGGCCACCATCGAGCCACTCTTCTGCGCCAACGCTATAGTTGTCGTCGGCGTCACCGAGGAGTTCGTCGTTGCCACCCCCTCCGCAAAGCATGTCGTTGGCATTGTCGGCTGGTGCCGCCCAAGTTGGAATGAATTGTGGAGTTCCCAGCGGATTTGGGTTGGGCGTAAGGGTGAACGAAACGTAGTTGCTCTCGGCGATGTCTGCGTTTGGAGTGCCATAGAACACATCTGCGCCTTCTCCCATCTCGGCTTCGACACCAAATGAGAAGTTCGCATTCCATGGCAAGAGTGCTCCATCTGCGCACCGCATCGCCTTCATGTCTTTGCCATTGCTCGCGTATCCCGCAAAGACCCACCCGGGGCCGTACTGCTCGGAGGTGTGCTCCTCAAGCAGTGTGGAAACGCGGTCGTTGCCGCCGAGGGTTTGCAGTAGCGCGTTGTCGGCGGCAGGGCTTGAAGTCGAACAGCCGCCAAGGCGTTCAAGGTTCCACGCGCCCTTGCGGTCTCGCCAACACACACCGAGTTTGCTTGTTGGGAGAGCAACTTCACCAAAAGAGAATTGGTTTTGAACCGCGCTGTAGTGACCGATGATCACATCCTGCGCCGCGTCGTCGAGCACGAGCGCATCGCAGTTGTCTGCGTAGGCATTGCTGCTGTGGCTAAGTGCGAGCGTTGCGGCAGCGCCGAGTGCCGCGGTGACAAGGGCCTTGCACGCTTTGCTTCGCGAAGCTGTGAGTGTGCGAATGCCTGCGTTTGATAATTTCATGAGCTGTCCTTTTGTTTGGGGGAGGACGCAAGCTACAGCTCTCGTTGGCGTTCGTCGTTAGCAAAGACTGCCAACGGAAATCGTCGAATCGACCTTGACTACAGCTCGATTGGCTTTGTGCAGGACTCGCAGTCTACGAGGATCTCGGAGAGGCCTTTCCAGCTCTGCAGTAGTCTTGCAATCGTGTCGGTAAAGACAACTGGGCACAGGCCTACGCCGCGGTGCGTATTGAGCATCCATTGCGCTTCAATCTCATTGTCGTTTGGATTGATCGTAAAGATTCCGCCCCACGTATCATCGTGGTAGTGGTTGATGAGCTTAAGGACCTCCGCATGCTTCTCGGGCGGTACGATAAGCCTGGTCACAAGAGAGAGGATGATGACGCGCTCAGAGTTATCCCTAGCTGACCTCTGGGTGTTCACCAAGACGCGAAAGCTTGGCCGTTTATCATTGCCCGAGAAACTTGCTTGAAGGTAGAGGTCATCGCGGTGCTTTGGGCGTCGGATACTCATTACCGTGTGCCCAAGCTTTGAAGACCAAACGGCTTCGAGTGCCTTCTCCATGGACTCTTCATCAGAGACAAAGGGGATAAGATCTTGGCAGCGAGCGCTAGCGGGTTTGTGAGTTGCCGCGGTGCTCTTTGGTGTCTCGGCGCTTGCCCCCGAGGTCGGCGCCTGCTCGGTTTGAGGCTCGGTTTCGGCCGCCGGCGCGGACGTTGGCGACGTAGATTTGGAAGGCGCCGAGCCACAGGCGGCGGCTAGCAGTAGACAGGTGAGAAGGCGGGGGAAGGAAGACATGCGAGACGTTCTATCGAAGATGGCAAATGGGCGCAAATGACAATGCAACGTTGCTCTGGGGCGGCTGGCAAGTTCTGACGCTCGCCATGCCCGCCCACCGAGCGCTTTGAAAGGCCAATCGACGCTGGCAAAGAGTGGCAGAGTGCCAGGAGTAGAGAATTTCCTAGCCACCTGTGAGTCTCTAGGCGAATGCATTGGCCGATCGTGATGTTCGTGATTTTTGCGCCGGGGTGTGTGTCTACGACCGCTGGAATTCGCGGTACCGCGACGGTTGAGCACCATGGGGAACCCGGTGCTGTCGCTGTGGGCAGCCTTGGCGCTGGCTATGCGATCAATCGCAGCAGCACCGTAACGCTTGATGTGGATGTGGGCTCGGCACTTGGGGCACCCTTGCTCGTTGGCGAGTCGGTAAGTTACACGCGACTACATGCTAGTGGCGGGTGGCGCGTTGGCGTTGGCGCAAGTCGGGCGGTGCTCGATGACGAGAGCCACGTTCGGCCACGAGTATTTGGCGAGTACCTCATTCCCGTTCACAGCACGAGACGAGGCCCGCGCGCCAGCCGATGCCTAAATGACAAGGGCTGCCTTGACGACCTTTTTCCCTCGCCCTCGTACTCAAGCTACTGGGCCGTCGGTATTGGCCCCGAGCTCTTTGCGGATTTCGATGACGAGACAGCCATCGGCCTTGGCCTTGGCGTTCGACTGGCTTGGTTTGGGCTTTGGGGCGGTGGTTGAGAGCAACCAGTTCTCGCCACACTGCGGATTTGAGCGCAATTAGGAAATTCACCTAAAATGCCGCCATTCAAAGCTTCTAACCGTTCTTGGCCTCTTCGCTTTCTCTGTGTTCTTTTAGGGACCGGATGATCAAACCCGCGCCACCTGCAATGAGGCCAAAGATGATGAGCGTGTTGTACAGGCTGGTGGATTGATAGTGGGCATTGAGGCTGGCGATGATGCCGACAAACATCGCCAGCAATGAGCCGCCAGTGAGAAACCAACCAAGAAGATTCTTACCGTTGTAGAAGAGCAGGGCGACGCCAAACATTAGCGGAATGAGGGTGAGGCCAAACGAGCTGCGCCCGCCAAATCCAAACATGGCGCCGTAGTTGCCGTGCACCGTTACGTTGTCGAGAAAAAGGTAACCGCCGGCGATGAGCAGAACACAGCCAAGTAAGAACTTTCCCGTGCCGCCACTTGTGCCGCCGGGCCGCTTGATTCTCGGCATCTCGCCTGGAGTTCGATAAGGCATCGAGCAAGCTTACACACGGAGGGCGTGCAATCGGCGCCGTCCGGGCCCTAAATGCTCATTCGCTGCTCTCTAGACGGGCTTTAGGCGCCAAGTCGGAGTTCACGTGCTGCTTCTGCCGGCCGGATGCTTCCCGCTCTGCGAGCGAGCGTGTTCTAGCCTCGTGGCTGCTTACATTGCGAAGGGCGCGACTGGTGACTCGTGATGCTAGGGATAGCCAATCTCAGCCAGATCCTGTGCTAGCTCGCCCAGCTCGATGCCGGGGTTGAGGTCTCGAAGGAGCGAGCCGGTTAGCGGCCGGTGTGCATAGATGCTCTCGATTGCCGCGAGTGGAATCTCGACCTCGAAGTACCCCTCTGCATAGCTCTGGTAGTCCGCGGGCGCGCCGCCTAAAAGGGCTAAGAGAAATTCGGAGCCGTCCGTGTCTTGTCTTTCTGGAAGTGCGATAGGCCCAGTAGTCCAGCGCCCATCGGACGTGCACCAGAGGCAGAATGTGGTGTCTTCCATTGTGAAGGCGGGTTCCGATAGAAACCCCTGGATGGCCGATGGGAAGCCCGTGAACACGCCCGTTGGAGGCTTGCCTGGATTCGCGAGTGGCGATTCGTGCGCGAAACCTTTGATGGCTGCCCCAGCGTCCGTAAAGAGAATGTAGTAGTCGTCGCCGCTACCATTTCTCATTGAGCCCATTCGGTTGCCATCGGTACTCCAGGCATTGTTGTGAGAGTAATACCGACTGTCCCAGTCTCTGCACAGGATGGCGTCTAGGGTCGCCAACGATTGTGAGAGACGCTCCAGTTTTGCCGGAGGCGGAAGCTGCAGGTTGCTTGTCGAGGGCGTAGGCATGCGCCTAGGGTATCGCATTCGCTGCGGCTCGTTTCGCCAGGCATCGATAACCAGGCATCGATAACCAGGCATCGATAACCAGGGATGTCGCTGGTAGCATGACCTGCCTTGGTAAACAGCGAAATCGTGGAGGATACGCAAAGCCGCTCCCTTCGGCAGGCCGCGAGGGCGTTTGGAGTTGTGAACACGCCGGTAGTCGGTGCATTGTTGGTGGCGTCATGAGACTAGGAGAAGGGCTCAAGGTACCATCGTGATGAGATCAAGCACGGCACTTCTAACGCTTGTCTTGTTGGCCTGCGGTGGCAAAGCAAACGTCATTGCCCCGACCCGCGTCGCCGAGACGAAGACTTCACAAAGCAGGAAGCCGCCAGTGCTTAGCCCAATCGGAGCGGCAGCTCCAACGAGCGTGGTCGCCGTGGATCCACATGCTCGGTGGCTTGTGATGTGCCAGGCAACGATTGATAGCAATCGCGATGGCAAGCTCGCGGTCACGTCAGACATGCATCACGGAAATACCTACGGCGACGAGCTCAGTGCGTATCTGGCTTTAGGCAACGACAAGCCCGAGCGCATTCGAAGGTTCTTGGGGCAGAGTTATGACGGCCGCTACCTGGCAGTCGAAGCCGCAGGGCGAATACTTCTTATCGATGTCGAAACCGGCGACCGAGTCGACCTTTCAAGTCGTGGTGCCCACTTGTTTGCAGACAAGCGAAATTCACCCGTGGCTTTCGATGAGGGCGGACATGTTCTTTATATGCAACATGGGCGTGTCGCCACCTTCGTGCGTAGAGTGCTTGTCGATGGGACCGAGCGGCGGTACCCAACCGAGTCCACGATCGTCACCGGCCTTGCGCTGTCGAAGGATGGAAGATGGGTGAACTACCTCTCGGTTGATGACGATACAGACGGGAACGGTGTGTTGGAGGCGCCTATGTTCTCGTCAACGCTCTCAGGCTCGACGTGTCGAGGTCCTGCCCTCGGCTGGAGCGTTCACCGGGCAAGTGGGGACACCGCGGTACTTCGAGGGCTATCGACCACGGGAATCGGGGAGAGTGTGCGGTTGTCGAAAGACGTCCAACAACTTGGTGACAGCTTGCTAGCTCGCGAATCCGATGGCGGACATGTCTTGATCTCTCCAGAGCTGAAGCGTCGGCGGATTTCCTCACCAGCGTGTGACGGTGCGCTACTTGCGGCGCATGTTCCGACAATGGCCATTCTCTTGGGTTGCAAGAGTGAGGTGGATGAAGGGTTCCAACGTGTGACGCTGTTTCGAGGTGGCAAGCGCTTCGATCTCGGTATCGAGCGTGAAGTCGGCCGAAGCTTTGCTCTTGCTGAACCTGACATACAAAGCGAGGCGGAACCCGGGATTGCATTCATCTACGACATCGGTATCACGCACTCCATCAACCTTCGGACCGGCAAGGTCTCCTCGGGATGCAAGCGCTTTTCACTTGGCAGACACGGGCTTTCGAGAGGCTGCTTTCAACGTCAAGCTCCGCCCACCGCCGAGTGCAATCAGTGGAACCGTCGCTCGTGTGCGTATGTCTCAGACCGAGCGGTTCTGGCCACCAGCAAAGAAGGGCTGTATCTGGTTGCTAGCTCTGTGAGTGGGAAGCCCTCCGGCGAGTTCGCCTTGGGGCCGCTATCGTGGATACGTCCAGAATCCCCACAACCACCTGCTACACCGCCAGAACGTCGTATCGAAGTTCCCTCGTGCGCTGCCGATAACTCCGTGCTCTGTGTGCTGTCCTCTGGTGGCACTGAGTTTGGTGGCACTGAGTTTGGTGGCACTGGGCCCTCGCTTCCATCCGCGTCGCGGCAGTTCGCAAACACGACCCAGCTTCGCTTTGATGGCAAGAAGTGGGTTGTGGCGAAGTCCTTCGCAACTCCACATCTCAGAGACCTCTACGTTGTGTCAGACAATGAGATGTGGATGGTCGGTGGCGAGGAACGCCCTGGCGGCGCCGACGCCAACTACGTTTGGCGCTGGGACGGCGAATTGTGGTTTCGAACCGAAACCCTTGTGGCCATTAAACGAATACGAGCCGTCGGTGACACGCTGCGCCTCTTGCTCGTTGGCGGGGCGATTTTGGAGGTTCCTAAGGCCAAGGTGAACTCCCTGCGGTGAAGCATTTCCAAAATCGTGGCTCGCGCAACTCTTGGCGGTTGGGCTTTGTGCGGTTGGGCTTAAGCAGCAACACACAGCGGTAGCGCCGAAGGCTGTAGCATCCAGCTGTGGGAGAGCGAAGCAAGTGGATTGCGATTCGGGGTAGGCCGGAGAGCTTCCCGATGTTCCTGAGGAAAAGCCCTGCGAAAAACTCGAATCCTCGCGCGTCGCAGGGTTGGCCCATGGCGATCCCCAGAAGATGTTGCTGGTATCAGGAAAGCCACCGCTTGCCGATCCGAGCCTGCTCGAAGTATTGGCGACTATTGAGAGCGTGCAGCAGCGGATGCCATGCACGATTCGTCTCCTTGTGAGTGTCAAAGAGACCTCAAAGCGTCTTGAAATGCGAGTTACTCTCAGCGCGGCCGGGCTGTCTTGCGTGGTGCAATCCCCGACAGGGAGTCTCAGTGCTTTTCGCAGGGATGAGATTCCACTGACGGCTACGGATGTACGGCAACTCTTCGAGACCTTCTACGACGATGGCCAACGTTCTCTAGAGTTTCACTGGACGCTTTGATTAAATCAGAGTTGGATGATGTCGTGCGCATCGGCGATGGTCTTGGCGTGAGGATGAGTGGCACTGTGCGGAAGCTTAGAGCTTGGCCCATGCGGCGACTGCATCGAGCCCGGAAAGCCGACACGAACTAGCCGAAGATCAACGCATGGGTCCTCTGCGATTCCAGTGGCTAGGCATTGTTCTCACTGTTAGGCTCGCTTCTTGACAGGGCGCCCAATATTGATGCTGGCCTTTGCGCTGTTTGCGTCGCTTGTCCTGGCGCAGCCGGCCCTAGGTGTTGGTCTCGAGCCCGGGACCTATATCCTGCAGGAGTTTGGCGTCGTCATCGAAGCCAAGAAGGCCAATGGCAAAGATTGGGACCGTTCTGCTTCCAAGCCAGATCCGAGTATTACGCTTCGGCTAAACGAGAAAACGGTCGGCGAGTGCAAGCATCGAGACCTTCTCGAGGTTCGGTGTGAAGTTGGCGATGCCATTCGCATTGATGGCAAATCGGTTTTTGCGCTGGTGGCGGTCGATAGCGACCTTGTTGCGGATGACAACATCGGAGAAGGGCGTCTCGCGCAGATTCACCAGACTGGCGTGACAGACAAAGCGATTGCGATGGAGGTGGATGGGCAACTGGCATCGGCGTATTTGATCTTGCAGCGTCCGCCCCCGCCGCCTGTTGTGCCAACGTGGTTAGGAACTCACCAGTCGAGGCTTATCGGTCTATCGATTGGCATTCTGGTTGGCCTGATGTTGCTCTTCGGGTTTAAGAGCTTTTGGTTTCGCCCGCGGAACGTCAGGGCTAGAAACGACGAAGAAGGAGAGGCCGCATGAGCAGGCATCACACCTGGGATACACCACTGCTATTTGTTGCGGCTTTGGCTGGGCTACTCGGTCTTGGCATCGGGGTCGGTCATGAATTGGAATGGGCAGGCGGGGCTCATCAGCCCGCCATCTCCTGGGCACTCGCGGGTGCTTCCCTGGTATTCACGATCGGCCACACCGTTGGTGTTCGACGATTTGAGCTATCACATCTGCGCCTCCTGCTTCTGTCTGTGGCCATCTTCTTCATTCACACCTTCCTGTTGCTGGTGGCAGGCGCTCTGGTGGTGCTCGTGCTTTGGGCGCTTGTGCAGGGCATCGCCGAGGGCGGCCTCGACCTTTAGCGAGCTTGCCGAGAGGTGAGTCGCCCGGCTCTACCGGGGCCAAGCCAGAGCAGAGCGGGCCGGGCCCGCGAAACGCGAGCTAACCCCCGTCGGCTTGCGACGGAGGTTGCTGTTGTGGCGACTAGCGAACTCGCGGCGCAGTCTGCACCGATTGAGCGTTATTGGCGGCGCTTTGCTTTGGCTGCGCGCTTTTCGCGTGGCGTCACGACGCCGTCCCGATTCTTATCAGCCCGCGCCTTTTTGACGTTTCGGCTAGGAGCTTTGCGTACAGGCTTCTTCACGTGCTTCCTCGGTGGCTGCTTAACGACGGGCTTCCGTGGCGCGGGCTTCCGTGGTGCGGGCTTCACGTGCCTCCTCGGTGCCTTCTTCACGTGCTTCTTCTTAGCGACCCGATGTTTTGATGAATTTGGCTGGGCCGACGCGACGGGCGCCATGCCAGCAAAGACGAACGAGAGTGCGATAATCAGCGATGGTACGAGTGCTTTGCGGTTCATGAGAATCTCCTTGGTAAGGGGTACAACGAACTCGGAACCGCTTCACGGATTGTGCCAATTCTCAAACCCTACGAATTCGGGATAGGGGCAAAACACCTACTGTGGTTTCTGCAGGACGTCCCTGCGATTTTTGCAGATTGCCTGCGATTTCTGCAGAGCCAGAATGCGCGTTGTCCAAGGCCCGGGGGCAGCTGCGTCCTGCAAGCCACAGCGACTGGTCCTTCCTAATGCGTTCGCAGTTTGATGCAACACCTCCGGGCTGGATTGAGGTGGCGGTGGCTACCTCTCACGATTAGAGCGCTGGTGTGGGGAATAAAGTGCACTCAGAGTTTTACTGAACTCCTGTTTATGGTCGGTGGGACACGGGGCAGCAACCCCAGCTCTCATTTCAGCTGTTATGCTTGGGCGCTATGGGGCTAAAGGCCAGAACTGCAGCGCGTTGCGTCGTGCGATCCGTCTCTACTCTCGGGCAGCACAAGACCCCAATATCCGAGGTATCGACAAACAGGGCGGGCACACTCGCGGCGGCGGTTTCTACCAATGGCACACTCAGGCTCTACGACCTGGGTGACGGTGGCCATACGACGATCACTGGCTTGGTCTCCCAAGGCTCAGCTCGCGGGCTGGCCTTCACGGCGAACGATAGGCTGCTGATCGGAACATCTCTTAGCACGCTCTGCCTGATTGACCCGGCGACAGCAAGAGTCGAAGCCAGCTTAGAAGGGCTGCAAGACGAGGAAGGGCAGGGGATATCGACCGTGGCTGTGGCTCCCAATGCAAAGCTCTTCGCCGCGTGCGGTGGTGATTTTCGAGTGGGTGTGTGGGACGCTCGTTCCGGCAAGCGTGTTTGGGAGACCAGCCTTTACAAATGGCCCTATCGCGTTTTGTTCTCGGCAGATTCGAGGACCTTGCTTGCCACTTCATGGGAGGGATTCGTTTTTGCTTGGGACGCCAAGACGGGACAGCGCCTGCCTTGGCGCGAAACCTGGCACACAGGCCCAGTATTCGATGCGTGCTTCGTCGCTGGCCGCCCAGAGATCCTTGTGGCGGGCCACTCCGATGACAACGACGGGCCATTGCTTACCCTATGGTCGCCAACCAGCCGCCGAGACCGAGCGCTACATGGTCATACAGACGGCGTTCACTCGGTCGTGGCGTCGGCCAGTGGAAGCTTTGCGGCAAGCGGCGGCGGTGATGGCACTATCCACGTGTGGGGCGGACCACGGCTGCAGTCGCTGTGCGTGGCAAGCTTGAGCGATTTGGCTAATGTCGGTGGCTACGCCGGCAAGGCCGAGTGGCCGACATACGCACCATTTTATCGGCGAGTTAAGAACCCTGCCGCAGTGCATGCCATGGCACCGGCCACGGATAAGACACTCATCGTTGGGACTCAGGGTGGAGCCGTCCTCCGCTTGAACTTAGACCACGGGTAACGAGAGCTTCGATCTGGCGTGCCGGCTTGCATCTCCTACCTGCCGTCAGCCGACTGGACTAGCAGGATGCGATGCTCGATACTGCAATCGCACTTTGAGGCTGCGCGTTCTGCATGGCAAGCGGCGCGGTTTTCCGTGAACAACCTCCGACGATCCCAATGATACTTAACTGGCTATTCGTCCTTGGAGGGTTAGCCATGTTGGTGGCTGGCGGTGAAGCACTGGTTCGAGGTGCCAGCGGAATCGCGTTTCTCGCGAAGATTTCTCCCGCGGTCGTCGGCCTAACCATTGTTGCTGCCGGTACCTCCATGCCCGAACTCGTTGTGTCGCTTCAGTCGGCGATGGAGGGCAACCCAGGTATCGCCGTCGGCAACGTGGTCGGCTCCAACATTTTCAACATCGCCGCCATCTTGGGACTGACCGCGCTAATCACGCCACTTCGCATTCAAGGCAATATCGTTCGCTTTGAATGGCCGGTGATGATGCTCGCCACCTTTCAGTTACTGCTTCTCGCCCGAGATGCCACGATCGACCGGCTCGAAGGCGGGTTTCTCTTTTCCGCGCTGGTGGCGTTCATCGCCTATGTCATTTGGGTTGGTCGCAAGAGTGCAGTCCCGGCAGAACTGGAAGGCTTTGAAGAACTCGCGACGGCGTCCTACGGCAGAACCGGCAAGGCTGCCGTCATTTCCAACATCGGTGCTGTTGTCTTGGGCATTGGTTTGCTTGCCATTGGCTCGACCGCACTCGTGCGTGGCGCTGTTGCTGTAGCAAGCTCGCTCGGGGTTTCCGATGCGGTCATCGGATTGACAATCATTGCCGCTGGGACCAGCACTCCAGAGTTGGTTACCTCCATCGTCGCGGCCCGTCGAGGGCGAGCCGACATTGCCGTAGCCAACGTGGTTGGCTCAAACATCTTTAACGTTCTCGGCATCGCTGGCGCGACCGCGCTGATTCACCCACTGCAGGTTCCCAGTGAGATCTTAGGCCGGGATATGTGGTGGATGCTTGGCGCCTCGTTGCTGCTCTTCCCTTTGATGAAGTCGGGCATGCGCATCAATCGTGCTGAAGGAGCAATGCTATTTGCAGGATTCGTGGCGTACATCGCAATGCTACTTGCGCGGAGTTAATCGTTGGAACTCTGGGTCAAACGTGGACAGACCGGCGTCATTTCTGCGACATAGAGGCCTTAAGAATATCTCTGAAGTGCGTATTAGATCCGATTTCATGGTTTGGAGTTCGCTGGCTGCACGCACAAGCCGTGCACCGCTAGCGTGATTGAGTCGGCGCAGAGTTAAGGCCTCAGTAGATATCTGAATTGTTCGATGGTAGCGTTGGCGTCCTAATGCGATTGCCTCTCGTCCTCATTCTGGCTGCCGCGTGTGGTCGCGAGTCTGCGCCCCCTGCGCAGGAGAACGCGCCAGTGAACGGTCCTGGCCCCGCATCCTCGCCTGTCGCGCCCCCGGTCTCTGCTGCGGTGGTCGCTTCGGTACCTCCGATTGGAGCATCGTTGGCGAGTTTCCTAACGCCAACGCCTGCCAACCTAAGCGCACGCAAGTGCGACTCCAAAACGCCAGTCGCGATTGGAACCGCCGACCAGGCCAATCCTGCAATGGCTATCGCCTTTGGTCCAAGCAATGGCCTTGTGGCTTGGACGTCCCGGCCTGGTCGACTCGCAGTTCGACCTGTCGATCGCGCTGGAGAGCCAACTGGCCCGATGCGCGAGGTCGAGGTCCCCGCAGAACTTTCCCGGACCCATGGCATGCGCGCCCTTGATGGCAAGTTCTTGGTGTTCCTTAGCGAGACCGACTACAGCGGCCCAATGCCTGTGCTTCGGCTCTTTGCGCTTGCGTTTGGCACCGACGGTGCGCCGCTTGGAAGTCCACTGCAAATCGCGATCGGCGAGCGTGGCAGGATCGACGAAATCAGCGACGGTGCTGCTCGCGGGGTTCTTTTATTCGCCGGCGCCTCACCTTCCACAAACGTTAAAACCGGGCGTTTGGTAACCATCTCCGTCGCCGATGATGGGATCAGCCAAACCGTGTTTGACCTTCCTCAGCCCAGTAAACGTGCTCGTCCGTTGTTCTCGTTTGCCAAGGAGCACAACGTCGCTGTGCTTGGGGGTGGGGGTGTCATCGTCGTTGACGGAAAGGCCAGCCTGCCGATCCAGGGCGAGTCCTTACGCTTCAAAGGCTTCGGCATCGCTCCACAGTTCGACGGCTCCAGCAGTCCCGGCTCCAGCAGTCCCGGCTCCAGCAGTCCCGGCTCCAGTATTCCCTTCTACGCCATCACCTCGTTCGGCGACGAAGGCAAACTGCGCTACGGCAGCTTGTCGCTCGACGGAACACTGCACCTTGATAAGAAAGAGTTCTCCAAGGACGCGCCGCTCAAGCCTCCCTTCAACCCGAAAGTCCATTGGGCCACGAGCACAGGTGCAGGGACCGTCGAGGTCTTTTCGAGCACCTCACCGGTGGGCGCTGCGCTTGGAACCCCTGTCGATTTGACCGCGACAATCCCAGACCTTTCGAGCGGCGTCTGGACCCAGATGGCTTGGAGCGGGGAGCAAGTCCTTGTGCTTCACAGCGCCGGCTCCACGGTCCGCTTGGCACTACTGCCTTGCACCTGAATTCTCTGCCATTTCAAACGAACTCTATGTTCTTAGGTCTCTCTTTCGCCTGACCGCCGCGTAGCTGATGTCGAATACTGGAATCTACAGTTGGTAGCTGAGCCCAATTCCGCCAGAGATATGCCAGCCGCCCGACTCAAATGTGGTTCGCTCGCTAGTGCAGCCTAAGAAGCAGCTCTCGGTTCGCGCCTCTTGTTTGTCACTGCCAACATCGCGCCTGCCCGATACACGCAAGTCGAAGCGCAGTCCGCCAGGTTCAAATATGTCGATGACAAGCCGAGAGGTTGCTCCGATATAGGGAAGGTCGGTGTCCTTGGCATCGCTTCGCGTAAAAATGCTTTGGCCAATTCCCGAACGGTGGTGCACACCCGCTTCCAAAAGCCCTTGCCAAAATCGGTCGCCATGACCGGCATTTCCAATGGCCATACCTGCATGGGTGTTGCTGCCGCCAAAAACGTTAGGGGCAACCTGCACGACAGGGCCTAGCACCCAATCCGCGCCAACGCCCCACAAGAGCCCTCCTGAAATTGCGAATCCACCACCCTCATCACCCTTAACGGATTGGTCGATCGAGAACCCATAGCCTGTGATTACCTCCGTCTTAGCAATGGGCTCGGCGGCACCCTCAGAGGCAGATAGGAGGACGATGCTTGCGACACAAAGGCAAAGGCTTCTGAGCGTTGTATTGGCGACCATGCGCCGGCCAGTTGCATGGTGCGGGCCATTTGCTTCTCGGGTGCGATCGTCGCCACAGGCGCCCTAATTTGCGTCTTAGAGGCCAGGGCGAGCGACCCTTGGTGCCAAGATCCGGACATTTGTGTCCGAAGTTCTCTTCTTCTGAGCTTTGGACAGAAACGAGCAGTCATCGAAGCCCTCCGCTGCACCCTCTGTCGGGTGTCGGCGTACACGCAGTTGTGGAAGCCTTCACAAGGGAGATTGGAAACTGCTCTTTGATTCTTCTCAGAGCCGGCGGCAAGCGGGCCCAAAACGCTAGGCCCGGCAAAGGCGAGCGACGGAGCTCCCCAATCCGTCGGGCATGGAGCTCCGAGTTCTTCTTACGGCCACGAAAAGGCCATTTACTGAGTGCCGGACTTAATCGTCGCCCTAGGCAACTCCAAGCGGCGCATTAACTCTCGGCGTGCAGACCAATGCAAGCGAGCGCGGATGATTGGTCCCAATACGGAGGCGCAATATAGCGCGGCAATGGACAGGCCAATGAGCTGTTGCCCAACGAGGCGGTCGCTCCAGTCATCCCTTGTGGCGCGGAGAATTGGCGAGCCTGACGCGAGGAAAATAAGAAAAGGCGCAACCAGTAGGAGCGTCCATCCAGCTGTCGCCATCACACTTGGTTTGACCTGAAGTGTCGCGAGCGATATGCCGAAGAGAAGGGACAGCGCGATCAACGACGCAACTGCTTGGCCGATGTGGACGACGGAGTTGTGCTCGTTGCCGGTCCACTCTGGATTTGAGCAGTCATCGCAGTTGGGGCAAAACTCGAGATGGTCGGGGAGAAACAGCGCAACAGCACCGACTACGACGAAAAGCAACAACAACGACCTTACCCATAAGAGGAGCTGTTTCTCGCGGGTTCCAAGTGGCGTGTCAGCTAAGCTTGGATTCCCCTAAGCGATAGCGGTCAAAACGTGATCGGAATCCTCGATGCGTAGCGTTCGTGGGATTCGAACGAACTAGGGGCATTCCACTGAGGGACGCAGGGTCATGCCCGTTTCGAAGGGCTGAATGACGAGGTTGTGCTTGGGATCCCTGTGCATAATGCCTCGCACGTCGTAGCACTCGCCCGTCACGATGTCTGGATGGTGAAATATCCCATCGGTTGCAACAAGTGACGCTTCTGCAGACCCGAGTACGAACGAACAGAAACTCTCGCATTTGGGATCGCTCCCAGCAAATACACGTACGCCGCCAAGCTCAACCACAACGCCCTCGTACTGGTCATCCGAGGCAAGCGTTTCCAAATCGATACCCTGGAGCACGGCGATCGAGCTTGGTGTGTTGGCGATGCTCAAGAACTCGACGTCAAGAATTTCACTCAAGCCGCCTAGGTACTCAAGGTACGTGCCTCGCAGGCTAATCGTGCTTCCAACCCGAACGTCTGCTGGCAAAAGCGCCATACCGCGAAACACGAAGATTCCATTAAAAGCGGCAGCTGCACCCTGATCTTGAATCCAGAAATGTCGACCAGAAATTGAGATTCCAGTGACCACGACATCGGTGAGCACAACCTCGCTCATATCAGGAACACCGCCACTCTGAATCGCAGTGATGGTGGTCTCCAGATCGGGGCTTGCATCGGCTGCCGCATCGGCTTGATTGCTAGCGTCAAATACCTGACCGCCATCGGATTCAACTACCGATATTTCCCCACATGCCAACCCGCCAACGCCAACCAACACTAGGGAGAGAAACCAATGCATGTATCGAATGTAGCAGTAAGCTGCGCCTTAGAGGAAACTGGCTAGGGACCTTTTGGCCAGCCTAAGCCTCGATGCCAGCCGTACTGGGCCAGCTCACGGACAAGGTCATCGGGTCGTTCTGTGAGCCACTCCTCGAGGTTGGTGGCGGGCGGGTCGTGGTTACCAGGCTGCCTAGGTCGGGCAACAAACGTTGAAAATGACGCGTTGTATTAGGCCAAGCCCAGTGACACCACGCTTCGGCTCTTGCTCATCGCAAATTCCGCCCGCGTCGCGTTCGTTGGCTGCGTGACCGCGGTGGCGCTTTCCGTGAGTAACGTTGGACTAGGAATTGTTCTATCCGGGGCGGTGCTCGCGGTGACGGCAGCAATGTTACTATGCAGGAGGATTCGTATCAGGCTACAGGGTGATATGCGGAGTAAGAGGAACTCTTATGGGTGCAATGTCAGCGTCGTGCGGCTTGGTCTAGGAGGCTGGCCATACGAACGGTATTGCGAATCGCCAGCGACAACTTGCTTGGGTCCTGTATGAAGCCGCGTTCTTCAAAGTTTACTTTGCCCCCAGGGAGCAGCTGAAGCCCTGCGGTGGTGCCCAGGAGATCAGCAAGAGCAAGACGAATATCGCGATTGGCGAGCACACGGCATGCGTCATCAGCTGAGAGCGCGCGCACTCGTACCCGCCGATCGAAGTCTGGATCACCGATCTGGTGGTCCTGGCCACCAAGCGCCGAGAAGAGCTTGCTGGCCAGGTTCTCGCTGGCGAGGGCGAAACCCTGCGGCAGCGGAGTGGGAATCCTGCAGACGATGTGTGTGAAGCTACTTGGGCTTTCGGAAGTGCCCTTTTTCTTCACTCCAACGGAGACGGACATACCGTCGATCGTTCCGTCCATGGCACAGAGCTTCGGTCCGCGCATCTGCATACCAGGAATCGAGGCGGCGACTGCTTGCCAGCATGCGAGGGCGCGTCGTCGTCTCCGCGAACTCCAAACGAGGATTCCGAGCATGAACGCGATAAAGCCAACGGCTACTATCAGAGGTCCCCAAGTATCCCACATACCGGTACGCTAACACGGGATCGCAGCGCACTCCCTAGGTCAGGATAGTTGGCGCCGCTTGGGATTGCATTTTTCAGCATGGGGGGCAGTAAGAGAGCGAGCGTTGGTGTATTCAGAGAAATTCCGAAGGAAAGCTGTTGGCCAAGGTCTGGTACACTGGCTCATGGTCCAGAGAGTTTCACAGGTCGCGTTGCTCCTTTTTGCCACGGTATTTCTGGTCTCGTGTCACCTCTATTTCGATGAGGGCGACGGCGGAGAATCGCCTCCGAACGTGGGAGCGACTACCGATCCAGGCTCCACCGATCCGGGGCCTCAGCCCGAACCGGAGACGCCCGAGTGCGTCCCCGATGAACTTTTTGATGGAACGCACCCACAGTGCAACGGCTTTTCGACCATCGCCGATTGTGATGGGTCCATCTGCACCTGGTGCAGCGGTCTTTGCGTCTCCGAAGAGCTGAGCGTCCTGCCTCTATGTGAAGACTTCAGCCTCGCCGACTCCTGCCAGCCCGCCTCCTGCCAGGGCGATGTGGTTTGCGACCTTGCAGCTCCCGAATGCCCACCAGCTTCGACCCCGGTGATTGTGGCGGGCTGTTACACGGGAACGTGCATCGCGAAGGCCGAATGTCCAGACGGTGCCCTATTTGCCTGCTCCGATCTAAGCGCCGACGAGGAGGCTTGCGTAGCCCACCTCGATTGCGCCCCGGTGTATCGAGGCGTCGACTGCACCTCGGATAGCGGCGCCACTTGCGCCGGGGGCGCAGAGGATTGCACTTGCGAGTCGTTTGCATTCGACGCCTGCGAATAGCAGCGGGCATTTTATGCAGAGGGGTTGCTGCTAGTGATGCTGAGGAACTGGCTAGCGAACTCGAAGAGATTGGAGCGGTTGCGCTTCGTGAGTCGGCGCGCAAAGTGAGACCCGCCTGGTGGGCTTGGTGGGCTATCCAAACATGTCTCGAATCCAGCGGCGCTCGGGACGTGCGCACAACTTCTCCCACTTCTTGAGATTCGAGGACTCCACGACCTTCGCTTTGCGAACCGGATCCAGTGCGCCGAGTTTGAGGCCGTTGGGCATGAGGGCATACTCAGATTCCAAGTCCGAGGTAGGAGCCTGGGTGATCACCTGAAAAGCGGCCAGTCGTGATCGTCGAAAA
>TARA_R110002096_G_scaffold118427_5_pt1 | contig 28211 bp, 23 predicted proteins | sample TARA_R110002096 | Tara Oceans TARA_R110002096 (sample SAMEA4397295) | marine metagenome | biome: Polar Biome; feature: [DCM] deep chlorophyll maximum layer (ENVO:01000326); material: water (ENVO:00002006), including particulate matter (ENVO:01000060) such as... | depth 35 m
TCTAAATCGGATTTTAAAGCACGCACCATTTCATCAGCTTCATCCAAGACTAAATACTTTAAGTTTTTAATATTAATAGCACCTCGTTTTATTAAATCGACTAAACGTCCTGGTGTTGCCACCACAATATGTGTCGCCGTTGTTAAACGTTCTATTTGAGGTTTTATAGGAATACCGCCGCATAATGCTGCAATTGAAAGCGCAGGGCTATGGGAAGCAAAAGACATTAAATTGGTGTGAATTTGATGTCCTAATTCTCTTGTAGGTGTCAATATTACTGCCTGTACGTTAGTGTCTTCAGTATCAATCAACTGTAACAATGGCAACCCAAAAGCAGCAGTTTTACCTGTTCCTGTCTTTGCTAAAGCAACAAGATCTTCTTTTTGATTAAGTATAACGGGAATGACCTTTTCTTGAATATCTGTGGGTATAGAAATTTTTAAATTGGTTAAGCTTTGCTCTAGCGCTTCATTAACCCCTAAATCAGAAAATAGTTTTGACATAACATAATTTTATGCAAAGATAACTATACAGAAAGCGAGAATCGTGGAAAGGGGAATGCTAATTCTTTTTAATAGGCGATGTAAAGAGATGCTTTACTAGATCAATCAAATAAAACCAGTAATTTTAGCGTCCTTTAAAGGTTATAAAATTATATGTTTATTCTGAATTTATAGATGTAAATGCAGTATTTAATATTATATAAATAAAAATGGATTACTATAAATTAGTAATCCATTTTTATTAAACAAGCTATAATCAATAAATTTATTGAAAATCTTTAATACTTTTATTAAGCTTAATATCTTTTATTGCTACTAGCATATCACCTTCTTTTTCAAGCCTAAGCATACTAGGTATGGCTTGTGCACGACATGCTAATGTTAATTCTGGTATTAGTGGGTCATCGTTAAAAAAGAACGAATTGATCTCATATTCTGGCTTTCCAGGTTCTTTTATAACACGATGTATTTTTTTAAGTTCTTTAGCATATAAATACTTACCTGGCATAAAAGTATATAATGTGTAACGTCCATCTGCATCCGTTTTTATCCACCCTTGATGATGTACATAACGTTTACGATGTTCATCTCTTTTCATCTGAAAATCACCATTTTCATCAGGCTGAGACACATATAATATCACATCTTTTGCAGGTGTTACACCATCACTTTGATATATAATTCCTGAAATTTTTAACTTGTTAGGTTTCGAATCAAAATCTGGAATAGTATCCGTATTATTTAAATATTTTTCTGAATAGTCGTAAATAGCACTACGATTCATATAATTTTCTAAGACTGAAATATATTCTTGAGCAAAGATTGCATTTGAAAATGACATTAAGCAAGAAAGAAAAATTAGAGGGATTAATTTCTTCATGGGTATTTTATATATGTTTTAGCAAAACTAAAAAACTATGCTTATTGTGGTTAAAAAAATCGTTTGAACCATTAAATTATCCGACGAATAGATGAAAAACATTTAATCTTGTATTGATTTTAATTCGTAACCTTGATTAATGCCTTTTTCAATAGCTGGAACACCACGATCCATCCAAATTGGCATAGGCTCGCCTTTTAAATAATAATCAAAAAACTGTGCCATTCTCAACGTAAAGTCTTTCCTGTTTTGATATTTTAATGGCCAGTGTGGCTCGCCATTATAATTTAAAAACCAAGCAGGTTTACCTAAACGGCGCAGGCTTACAAAAAACTCAATACCTTGATACCATGGTACATGACCATCAGCATCATTATGCATAATAAGCAATGGTGTATTAATTTTATCAATGTTAAAAATTGGTGAGTTTTCTATGTAACGCATTGGATATTCCCATGGTGTTCCTCCTATCCTACTCTGTGTGTGTTCGTATTGAAACTGTCTGCTTAAACCTGTCCACCATCTAATACCGCCATAAGCGCTAATCATATTTGGTACAGGAGCACCAGATTCTGCAGCTTTAAAAATATCTGTTTTGGTCACTAAATAGGCTATTTGGTAGCCGCCCCAACTATGACCTTGTACACCTATATTATCTTTATCAATAAATCCTTTTTCTATGAGAGCGTTGACGCCCGAAACAACACAATTAAGTGCGCTTTCACCCGGATAACCTTCACGATAAACAACATCTGGATTAAAAATAACATAACCCCGACTGGCATAATAGCTATAACTAATAGTGGATCTTACATACGAAGGTGCGTTATAGCGATGCAAACGATCTGAACTTCTTTCATAGAAATTCACAATCATCGGATACTTTTTATTAGGGTCGAAGTTTTCAGGTTTTACAAGCATTCCTGTAAGTGGAATACCATCTGAAGACGTCCACTTTACCAATTCAATAGTTCCCCAATTATAGTCGCTTTGTTGTGGGTTGGCATCACTTAAAACGGTTTGGTTTTTAAAGTTTAAATCTGTAATTCTTAAATTTGGAAACTCAGTAAACGACTGTTTTGTGAAGATTAAGTTCTCTGATAATAATGCTTTTTTAGGCCTTGAATAACTATAACGACCATCTTCTAATACTCTGATTGTATTGCTTTTAGGATTAAACTCAACATAACCAGCAGCTTTATCAGCTTCATTAAAGGTTGATAATAGCCAATTAGATTTTGAATTAATATGTTGTGCTTCCTCATCTAATTCTATATAACGATAAACCGTTTCACTAGATCGACCCGATGTTAAATTTGTATTTTCACCTGTATCTGGATTGAATTTCCATATATCATAGCGGTCGTATAATAAAATATATTTATCATCTTCAGTCCAACCCGCCATTCCATAACTTCGTGGGTAGTTTGGAGAATCATTTAATTCATGGTAAAAACCTTTTCCTTTAGTTAAATTTTTATAAACATCCGTTTTAGTGTTGTATGTAAACCAAGTGCTATCAATAGTGTTATATCCATAAAAATATTTGGCTTTCGGACTTAAATCTGCATCTGGAATTCCTTTCAAAACTGTTTTTTTAGCTCCTGTATTTGTGTTTATTAATAGGTAATCTTTTAAGCGTCTACCTGTCCACTGACTCTCCAATTCGTAAGGTGTTGTGGTATGGGCTATGGCTAAACCAGAATTGCCTTCATCTGTTAATTGCACATTTGGAAAATCTTCAGTTCCAATTTGGATTATATTCTTTGACTTAAAATTATAAACCGTTTCGAACGATTTTATAGTATCGTTTTTAACCTGTAATTCTTGCACGGTGTATAATCTTGGCTCATTGTATGTCCAAACTTCTACATTTACAATCTCATCTTTAAGTAAAGTGGTATCTTTTATTATTGGAGGTAATCGCAGACCGAAATAGAGTCTGGATTCATCTTTTGAAAACGAAACATCACCATCTGAGGATACTAAATAACCCTTTGGCGTTTTAGCATTATCTAAAAGTTTGTCTGCACTTGTATTTCCATCTTCCCAGGTATAAAGCTCATTCGGGCGCGTTTGTACTTTTGTCGTATCAGCATCAGCAATAAAAGCAAAACGTTTCCCTGATTCGCTAAAGCTTAGTTTGGCGTATTTTGTTTTAGCGTTATTATGAATATTGGTCAACTTTCCAGCTTTAAAATCAAGTATAAAGACACCTGCATTTTCATTGTCTTCATTTCCAGTGGATGTAAACGCTATTTTTTCGCCACGTTTTGCAAACGTATAATTTGTTACATAGTTAAAAGTATCTTGAGCTTTAGTAGCCAAATCATGAACCACTAAATGATAACCATTGGTTTTACTAACCTTTTTAGGTTTTTTCTTTTTTTCTTTTTCTGTTGCAGTGCTATCGGTTTCTTCCTTTTCACCTTTCTTTTCTTCTTTAACGTCTTCTAAAAAATAAGCTACATATCCAGTCCATTTTTCTGGTAATGAATACGATTTTACACTTGGAATTTTAACCAATTCTTTAGTAGCTATATTGTAAATAGCTAAACTATCTTTTGGCATTTTATCCTTTTTAACTTTTCTGCGTTGCATATCATTAACACTATCTTTCCAAGGTTTTATAGTGAAAGTTAAAAACTTTGAATCATAAGAAAACTTACCATTACTTGCTCTTTCGTGTTCTAAAACCGTAGTGCCTTTATTAGACTTTAAAATAAGGTGACTATCCCAATTATCTTGTTCTAAATTATAAACAACATACGTTCCATTTGGCGCTATTTGCTCATTATCAATAGTTTTCCAGAGTTGAATATCTGAATGCTCCAGTACTTTTTTTTGTGAAATAGATACTATAGAAAATAATAGAAGTAACGTTGTTAAAAATGGTTTCATAGGTTAATTTTTTGAATTTGAAAAGAATACTATTTTATTTATTAGGTAAGAATATAGTTTAATTTCATTCTGAAACTTGAATTACATGACCAGAATAGCGAATAGAAAAACGAGAATTTCCATTTAAAAAAATTTCAGTTTTCATATTTGGAAATATGGTAATTATACCATCAAACTGTTCAAATTTACTTTTTGCTTGAAACTTTATAAGGTAACTTTCATTTTTACCTTTTGTAACTGAATAATTTTCCATAATCCCGTCAAATTGTATAGCGGAATCTCCACCTCCATATTGCACCTGCATTTGGCGTTCTCCAAAATAAGGCAAATATGACGAAATACTATCGCCTGAAACTTTTAAATAATTAGAATTTCCTATTAAGTTGATGGCTCCAGCAGTATTTCCAGGTGGCAATAACCCAGAATTAAGTACTTGCTGTGTGGCGTATGTAACTTGCGGATAAACCATATCAGATTCAATATTGAACTCTTGTGATTCAATTAAAGTATTTAAAGCTTCAATTTGTTTTAAAGAAGCTGTTGGTTTTGAAGATGCACAGGAGCACACCATAATTATTAAAATTACAATAATATGTTTTATATACTTCATTATTTTTATTATTAATGACGTTTAAAATTACAAAAAAAATTCAGATTATAATTGTTAAAATAAGATACTTATCTATTAGCATTAAAAGAAAAAGGGGCTAAAAAGCCCCTAAATATTGTGGTTTAAAAATGGTGAATAAGTTAAAAACTTATACAGCTAAAATTAAATAACATGTAAAAGTTGAATTTACTATAAGCTAGCTACATTATCGTTAAGCTTAATATCTTTAGTAGCAACATACATATCGCCCTCTTTTTTAAGTTTAAGCATACTTTTTATAGTTTTAGCACGAGCTTCTAAAGTTAAATTTGCTAATAATGGATCATCATTAAAAAAGAATGAGCTAATTTCTTGTTCAGGTTGCCCTGGCTGTTTTATTATACGGTGTATTTGTTTAAGTTCTTTTACACGTAAAAATTTACCTGGTATAAAAGTATAAAATGTATAACGTCCATCAGCATCTGTTTTTACCCAACCTCTGTGGTGTACATAACGCTTACTGTATTCATCGCGCTTTAATTCATATTCTCCGTTTTCATCTGGTTGACATACATAAAAAAGTACATCTTTTGCTGGCGTTACACCATCTGCAAGATAAATAGTTCCAGTTATTTTAATTTTATTCTCTTTGGTATTAAAATCAGCAATAGTATCTGTATTACTTATTTTTTCTTCTGAATAATCATAAATAGGACTGCGTTTCTTATAGTTAGCAGGCACAATAGTTTCAGAACTAGCAATTTCTTGTGCGTTAATCGCATTAGAAAAACTGAAGATGTAGGCTAAACAAATAAGTGTCATTAAATTTTTCATTTGGGGATGATTTTTAAATTCATGTCAAAACTAACCATCTAAACCTTTTGTGCTTTAAAAAATTCGTTCCCTTTCCATTTTTTTACGATGAATAGATAAAATGCACTGTTTTTAATAAGCTGAATTCTATCCCAATTATATTTTAAATGCTTTTTAATTAAATTTTAACATCTAAAAAATAACATGACGTTATATTTGTTTCAGCTTTACTTATTATAGATATATGAATATTAAGTTACTTTATATTTTTAGTTTAAGTCTAATTTTATTAACGTGGAATTCTAGTTATACTCAAAATAAATCAATAGAAATTACAGGAGAAATTTTTGAAGCTACTAATAATTTACCCATTGAATATGCCACAATTTCTGTAATTAATAAATCTTCGAATACGCCTTTTACTGGCACTGTTTCAAATATAGAAGGCTATTTTACTGTAAATACAAATATTGAAAATTTTTATATTGAAATTAGTTACATAGGGTATATCACTAAAACTATTAAAACTTTTACCATTTCTAAAAATAAAGTTGACTTGGGAAATGTGATATTATCTGAAGATTTGCAAGCACTGAGTGAAGTTGTTGTTCTTGCTGAAAAATCTCAAACAGAATTCAAGTTAGACAAACGTATTTTTAATGTAGGGTCAGATTTAAGTTCAACAGGTGCAAGCGCCTTAGAAGTTTTAAATAATGTGCCATCTGTTAACGTAAGTATAGAAGGAGCCGTTAGCTTGCGTGGAAGTGAGGGTGTACAAATATTGATAAATGGAAAACCTTCAGTTTTAGCATCAGCAGATGGAAATGCATTAGGCACTATTACAGCAGATATGATTGATAGAATTGAAGTGATCACTAATCCTTCTGCAAAATATGATGCAGCAGGCACCTCAGGAATTATCAATATTATTATAAAAAAATCTGAAAAGCGAGGTTTAAATGGTTCTGCAAGTTTAAATGTTGGTGTACCCAATAATAATAGTTTTGGTTTAAGTATTAATAAACGAACTGAAAAATTCAATCTATTTAGTCAAATTGGAGCTGGTATTAGAACTTTTAAAGACATAAGAAAAAGTATAAACCGCGATATTATTAACGATACAACCATTACAAGTATTGAGCGTAGTAATTTTGATGAAAAATTTAGTAGTATTCTATTAGGTACAGATTATTATATAAACGAAAGCAATGTTATTACACTTTCTGGCTCTTATGCTTATGAAGTTGAAGATCAAATATCTAAGGCTGATTTTAATAGGTTTTTTAATGAAAATAATCTAACCGATAGTTGGGTAAGACAACAAAATACTGAGGCTACCAATCCCAAACTACGCTATGAATTGCAATATAAAAGAGATTTTAAACGGCATGAAGATCAAGATTTATTGTTCAGTGCTTTAGGTAGTAAGTTTTCAAAAGATCAATCTTCTATTTTTCAAAATACGACTATAACAGGTAACGAGCCTAATAGTTTACAAGAAACCCGTACAGATTACTCACTTGAAGATTACACATTTAAACTTGATTACATTCATCCTTTTTTAAAAAAATATACTTTGGAAACAGGATCTCAATATGCTATTAATATGGTCTCTAATGATTTTGAAGTCAGTAATTCAATTGATGGTATTTTAGTTACAGATCCTGATTTAACGAATGTATTTGATTTTGACCAAAAAGTATTAGCATTTTACAATACACTAGCTTATGAAGGTGATATTTGGGGTTTAAAAATTGGACTCAGATTGGAAAATACAAATATAAATACACTATTAAGAACTACAAACATATTTAACAGCAGCACTTATACAGATTTATTTCCAAGCATACATTCATCATATATAATCTCAGATGGATTTTCAGTACAAGCAGGATATTCTAAAAGAATAAACAGGCCCGGGTTAAGGCAGCTAAACCCATTTAATAACATAAGAAATAATTTTAACATCTCTAGAGGCAACCCCAATTTACAACCAGAATATACAGATTCTTATGAGATTACAAGCATTCATAAAATAAAAAATGCAGCTCTTAATTTTAGTTTATACAACCGTTACACTACTGATGTAATTGAAAATATTGTTACTTTCCAAAATAATGTTAGCACATCTCAACCAGAAAATATCGGAACTAGTAATACCATAGGTTTTGAAGCCAACGGTAAGTATAACCCTGTAAATTGGTTTACTTTAACTGGCGATTTTAATATTAGTTATTTTGATAGAACTGGTGTTTTTGAAACACAAAATTTTGATTTTAACGGTAATAGATGGAATTCTAGAATCACTTCTAAATTCAAACTGCCTTTAGAGTTTGATTTTGAAGTGTCTGGAAATTACAATTCTAATTATGTAAGTATTCAAGGTGAAGTATCTGAAAGTTACTTTGTTGATTTTGGTTTAAGAAAAAAAATATTAAAAGGAAAGTTTATTTTAAATTTAAGTGTTCGTGATGCTTTTGCAACTCGCATTGATGAAAGCTTTTCTTCTCAGGCAGATTTTTATTCACTTGATAGCAGGATGCGTGGACGCTTCGTGACTTTTGGTATTAGCTACGGATTTGGTAAAGGTGAAGCGATGGAATTTTCAGGACAGCGATAATACTAGTTTTAATTCAATAAAATTTTATTAATACTTTCAATCCAATCTTCAATATTTGTATTATTTGTATTTAAAGCTGCACTACCATTACCATAAGGTGCATAAACACTTTCGTTAGTAATTGAGAAAAACCCAATGGTTGGTGTTAATGATGCACTAGCTAAATGCATAACACCATTATCGGCAGCAATAAATATGGAAGTGTTTCTAATAATAGCTCCCATTTCTCTGATGTCTTTACTATAAAAATGCGGCGCTTTAAAGTTTATTTTTGAAACATTTTCAATAGGAAGCATTTCAATTATGCTATAATCTGGGTATTCTTTTAATAAGCGTGAGTAGAAGGTGTCCCACCAAGTTTCAGAATAACACTTGTCGCCTGTGGCATTGGTAAAAATACAAATGGTTTTTTTATTGTTTTTAATAATATCATCTAAAATTTTCTTACCATTAGAAATCTCTTCATTACTTAGTTTAATATCCAGCACGGGTAATGGTCTATTATTATCTGTAATTCCTAATTTGGTTAAATAATGTCTTAAATTATATACGGGATATTTTGAAATGTGTTTATAATCTGAATATTTATTTTCTATGGCTTCATTAGTCTCACCAAAAATTTTAAATTTTGATTTTGAAAGTTGTGTTAACAAACGTCCTGATGATGAATTTTTGTCACCATTTATAACTAAATCGTAAGTTTTATTTTTTATTGAAACCCAAGATTTTGCATACTTAAAAAGATTATTAAAAGGTTTTTTTGGGAGTTGAATAATTTTATTTACCCTTTCGTAATTTTCAAAAACTGGAAATGCCACACCGCCTTTAACAAATAAATCAACTTCACAATTAGGAAAAGTATTTATAACCTCTTGAACAATAGGTGTTAATAGTAATTGATTTCCTAATCGATGATTTGGTCTAATAATTAAAACATGCTTTACATCCTCAGTTTTTAAATCGCCTTTTTTTGGCTCAGAATAGGAACTCCCAACATTTTTTGTCATGCTTTTCATGAGTGTCCTTCTGATATTATTAATACGCTGATTAAATGTCATAGATGCTAAAACTAGTTTATTTAGAAATCCAAAAATACAAAGACATAATATGTTACCAAAATTGAAAACACGTCTTTTAACTATTATATCTTGCTTTATATAAAACGTTCAAAATCAAGCCTCCAATAATTAAAGCTATACCAATAACACTCCAAAAAGTATAAATTTCTTTAAAAACAAAAATACCAAATAGTACCGTAAAAATAACTTCGATATACTTAAAAGGAGCTACTTGACTGGTAGATGCGGTTTGGAAAGCCTTAGTCATATAAACTTGCCCAAAGTATCCGAAAAAGCCCAAACTAAATAATAACAACCATTCGTATCCATTGGGGTTTACCCAGTTTTTAATTGAGAGAATACCTCCAACTATAGTTGCAATTACCATAAAGTAATTTACAACTACTACGGGATGCTCGCTTTTACCAATTTTACTAATTATGATGTATACTAAACCGCTAAAAACAGCTGCTAATAACACCAAAAACAAACCATAAGTATTTAATTTGGTATCAAATCCTTTCAAAATAATAACACCAATAAATGCCATTAAAAAGAATAGCCATTGCACTATTTTTATTTTTTCTTTTAACAGAATAACTGCAAATATTGCTGCAAAAATGGGCGCTATATAACGCAGTGAAACCGCTGTACCAACAGATAAATATTTTATTGACATAAAGAATAATGTCATTGAAGTAACACCTACTAAGCCTCTTAAAATCAATAGCTTATTATTAGTACCAATAATTGAAATCTTATTTTTTAAGAGAAACCCGAAGGTGAAAAAAAGTGAACTTCCAGATCTGAAAAATACAATTTGAAAAGGACTAACATCTGTTAAAAATTTTACTATAGCATTCATACAAGCGAATGCCAGTGTGCTAATAAGCATAAATTTTATAGCGCTCTTAACGTCCAATACCTCTAGGTTTTATAACGCGTTTAGTATTAATAAAATAAACACCTGTAAGTAAAACTATTGCTGCAATAATCGATTGTGTAGTAATTTGTTCATTCAATATCCACCAACCTAAAATTAATGCTATAATAGGGTTTACATAAGTTGAAGTAGCTACTTTTTCTGGAGAAACTTCTTTTAATAAATAGTTGAAAGCTGTAAAGGCTATAATACTGCCAAAAATAATAAGTCCTAACATAGACCACTGCACATCTATGCTCCATGATGATGGCAACGTCCAGCTTTCACCAAAAAAAACACTAGCTATGGCCAACATAATACCACCAGTAAGCATTTGGTAACCTGTATTTACAAAATAATTTGATGGTAAATTAGCTTTACCAACAAATAAACTGCCATAAGCCCAACTTATCATACAAATAAAAATCATAATCATTCCTGTAATTTGTCCTTCTTGACTTATGAGCTGTTTTTGACTTACTAAAAGATAAATGCCTATAAAACCTAAAAAAACACCAATGTATGACATGGTAGAAATTTTTTTATCTTGAAATATGCGCATTAAAATTAAAACGACTAAAGGTTGTGCAGAAATTTCTAACGCAGCAAAACCACTATCTACATATTTAAGTGCCCAAACTACAACGCCGTTTCCAAATGTTAAAAACAAAAACCCAGCAATTATGGTGTTTTTAAGCTGTTCTTTAGTTATCGAAATATCTACTTTTAGAATTTTAGCTATGATGAAAATACAAATACCAGCAATAATAAAACGAATTGATGCCAAGAAAAAAGGTGGTAATTCAGTTACTGCAATTTTATTAAGTAAATAAGTAGAGCCCCAAATAACATAAATGGCAATAAAAGCTAGTAAGATTACGATTGATTTTTTTGGTAATGCCATATTTAATAGAACAATTTTAAAAGTTGAATACGTTAAAGTAGTATTAGTTATGATTACTTACTCAAGCAATTTGCTAAACTGTCTTCATCAAATATTTCAGATACAATAGATTTGTCAAACTTTAATCGTTCACCAGTTTCGCCTTTTTTATCATATTCTAATCTGTCGATAACATATCGAATCACTTCTTTTCTGGCAACATCACGTTCATTTCCATCAATAACAACCCAAGGTGCATTTGGCTTACCCGTTTTTTTAAACATCGCCTCTTTATACTTTGTGAAATCCTCCCATTTTGATTGTGCCTCAACATCAACGCTACTCAATTTCCATTGTTTTAATGGGTTATGAACACGTTCTTCAAGGCGTTTTTTTTGTTCTTCAGAATTAATGGAAAACCAAAATTTAAACAAATGAATACCGTCTTCAACTAGCAATTTTTCTAATTGAACGACTTGCTTATTAAATAAATTATATTGTTTTTTGGTACAGAAGCCCATAACGGGTTCTACAACCGATCTGTTATACCAACTTCGATCAAAAAGCACCATTTCACCTGGTCCTGGTAAATGCTCTATATAGCGTTGAAAATACCATTGCCCAAATTCACGTTCCGTTGGTTTTGAAAGTGCTACAACTTTAAAAAGGCGTGGATTTAAAAAACGAATAAAACGCATAATTGCACCACCTTTACCAGCCGTATCTCTACCTTCAAATAAGATAAGAACACGCTGATTAGTAGCTTTTATATGCTGTTGTAATCTAACTAATTCGGTTTGGAGATTTATATATTCTTCATCCTCTTCAAGTGTGTGGAATCGCAAGGACATATTTAAATCTGTATTAAATCTTCTTTACACGAACGGCATTCATCCCTTTTTGTCCGCGTTCAAGTTCGTAAGTCACTTTATCGTTTTCTTCAATATCTTCAAGCAAACCACTTACGTGTACAAAATATTTTTCTTGGTTTATACTATCAAGTATAAAACCAAATCCTTTTGAATGGTCGAAAAAAGACACTTTCCCTTCTTTGTTTTTTGGCTCTTCTTCGCCTCTATCTTCTTTTTTAGGAATTCCCAATTCAATACTTTCAGCTTCAACTTTTTCTCGCATTGATGGATCTGGTGGCGTATCCGTTAAATTACCGTTAAAATCTACATAAGCAAATTGAATTCCTGATGTTCCGCTAGCTTCTTTTTCAGCTTTACGGGCATCTTTTTTCTTTTGCTTTTCTTCTCTTTTCTTTAAGCGTTTTTTTTCTTTTTCAATTTTGTTAAACGTTACTTGTGATTTAGCCATAGTTTACCTAGAATATTTTTTGAGTTATTTGCATGTAAAGATACGCCTTATTTTAAGGATGTAATAATAATATTTCTGCTAAATTATTTGAAGTGCTTAGTCTTCTGGCGGATAACCATGGATTTCTTCAAAAACTTCATCAAAATTTGATCGCAAATAAGCGTTCAATTTCTTTTTATAATCGCCTTTTAACCATTCAACAAAGTTATAGGTGCTTTTGCTTATGCATTTGGTATAACGTTGAATTCTAAAATCGACATCATCACCCAACATTTTTGCTAAAGCTAGGGCATCATAGACATCCTCGCTATTTTCAATACAAATTTTCCCATGTTGTTCTATAGAACGTTCTAAAACAACTTTTGATGACTCACCGCCTCTAATAGAATCGACATACGTTTTTTGAATATCAAAATACACGTCTTTAGATTTGGAAAATTCCTTGCGAAGTTCATCAGGCATTTCATATCTAAAATTACTTTCAAGTTCTTCATCACTTAAAATAGCATCTAAATAATAATTTGGCGATCTAAAAATACGTTGCCAATCTAAATCATCGCCCCAAGGTCCAAATCGATGAAAATTATTTCCTAAATCAATTACAGAGAATGTTTTCTTATCTTTTAATATACGAGATCCACGCCCAATCATTTGATAATAAAGTGTTAACGATTTTGTGGCTCTGTTTAAAATAATACTATCAACAGTAGGTTCATCAAAACCAGTAGTTAAAATACTTACTGATGTTAATATGGCATCTGGCGTTTTTTTAAACCACTTTAAAATCATGGCACGCTCTTTTCTAGTATTAGTATTATCTAGGTGTGCAACAGGATAACCCGCTCTTCTAAACGTATCGTAAACGTGTAATGAGGTATTAATACCGTTATTAAAAATTAATGTTTTTTTACCTTTTGCTCGCTCTTCATAAGCTTGAATTAGCTTAGAAAGCATATCGTTTGCAGTATATAAATCTTCAGAAGATTTAACGGTATAGTCACCATTGGCGCCAACCACTAAAGAGGTTAAACCTACATTATATGAAAACATTTCAGCGCGAGCTAAAAACCCATTTTCTATTAAAGATTCAATGCTTTCTCCTACAATAAGTTCGTCATAATTATCGGTCATGGGTAGTTCCATACTCGAACTTAAAGGTGTTGCGGTAACTCCTAAAATAAACGATTGACTAAAAAATTTAAACAATTTAGTAAAAGAATTGTAATGCGCTTCATCAATAATGACTAAACCGATATCTGAAATATCTAATTTATCATCATTTAAACGGTTGTTTAAGGTTTCAACCATGGCTACAAAACAACTGTAATCAGCTTGATCGCTTAAATCAGCTTTACTATCAATAACTTTATTTACGACACCAAATTCTGTTAGCATTTTAGAAGTTTGCTTGCATAATTCTATACGGTGCGTCATCACTAATACCTTTTTTTGATGATGTTTAAGGTATTGCCTAACTATTTCAGAAAAAATAACTGTTTTTCCGCCACCTGTTGGTAGTTGATAAAGTAAATGATAATCGTCTGGCGATTCTTCAAAAGCAGTAAAAATTTTATCTATAGCCCCTTTTTGATAACTATATAAATTCTTCCCCTCGGTTCTTTCTTCTAATTCTATAGTTGATTTTTTGGACATATTTTAAATTTACAGACGTGCAAAAATAACATCTTTTAAAGGTTTTTAAAGCATATTTTTTATGAAAATTTAAAATGAATAAAAACTAAACAGTCTTGGTATGCTTTTAAAACTAAACATTAACTAAATTATAAGAAATTAACATCACCATCATCCATAGTTATTCTAAAACAATTTTCTATTTTTATACCTTAAATAATTTCAAAGATGCAGAATAACCTAACTAACGAATACAAAGCCTCACCACAACGGTATGATACGATGACTTATAAAAGATCTGGGGAAAGCGGTGTTTTATTACCAGCTATTTCACTAGGCTTATGGCATAATTTTGGTTTTGTAGATAGTATTGATAATGCCAGAGATATTCTACGTTGTGCATTCGATTTGGGCATCACACATTTTGATTTAGCCAATAATTATGGGCCGCCACCGGGATCTGCTGAAGAAAATTTTGGAAAAATTCTTAAATCTGATTTTCAAGCTTATAGAGATGAGTTATTTATTGCCACAAAAGCTGGCTATGGCATGTGGGAAGGCCCTTATGGCGATTTTGGCTCTAGAAAATATTTAATTTCGAGTTTAAACCAAAGTTTAAAACGTATGAATTTAGATTACGTTGATGTATTTTATCATCATCGTCCAGATCCAAATACACCATTAGAAGAAACTATGGGAGCTTTAACGGATATTGTGCGTCAAGGAAAAGCGCTTTATGTTGCTATATCAAACTACAATCCAGCAGAAACCCAAAAGGCAGCAGCCTTATTAAAAGCATCAAATACACCATTTATACTCCATCAAGCAAGATATTCTATGTTTGATCGTTGGGTTGAAGATGGCCTTTTAGAAACTTTAGAGGATAATGGTGTGGGCTGTATTACTTTTTCACCTTTGGCACAAGGGATGCTAACCGATAAATATTTAAACGGCATTCCAAAAAATTCTCGTGCTGGTGGCGATTCTGTTTTTCTGAATTCAGATACTGTAAGCAATAATATTGAAAAAATTAAAAAACTTAATGAAGTTGCTGAAAAGCGTGGACAAAAGCTATCGCAAATGGCTATTGCTTGGATTTTACGACAACCTCAAGTAGCATCGGTACTTATTGGTGCTAGTTCTACCAATCAGTTAAAAGAAAATGTAAAAGCTTTAGATAATTTAGAGTTTAGCAATGAGGAGTTGAAAGTGATTGATGAGATTGTTTCTTAATTTCCATTACATGCTTAGCATATTTCATGTCTACTTCAACTAAAATCTATGCTAAATATTATAAGGCAAAACGACATAATAAGTAGCTAATATTGTAATAAGGACGAAAGCTCTAGGAAATTAAGCTTATGTTTATCAAAATAAATAATATGAAGTTAGTTTGGTAAAAGATACTAATATTATAGAAATCAAAATCATTCTTTCACAATAATAATGGTAGCTTTCACACCAGTAGCCAAATTCCATTGGTTGTGTGATACTAAATTACCTTCATCATCAACCACTTGAAATTCTGCTGTATTGGGGCCAGATTCACCTTGGTTTAAGGCTAAAAAGTCAATTTTATTTATTCCTTTTTGTAAATTTAGATTAAATCCTTTATAGCCTCCAGTTAAATAAACTCGAGCATGAATAATATCATCGTTTACCAGAACTTGAATAATATCACCATCGGTATAGCCGTGATCTCTATAAACTATATTTACAAACTTAGAACCACTTTTAAAATCACCCAAAAACTGGTCGGTGGTACTTCCGTTTCGCTGCTCTACTTCTTTTGGTGTTAACTTTATGTCTTCAATGTTTTTATTTATTTGTTTCACATAAAGTTCTCCGGGATTTCCGAATTTTTCTTGTGGAAACATCGAAAATTCTTTTTTAGGCAAATTTAAAGTAGTTGAAACTTTAGGAGCATTTAAAGGATTACTGCTCGCATTACTGTTTATTGGTTTAGATGGCAATATTTTTCTAGTATCAGCTGAATCTTTTTTGCTTTCAACTGCTGGAATAGATATAGATTTCTTCTTATTATCAATTTGCGAAAACGCTGATAATGAGAAAAGGAGTAAAATAAAAAATGAAAAATAAAATTTCATCTGTTTTTTGGTCTTATTTATTATGCAAGACTATTTTGTTATAGCTCAAAGATATTTTTTTATGATGAAACCATCAACAAAGTCTTTATTATTTAGGAAATAATTAATACAAAAACCATTCCTAAAACAATTACGTCGTATAAAATCCTTTTTTATTACCTCTTTATCTTCTCTATTTTATACTAAATTAGTTAAAAACTGTTAATTTATTACTTTGTTATACATAGTACTGTAACATTTTTCGTTTATCGTCGTCTATCTAGTATAACAATCAAAAAACAAAAAATTATGAGAACTTTAAACAACAATCAATTATCGGGTACTTTATCAGAAACCAAAAGTAGCCAATGGAACACAAAAAGACGTTACAGATAAGTAGCGTCTTTTAAACCAAATCTTTCATCAATCAAATTAATCAAAAAATCATCAATCATGAGAACTTTAAACAACAATCAATTAACGGGTACTTTATCAGAAACTAAAAGCAACCAATGGAACACAAAAAGACGTTACAGATAAGTAGCGTCTTTTAAACCAAATCTTTCATCAATCAAATTAATCAAATTAAAATGAATACTTTAAATATCATATCAAAACGTCTAAATAACATAACACAAGAAAACTTGCTTAACAACAAGCGTATTTTACCTTTTAACACTTCTAATACTGCTATCTGGAAAGGCACTAAACGTTATGCTCACTAATTAAACGTCTCGGTTTATGGTATTGTTATTGTGATATTTAGCTCATATTAACATATAAACTATAAATTATGAGACGTTCAAAATTAATGCCTGAAGTAAATGCAGGATCAATGGCAGACATTGCATTTTTACTACTTATTTTCTTTTTAATTACCGCAGCAATTCCCAAGGATAAAGGAATTACAAGAAAACTACCTGCAGAATGCCCGCCAGGTGTTATTTGTGATATCGATATTCATGAAAACAACCTTTTACGTATTGTAATTAATAGTAATAATGATATAATGGTTGACGACGCTATTATTTCTATTACTGAATTAAAAGATATTGCTAAACAGTTTTTAGACAATAACCTAGACGGTAGTTGCAATTATTGTAACGGAATTAAATCTGATAAAGCATCTGACAACCCAAAAAGTGCTGTTATTTCTTTACAAAATGACAGAGAAACCAGTTATAATGAATTCATTAAAGTGCAAGATGAATTGACTAAAGCCTATTTTGAATTACGAAAAGCGTATGTTAAAAAGGTATTTAATAAATCACCAGAAGATTTATCAGAAAATCAATTACAGCAAGTAAAAGAGGCTTACCCTTTTATATTATCGGAAGCAGAAACAAAGTAGACATTAATCTTCTTTTGGAATCCCATAATCGATACAAACTCTTTTTCGCCCCCACAATTTTGCAGCCTTAACATCAACACCCATGTAGATATCGATTTTCTTTTTCCAACGTGAATGCATTTTATCTTTTACCAAATATATCCCTTCAAGACCTTCAATTTTGACAGGGATATTTTCTTTTAAGCCAAGTCTATATAAATCTCTTGATACTGCAATGTATTTTAATCCTGGTTTTAAACTATCGCCAAATGCAGTAATATTCGGGTCGGAATTTGTTTGATAGGCTAATGAATTATATGCTGTTGCAGTAACCTCCATTGAATTCCAATCGTGCAATTCCTTTGGTTTTTTCTCACAACTAAAAACAAGTATTAGTATAATAATTAATGATAAGCGCATACATTAAAGATACACTTTTTTAAAGTATTGTATTTTGTATCTTCACAACATTAATTAATCTAAATTAGAACCAAATGAAACACTATTTTTACATCCTTTGCATTTTATTGTCTCTTTATTCTTGTAAAAACGAATCAAAATCAACCAAAAACTCTATGACTAATAACGATTCTATTGCCTTAGTTGAACGTGCAAAAGCGATTCATGAACGTGTAATTACCTTAGACACGCACTGCGATATAAATATCAGTAATTTTACCGATTCTATAAACTACACACAACATTTAGACACTCAAATAACCTTGCCTAAAATGAAATCTGGCGGATTGGATGTCGCTTGGTTTATTGTTTATACTGGTCAAGATTCTTTAACTGCAAAGGGCTATGAAAATGCCTATAATAATGCGATGTCTAAGTTTGATGCCATACACAAATTAACTACAGATATTGCTCCAAACGATATTGAATTGGCAACAACATCTGAGGATGTGAGACGCATTTCAAAATCCGGAAAAAAAGTAGCCATGATTGGTATTGAAAATGGATATCCAGTGGGTTTAGACATTAAAAATGTTGAAAAATTTTATAACCTCGGTGCACGCTATATGTCCTTAGCTCATAATGGGCATAGTCAATTATCTGATAGTAATACTGGTGAAGCTGATGATATTTGGTTACATAATGGTTTGAGTGATTTAGGTAAAGAAGTCATCAAAGAAATGAACCGTTTAGGAATGATGATTGATGTGTCGCATCCATCCAAAGAAGCCATGAAACAAATGATTGCATTAAGTAAAGCACCAATTATAGCATCACATTCTTCGGCAAGAGCATTATGCGACCACAGTCGAAATTTAGATGATGAACAATTAGAACTTATCAAAGAGAATGGTGGTGTTGTACAAACTGTTGCATTTCAAGCTTATTTAAATACTGAAAAACATGAAGCTCGAAATAAAGATTTGCTTGCTGTTAGAATGAAAGTAGCCGATTCTTTGGGCACTAAATGGTATAATGCCAAAGAACGCCAATCATTAAATAATGAAGAGAAAGATAAATTTTATAGCCTAAGAGGAAAAATAAATATGCTAACAAATGAAATTGCTAGCAAAGAAACCAACATAGCTCCAATGGTTGATGTTTCAGATTTTGTAGACCATATTGATTATTTGGTTGAAAAAATAGGCATTGCGCATGTTGGTATTAGTAGTGATTTTGATGGCGGCGGCGGTATCGGAGGTTGGAGTGATGCATCAGAAACCTTTAATGTTACTTTAGAACTTGTGAAACGCGGTTATACAGAAGATGAAATAGAAATGTTATGGAGCGGTAATTTACTTCGTGTTTTAGATGAAGTTGAAGCGGTTGCTAAAACGATTCAATAGAATTTGTTTTTAGCGTTTTTTCTAAAGTTAATTTTTTTTACTAATTTTTATTCGTGTAAAAGTGCTAACGTCTTTTTTTTATTTATTAATATTCTAATAACACTTTTAAAGCGGCTTCAAATCTATTTTTTGGTAAGTATTGTTGTTCTAATTGATTAGCAAAAGGAATTGGTGTTTCTATACTTGCCACACGTTTTACAGGCGCATCAAGGTATTCAAAACAGTTTTCCATAATTAGAGAAGAAATGTCACTTGCAATACCACCAAATAATGAGTCTTCTTGTAAAATAATCACTCTACTTGTCTTTTTAACTGAAGTATAAATAGTTTCCATATCTAATGGTTGAAGGGTTCTTAAATCAATAACATCAGCTGAAATATCTTGGTTGTTATCTAGAGTTTCTAAAGCCCAATGTACAGCAGCACCATAAGTAATTATAGTTACTTGCTTTCCAGTTTTTAAAACGGCTGCTTCCCCAAAAGGGAGCGTATAATAACCTGTTGGAACATCTTGCCTAATGCTTCTATACAAACCTTTATGTTCAAAAAACAACACAGGATTCGGGTCGTTAATTGCCGTATTTAAAAGACCTTTCGCATCATAAGGAAATGCTGGATACACTACTTTCAAACCTGGTGTTTTTGTAAACCAAGCTTCGTTAGTTTGTGAGTGAAACGGGCCAGCTGCAACTCCACCACCACAAGGCATTCGAATAACCACATCCGCATTTTGGTTCCATCTGTAATAGGACTTCGCTAAATAATTAACTACAGGATTAAATCCTGAAGTCACAAAATCTGCGAATTGCATTTCCACGACACTTTTAATTCCTGCTATTGATAAACCCATTCCAGTTTCAATAATTGCCGATTCACAAATGGGCGTATTTCGCACGCGTTCTTTTCCAAATTGCTCAACAAAACCATCTGTTATTTTAAAAGCGCCTCCATATTCTGCAATGTCTTGTCCCATAATAACTAAATCATTATGGCGCTCCATACTTTGTTTTAAACTTTCAGAAATAGCATCAATAAATCGTATTTCTTTAGAGTCTGAATTACTAATAACTTCTTGATATTTAACCTCTTGAAACACATCATTTAATTCTTCAGTTAAATTAGGTGCGATAGCTTCCTCATTAAACGCAACTTCTAAATGTTCAATAATTTCATTCGTTATTTCATCTTTTATTTCAGAAATAAAATCATCATTTAAAATATCATTTGCTTTTAAAAAATTTTCAAAATTAATTACAGGATCTTTTAAAGCCCATGTATCCATTAATTCTTGCGGCACGTATTTTGTACCACTCGCCTCTTCATGCCCGCGCATTCTAAACGTTTTAAATTCTAATAAAACGGGTCGTGGATAATAACGAACGCTTTCTGCTATCTCACTTATTTTTGTGTAAACTTCAATTACATTATTACCATCAATTATATGCGATTCCATACCATAACCCAAACCTCTATCAGCAATATTTTTGCAGTTATATTGTTCATTTGTTGGTGTTGATAAACCATAACCATTATTTTCAACACAAAATAAAACGGGCAGTTGCCAAACAGAAGCCACATTTAAAGCTTCATGAAAATCGCCTTCGCTAGTTGCGCCTTCACCAGTAAAAACAGCTGTAACTTGGTTTTTATTTTTCAACTTTGAAGCTAAAGCAATACCATCAGCAACACCCAATTGTGGGCCCAAATGTGAAATCATTCCAACTATTTTATATTGTTGTGTTCCAAAATGAAACGAACGATCTCTACCTTTTGTAAATCCAGATGCTTTTCCTTGCCATTGCCCAAATAATCTATATAATGGTATTTTTCTAGTTGTAAAAACGCCCAAATTTCTGTGCATTGGCAAAATATATTCATCTTCATTTAAAGCCATAGTTACACCAACAGCAATAGCTTCTTGCCCAATACCAGAAAACCATTTGCTTACTTTTCCTTGCCGTAATAAAATAAGCATCTTTTCCTCTATCAATCTGGGTTTAAGCATGTTTTTATATAAGGCAATTAAAGTGCTATTATCCAGATTTTTAGTTTGGTAATTTATATGAATTGAAGTAGAGTGTTTTGTCATTAGTTAGTGGTCTTGCGGTATCAAATATACCATAAAAAGAATATATTTTAATCTAAGTTATCTAAATTAGCCTGCCTTAAACTTTGTAATGTTTTTGTACATTTGTAACACATCCATTTTAAATTATTCCTTATGAATAGTATTCCTAGTATAGATTTAAGTGATTTTATATCTGATGATTCATCAAGAAAGCAAAAATTTGTTGATGCTATTGGTAAAGCCTATGAAGAGATCGGTTTTGTAGCGCTAAAAGGCCATTTTTTAAATGATGCCTTAGTTGAAAATTTGTATACAGAAGTGAAAAACTTTTTCAGCTTACCCACAGAAACGAAGCGGAAATACGAAATACCTGGTATTGGTGGCCAACGTGGTTATGTGTCTTTTGGTAAAGAAAGTGCAAAAGGTAAAAAAGAAGGCGATTTAAAAGAGTTTTGGCATTTTGGGCAATATGTTGATGATAATGCTAAATTAAAATCTGAATACCCTGATAATGTAACAGTTAATGAACTTCCTGGGTTTAATAAAATAGGTAAAGAAACTTACCAAATGCTTGAAAAAACTGCTAAATATGTTTTACGAGCTTTGGCGTTACATCTTGATTTAGAAGAAACCTATTTTGATAATTATATTCATAATGGAAATTCCATTTTACGACCTATTCATTATCCGCCCATAAAAGAAGAACCGAAAGATGCTGTTAGAGCTGCAGCTCATGGAGACATTAATTTAATCACCTTATTAATGGGTGCACAAGGTCGGGGTTTACAAGTTCAAAATCATAAAGGGGAATGGCTTGATGCTATTGCAGAACCAAACGAACTAATGATTAATGTTGGCGACATGCTTTCTCGACACACGAATAATAAATTAAAATCAACTATACACCGTGTTGTGAATCCGCCAAAAGAACTTTGGGGCACATCGCGTTACTCCATCCCTTTTTTTATGCATCCTATAAGTGAAATGAAATTAGACGTTTTAGAAGGTTGTATTGATGAAAATAATCCGAAACAATTTGATGATATTACTGCGGGAGATTTTTTAAATGAGCGTTTAATAGAATTAGGACTTAAAAAATAGTAAGAAAAGCCGATCCTAACCTTCCCAAAGGGAAGGAATACATTGTAAATAAAAATAGATTATATATTAATTTAATAATTAAAAACAATAACTCAAATACCCGGTATGAGTTTCTCCCCTTTGGGGAGATTAAGAGGGCTAACAATGGATTTACAAGACCAACTAAAGAATTTATTCCCAGATCATATTGAAGAAGAAACAGATACAAGTGATACTGAAGCCTCAACTATTTGGATGCAAGACGATCCCATAATTTGTAAATACGAAAAACGAAAAGGAAAGCCCATAACTATTCTTGAAGGGTATACAGGCGCTAATGAGGATTTCAAAATTTTAGCAAAAGAAATTAAAACAAAGCTTAGCGTTGGCGGAAGTTTTAAAGATGATAAAATCATAATTCAAGGCGATTATCGCGATAAAATTATGAAAATGCTTAAAGAAAAAGGGTTTAATGTAAAACGCGTTGGCGGATAAATTTATGGATAAACAACCACTTCATATTACCAACGGAACTATTTTAACAAGCCTTATAAATCAATTAGGAATTAAAGGTGAAAAACTAACATGGCAAGAAATGCTATGTGAAGGGCCAACTTCAGAACTATTAGAATCAGAAGAGTTTTCAGACTTAAGAATCTCTTTTTTTAATGAATTTTATGATGTTGATTTAGATATTGAAATGATTAAAAATGAACTAAACAAGTTGAATAGTTCTGAGAATTACTCCGAAATTATACTTTGGTTTGAATATGATTTATTCTGCCATATTAATATGGTTGCAGTAATTAGTCTTATTCAACAGAAAAAAATTGAACTTCCTATTTATTTGGTTTGTAGCGGACGCGTCGCAGGTAGTAAGAATTTAAAGGCGTTATCAGAATTATCATCAGCTCAATTAATGAATCATTACATAAATAGGGTTTTGCTTGATAATGAAGCTATTGATTTAGCAACTACCATTTGGGGAATTTACTGTGGTATAGATCATAATTTGCTAAAACCATTTATTATAAAACCATCCGTTTTTGAATACTTAAGTAACTGCTTAAAAGCACATTTAAAACGTTTCCCAGATTCTGTAAGTGGATTAAATATTCTAGAGAAAAATATTCTAGAAATAATTAATAAACAAACTATTACATCAAAAAACCACTTATTAGGTTATGCGCTCAATTACCAAGGCTTTTATGGATATGGCGACTTACAGTTATCGAGAATCATCGATCAACTTAGTGTCTTTTACACCGTTAATAATGATCGTGTTTTATTAAACAGAAAAGGGCATGAAGCCTTAATAGGTCAACATAATTTCGCATCAGAAATAGCTAATAATATGAGCTTTGGTGGTGTTAAAAAAATAGACTTTCAATTCAATATTTCAGAAAATAAACTCGTTAAATCTACTTTAAATGCCCATTAAGGAATCAGAACTTATTTTAAATCCAGATGGTAGTGTTTACCATTTAAACTTGTTGCCAGAAAATGTAGCCAACACTATTATACTTGTTGGAGATCAAAATAGGGTTGAAAAAGTTACAACGTATTTTGATGCCATTGAATTTCAAATTAGTAAACGAGAATTCAAAACCCAAACAGGTTCATATAACGGCAAGCGTATTACGGTAATTTCTACAGGTATTGGGCCAGATAATATTGATATCGTTTTAAATGAATTAGATGCCCTTGTAAATATTGATTTAGAAACCAGAAAACCTAAAAGTAAATTAACAAGTCTTGATATTATTAGAGTAGGAACTTCGGGTTCGTTGCAAAAAGATATTCCAATAGATTCTTTCTTGTTAAGTACACATGGTTTAGATATAAATGGGATGCTTCACGCCTATCAAATCGAAAAAATTAGTAATTTTGAAATTGAAAATGCTTTCATTAAGCATACAAATTGGCATAAAGATAAAGCAACCCCTATAATCATAGAAAATAGTAGAACATTAGAAAAAAAACTTGAAAGTGAAATAATGTACAAAGGTTTAACTGCCACCGCTGGAGGGTTTTATGGCCCACAAGGTCGTGTGCTACGTTTACCTTTGCAAGATTCAAATTTGAACAATAAAATAGATTCATTCAACTACAACGGATTACGAGTTACCAATTTAGAAATGGAAACATCGGCCATTTATGGTTTATCAAAATTGTTAGGTCATGATGCCGTATCGTTAAATGCCATTATAGCCAATAGAGCCGATGGAAGTTTTAGTAAAAATCCAGCACAAGTTGTTGAAAATCTTATAAAATATACACTTAATAAAATTACCGAAAAATAGACTGATTTAATGAAGCAAGTTAACATTGGTGGTGTGCCAGAACATTTTAATTTAGCCTGGTATTTAACGCTTAAAAACGGAGAATATAAAGAAAAAGACATTAATTTGCGTTGGCATGATTATTATGACGGTACAGGTGCTATGTGTAAAGCATTGCGAAATGGAGGTATTGATATAGCCGTAATACTTACCGAAGGTATTATTAAAGATATTATTGATGGAAACCCTAGTAAAATTGTTCAAACCTTTATTCAAACACCATTAATTTGGGGAATTCATGTCGCACATCATTCAGCATACAAAAAAGTTGAAGATTTAAAAGGCACAAAGGCAGCCATAAGTAGATACGGTTCTGGCTCGCATCTAATGGCTTATATAAATGCAGAAAATAATAATTGGGATTTAGAAAAAGACCTTGATTTTGAAGTCATAAAAAATTTAGATGGTGCCGTAGAAGGACTAACCAATGAAAAAGCAGACTATTTTTTATGGGAAAAATTCACTACAAAACCATTAGTTGATAATGATACTTTTAGACGAATAGGCAATTGCCCATCGCCGTGGCCATGTTTCGTTGTTGCTGTTAGAGAAGATTTTATAAAATCTAATAAAGCCGATTTAAAAACTATTTTAAATATTATTAACAACACAACCAAAGAATTTAAAGATATTCCGAGCATAGATAAAACTATTGCAAACCGATATGAACAACAATTAGACGATGTTCAAGAATGGTTGAGTATCACAGAGTGGTCTCAAGACTTAATAGATGAGCAAACTATTGCCAATGTTCAAAAGGAATTATTCGCTTTAAATATTATTCCCAAAATAGTAGATTACGAAAAATTGACTTATAAATTGTAAAAAACATCGCCCAAATTAATCTTAAATATTATAAAGTTTCACTTTACTTTTTAAGTAAACAAAATTTTAAATTTGTAAGATTTTACGATTTTTTTCCTTAAATAATTTTAAATTATACTTGTTTCAATTTAATGAGTTCAATATCGCAATATAAAAATTCATTAAATATTTATGAGTTTTTTTAAAAAAAAAATAGCAGTTTTTATAACTATATTTGTTCATATTAAGAAAACTACATAAACAATTGCAATGTTAAAAAACTATTTTACTACTAAATTACTGGTAATATTCTGCTTTTTTTTTACTTCTTTAGGATTTTCTCAAACACAAAAACAAATTCAAAAAATTACCAGAGATTATAATTTAGAAGGCTTAGAAGCGCTGAAAACAAAAAATGAAAAAGTTTTTTTTGCCGATTATAACGAGACTTTAAGATTGGCCAATAGAAATAGTTGGCCAATACGTTATAAAGATGGTAATACGCTTTACAGTATCAAAGAAGTTATAAAAGGAAAACCTATTTACTGGGCTACAGATAGTCAAGAACAAGCTATATCTACAAGAACCAATTTTTTGCACAGTACTGGATTATTAGGTTTAAACCTAGAAGGCCAAGATATGACTGTTTACTTATGGGAGGTTGATGCTGTTGCACTTCTAGGACATCGTGAATATGACGGTCCAGGAGGTGATAATAGATTCACTGTTGGTGATGATGAAACAGCAGTAAGTGACCATGCTGGCCTTGTAACAGGAATTATTATGGCATCTGGTGTTTTACCATCTGCAAAGGGTATGGCACCTCAAGCTAAAGCTATAGGTTATAATCAACTAAATGACTTGGCAGAAGCCACTGCTGCAGTAGCAAACGGTATGCTAGTTTCTAATCACTCTTATGGAGTGCCTACAGATAGTTATGAAAATGACCTGAGTTTTTTAATTGGTGCATATACTCAACAAGCTAGAGATTGGGATGAGTTAATGTTTAATGCGCCATATTACTTACCTGTTTTATCTGCAGGTAATTCAGGAGATGATAACACATCAAACATCACGCCTCTTGGTGGAGATTCCTCTTTTGATAAATTAACTGGAGATAAGGTGTCTAAAAACAATTTAGTTGTGGCATCTTCTGAAGCTGCTGTTATTAATGCAGATGGTTCTTTAAGCAGTGTTGTTCGGTCTGGTTTTAGTTCAGAAGGACCGACAGATGATTACAGAATTAAACCGGATATTATGGGGCATGGTTCTAATGTAAGCTCAACTGGTTCTTTGGATGCTTCTTCTTATGTAACAAATGATGGAACATCATTTTCTGCTCCAAATGTAAGTGGTTCTCTTATTTTACTGCAGCAACATTACAATAATATCAATAATAATTACATGAGAGCCGCTACCTTAAAAGGTCTTGCTTTGCACACTGCGGATGATACTGAACTTTTAGGCCCTGATGCAACTACTGGTTGGGGTTTATTAAACGCTAAAAAAGCTGTGAAAACCATATCAGAGAATGGTTTCTCATCTTATATTTCTGAGGAAGTTTTGAATAATGGAGAATCGTTTTCTATTGAATTTGTATCAGATGGTTTAAGTCCATTATTAGCATCTATTTCATGGACAGATAGACCTGGAGAAGCACTTAGGTTAACTAATCCTACACCATCTAATATTGATACCCCTGTTTTAGTAAATGATTTGGATATTAGAGTAACACAAACCAGTAGTACCTTTACACCCTGGAAACTAACAGGAGTAAATACGAATACTCAAGGTGATAACATAGTTGACCCTTATGAGCGTGTTGATGTTGCAGGTGCAGCAGGAACTTATACGATTACTGTTACACATAAAGGATCGCTTGTTGGCGGATCACAAAATTTCTCATTAATAGTTACTGGTTTAACTTCTAATTTCACTTTAAATACTCAAGAATCAGTACAGAATGTTTGCTCAACTAACGATGCAACATATAGCTTTAATTACCTAGAAACAGGTGGTGCAACTACAAATTTTTCACTAACAAATGTACCAGCTAATGCGACTTCTAGCATTACACCTTCGTCTTTAAATGCCGATGGGAGTTTTGATGTAACCATAGGTAATTTAGCCAATGTTAGTGCTAATACATACAATATTAATGTTATTGGAGATGATGGTAATGAAACAGAAACTAGAATTATAAAACTAAGAGTATTACATCCAGATTTTACACCATATCCACAAAGTTTATCTTCACCATCAAATGGTCAAGTTTCTTTAAGTAGTGCAGTAGATTTACAATGGCAAGAAAATTTAAATGCAGAAAATTATTTAGTTGAAGTGTCTACAAACCCTGGATTCTCATCTATTTTATTTTCAAGTACGCAATCTAGTACACAATATAACATATCTGGATTAACTAGTGAAACTATTTATTACTGGAGAGTAAGGCCTGAAAATCAATGTAATACCGGCAACTATTCTCAAACATATAGTTTTCAAGTAGGTCAAATTAATTGTGGAACTAACATTTTTACGGCTACTGATTTTTCAGATGCAAACATACTTACGACT
>TARA_R110002096_G_scaffold278212_1_pt1 | contig 28174 bp, 13 predicted proteins | sample TARA_R110002096 | Tara Oceans TARA_R110002096 (sample SAMEA4397295) | marine metagenome | biome: Polar Biome; feature: [DCM] deep chlorophyll maximum layer (ENVO:01000326); material: water (ENVO:00002006), including particulate matter (ENVO:01000060) such as... | depth 35 m
GAGTGATAAATAATTGATAAGCTAACATTTAATTTATAGAACTCCCCTTAACAATTATGCCGGACTTGTTCGAATGCATCTATTTCATAAGACCGACATTAATATGAGAAACCAACTAGCGAAATGTTACATGCAAACTACTATAAAAACTACCTAACGCCTAAACCAAAGGTAAAACCAACACCTATGGCCCAAATATCAATATTTTGTATATAAGAAAATTTTATAACCCCATATCCCTCGTTGCTTGAGTCAACTGGAATAAAAAAAACACTCCGAATACCTACATGGTGATTATACAATATGGGTTCAGGTAAAATCCCTCCAATCGGCGTTAGTGAAAAAAGCTCCGTTGACAGATTATCAATATATAATCTTCGTTCTAAGTGATAGTATGGTCCTACTGAAATTCCTAACCGTCGTCTATCTATAATTTTTTGTTGAAGAATAACTTCTCCACTTAAAAAGCCAAGATTCAATGTGCCGTATAAGTTGTTCCGTATTGGAATCGTAGCATCAATACTATAATAAGGCCAGCCTATACCGATCGACCATGCACCGTTTTTGCCAAATCTATATGGAGCTCTACTACGCCCAAAAGTAATTCCATAAGGATTGAATATTCTCTCATTGAAATTAATGGTTGAATCCCGAAAAGCGTTTCTATTTGGGTATATATCTCTTATTTCTTGCTCTTCTTTTTTAAAATCCCGTCTTAAAGTAGTAAAACTAATATAGCCTCCCCCTCTGCGAAAAATAATAGGTCGGAATATCTGACCACTGGTCGGCCTCCCAATAACTACTATCCTGTCTATAGGATCTATTGGTTCCTTAAACATAACCGTTTCACTTACCGGATTTGAAATTGCACAAGCATTCAATAGAAGAAATGCCCCTAATAGAAAATATATTTCCGTTTTATGCTTCAAATTCTTAACAATTTTTCTTAATAAAATGAACTAACGCAGAAATTATTTTAAATATTTTTTGAGCTTACCATTCACCTTACTTCTTCGTACCATGTTCGGCTTAGAGAAAAACAATGCCGCATACTTCTGAAAAATTAAAGAAAGAAAGCTCCATCCTGTTGAAACTCGGCGGACCTATTATTGCCACGCAACTTATGCGAATGGGGCTTAACTTTACAGACACTGTAATGGCGGGGAATCTCTCAGCGCTGGATCTTGCCGGTGTAGCCATTGGTAATGCCATGTATTTACCTCTTGCTATTTTTTGTATGGCAACCTTGATCGCAATAAATCCAATTGTTTCTGAACATCTCGGCGCCAGACGTTTTGAAGAAATCGGAAAAAGTGCCCGCCAAATGTTCTGGTTAGTATTAATGCTAACGATCCCAACTTTTTTTCTCACAAGAAATTTAGATGTAATTATGAATTTGGCCGGTGTAACCAAAGAGATCATCCCAATTTCCACGGATTATCTAAAAGCTATTTCCTGGGGATTATTGCCACTCTTTGCCTATGCCGGAGTTCGGTATTTCAGTGAAGGGTTATCCGTTACCAAACCGGCAATGTACATTGCAGCAGTAAGTTTAGTACTGAATGTTGGAGCGAATTATGTTTTCATGTATGATGGTTTTGGGATTACCGGAATGGGAGCTGTTGGCGCCGGATATGCCACATCCTTGATAAACCTTTTTGCTGCAATAATTTTCATTGGTTTTATGATGAAGTTTAAACCATTTAAGCGATTTAATATTTTTGCAAGAACTAAAGGTCCTGACCCAAAAATATTTATTGAGTTTTTAAAAGTTGGAATACCGAATGGAGCAAGTACGGCAATGGAAATACTTCTTTTTGCAAGCGTGAGTGTTCTGATGGGAACCTTAAGTGTTGAAGCATCAGCTTCTCATCAAATAGCTATAAATGTAGCTGCCACCTTATTTATGATTCCTTTTGGGCTTTCTATGGCAATTACGCAGCGCGTTGGCTTTTCAGTTGGTCAAGGTTCCATGAAAAACGCTCGTTTTAGAGGATTTGTTGGAATCGGGATATGTGCTGCAATCATGACAGGTACAGCCATTATACTGTTTACTATTCCGGAAGCTATTATTTCGATTTACACTGACGATCCAATGGTGAGCAAAATGTCAGTCTCTTTACTTTTTATGGCGGGACTTTTTCAAATCTCAGACGGCTTACAAGTTGGTGGCTTCGGGGCGCTTCGGGGTTTGAAAGATACAAGATTGCCAATGATCGTAAACTTCTTTGCCTATTGGGTAATAGGTTTTCCTATTGGTTATTACTTGGGAATTGTATCTGATTTTGGTCCTGAAGGTTTATGGTTCGGCTTAATTTCCGGGTTAAGCGTTGCGGCCATTCTGCATAATTACAGATTTCATAGACTTACTAGAAGTAGGAATAAAGAATAGTTGAATTTAGAATACAATAAAAAAAATTCCATCCAAGTCTCTATTAATTTAGTTCTGATATCTGAGAGTTTAAAGAAACTCCCAATTTCCATATTCCCTATTCCTAATTTTCTATTCCAAATTCTTAATTATGAGAGTGTAGAAATTGTCTCCTGATTTTTTCTTGCAATTGGGTCATCATTTCTTATTTAAGACAACTCCAAAACCTGTTTGTATTCAGTTTGCACAAAAGATATTTTAGGGTTGAACAATTAACCCTGATCAACTTGTCCATTTCAAAACTACCCGGTTTAAGTACTAAACGGCTCGATGCTCTCGCTACAGAAGGCATCCGTACAGAAAGAGATTTGCTCAATTTCTTTCCTAGCAGATATCTTGATAGAAGTAACGTTCAAAAGATTAAACACCTGATGGGTTCCGGCGAGGAAGTAACCGTGGTGGGAAAAGTAGTGAATCTTCAGGAAGTGGGATTTAAAAGAAGCAAACGCTTGGAGGTTTCTGTTAATGACGGAACCGGTATAGTAAAGGGCGTGTGGTTTCGTGGGGCTTCTTATTTTAAGAAAATTTTTAAAGAAGGAGAACTCGTAGCTTTTTTCGGAGCAGCTAAACGTTATGGCAAATCAATTTCCATCGCTCATCCTGAAGTCGATAAACTTTCTGAAGAGGGCGATGTGAGCAACTTCTCTAAAATTGTTCCTATTTACCCAAGCAATAAAGAATTCAGTAAAACACACCTTACCAATAAAATTGTAGCAGGCTGGATTGAAACACTTCTAGATCAAATTATCATAAAAGAGTACCTGCCCGAGTCTCTTATCAAAGAAATGAAATTTCCTTCCAGAGCAGAAGCGTATCGAATGATTCACTTTCCGGAAGATCACTCAGAGCACAAACGAGCTCTTCAGAGATTCAAATTTGAAGAATTATTCCTGTTTGAATTGAGCATGGAAAAAATTCATCATACTGTAGAAGAGCGGAAATCGGGACATGTATTTTCCAAGACAGGAAACTATACATCTAAATATTTCAACGAACTTCTGCCGTTTGAACTCACAGAGGGTCAGGTCTCGTCCTTGGCTGACATCAAAAAAGATGTGCAATCAGGAAAACAAATGAATCGTCTTATTCAGGGCGATGTGGGAGCCGGAAAAACCATTGTTGCAATTGGAGCGATGTTGATGGCGTTGGATAATGGATTTCAGGCTGCTTTCTTAGCGCCGACTGAAATTCTTGCTGAACAACATTACAGAACGCTTGCTGAACATTTAAAAGGACTGGCCATCAATGTTCGCCTTTTAGTTGGCGGGCAGAAATCGAAACTCCGAATGGATGTGCTTACTGATCTGGAAGGCGGCGGATGTCAAATCGTAGTTGGCACCCATGCCATCATTCAACAGGACGTTCGATTTCATAAACTGGGTTTAGCAGTGATTGATGAACAACATCGCTTTGGAGTGAAGCAACGTGCTGAATTGTTAAACAAAGGATTTCATCCACATATATTAGTGATGAGTGCTACGCCCATCCCTCGTTCATTGGCGATGACGGTGTATGCTGATTTGGATATTTCAGTCATAAAAGGACTTCCAGCCGGAAGAAAACCCATCAAGACTGCTATTCGTGGAAATAAAAAAAGAGAAGGCGTGTATAATTTTGCAGAATCTGAAGTTAAAGATGGCGGACAGGTGTATGTGATTTACCCGCTGGTGGAAGAATCGGAAGCGCTGGATCTAAAAGATGCGACTGCCGGGTTCGAAAAACTGAAGAAAAGATTTCCTGATTTTGAAGTTGGTTTACTTCATGGACGAATGAAATCGACTGAGAAAGAAGCCGTGATGAAAGCCTTCATTAATAATGAGATTCAAATTCTAGTTTCCACTACCGTAATTGAAGTTGGCGTTGATGTATCAAATGCTTCGGTGATGATTATTGAACACGCAGAACGGTTTGGGCTTTCACAATTACACCAATTAAGAGGAAGAATCGGTCGTGGCGAACGGCAAAGCTATTGTATTCTGATGCCGGATGTGAAAGTGAGCAAAGCCGGTGCTTTTCGTCTTAAAACCATGGAAGAAACCAATGACGGATTTAAAATTGCCGAGGCTGATTTAAAGCTTCGTGGTCCGGGAGATTTTCTAGGAACCAAACAAAGTGGACTTCCTGATTTTAAAGTTGCAGACATTGTAGAAGATCAGTTCATACTTGCCCAAGCCAAAGAAAAAGCACATGAACTGATTACCAAAGATCCTGGTCTAAATTCAGTAGAACATCAATCTCTCAAAAAAATCTTTGAGCCTTATCATAAAGAAAAAGCGGAATTTTATGGGATGGGGTGAGGAGTTTTGAACATCCATCATGGAACATCGAATATCCAATGTTGGGCTCCACCCTGAAATAGGTTTAAGCATATATTTTATTGCTATTTAAAATAGTCCATAGTCATGATTTTTTTTGATACCACAGCTCCTGATTAAAAAGATCACTATTATACTTGGCACAGACATTTGATTACATTGCAATCATTGATTAATTTGCAATCAAACTAAGCGTATAAAATTATGGCAAGTATAACTATAAGAAATCTGGATGATCGGGATAAAGCCCGGCTCAGAATTCAAGCCGCAAAAAATGGAAGGTCTATGGAAGAGGAAGTGCGTACTATTCTTAAATCTGCATTAATACAAGATAACCAACCTGTTACAAACCTTGCTGAAACTATCCAACAAAGATTTGCTTCAATTGGTGGTATTGAATTGCCTGAAATTCCACGCGAACCAATTCGAGAACCTTTAAATCTCTGATGTGATCCTGCTTGATACCAATGTGATTTCAGAGCTTATGAAGCCAAAACCTACGGTCAGGGTTGTAGATTGGGTTTCGGAACAAAATCCAGGTTCACTATTTATCTCTACAATAACTCAGGCTGAGATTCTGTATGGGATAGCACTACTTTCAAGCTGGAAACGTAAATCTTCGCTAACAAAAAGTGCACTTATCATGTTTAAGGAGGATTTTGAAGGCAGAATTTTATCGTTCGATATAGAGGCAAGCATAGCATACGCTGACATTGCATCCTCGAGAAGAAAATCAGGAAAACCTATCAGTCAGTACGATGCTCAAATCTCAGCAATTGCCAAATCAAGAGGTTTAAAGATTGCAACAAGAAATACGCGGGATTTTGAAAATTGCGGAATTGTGTTAATTAATCCCTGGGATTAGTTTTTACTTTGCTTAAAAAACCTGAAAGATTGATTAACATATCACTAAGCAGGAATCTGTATGCTCAAATCAACCGTTATTGTAGAGGATCAATTCATTTTAGCCCAAGCCAAAGAATTAATTGAAAGAAATGCGAATCTAAATCTCCCTGAACATCAAAGCCTCAAAAAGATCTTTGAACCTTATCATAAAGAAAAAGCGGAATTTTATGGGATGGGGTGATGATGGGAATATATCTAACGATGGCGGGAAGAGAGCTCAGTCATCACTAAAAATTAACTTTAATTAAATAAAAACATCTGCGAGGAACGAAACGGTCTCTTTAAAAAAGCTACCTTACTTAATCTCGCAATATCAGGGAGATTGCTTCGCGCTGCTCGCAAAGACTGTGGAATTAGAATCCCATTCGCGAGGAATGACGGAAAGACTAAGCTTTCCTTAATGTCTATTCATTTCTCACCTTTCTTTAATCTCGGAAGGTGAATATCCAAACTGCTTTTTGAAACTGGTAGAGAAATAATTAGGATTTGAAAACCCCACAGCGTTGGCAGCTTCCTGAACACTAAATCCACGCTCTTTAATAAGAACTTTACCCTCTGTTATTCGAATCTCATTAATAAAGTCATTAATACTTACCTCACTCACCTTCTTCCACTCATAATAAAGTTTTGCACGGCTGATATACAAAGAATCTGCCAACATATTTGCTGTTAAGGATGTACTAGCCATTTGCCGGTACACAATCTCTCTTACTTTAGCTTTGAGTTCAGGTTCTGTTGGGTTTTGGGGTGTTTTTGTCTCCGCATATAAAATACGCTCACGCCGAAGAACTGCTTCAATTTGAGTAAGCAGTAGGTTACTACGGATTGGTTTAGAGAGATAGATATCAGCGCCGGTAGAAAGACCTTCTTCTATCTCTATTTCCATATTTTTTGCCGATAGGAAAATAACCGGTAAATGTTTGAAGGCTGATTTCTTACGAAGCTCATTTACAAACTCCAGCCCATTCATTGCCGGCATCATTACATCTGAGATAATTAGATTGGGTGTTTCTTTCTCTAAAACTCCAAGTGCTTTTTTTCCATTAGAGGCAGTAATAACTGAATATCTATCCCCTAAAATAGATTTCAAATAATTGCGAAAGTCTCTGTTATCTTCAACGATCAGAATTTGTTCGCTAAAAATATTCTCTGGGTTTCCCTCCTCTTTCTTACCATTGATAAAAGTCTCCGTATTTTTATTATCGGCTACCATTGGTTCATTTTTCACACTGTGGATTGCAGCAAAATGTGAATGTCCTTTTTTAAGAGAAATCACAAATTCGGCTCCATCTCCCTTTTCAGAATACAGCTCAATAGACCCTCCCATTTCTTCTATTAAACCCTTCACCAAAAACAAGCCAATCCCAGTGCCCTCGGCAGCTTTGTGCCCATCCATTTGATAAAGATATTCAAATACTTTTTGATGATATTCAGAAGGAATTCCCCGGCCATTATCTTTAATTCGAAATTGAGCATGCGTATCATTATTTCTAAGAACGAGCGTTATAGTTCCTCCCTCTGTAGAAAATTTGATCGCATTATTCATCAAGTTAATAATAATACGTTCCCAAGCTTCAACATCTATATATAGATGTTCATCAATTTCATTAAAGTCTATGGTCAGAGTTATGTGCTCTTGTTCTAATTTAGACTGAAACTGCCCTATAATTTGTTTCGTCAATTCTACCAAGCTTACCGGTTGCAAGCTAAGTTTGATGGCATCGGCGTTGAGTTTAGATACTTCCAGAATTTGATCTATAAGATGTTGTAGCCTGTAGCCATTCCGTTTCATTAACTCTAAGCGGCTTTGAAATAACTTAGGTGCAATGGGGCTTGGTTGATCTGCCATATCTTCCAACGGACCTACAATTAAAGAAAGCGGTGTTTTTAATTCATGGGTAATTCCCGTAAAAAAACGAGTCTTTTGTTCGGCTGCATCATGTAATTCCTTTGTTTGTTCATTAACACGATGCTGTAGATTTTTTTCTCTTTGCTGAAGGTTTCTAACTCTTAGTTTAATTAAGCCTGCGATCAATCCTAATAAGCTGATAAACAGCAGTGCTGAAAACCATCTGGTTTCATAAAAAAAATAAGGAACAGTAACTAATATAGACGCTTCCTCAGGTTGTCCTCCAAAAAATTCAGTTCGGACTGTAAGCATATATTCCCCGGCAGGTATTCCGGTAAATACTGCTTGTCTGGATTGATTTGCGGATTGCCAATTACTATTAATTCCTTCGAGTTTGTAAGTGAAGTTAACTCTGTCTTGGTATGCAAAATTTGGAGCTGTAAAATTTACTCGTACATCTCTTTTTCCCAAGGGAAGGGTAACCGTATTCCTATTGTTTATATATAATTCTTCGTCTACCAACACCATAGAGTCAAAAATAGGATGTGGAACATTAGTGCTTTGTTCGTTTATAAAGTCGGAAGGATTTATAATGGTAATTCCCCGCTGATTAGGGAACCAAATTTTTCCGTCAGATGCTAAAATTCCTGAAGATTGCACTCCTCCATTAGCTTCTCGGTTAATCATCCCTTCATTCTCATTAAAACTCAAAAGAGGAAGAGTGTTGATGTCACCGTCAGCATATTCATTCAGCATCTTTTTAGAAATACGCATAATACCGCCATTAGAGCTAATCCAAAGATACCCGTACAAATCTTCAATAATCCTGTGGAGCGAATTATGAATTAATCCTTCGTTTCTGGTAATACTGGTAGAAGAAAGAACGCTTCCTTTTTCATCTAGAATCAATCGGTTCAACCCTAAATTTTCGGTAGCTATCCAAAGGGTGTCATCCGATTGCAGGAAAATATCTCTAATGATATTACTACTCAAAGTTCCATCTTCATTAGAGTAATTAGTATATCCATTTCCCGAAACCCGAGTAACTCCATGTGCGGATGTACCGACATAAATATTTTCTTGTGAATCCACACCAAAAACCTGAACTCCTTGTAGTTCCTGAGGATTAGAAGGGGCGTAATATCGGATCATTCCGTTTTCTTGCACTAACAATGCATTTTGAGAACCAATTAACAGCTTTTCTCCAACGCGATGCATAGCCTCCGACGAGGTCCAAATGGACTTAAGATATGAACTCAGCTCGGTATCTTGTACCCATTTCTGATTTTCAAACTTCCAAACTCCTTCCATAGTTGTTAAGCCAGCATAGATGGTTCCATCAGAATCTTCAAACACAAATAAACACAAGTTATTGTTTAGGCTACTATTGGATGCATTCCAGTTGGTAATTTCAGCGCCGGAGATTCTAACGATTCCCTCGGCAATCCCACAAGCCCAGATGGCTCCATCTCTATCTTCTATAATAGAGTAAATGTTTGTGATTCCAGGAGAATCTGAAGCTGTAAGATTTACAAAGCTACTTTTCCTTATTTGATATAATCCATCTGTTTCTGAACCCACCCAAAGAGATCCTTCTCTATCCAAAAAGCCAAACTTAAGAGATGGTGCCCGAAGTACCGTTTGACCATCAATCACCACTTCATCATCCCCAATATAGATTTCTTCGTCATTCTTGCCGGTGTGCACGAGATTTGTACGAAGAATTTGTGAGTTCACCTCAATAGGGAGCTCTTTTAGCCGGAGAGTTTCTGAATTAAGCGTATAGAATCCGGTGGAAGCGGGAAGCAGATATTCATTGTTCGTTTTGGGAATCATATTCCAAAAGGCAATAATCTTATTTCGAGGAACCTCAACCTGCCTTAAGTTTTTCGTAACTAGGTTATAGTTATAAATATTATCTACCCCAACCAACCAAACATTATCTTCTTCAAATTGTTTAATCTGTGTAAAATATAAGGAATCTAGCTCGGGGTAATCGTTTAGTGACATAAGTACCGATGTTCTATTATTCTGCCAGGCAACCAGTCCAAATTTATTTATTCCATACACGCTTCCTTTTAGCCCTTCGCCAATCAGGCCCAATTCTCCTTCAAAAAGAGGTTCTTCTAATTTCTTAAACGATGAATCTGCTGCATCATAATAGGCCAAACCCTCTGTTCCTGAAACCCAAATACGTCCATCTGTGCCTTCAATAATTCGATTAGTGAAACCTGCAACTTCAGAAGGACGAAAAGTCTTAAAAGTATCTCCTGTTTTTAAGGTAACCACCCCTCCTTCATTATATAGCCATACATCACTTTCTTGGGATTTAAGTAACCCAAGGAATCGGTTGGTTCCCAATCCCTTTGTATTCCCAGAATTATACACTTTAAACGTATAACCGTCATACTGTACCAATCCATCGTAGGTAGAAATATACAGGTAGCCATCATCATCTTGTGCCATTCCGTTTATAGAATTTACAGGCAGCCCGTCTTCAACCACATAATGACGAACCAAATATTCCTGTTTCAACTCTCCTCCCGGCCACTGCTGAGGAACTAAAAATAGTGCTATTCCAACAAGTAATTGTAGAACCATAAGACAACTATAGACGATATTAGAAATTATTTAGATGATTTGAGAGAAAGTTTAGACGTATTCAGAGATGAAATAAGGTAACCTTACCACAAAACATATTCTAATTAATACCTATTAATTTATCGCCATGAATAATAAATACCACCTTCTAATTTTGCTGTGTACATTCCTTTTTGGTAGCGCAGCATTTGCACAGACCACACGTTATGTCTCCTTAGATGGAAATGACGCCAATAATGGCTCAGCATGGGCAGCGTCTTATAGAAACTTACAAACCGCTATCAATAATAGTAGCGATGGGGAAGTTATTTTTGTGAAAAAAGGAAACTATCTCCTAACTACTTCAATCCTCATGAAAGAAGGCGTAAAGATATACGGTAGTTTCGCCGGTACCGAGACTTCGCTTTCTCAACGAGACATCAGCGATTTTGCAAACGACTCTTCTAAAGCTACCATTCTTAAAAGCAATGGGAACCAACGGGTAATTATTAATAATTTTAATGAAAGCACCAAATTGACCGAAGCCTCCGTGCTTGATGGCTTTGTAATAACTGGGGGACGTGATTCTGATCAAGGCGCGGGGATATACAATAGTTATGCTTCGCCCATGCTTCGTAATCTTATTATAAGTGAGAATACTGTATTTGGCCGTAGTGGTTACCCGGCACCTAATGGTCGAGGTGGAGGATTATTCAACTCTAATTCTTCCCCTACACTTATTAATGTAACTATTAGTGGTAATACAGCAACTGGTGGCTCCCTCAGTGCTGGAGCTGGTAGCTCTGGAGGAGGTCAAGGTGGTGGGATATTTAACAGCAATTCTTCTCCTACACTTATTAATGTATTTATAAGTGGAAATACATCAAATGGCGGTTGGAATGGATATCAAGGTGGATTAGCTTGGGGCGGGGGGGTTTATAACATTAGCTCTTCCCCAATACTCATTAACGTAACCATTGCTGGTAATAAAGCACAAGGAACTGGTGGGAATGGTGGTTATGGACCGGGGATGACTAACCATGAAGGGTCAGCTCCCAAGATATATAATACCCTATTATTTGGCATTGATGGCACCGCTGACATAGACGCACAGTATAGCTATATTGAAGGGCTAAGTGATACCACTAATGGCAATGTTAATGCCACAGATTTTGAAATATCTGATATTTATACCGATTATGTGAATGGCGACTACAGTTTAAATAATACAGCTCCTGTGGTTAACTCAGGAAGCAATACGCTCTACACCAATGCTGGTGGAAATCTGTCAAGCGACAAAGATGCGATGAAAAATGCAAGAGTGTACTCCGGAACACCTACGGTAGATATTATTGATATGGGAGCTTCTGAACTACAAAGAGAAGCACAGACAGCCCCGTCACCGTTAAACCTTAAAATTTCTGGTTCTTTTAGAACAGGGCAAGTTTTGACGGCATCGTATGAGTACACTGATGTGGAAAATGACATCGAAAGTGGCTCTACATTTCAATGGTACATTGCAAACAATAATTCAGGAAGTGGAAAAACAGCTATAAGTGAAGCTACAAGCACAACCTATACGATAGCTGAAGCCGATTTGAATAAATACATTTCCTTTGAGGTAATTCCTGATGACGCACTTTCCGATGTGTTAGAGGACCCAACAAAGAGTAATTGGGTTAAGGTTAACGCTCCAATTGCTATGGGTGCAAATAATACTCTTTACGTAAAAAATAATATAAGTGGAGGTAATGTAACGGGTGATAGCTGGAGCAATGCCATACCGGATTTAGCCGATGCACTGGAATGGGCTCAACAAAATAAGAATGAGAGTTTATGGAATGCAAGTACTCCATTACAAATATGGGTAGCTAAAGGCACTTATAAACCAATGTATAGTCCAAAAGATGGATCCAATTATACCAATGAAGACCGTGAAAATGCCTTTTTACTGGTTAAAAATGTAAAATTGTACGGAGGGTTTTCAGGAAATGAAGCAACCTTGAGTGACCGAGGAACCGGAGGGGCACCAACCATATTAAGTGGAGATATTGGCACTGCTTCTGATAGTACTGATAATGCCTATCATATAGTTGTAAGTACATCTTCCGTAGAACAAGCTTTAATAGAAGGTTTTGTTATAAAGGGTGGAAATGCAAATGGCTCTACCGGTGTCACTATTAATGGCAAAACGGTGTACCAAAATAGTGGAAGTGGGATATATAATTATTCTTCTTCGCCAGTATTTAAAAATGTGTTACTAACAGATAATACAGCTAATTATGGTGGAGGTGGCGTGGTTAATATTACTTCCTCTGCTACATACATAAATGTTACAATTAGCACTAATACTGCAGCACTTGGTGGAGGGATGTACAATGATTTAACCTCTTCCCCAAAACTATATAATACCCTTCTGTTGGGTAACACAGCTACAACAAATCCGGGCATTTACACGAACACAGCTAATTCCACACCCGATATACAATACAGTTTGATACAAGGATTAAGCAGTACCAATAATGGCAATTTAGATGGCACAAGTATTTCTAGTACAGATATTTTTACTAATCCAAGTAATGGCGATTACAGTATAAAAGATAAAACTGATATCGTTAACGCTGGGAGTAATAGTTTATACACCAATGCTGGTGGAAATACTACTACCGATAAAGATATGGCTGGCAATTCAAGGGTTTACCAAAGCACTATCGACATGGGCGCTTATGAATCTCAAACTTGGGTGTTTCCCCCTCCAAGAATTACGCAAATTCAACCTTTAAACAGCGTTTCAGGTACTTCCATTACTTTGTATGGCCCAGCGTTTGACACTCCTGCAGGCAATAATACCGTTACCTTTACCCCAGTTGGTGGTGGAACAGGTACTACGGCTACGGTTACGGCTGGAACTACTACACAACTTACTGTTACTGTTCCGGCAGTTGCAGGTGGTAATTACAAGATAAGTGTGAAACGCTCCTCTGATAATTCTTCTGAGACCTTAGCTACACTCTTTACGGTTATTACCGGGGGTGGATATTTTGGTGACACAGGCTCAAGCGAAAATGTGGTTAGCACTTCTGCTGATAATATTCAAGGCGTACATGCAGCTGACGTAGATGGCGACGGTGATATCGACCTCTTGTCTGCTTCTGAGAATATTGATGAAATAGCGTGGTACGAAAACGACGGATCTGAAAGCTTTACCAAACGTGTAGTAAGCACCGATGCCTATTATGCTCGGGATGTATATTCAGCAGATATAGACGGCGATGGCGATATGGATTTGATGTCGGCCTCAGCTGTAGATCAAAAAATAGCGTGGTATAAAAATGATGGCGCCGCAGACCCTTCTTTCACTGAGATAGTAGTGAGTGATTCTGCCGACGGTGCCAATAGTGTTTTTGCCACTGATATGGATGGAGATGGAGATATCGACTTGATGTCGGCTTCCTCAGAAGATGATAAAATTGCCTGGTATGAAAACGATGGTTCCGAAAACTTTACCGAACGCATAGTAAGTACAAACGCCGATGGAGCTTTTGATGTGTTTGCAATGGATATAGACGGCGACGGCGATATGGATCTGCTATCAGCTTCATCTGAAGATGATAAAATTGCCTGGTACGAAAATGATGGTTCCCAAAGCTTCACCGAACGCGTAGTAAGCACAAACGCTAATTTTGCGCATACGGTATTTGCTGCAGATTTAGATGGCGATGGCGACATCGACTTGATGTCTGCTTCCCAAAGTGATGATAAAATAGCATGGTACAAAAACGACGGATCGCAGAACTTTACCGAGGTAGTAGTGAGTACTTCTGGTAATAGTGCTATCAGCATATATGCAGCCGATATGGATGCGGATGGAGACCTGGATATTGTGTCTGCTTTTTCCGCTGATGATAAAATCACATGGTACAAAAACGATGGAGCAACTAATCCTTCATTTACCGAAGGAATCATTAGTAATTCAGCGGATGGAGCTCTTAGTGTATTTGTCGCCGACATTGACAATGATGGTGATCTTGACGTGATTTCCGGCTCTTCTAATGATAACAAGTTAGCTTGGTACAAGAATGAAAGTTTAATGAATGTAAGTGGCCGTAGTATCGCACTTAGCAGTTATGGTGATTATGTAGAAGTTGCCGACACCAATGCTTTGGACCTTACCAATAGCTTCACTGTTGAAGGCTGGGTTAAAACCTCTTTTGGGGTAGACGCAAGGCCCTTTATGTCTAAAGAAGGCTCATATTTTATTACGCTTCAAAGTTCAGACATAGCTTTGTACATCAACAATCTGTACACCTATAAAATAAATCATACTCTTCCCCCCAATACGTGGATGCATATTGCCATCGTTTTTGATGCTAATAATGATGCCACTTTTTATCTAAATGGTAAAAACATTGGAAAAGTAACAGGTAATATTCCAGCAGTTGTTTCAACTAATCCACTTTTAATTGGAGGTAAAGATAACAGAGACCCCATTAATGGAAATTTAGATGAACTTCGAATTTGGAACGAGGTACGTACCGAGCCTGAAATTCAGGAAAACATGTTCCAGAAGTTGAGAGGAAACGAAGATAACCTTGTTGTGTACTATCCTTTCGACGAACAGATTGGAAGCATAGCTTATGATGCGAGTACTCCTTCCTATAATGCAGAATTAAAAGGTGGAGTAACGCAAAGTACAGTTACGCATCCTTATGGAACCATCATAACAGGCTCCGAAGGCTGGCGTATGATGAGTGCTCCCGTTGGAAATACTTCTTACGGAAGTCTCTTAGATACTTTGTGGACCCAAGGTTTTACCGGTGCTGATGGAACGAGTGGAAACCCAAGTGTTCTTACTTGGAGCGAATCTTCTAATTCATTTACTTCCATTTCAAATGCAACAGATGTGCCCGCTGCAGGATCTGGATTCTTAGTATACGTGTATAATGACGACAACTATGACGGTACCGGAGATGGTTTTCCAAAAGTAATTAAAACGGATAGCACTCAACGCAGTGGCTCGGTATCTCCTTCGCTTTCATTTACTGATTCAGGTTCTGCTGTGAATGACGGATGGAACTTTGTTGGAAATCCGTATGGCGCTACGATTGATTGGGACATCTCAACAGGAATGACTGCCACTAATTTAGACGCCTCATTCTATGTTTGGAGTGATTTAGCAGGAGCTTATTTATCCTGGAACGGAGCAACAGGAACTTTTGGTGGTGGTGAAATCGCTCCATGGCAAGGATTTTGGGTGAAAGCTAATGCAGCGTCTCCAGCACTGTCGCTAAACGATAAAATTCGAAGCGGAGGCGGTGTTCTTCGTAAGAAAGCTCCCGTTTCTCAACTTGGCTTTGCACTAACAGACGGAGCTATGTCATCACAAACTATTATGATGTTTGATGAACGCGCAGAAATTAGCAAAGATGGATTGGACGCCTACAAACTTCAATCACTAAATGCAGAGTATCTGAGTCTGTTTACCAAGCTTGATGACGGATCTACGTTGGATATCAATGCTTTACCGACTTCCTTTATGACGTCTATTTCTATTCCATTAGATTTCGAAACTCATGAAATGAATGGCGAATACGAGTTGAGCTGGAATCCATCAAACCTACCCGACGATGTAACACTATTGCTATTTAATTCAGAGACAGGTAAAGAAATAGATCTTTCCGAAGCTTCTTCCTATAGCTTCAAAATCGAAAGCCAAGCCAAAGTCATTCAGCCCCGAAAGCTTTCGGGAGAAGAATCTACAGCTCCACGAACTCAGCCAATTCATGGTGTATTTTCACCAAAAGTGATGAAGGCTAAAAGCTCAACTTCAGGTTCACGCTTTATGATTAAGATTAACTCCGGAACTTCTGTGAGCAACGAACCACTTGTTGATTTACCTCAAACGGTAGAACTTCAACAAAACTATCCAAACCCGTTCAATCCAAGTACGACCATTGCATTTGGAGTTCCTGGAAATGGAACAATAACTCTTGAAGTATTTGATGTGCTCGGTAGAAAAGTAGCTACTCTTATTAACGGCGAAAGCAAAACCGCTGGGCGATACATCATAAACTTCGACGCACGCAATTTGTCATCCGGCATGTATATTTATCGATTGCAAGCGGGAAATATCGTTATAACCAAGAAATTAACTTTAATTAAATAAAACAACGCCCGTCATCCCGCACCCCTGCCAAAGGCATTCCTTCGGAAGATGCGGGATCTCCTCAATATGATCTCAAGTCGAATCAAGGAGATCGCGGATCAAGTTTGTCCGCGATGACGAGCTAAAAATCACTCATTATGAAAACTTCCATCCTACTCCTACTCACATTTCTCTTCATACTAACACTAACCGCCGTTGTTTTTGCCCAACCCGGTTTGCCAGTACCTCCTGCTCAAGCTCCTATTGATGGCGGGCTCGGATTACTCGCAGCTGCGGGCGGAGCCTATGCCTGGAAGAAACTTAAAGACAAAAATAACATGAATGAAGAATAATCAGCCCCCTGTCTATCGGAGCTTCTCCTATGTAGCTACTTCCGGAAGAGAGGTTTTGAACCATAGTTTACAGCATTTCAACATGTCGGAGAGTAATTTATTGATATGTGTTCATCCGCACGACCTGCTTCGATACTCATTAAATAAAATGACTTCGAATAATGTAATTCTTCTCCCATAAACTTTATTTATAGATTCTAACTCCAGTCGTTAATTTGATTGTTTTTTTTGTTTTATGAGAAGTAATCATACATTCGGAATTAATACATTTGCTTAGAAAGGGGGTACTAATTGTTTAAATATGAAACGCAGTGTTTCCAATCTGCTAAGATTGGGAAATCAATTTTCTTAATCTTTATAATTGCTTTCTTGGGAGTTCATGAAGCTCATGCCCGAATGCAAAGTCCTCAGGTTATCAGCATTGCAGATACAAACAGGTATGGGAATCTAACCCTTTATAATGTAGAAGGCTGGACGTTCTCGTTCGATGATCCGGAAGAAATAAGGTCGAGACGCAATCTCACCAATACTATTCCTGTTGATCTTTCGGACTTTAAAGAGCTGAAATCAGATCCGAAATGGAATGAATATGGTTGGTTTGAAGTAGAGTTTGTCGCGGATTCATCAATCGTTGGGCTTACTTGGATATTGTCTTATTACGGACAGGAACCTATAACAATATGGCTAAACGGAATCGAGATTCTAAAAAATGGGAATGTTTCTAAAAATTCGGAGGACGAAGTTCTTTCGAGATATATAAATAAAGTCCAAACCGGACTTATGCTCAATAAAGGATCAAACTTTTTGTTAGTCCAATATTCAGCACATACAATGCCAACATATTTTAGAACCTGGCAGTGGTTTGATAATGGTATTTACCTTGTTCTCTATCAGAATTATGAAATATATCAACGCCGGCACAGAGCTTTTATCTTTGGCGGCGCTCTCATGTTGCTTACCCTATTGGCGTTGATACATACCTACTTAGCAGTGAAATTCAAAGGTCAGTACCATATTTATGTTTCTTTAACCACCTTTTTTATGTTACTCCATGCCTTCACTACTTTAAGTGATACTATGGTAGATTGGACCTACTCTTACCTATACTTTTCTGAATTTTCCTATGCTATTTCTTTCATCTTTGTAGTGTATTTCTTTTTGATAGCGGTAAGAAGAATTTTTTATTTAACCATTCCATGGCGATCTCTTACCGGCATTTTAGTTTTCTCCATAATCATTGGAATTATATCCATTTATATAAACAGAGGATGGTTGAACATTCTTCACCCGGTACTAATCATACTCACGCTACTATATGGCATTTATTCTTTATGGGAAGCAAAACGAGAATCCGAAGAAAATAAAATCTGGATTATTGCAACAGGATTACTCATTACAGTAGGTGGTGGACTTCTTTATGTTCTGCCATACATGGCTTTTGGATCTCAAAATCACGTGCTTTTTATCCTATCAATTTTATTGGTTTATACAGGGGTTCCTATTGCGTTAACCTTTAATGTGGCAAACAATTATGCCGGTTTAATTACTACACTCGAAAACAGAGTTCGGGCGCGGACGGCTGATTTGGAAACAGCCAATGAATATCAAAAACGATTCGTTGCTAATATTTCGCATGAATTCAGAACCCCACTAACCATTAGCGAAGGTCTGATCAATAAAGTAATGCGAAAAGAGGATTTGAATCAGATAACCACAAAATCTGACTTGTCAGTAGTGAAGAGAAATATGAACCGTTTACACGATATGGTGGATCAGATTATTGACCTTACAAAATCGGAGCAAAATCACCTTACACTACACCGGAATTATTACAAGGTAAATAACCTCGCCGCTATTTCGGTGGAATCGTTTCGTTCGCTGGCAGAATATCATGGCCATACGTTCAGCTTTTATCCCGGCGCAGATCAAGCAGTAGTGCATGTAGATCGATCTAAAGTGGAAGTCATAATTAACAACCTGATTTCAAATGCCATTAAGTTTACTCCTGATGGTGGGCGTATTGAAATTAGAACCAAAACAGAATCTGATAGTTTTATACTTACTGTTCAGGACTCGGGTCCGGGAATTCCGGATGGAAAAGAGGATGTGATTTTTGAACGATTCCATCGGCTCAACAGACCCGAAGAAGAATATGTAGAAGGCATGGGAGTCGGGCTAGAGCTCAGTAGAACTCTTGCTCATTTGAATAATGGTGAAATTATTGCGGTTTCAGGAATAGAAAAAGGATCACTTTTTAAGCTTACCCTACCTTTGGTTGAAGTAGAAGAATATACAGTGGTTGAATTATTGGGAGCTGAAGAAGAAGAGTTACTTTATCAAACGGAATTAATACCTGAATCGCCACTCAAAGAAAAGTTCAGCATTCTGTTGGTAGAGGATAACGAGGATATGATGAATTATGTGGCAGACATCCTTTCTGATTTAGGAGAAGTTGTAAGAGCCGAAAATGGAAAGGAAGCGCTAAATCTTTTATCTAAGTATACCCCCGATATTATTATTACGGATTTAATGATGCCGGTGATGGGTGGGCAAAAACTAATCGAAAACCTGTTTAGCAGTAAGAAATGGGCGAATATCCCGGTAATAGTTCTTACGGCAAAGGCACTAGAAGATGATAAGCTTCATTTACTGCGAATCGGAGTGGTTGATTACATAACCAAGCCGTTCTTGCCTGAGCAATTGGTACTAAAAACTCGAAACCTGCTCACCTATTACAATCGAAGAAAGAAACTCAAAATCGATCTATCAGTAGAAGAAATTCCCACATCACAAGAACGTCTTTCTGAAAAAGCCGCTGCTTTTGTGATGAAAAACCTTGGCGATATTAATCTTTCAGTAGATAGTCTTGCGGATGAATTTTCGCAAAGTCGAAGCTCATTTTATCGAAATATTCAAATAGAAACAGGGATGACTCCCGCAGAGTTTATTCGGGAAGTGCGGTTAACAGCTGCTCGAGCGATGGTCGCTGAAAATAAAAATATCCGATTGGAAGAACTTGCCAATGCCGTCGGTTACAAAAGTGCCACCAGCTTCCGTAAAAAATATGAAGCTAGATTTGGTGAACATCCGCTTGCTTAACTAAAGTCATTCTTCAAAACTGCTTTCTTCCCCGGTACTTTATCTTTTGCTTTACTCTTTGTTGTGCAGACTCCTCGATTCCTCGGAGTGACCAAAATAGAATTTTCCTTAGCAACGAGTCATTCAGAGGGTATTCCCGATGAATCTACACAACTCTGTACTCGCTTGATTTCTTTTTGCAACAACTCTTGTTTGATTCTATCCTGAATGTCTCACTTCACCTTGCTCCGGTGCTCAGTGTCGAAGCATTATTAATGACTGATAGATTAACATCGGGCAAACGCTTTCGTTACCACGCACAGTATCGTAACGAGGGCAATGAAGTTTGAACCAGAATTAGCAGGATTATTATTTATCCTAGGGATCATCCGCCTCACCCGTGTTCTATTACTTTGTGGTTATTTTTTACATCGTCATCGCCGACAAACCTGATCCAAAATATTCCTTTAAAGCTATTTAAACTCCGATTTGATACGTTTACACAGAAAGTTGACACGTTTGCGCAGGTAGAATTCCATAGATTCTGGGTGTACGATAAACCTCACCACATTACGGATTACAATATGGGTACATTTAAGCTTTTTCTCACTTATTTTATTCTCGCATCAGTATTTCTTGCAGCAAATACGAAAGATACCTTGGCGCAACTACCAAGCTCTGGTTTAAAACTGCATCTTTCTTCTGACGCTGGAATCACTTCCAGCAACGACTCTGTGAGCGTATGGGCGGATCAGTCGGGGAATGGGAATAATGCAACACAATCGGTACTTGCACAGCGCCCTATTTTTGTAAGTAACAGCATTAATGGGGAACCGGCACTCCGTTTTAATGGAACGAACAGCTATCTAGTGCTTCCGACAGCTACTGATCTTGGAATTGTTAGTAATGATTATCAAATATTTATTATTGCCAAAACCATATCAATATCGTCTAACATATATTTTTTATTAGGTTCAGCATCTGCCACAGAGCAATACGAAATTCATACAAATGGACCAAAGGGAGCGAGATATATTCCGGATTCAGGTATATATATTGATGAAGGTATAACGGGAGATTATACTGATTCGGAAGCGCATATATTTCAGGTAGAGGCTACAAATACTTATGGTCTTATTCGTATTGATAGCGATGGAGTAACTCAAACAAATACGGATAGCCATAGTTCGTATTCTGGAAATTTAATTTTAGGAACACGGTCAGGTGGAGGTTTTTGGTTCTCTGGCGATATAGCCGAGGTAATTATCTACAATAGTGTATTAAGTGAAAGCAGCCGAGATTCGGTAGAGAATTATCTTAAAGTGAAGTATGAAATTGACCAGCCAATAGTACTGCCCACGGTTCAGGCATCAAATATTTCTTTCACCGAGGTTGCTTACGGTTCCATGAATGTGAGCTTGACCCCGGGAAATGGAGAAAAAAGACTAATTTTAGCCAAGGCTGGATCCGCAGTAGATGCTTTTCCGGAAGATTCTATCACCTATACTGCAAATGCCCAGTTTGGTCAGGGAACTGAAATAGGTACGGGTAATTTCGTTATCTATAACGGAACCGATAGTACGGTGACACTATCAGGTCTGGATCAAGGCATTGAATATCATATCTCAGCAGTAGAGTTTAACGGTACAGCAGGAACAGAGAGGTATCTGACGGTTCCTCCGCCACATTTAAGTGAAACAACAAAGGAATTTACCCTTCAAGGCAGTGATTCTCTCACAGTATGGCTGCGGGCTAACAGTGGAATTTCGAATGCAACAAACGGGGTAGCCGTACCTTCTTGGAGTGATCAGTCAGGAAATGATAATGATGCAGCACAGGCAACCGCTACCAGCCAACCTCTTTTTATTGAAAATGCCATTAACGGGTTGCCAGCTCTTTGGTTTGATGGAAGTAATGATGCCCTTACCTTGCCCAATCTTTCCGATTTGGGTGTTTTAAACAGCGATTACTCGGCGTATATCATTGGGAAATCATCCAACAACAGCGCCATTCAGTTTTTTATGAGTGCAGGAGGAACTCAATTTGAATTTCATCTAAACGGCAGCGCTGGGGCACGCTTTATTCCATCTGGTTCTAATTATTTAGATGTCGGTGAGGTCGGGGATTTTGGAGATGATTCTGCCCATGTGTACCAAATGAAAGTAGCGGAAGGAGCTAGCCGATTACGGGTAGATAACAACACTGAGGCAACAAAAAGTGGAAATTTCCGGGCTACTGTGGATGCTTCGCTCGAACTTGGAAGGCGTTTTGGAGGCGCTCTACCATTGAATGGAGATGTTGCCGAGATTCTCATCTTTAAAAACAATCTGCCCTTAAGCCGGCAGGTAGCTGTCATTAATTATCTGAACGATAAGTATGATCTTGCGGTGAATATCCCCGAATTATCAGTTCCTGATGCACCAGCAACCGACATAAGTTTTAGCCAAGTTCAGGAAAACTCAATGCTGGTTAGTCTCACTACCGGCAACGGAGCAAATCGGCTAGTCGTTGCCAGAAAAGACAATCCGGTAACTTTTGAACCTGAAAATGAAACCTATTATTCAGCTAACAACAACTTTGGGGCGGGTACAGATCTTGGTGATGGAAATTACGTTATCTACAATGGAGATGGCGATAATTTTGAAGCGGTGGGTTTTGGGGAAGACACCACCTACCACTTTGCGGTGTACGAATACAATGGGATTTCAGGAGAGGAAGGTTATTTGCTTGCAAATCCGGCGCGAACATCCTTTCAGGTAGAATTATCTCCCAGAGTAGCATCCGTTACTCCTGCCAGAAACAACATAGATGTTTTGCCAAACTCGGTCATTACGGCTACCTACTCGAAGCCCATAAATGAGGTAACTTTTGTAGATTCTACCTCATTTCTGGTTAGAGGCAATACCATCGGCATCATCACAGGAAGTTTTAGCTTTGGTTCAGGCGATACGGTCGTGACCTTCACTCCTGATCAATCCCTTAAAAAAGGAGAACTTATTACCGTTACCTCTACTTCAAAGATTAAATCAGCAGATAATCTTGGTGTTAATCCGTTTAGTTTCTCCTTTACGATAAAAGCCGAAGAAAACAAAGGCACATTTGCGCTCGATGAAATTTATGCAACAGTTTACGATATACGTGCAATCTCACTGGCTGATATCAATCAGGATGGTAACACGGATCTTGTTCTGGCAAGTAATAATGATTCTGTTTCTACCTATCTCGGTTTGGGTGATGGCAGGTTCGGGAATAAAGTAAATTACTACACTGATGATGGTTTAATTGATATGACCACCGCAGATTTGAATAACGATGGCTATCCTGACATCGCCGGGGTTGATTTTTTATATAATCAGATCATAACCTTTATGAATAACGGAGATGGCACCTTCCAAGCTGAGACAGAATACTCCATGGGAAGTCTGGTACCTCTAAAATTATCAGCTGCCGATATCGATGGGGATGGCTTTATTGATCTTACCGTTGGTACCTATTACTCTGTGTTCTCTGTATTAATTAACAACGGAGATGGCACATTTAAACCTCTGAAAAATTACGGAGCCACTGGGGAATTGAGAGAATTGAAAACTGCAGATGTAAATAATGATGGCTTTAACGATGCTTTGCTTGTAAGTAGTACTCATGATGCAATCTATCTGAATAGTGGAAGCTTTGGGGGAGAATTTAGCCAGACTCAAGTAATTCAAACCGGTGATTACCCAAACAGTTTAGTAGTTCATGATTTAAATGGAGATGGCAACTTAGACTTGGTTGTTTCTAACAAAAATGACGATGATATTTCAGTGATTCTTGGAAATGGCGACGGCACCTTTTCAGCCAAAACGGATATATCGGTAGGCGATCAGCCACAGCAGTTAGAAGCCGCAGACTTGAACGGAGATGGCTTCACCGACCTTATGATTTCCTATTATAATCAGGATGATTTTTCGATACTGCTAGGAAATGGGGATGGTACCTTTTTAGATCGGGTACAATATTCCGTTGCAACTAGTGCGAATTATTTAACTTCAGGCGATTTGAACAATGATGGGCGAATAGACCTTGTTACCGGAAATGATTATTCCTCAATGGCCGTTTTTCTTTCTCAGGATAATCCTCCATTTATAAGGGCGAGTAGCATTGAATATGAAAGTGAAACATCGTTTACGGTACTTTCAACTATCAATCCCATGAATTTCTCCTCTGAAATTCGGGTTAAGTATGGATTTACTAAGGGAGCATATACAGATTCAACAGCCTGGCAAAGCATCGGAGATTCATATACCGATGTAACCGATTCGATAACGGTTTCAAATATTGAATATAATGCTACCATTTATGTTGTAATAGAAGCAAGAAACAGTGTTGGGAATTCCCTAAGTACTGAACAACCGTTTTATCTCAATAAACTTAATTCTGAAACAGTACTGTGGCTGAAGGCAGATGAAGGAGCATTTGATGTTGTGGAGGGGAAAATAGCTAAATGGTACGATGTATCAGGGAAAAACCACATTGCAACTCAGGAAACGGCAGCGAACCAACCCGTGTATAGCGATACTTCTATGAACAATAATGGAGCTCTTCGATTTGACGGATCGAACGCTTTTTTAGATTTACCGAATCAAGGAGAGTTGGGGCTTGTTGGCTCTGATGTGGAGACTTTTATTGTGTATTCAAGCAGTAGTACAGCTGAACAACAGGTGTATTATGTAGGATTTGGTGGTTTATATTTGGTTCTCAATAATAGTAGCAATGGCATTAGGGCAAGAACACGAAGTACCTCAGCATATAGTGGAGCATCCGGGGATTATACCACCGGAAACACGACCATAGTAAATACGTCAGGAATCGAAAATGGCTTATTACTTACTGTAAATGCAGATAGCAGCGCTTATATAACCGGGTCTAATCAACAACCTGGTGTTGCTACCTCTACATTCAGGATGGGGGCTTCGAGTGCTTCATCTGGATCCAAATTCAATGGAGACATCGCCGAGTTCATCATCTTTAACAAGAAACTCAGTGCACAGGAACGGGCAGAGGTATATGAATATCTGGCATTGAAATATGGGGTAACCGGCAATAATCTACCCGCAGAAAATTCGGTTACCCTTACCGGCACGGAAGGCTGGAGATTGTTGGCAAATCCCATTCAGGATTCTACCCTCGCTCCACTTTTAAGAAATATCTGGACCCAAGGTTTTACCGGAGCAACGACAACATCCGGAACTACAAATGTATATACCTGGCCAATCACAAACGCGTCTATTGATAACTCCAATTGGACACCACTTACAGATATGGTAAACTCACCGGGAGTTGGTTCTGGTTCACTGGTGTATGTATTCAGTGATGATAATGCTACCAAACCGGGCGATGCAGGGTTTCCTAAAACCATAGAGCTTGCCGGTATAGAACCTCAAGGCGATCAAAATTTAACCCCATTGTTAAATACAAATGTAAATGGCTTTACGCTTCTGGGAAATCCTTTCCAAAAAGACGTGGATTGGGATGACTTCACCAGAGACACTCTTTCTAATGTAGTGTATGTGTATGATCATAATGCGGCAGGCTGGAAAAGTTGGAACGGAACACTTGGGTCTTTATCAGAAGGTAAAATAGGTGCATTTAACGGCTTTTTTGTACAAACTACGGGTTCCAGCCCAAGCTTGGTCATCCCATCAAACGCAAAACAAGACTCGGCAAATAGCTTTTTAGGCAAAGAAGTAGCGCAGGCAAATCCTTATTACTTCTCTCTGGAACTTAAAAGTGACTCCGGATTTTCCAACAAAGCCTGGTTTCAATTCTCCGAAGAGGGTGATTTCGGCATTGATGCTTCGGATGCGTACCAACTCAATCCGCTTTCTCCGAACTACGTAACGATGGCTTCCATCCTTAATGACACCACACATCTGGATATTAATAGTCTGCCCTTGATTGACGAAGCTCTGGAAATCCCACTAGCACTGCAAACTACCGAAAGTGGAAGCTCGCATTCCATCACAAAAGGTGATTTAAATATTCCGGAAGGATGGGTTGTTAGTTTGTATGATTCAGAATTGGAGATCACAAGCACTTTGGAAGAGCCGTACATGTTTACGATGGAATCAGCAAAAGTAAAGGCCGTACAGACGCAAAATCTTGCACCTCCACAGGATGATCTCTCTGCACCACCAAGCCTGACCTCCATCTTCGAGCCTGCCAAACAAAAACAAACAGAGCCAAGATTTGTTCTCACTATTTCACCATCACAGGCAGTAAGTACTGAGCCACTAGTTGATTTACCTCAAAAGGTGGAACTGAAACAAAACTATCCAAACCCATTCAACCCAAGTACCACGATTGCTTACGGAGTTCCCCAAACCGGAAAGGTAACACTGGAAGTATTCGATATTCTGGGTAGGAAAGTTACCACACTGCTGAATGGAGAACAAAAATCTGCTGGGCGGTACACAGTCAACTTCAATGCCAACAACCTCGCTTCGGGCATGTATATCTATCGCCTGCAGGCGGGGAATGTGGTATTGATCAAAAAACTAACGCTCATTAAATAATTCGCCTCCGGCAATTCAAAATGTAGAATGAAAAATTAAGAATTGGGGAGTCAACCCATTCTTAATTTTGAATTCTTAATTCTTAATTCCATCGTTATGAAAACTTCCATCCTACTCCTACTCACATTTCTCTTCATACTAACACTAACCGCCGTTGTGTTCGCTCAACCCGGCTTGCCCGGCGCTCCTTCTCAAGCTCCCATTGACGGTGGACTTGGATTACTTGCCGCTGCCGGTGGTGCGTATGCTTGGAAGAAGTTGAAAAGGAAAAAGAGCTAATTATGACTAATTACCCTTCACGAATATTCGATTCTTCTGCAAAGAAAAAGCAGCGCTTTATGGGATGGGATAACTTTGATTAACTAATTTTTTGCATTAAGCTCATAAATATCAGATAATCCTGAAATTCAATGAGCAGTTTATGAATTGGAAACATCAATTTATTCAAGTTTCAAAATTCTTTGCTATCGCTTCATGTACATTTCTGCTTATATCTATTAATTACGGCCACAATTTAATTGCTCAGGATTATTTTGTAGTAGGAAGTTATGACTCTTTAACTATTCAGGTTTTTTCGGGTGACTCGCTTATTTCTACCCAAGAAAGTGGCTGGGGTTTTCCCTATAAAAACGATCTTTTTTTGCATGGAATTATGCAATCTCATCTTATTCCTCTTCCAACAGTTCCTGAGCGCCGTATTGTTATTAATGATAGTGTAAGTACGGTCAATCCGTTTTCCATTCCACAGATTCAAATAGTTTCAAACGCTGAAAAAAGTACATTAGAGTTTAACGCTATAATTTTTCAGGCTTTTTTTGCCGGTATCTTTATTGCGATGATACTTTACAATCTCATCATTTATTTTACCGTAAAGGAAAGCACATTTATATTTTATGTACTCTTTCTTGTTCTATTTTTGTTGGTTTGGCAATCGGTATATGGATACACTTTTTCATATTTATGGCCAAATTCTCCCGAATGGAATAGGATAGCTCCTTTTTTCTTAATCATACTGCAAACAACCGTTGCCATAGAGTTCACTATCCGATATCTGCAAACAGAAATTTATGATCCGTTTCTTGCAAAAACAGGTCGCGTACTCGAACTGGTTTTACTATTTGTAGCTTTCATTCTCATTATAATAAATAGTACAAAACTCTTTTTGTATGCTGCTTTATTAACAGATCTCCTCTTTACTATTTATGTTATACCATCACTTATAAAGTCTCTAAAAAATAAGTATACCCCTGCCTATCATTATTTTGCGGCTTTCATCGGCATTAATAAAACAAGAATTGGCAGATAAACTTTGTGTATTTATTGCTCCAAAGTTACTGGGTTCAGGAACTCGTTCGGTATTAAATATTGGCATCCATAAAATGAGCGAAATTGCAGAGCTCAAAGAAGTAGCCTGGGAAAAAGTCGGTGATGATATGTTATTAACAGGATCTTTTTGAGAAGCTTTTAAGTCAAAAGGCCTCCCGTTTCAACTCTGGAAGAGTTTTTACTGCACAAATTATAAATAAATATCATTTTCAACTCTGGAAGAGTTTGAAAATAGCTTGATAAACAGAACTAAAATCATTCAAGTCTGAGACATCTATTAATTCTCATATCAGCAAATGATATTTTTATATGCAAGAACCCTCTTTCAACGTTTGGTACTAAATACAATTTGATATAAAACTTGGGTATAAGTACTCATAGTTTTGATTTTTGTTTAACCCCTTTAGGGTTTATGGTCTTACATATGGTTGTTATTGACATTAAATCCCTTCGGGATTAATCTGGAAAAAAGTAATTATATTGATCGAACGTCACAAGGATTGAATACAAATACTATAAATAACCCCAAAGGGGCTAAATTACATCCGCTAATATGTTCACAGGAATAATACAAGAAGTAGGAATCGTAAAGTCTGCCAAGAGTTTAAATGGCGGTGGAATGGAGTTCGAGATTGCT